>WNGO01004060.1_pt1 | contig 25616 bp, 23 predicted proteins | sample 5400511 | NCBI WGS metagenome assembly WNGO01 (sample SAMN13153380, study PRJNA577476) | soil metagenome | isolation source: 20 cm soil or saprolite under Garry oak tree replicate 2 | place: USA:California | collected 2016-06-15 | reverse complement strand
AAGTGTTCACAGCCATCGCCCGGACTTGCGCATTTGTTCGTCGGGCCAGCAAAGCGGGCAACGGTGTCGTCGATGCTAAATGGCCGAAAAACGGCGTCCAAATGCCTCGGTCGCCAGCATGCTGGTCACAGAGAATTCCGACGCCGCCGCCGTTGCGCAGCAACTCGATGGCTTTACCAAAACCCTCGCTACGTTCAAAGACCTCGAGACCAAAACGAGCTCGGGCACTGCGAATGTGCCGGTCGATGAAAGGGTTTTTAAGCCGCTGATAAATGGTCGATTTGCGATATTCAGGAACCATGTGCGGGAGCAATTGAGCGGAAAGCTCCCATAACCCGATGTGGCTAAGCAGGAGGACGAGTGGCTGTTTTTGGCGAAACACATCTTCGAGATGCTCAAAATTTGTTAGCTCGACCCGATCGAGGATTTCTTCGATCGGCATCTGCGTGATTTTGACGCTGCAAAGCAGATTCGCCCCGAGCCGCTGAAAATGTCGCCGCACAAGACAGCGGGCTTCTTTAATCGCGAGCTCGTCTCCGAAAGCAACCCGAATATTCCGGAACGCGAGCGTGCGATATTTGCGCGAAATTAGCCAGGCAACGGTGCCGGCCAGTTGTCCAATCCCAAAAAGGACCGGCAACGGCAGCAGGCTAAGCAGCCAGATGCCGGCCCGATAAAGCAGATATACGCTGTAATCCACCATAAATTGGGCGCGCAGGGTACGTTTGCCCGGGCCCGGCTTCAATCAATATACTGTGTTCGTGGAGGCGGAAGATTTACGAGCAGCCGAAGATCATATCGAGCGGCTCGAGGAAGAGCTCTTGCGTCTGAAAGACGTCAAGCGCGAATTGCAAATCTTGCGCGAGCAACATCGCCGACTGCAACGCACGGCCGAGGGTCGCGTCGCCACATTACTGGCAAAACCATGGGGATGGTTTATGCGCTCGTCTAAAAGCAGCTTGAGACAGCCGACTGAGTATGAATGCTGGCTGGAGCGGCATCGGGTTTCGCCGGAGCAGGTCCAATCAATGCGAGAACAGGCGCGGAAGTTTTTTTATCGTCCGCTGATTTCGATTCTCACGCCCACTTTTAATCCGGACGCCACCTTAATTTCGGCAGCAGTGAATTCGCTCGTCGCCCAGAGCTACGATAATTGGGAATTAATCCTTGTCGATGACGGATCGGACAAGACGAAGCTGGCTTTGCCGGAGTTCGCTGCGCGCGATTCGCGAATTCAAGTCATGATGGAACCGCAGCACCGCGGCATCTCGGCGGCGTTGAATACCGCTCTCAAGTTTGCTCGCGGCGAATGGATCGGATTGCTTGATCACGATGACTTGCTCGAGCCGGATGCGCTCTTTCGTGTCGCTGAACTCCTGCCACTTTGTGGTGATACGGCGTGAGTTTGCGAGCCCCGGCTTCCGCAGCGAGTTCGATGGGGCTCAAGATTACGACCTGCTGTTGCGTGCATCCGAGAAAACTCAGCGCATCCGGCACATTCCGCGTGTGCTCTATCATTGGCGACGCACGACCCAATCGACAGCGCATAATATCCGTCGCAAACCTGGTGCATTAGAGGCGGGCCGCCGGGCGTTGAAGGAACATCTCGCCAGACGCGGCGAAGTGGGTCGCGTGACGATTGACTGGAAAACACACGCTTACCGGCTTCGGCGCGAGGTTGGGTCAACTAGTGTCACAGTTGTTATTATCGGTGGGAACGAGACGGATTTGGAAAGAATTCGCGCCCGAACTGAGTTTCCCAAGCTCGAGGTTGTTCTCGCGAGCGGGAACAGACGCCAAAACAACGTAGCCGGCGATTGGTTAATTTTTATCGATCACAACCTGGAACCGATGGATGCAAATTGGCTCACAACAATGGCCGAGCAACTACAGAATCGCCAAGTCGGGGCAGTGGGCGCGCGCATTCTGGCTATGGATGGTAGGATCGAAAGCGTGGGCTTGATTCTTGGCCCGAATGGTTTGGTGCGAAGAGCGTTCGCGGGATTTTCGCGTGATAATCCCGGTGTCAATCGACAGCTTCAGGTTGTGCGCAACTATAGCGCGGTCACCGCATCTTGTTTACTAACGCGTCGCGATATCTTCGACCAGACTGGTGGATTCGACCAAAAGCAATCGTGGCCGATTTGTACCGGCGCCGATTACTGCCTGAGAGTGCGCGATGTCGGATTCCGCACTGTCTCGGTGCCCTATGCCGAGGTTCGGCGGATTTCAGCAACCGAAAGTGCTGGCGCTTCCTGCTCCGCGCTCGCCGAAAAGTGGCCTGAAATGTTCGAGCGCGACCCGTTTTACAATCCAAATCTTTCTCGCGAAGAAGCCGACTTTTCGCTAGCCAGATTACAGACTGCATATGGCGAAAAAATCCGATAAGAATATCTGGCGTGGTCTCCAGACCAGCGTTGCCAGCGCGCTCAGCATGCGCGATTACAGCGCGGCATCCTTTGCGGAACGACTTGCGACTGTCGGCGTCGAAGCCGGGCAGATCATCGCGACTAATCGAGCGGAACTCGGCGATGTTTGGATTCCAAGCGTGGAGATTTTTCCGCGCACAATCCATTTTCAGCGCCACCGGGGAATCTTCGGCGAACTCGTCCGGCGCGACGAAGGCGTATTGGCGAAATTAAAATTTTGGCCGAAGCAATGGGCCGCGGCACGCATGTTCGCGAACAGCGCGAAAGGATTTCACGTGCATCCGCCTTATATCCCGGCTGGAGAGGACCCAGCCAAATGGTTGCGGGGAAAATTCAGCAAGAATACACCTGCAACTCATGATTATGAAGCCGAGCAGTGGGATGTAATGTTTTTTTTGCAAGGTCGCGTGGAGATGATCCTACGGGATGTGCGCGCTGGTTTGCTCCCACGAATCATGCGTTTTTTTATCGATGGGGATAATCATCGCAGTGCAAGTAACGTCGGCGTCGTCATCCCGCCCGGCGTGGCGCATGCGTTGCGAGTCGAGGGAAGCGAAGACGCCATCATGGTTTACGGTACGAGTACGACATTTCGGCCGGAATTCGAGGGACGCATCGCGAGCGAGATCGAGACGGCACAATTGCCTGATTCATGGAAGGGATTTCTCGCTGAATAGCGCCGCAAATGAAGCGGCAGTTCAATCCGGCTTGTCTGGAATGGATGGATCGACCGCAGGCGGTATCGCGCGCGCTCGAGCGGGATCTAGCGAATCTCCGATCACTGAATCGCTGGTTCGGAAGCTACCGACTGGTGCGACACTTCCTGGCGCGCTGGCTCAAGCCAAACGGACGAGTGCGCATTGCCGACTTAGCAACGGGCGCGGGTGATATTCCATGCAGGATAGCAGAGTGGGGGCGTACCCACGATATCAAGATAAACATCGATGCCGTTGATCAGCAGTCGGGCACAATTGAAATCGCGCGTCGGCTTGGTGCCAGCTATCCGGAGATAACTTTCGTAAATCACAACCTGTTCGACTGGAATCCAGCGGAGTCCTACGACATCGTTCTGCTCTCGCTTGCGCTGCACCATTTCAGCGATAACGATGCCGTCAAAGTACTGCGTAAATGCCGCGAACTTTCCCGCGGCGCCGTGCTGATCAGCGATTTGCGGCGGGCGCGCTGGCTCAGTTCGGGAATATACTTACTAACGGCCGTGATTTACCGGGAACCGATGACAAGGAATGACGCCCGCATTTCGGCGGCACGCGCGTTTAGTCTTCGCGAAATGCATGAATTAGCGGAGCGGGCCGGCTGGAAGAATTTCGGGCACAAACGGTTCCCCGTCGGTCGACAAGCAATCTGGCTCGATCCCAGTGAAAATAATCGAAACAAGTGAGGGCGCATATCAGCACGCGCTCGGCCGGCGCGCGCGTTCGGTTCTCGTCCCGACCATGGGAGCGTTGCACCGCGGACATCAGGAATTAATCCGTGTTGCGCGAGAACAAGCTCGTATCGGCGGCGAGGTTGCGGTCAGCATTTTTGTGAATCCGCTGCAGTTTGAGCCCGGTTCGGATTTCCAAAAGTATCCACGGCCAGAGAGGGAGGATGAAAAAGTTTGTCGCGAGGCCGGAGTGGATTTGCTCTTCCGGCCACGGGCAGAAGAAATGTATTTTAGCGATCGATCGGTTTACGTGGGGGAAAGGTCGCTTTCCATGGGCCTGTGTGGTGCCTCGCGGCCAGGACATTTTCGCGGCGTCTGCACGGTCGTAACCAAGTTGTTTAATTTGCTGATGCCAAAGGTCGCTGTCTTCGGTGAAAAAGATTATCAGCAACTCGCGATCATTCGGCGGATGGTGCGCGATCTGAATTTTCCGGTTGCGGTCGTTGGTGTGCCGACTGTTCGCGATGCCGATGGCCTCGCGCTCAGCTCGCGCAATCGTTATTTGAGCGCGGAGGAGCGCGCGCAAGCTACCGTCCTGCGTCATGCCGCTTTGGCGGCGGAGAGATTGGCCCAAGGCGGGGAAACCTCTGCCTCCAAATTAATCGACATGGCCAAAGACGTGATCACTTCGGCCGGGAGCGCTCGCGTTGACTATATTAGTTTGATCGATGCCGAAAGGAATTCGATTTTGTTGTAATCGGGAGTGGAATCGCGGGTCTGAGCTTCGCACTCAAAGCTGCCCGACATGGTTCCGTGGCTGTGATCACAAAGCGAAAGGGGAGCGACTCGAATACGGCATGGGCCCAAGGCGGCATTGCTTGCGTGACCAGCGGTGAGGATTCCTTCGAACTCCATATTCGCGACACACTTGATGCCGGCGCCGGACTTTGTGACGAGCAAGTGGTGCGCACAATCGTGACCGAAGGACCGGAAGCGATTCGGGAACTGCAGGAGATCGGAGTGCGCTTCGACGAGCGGGAGGTTTCCGGCCATCGTGAGCCTGATCTCGGGCGAGAAGGCGGACACTCCAAGCGCCGGGTATTGCACGTACAGGATGTAACCGGCCGGGAAATTGAGAATGCGCTCCTCGCGGAACTCGCGCGTGCACCCCATGTGCAGTTGCTGGAAAATTATATGGCGGTCGATTTAATTACCGCGGCAAAGCTCGGTTTTGCTGCGGAAGATCGTTGTCTGGGTCTCTACGCGCTGAATGAGAGCACCGGCGGAGTCGAAACAATTCGCAGCAATCGAGTGGTGCTGGCGACGGGCGGATGCGGAAAAGTTTATCTTTATACGACTAACCCGACCGTTGCGACCGGTGACGGGGTGGCCATTGCCTGGCGCGCGGGCGCAACCATCGCGAACATGGAATTCATCCAGTTCCATCCCACCTGTTTATTTCATAGCGCCGCTCGTTCATTTCTCATATCGGAGGCGGTCCGTGGGGAAGGAGGAATCTTACGAAACAGTCGCGGCGAAGAGTTCATGTCGGGCTACCACGTCCGCGGCTCGCTTGCGCCGCGCGATGTAGTGGCTCGTGCCATCGACGCGGAAATCAAACGTAGCGGCGCACAGTGCGTCTATTTAGACATCACGCATCGGCCGGCAGAGTTCGTGCGGGAACGTTTTCCTCACATTTTCGAGACGCTGTTAAAGCTCGGAATCGATGTGAGCGAACAGGCGATCCCGGTAGTACCGGCAGCCCATTATCAATGCGGCGGGATCAAAACCGACGTGAATGGTGCAACCAGCTTGCCCGGATTGTACGCGATTGGCGAGGTGGCTTGCACCGGATTGCACGGGGCGAATCGTCTGGCCAGCAATTCGTTGCTCGAAGGCGTCGTCGTAGCTAATCGCGCTTGCCAAGCGCTGGTGCGCGAGCGTCCTCTTGACGCCAGAAAGAAAATTACGTTGCCGGAATGGGTCGCGGGCGATGTCCAGAACGTGGACGAGTTGGTGGTCATTTATCACAATTGGGACGAAATTCGCCGCCTGATGTGGGATTACGTAGGCATTGTCCGGACTGATAAACGGCTGCAACGCGCAGCCTCGCGATTGCGCAATTTACAGCGTGAGATTCACGATTTTTATTGGAATTTCAAGATCTCGGTCGATCTGCTTGAGCTGCGCAATCTCGCCACCGTTGCCGCCCTAATTGTCGATAGCGCTCTTTTGCGAAAGGAAAGTCGTGGCTTGCATTACACACTGGATTATCCAGGCACGGATAATGCGCGCTTTCGCCACGATACGTTGCTCATCCGGGCCTAGACGTTGGAACGAATGATGCTTTATCGAGATAAATAGCCCTCTGGCTGCGACTTCTCGATGAGGAAACCGCTTGCCGAGAGGTTGGTTTTCGGATAAAGACCTGCCACGCCAATGAGAAACGGCTTTGTTTTAGCGATATTGGCCCTCGCCGGCGTCAGTACCGCTGCTGGGCAGTCTCCCTACGAGAGCGCGGCAGATTTTGCCAAATATGCCCGGAAGTTACGCGAGCAGGCACTGCTTAAGGTGGAACCGCAAGTCTTCGTCCCAACTGCCTCGCGCACTAGCACAACGACCCGTTATCCTTGGAAAACCAACATCGTGACGACGGTTTTTTGGATTGGCGAACAGGCTGGCGGAAACAATCCAGTACCAAATCACAAGAGCTCCTGGGACGCCAATTGGGCTTCCAATTATGGTGGTTTTGATAATCCCGATTCTTCCTCACGCCGCAACTATATCCCGGCCGCGTTCGTGCCGCGGCAAAATCCGTTTTACTGCGCGCTCCCTTACAACGATGTGACTCACGGCCAGTTCAAACCAGAGGCAGCGCTGGTCATCCCCTGGTTTAAACAAGCTTACACCGAGCCGGGCAAATCCGTCTGTAAAGATCGGTGGATTGCAATCCGCAAAAGCAACCGGATCTGTTATGCTCAGTGGGAAGATTGCGGACCGTTTCGCACTGATCATTTCCAATACGTCTTTCAGAGCGAACGGCCAAAACCGAACTTGAACCGCGGAGCCGGTCTGGACGTGTCACCGGCCGTTCGGGATTACCTTGGGCTTTCACCGACCGATGTCACGGATTGGCAGTTCATTGAAGTGCGCGATGTGCCGCCAGGTCCCTGGCGGACTTACGGCGATAACAATCATTTCGTCATTGCCAAACGGCAGGCTGAACAGCGCCTCGTCCAACAAGGCTCCGGCAGCGCACACTAGGCCGCTCGATCTGCGCTTAGGCGCGGGCGGAGTCGCTCGAACGTCGTTTCGAGTTGGCTGATCCGATCCACGATGGGCTGATGTCGTTCGCGCTGGGCCGCGCAAAAGACTGCCAGTGGCTGAAAAGCTGCGCTGATTTCCGAATAAAAAACGTTTATCGCCTGCGTAATTTGCTCTTCGATGGCATGCACGAGTTCGCCCCGTTTCGTTTCCATCTGCCCGGCGTAAGTTCGCAAGATTTTCTGCCGTTGCCGTTGGGCTAACAAAGTGCCGACAATCGCCGCTGAAACGGCGAGAACTCCGGTTACATCAGCGATGGCGGCACTGCTCATGGCAGCAATAAGCGCAACGAGTCCACCAGCCGCGGCAACGCCCGCCGGTATGCGCAAACGATTGGACGTTTCACGGAAAATGATCGCGAGTTGCTCCTCGATCGCGCGGCCGGCGATCCGCTCCGCCAGCGTGAGCTGAATTGATTGGAGCAGTTCGCGCCGCTGCCGTGCGAAATCTGGCTGCATGCGGGGTGCCTGTGATTTTGCGTCAGGGCCAAATTGGGTATCGATCATATCTTGCAACTGCGGCCAAATACCGCGCAAATCAGTCTCAAGCAATTGCACCGCGTTCTCGATTTGAGGCTGCACCAGCTGGCGCAACTTCGCCTCCATCTCGGCTTGGAAATCGCGCTGCCAATCGTGCGGTCGCCAGATCATTTTTATTGTCACCCAGAAGGTCAGCCGCTGCTCCAGTAGACGCGTGCCTTGATTACTACACTCCCGGCAGGCGTGGTCGATCCCACGTAGAAAACCATGCACTTGCCGAAACGTTTGATCTTGGCGCGCTTGCAAAAAGCGCGTAATGCGATCGAGCCGTTCTTCATCGCGCTCAATCATGCGGAAAGCCTCGCGAACCTCGGATGCGATCTCACCCAAGACGATTTGCCCGGTCTGCCACGCCGATTTCAACTTCAACATGCCCGCGCTCGAATCCGTCACAATCCGATTGATCTGTTCCTCGAGCGGAGCGAATTGACTTTCCTGCCAGTGCCTTTCGCTATCCGCGTTCTTCGTCCGCGCCAGCAGAGCCTGGCGAGCGGAAACAGCGAAAATAGCGGGCGCGAATCCGAGGCGCTGTAGAGCCGTGTCTTCGAGATGACGCCGGATCACTTTGACCTCAGCGGCATCGCGCAGGTCAGCCTGTTGCAAAACAAAAATGGTGTTTTTCAGCCATCGCTGCTGCACGAAGCCGAGAAAATCCCAGGCCGATTGCGTCCAGGGATTGACGACCGAGAAGACAAAAAGCACCAGATCGGCGCGCGGCACAAATTGCTCGGTGACCCGTTGATGCTCGCTCACCATGGTATTTGTTCCAGGTGTGTCGACGATGTTAAAATCCTGGAGAAAATCGATCGACAAATAGCGCTCGATTAGCTGAGACGAGACGTCGACGGTCTTCTCTTCCTTGCCATAACGAAAAATACAGATCTTGTCCGTAGTTGGCAGGACATCGGCTTTTGCGAACTCTCGCCCGAAAAGTGCATTCAAAAGCGATGATTTGCCGGATTTGACTTCACCGACGACTACGAAAAGCAATGGCTCGCGGATATTGGCGAGCAGCCCATGCAGCGTATCCGCAGTGGCGGTGCCCTGCTTGATTTCGGCCACCAAGCGGAGCAATCCGATCAGTGCAGCTTCGACATCCGTGCGGAGCTGCAGGAAATGATCGGCAATCATTCTAACCGTTCGGTGACGGTCCCGTCTTGGGTGCTGCTGGCGCGGGACTTGCCACCGACGCGCTCATCGTTTTCGGTTGTTGTGTCCGCGCCATGCGCAAGAGCTCTGAAACGGTGACAAACTTGAATCCCCTGGCTTCGAGCTCGCTTAACGTCGCCGGCATGGCTTCAATAGTTCCGGGATGGATATCGTGCGAGAGAACAATTGAGCCAGGCCGCGTTTCTTTCAGGATCCGGTTCGTCACGACAGTGGGTCCGGGCCGTTTCCAGTCATTAGGGTCAACATCCCACAGCACAATTTCATAGCCGAGTTCGTCGTGGATGAAATGCTTTTGTCGAAGCAATACTGGTCGTGCGCCAATGGCCCCGCTGATTGCCTCCTCAGTCCGCTTGATCTGACTACGGACATTTTCGTCTGATATTTTGGCTAGGTTGGGATGGGACCAGCTGTGGTTTCCAATCTCATGACCTTCGCGAGCCGCACGTTTTACGATCTCGGGATGTTGCGCGACGTTTTCACCGATGACAAAAAAGGTGACGTGGATGTGACGTTGCGCTAGCAGATCGAGCAGACGCGGTGTTAGTTTTTCACTCGGGCCATCGTCGAACGTTAGGGCGATGTAGGGTCCATCCACCGGCACGGAGCTGACCGTGATCTTTGGCTCCGGAGGTGCCGGAACCGGCGTTGGTTTTTCCGTCGGCGATGCGGATTCCTGAGCGAGGGCGACGGACACCAGGAGAAGCGCGGAACTGATGCAAAAGAATCGAAGCATGGAAGATAAGCGCAAAAGAGTGCGGTTATTTACGCGAGGTATTTGTCAAAGCAAGAACCCAGCCCGAAATTGGAACGCCCAAGGGAAGGCTAAGCTCACCCCCAAATTTGGCAATTATCCTGCTCCGTCAGGCAATAAGATCGTTGTTCCGGGGGGCTGGGAAGGGACGTCGATGGCCCAGACCGCCGTACCGGCGCGAATCTCGATGAATGAAGATTCTCCTTGTCGAAGACCAGGACGATAGCCGTCAAACGCTGCGTAAACTGATCGAATTGCGGGGACATGAGGTCGTGGCGGTCGCCACGGCGGAGGAAGCGGAGCGGGCCTTAGCCGAGACGAATTTCCCCCTTCTGATCCTCGATTGGATGCTTCCGGGAAAAAGCGGGATCGACCTCTGCCGTGAACTTCGACTGCGCTCTGATGGCGACGAAATGTTCATTTTGCTCGTGACTGCCAAAGGTGATCGCGAGGATCTCGAACAAGCGTTGGAGGCTGGCGCGAACGACTATTTGACCAAGCCGATTGATCTTTCGCGCTTGAACGTCCGCCTCTCCGTCGCCGAAAGACAGATTCGCAGTCTAATCGAACGCAATCAGACGCGACGCGAGTTGCAGGAGTCGGCGCGAACCATGACCAATATCCTCGAGAACACGGCAGACGGCTTCGTGGCCTTGGATGTTTTAGGACACTTTACCTATTTGAATCCGGGAGCGGAATCATTGCTTTGTTGCTCACGCGATGAGGTACTCGGTCAGAAAGTTTGGGAAAAGTTTCCAAAATTTGGCGGTAGTCCCTTTGAAAAAAATTATCGGTACGTCCTGGAAAGGCAGGAGTCGATCGAGTTCGAGACATGTGATCCGACAGGCCGGAAATGGTTTGAAGTACACGCATACCCAAGCGGGGGCGGCGTCTCAGCGCTCTTTCGCGACGTGACCGAGCGCAAGCGGACGGAAGAAGACCGATTAACGACCGGCAAGCTAGAGTCGCTCGGGACATTGGCCGGCGGCATTGCACATGACTTGAATAATATTCTCACTGTTATCTCGGGTAACATTGGTCTTGCTCAGTTCGAGACCCCACCCGACGACGAAGATTTGCTGGCATGCTTGGCAAAAGCGGGAGATGCGGCAAAACAGGCTGCCCATCTGTCTAGTCAGCTGCTGACCTTTTCGAAGGGTGGCGCGCCAGTAAAAAAAGTCGTGACCGTGGCCGAACTGCTTACCAAGGCGGCAAATTTCTCCCTGCATGGATCTAATTTGCGAGCGGACATTGAAATCCCATCCGATCTCTGGCGGGCGGAAGTCGATTCAGCGCAAATCGAGCAGGTCATTAATGCCCTGATGATCAACGCCCGTGAGGCAATGCCGTCCGGCGGCACCGTCCTCATTACCGCTCGCAATACCGAACTGGAGAACAAAGCAGGCGTGTTCTTGCCGCAGGGACGCTACGTCAAAGTAACGATTGCAGACCAGGGACCTGGCGTTCCTGACAACATTGCGACAAAAATTTTCGACCCTTACTTCACCACAAAACCGGCGAGCAGCGGACTCGGGTTGTCGATCAGTTTCTCAGTCATTAAGAAACACGGCGGGTTACTGCATCTCGAAAATTCATCACCAACGGGCGCGGTCTTCGCCTTCTACTTGCCCGCAACCAAGGCGGAGGCGACTGAGCTGACGGAGTCCGGCTCCAGCGCGGCCTCACTGTTCGAGAATCAACGTATTCTCGTGATGGACGATGAAGAGGGAATTCGCGACCTCACCTGCCACCTGCTCATCTCACTTGGGTATAATGTCACGGCTGTGGCCGATGGCATGGAGGCCGTGAGAGCGTATCAAAACGCAATGGAGCGAGGCGAAAATTTTCACGCCGTGATCCTGGACGCAACTATTCGCGGTGGAATGGGTGGCCTGGCTACCATTGAGCGCCTGCGCGCTCTCGACCCGCGCGTGACCGCCATTATTTGCAGTGGCTATTCGGATGAAGCTGCCCTCGCTGGATTCCTGCAATACGGTTTCCGCGGGGCCTTGCCGAAACCTTTTACGCGACGCGATTTAGCCGATGCCCTGGAGCGCGCTCTGATGGCGGCGAAAAATAAACCAGTCTTCGCCAGTTAACCCTTTCGCAACTTGTCGATCGCGGCGATAAACGCCTCCGGCCCCCCTTCCATGTAGCCGAGCTCACCGATCTTTCGGCCGTCGGCATTGAGCACAACAATGGTTGGGAACCCCTCAACCCGATATTGACTCGCGAGCTGCATGTTCTGCTTCTTCACCTCTTCTGTCTGAGATTTTGCCCTAGGAAAATCGAGCTCAACAAGGACAAGATTCTTTGCGGCGTAATCCTGAAATTGCGGCTTCGAGAATACTTCTGCATTTAACCGTTTGCACCAGCCGCACCAATCCGATCCCGTAAAATCAAGGAGCAGAAATTTGTTATCCGACTTGGCTTTGCTTTTGGCTTCATCGTAGTTCGTCAGCCAGTTAGATTCTGCCCGGCCAAAAGCCGTCGAAAGAAAAACGATCGTACCAAATAGAAGCAATCTTTTCACACATAACCGTCCGCTCAGGACCCGGTTTGTGCAAGTTCGCTGACTAAGGTACGCAGGAGAGCCCGACGCACTCGCGCGCCTCGGCTCGTGGTTAAAATTTCGGCAGAAAAATTACCTAATGTGCCCGGAGACCAGCTTGGTCATCTCGAACATGCTGACTTGGCTTTTGCCGTTGAATACGGGGCGAAGCGAATCGTCAGCGTTGATCTGAGTTCTTTTCTTTTTGTCCTGCAGCCCGTGTTTTTTGATATAGTCCCACAATTTTTTTGTGAGTTCTGAGCGCGGGAGCGGCTTCGAGCCGACAATGGCGGAGAGTTTGTCATCAGGCTGGACGGGGCGCATAAACGCGGCGTTCGGCTTGCGTTTGGAGGAGGATTTCTTGGCTTTGGTTTTCGGCATAACCGCTCATTAATACCGAAGGCCGGAGCAGGGCAACAACTAAATTTTACCTCAAAAAAAATTTAATTTCCTTCTGGATGCCGCCGAACGGCCAGGGCCGCGATGTCATCCGCGGGAGAATCGCCCTTGCCTGAAGTCAGAGCCTCTTGACAAAGCCGACGTAATAATGATTCGGCGCTGCCGGAGGTTGAATGCAAACGCTTGGCTAAAGATCCAGGTGTCAAACGGCGAGGAGCACCATTGGCTGACCCGTAAAGACCATCAGTATACAAGAGAAACAAATCGCCGCCGATCAATTGCAAAGGCGTTTCGGTAAAGCTCGAGCGCGTGACTAATCCCAGTGGTGGCGATGATGACGCAATTGATTCCGTCTTACCGTTAAATCGGGCCACGAGCAGGGGCGGATGCCCGGCCCCGACGATGCTCGCTGCACCCGTTTTTGGATTCAACGCCACACACATGGCGGTCATGAAGCAACGTGCGCCGAGCATGCTGTGAAAATCGCGATCCACCACACGCATGATTTCGGCCGGGGCGTCATTTTCGACGCTGGCATGATGGAACAGCAATTTCGCCAACGTCGTGAGGAGTGCCGCGGCCGCGCCATGGCCGGTGGCGTCCGCGATCCAAAAAAGAATTCGGCCGTCGCGTAAACGCAGCCAACCGTAAATGTCGCCACCAACCTGGATCACCGGTCGATATAGCGCCGCAACTTCCCATCCTGGCAACGTCAGCGGCTTTGGTGGAATGAGCGATTGTTGAGTCAGTCGCGCGGCTGCCAAATCCTGCTCAAGATTTTGCCGCCACGCTTCGAGTTCTTCGTTTTGCTTGAGCAATTGATCGCGCATCGAACGCAATCGCAGCTGGGTTTCGATGCGCGCCCGCAACACCGCTGGATAAATTGGCTTCGTGACAAAATCGTCCGCGCCGGCCTCGAGACAAAGCACTTCACTGTCCTCACCGCCGTGACCAGTCAGCATGATAGTGGGAATCTGTGCCACCCCCGGCGTTGGATCGGTACGCATTTTCTTGAGCACCTCCGCGCCGTTTAATCCGGGCATGTCGTAATCCAGTAGTAGTAAAGCTGGCGCATCATTACGCACGCGGACGAGTGCCTCCGCTCCGTTCTCCGACTCCTCGCAGGCGTAGCCGACGGCGGCCAGGGTGCGCACCAGTAAGCGGCGAGTCACGCTGTCGTCATCCACCACCAGAATCGTTTTTTGTGTCGAGACCATTCGTCAATCTAGATTCGAACTGCAAACGCACCCGGCATGTATGACCGCGACGAATTTGTGCAAGTGGGACACAAACACCGTCGTGCTATCGTGCTATTTAGCGGTTGTCAGCAGTTTGGCCTTGAATTAGAAAGGATCGCTTCCGTCGAATCGATTTTATGAAACGTCTATCGTGGCTAGCTGTTCTCAGCGTTTTTGTTTTCGTTTCTTGCAGCGAGGACGAGGCGCCGGTCCGGGGCCGGCGCGTCGGGCGTTATCCCAGCACGGAAACGGAACAGACGGTTCAGCAACCTTATAACCCTAATCAGCCTCCGCCGCCCCCGCCTGAGAACGCGGTCGAAACGGCGCCCCCTGAAGCATCCGCTTCTCCGACCACCCGCGCCACCAAAGGTGATCTACCTTACGGCATTCCCGTACCGAATAAACCCGGCTTCGTTACGAGTCCGTACGCTCCGAATCAGGGTTACGTTGATGTCCGCGGTTTCCCACCGGGCACCGAAGTGAAGGATCCGTACACGAACAAGATTTTTCTTGTTCCGTGATCAGCTGCCGCCCTGGGACTCGCTGGACAACCGCATCCTTTAACGGATGCTTCTGCCTCAACGCGTCTGAGGGCGCGCCGCCCAAGCTGAACAGTAAGACATGGAACTTCGAGTAAAACGCGCGCCGCATATTGACACCGAAATCACGGTGCCAGGTGATAAAAGCATTTCGCATCGCGCTGCGATCATTGCCGCGCTTTCCAACGGTGTTTGCCGCCTGGAAGGATTTCTTAATGCCAACGACTGTATGCGCACGGTCGAAGCGTTAAGAGCACTCGGTATTCGAATCGATGAGCCGGAGCCAAACACAATTGTCGTTCACGGAAAAAAACGCGTGCTCAGTCCACCCGCAGGCGATATCGATTGCGGAAATTCTGCCACGACCATGCGACTGATGGCGGGTTTGCTCGCCGGGCAAAAATTCGAAAGCCGTCTCATCGGTGATTCATCGCTCTCCAAGCGCCCGATGGAGCGGGTGATCACACCACTGCGGCAAATGGGTGCGACCATCGTTGCCGAAGGTTCCGAACAGACCGCTCCTCTCCGCGTCCATGGCGGGTCACTCCAAGGAATCAAGTACGAGATACCGGTGGCGAGTGCTCAGGTAAAAGGGGCGATTCTGCTCGCTGGGTTGTTTGCCAAGGGCAAAACGATCGTGACCGAAGTCGGGTCTACCCGGAATCACACCGAGCTCATGCTACGTTATTTCTTTGTTCGCACCACCCGGACCGAAAACGGCGCCATCGGAATCTTCGGTGACCAAATTCCCGAGTCCCGAGATTTCCGCATTCCGGGGGATCTCTCTTCCGCCACCTTCTGGCTGACCGCTGCGGCCGTGCAACCTGGGGGACACCTCCTTGTGCGTAATCTTGGCTTAAATCCGACCCGCACCCCGGTGCTGGGTGTTCTGGTCCGCATGGGTGCGCAAGTACGCGAAGCGGTCGAGAACGTGGATCAGCTGGAGCCGCGCGGCATTGTAGAAATCACAGGTGCGATGCTCAAAGGCACTGTCATTCAAGGGAAAGAAGTGGCACAGTTGATCGACGAACTTCCCGTTCTCGCCGTAGCAGGTGCCCTGGCTAGCGGTACGACCATCATCCGCCATGCTCAAGAGTTGCGGGTGAAAGAAACGGATCGGATTGCGGCAATTGCCCACAACCTGCGGGTGATGGGAGCACAAGTCATCGAGCTAAATGACGGATTGGAGATTCATGGTCCAGCGCCCTTGCGCGGGGCGCGCGTTCCGAGCTTTGGTGATCACCGCATCGCCATGGCCTTCGCCATTGCCGGACTTTTTGCCGATGGCGAGACGACTGTACAAGATGCCGAGTGCGGTGAAATTTCATATCCCGGTTTCTTCTAAACGATTGAGGAGTTTGTTAATCCGAAACGTGCGCAGGTGAGCACGCCTGTAATCGGGTCGCTCTCGCTTGCGCCGATGGAGGAGTAGCACGCTTGCTTTTGCGCGGCTTCACGCGCAAGAATTTTTAGGCGCATAATCGCGCCGATTTTTATGGCCGCCGATCACGTCATTGCCATCGATGGGCCCGCTGCCTCGGGCAAGAGCAGCGTTGCGCGGGCGCTGGGGAAGCGACTCGGCTTTTGTTATGTGAATTCAGGGGCGATGTATCGCGCCGTCACCTGGAGAGCGCTGCACCGCGGAATCGCCGTGCAAGATCCTGACGCGATTGCCGCCATGGCGGAGGAAGTACGAATCGCCTGTGAGCTGATCGATAACGAATCGCGCATTTCCATAGATAATTTCGATCCATCGCCTCAGCTCCATAGCGATGAGGTCAATCGCGCGGTCTCGTCGGTCAGTCGTGTGGCCCGAGTAATGCCCAAGGTCAGCGCGACGAAATCGCTATGCGCGATCAAGCTGATTCATCTCGACGAATGGCGCCGCTGGTAATAGCACCAGACGCGGAAAGAATCGACACGTCCGATCTCACTATCCCTGAAGTAGTTGAGGAAATTCTGAAGCGATTGCGGACGAAGAGACTTTCAAACGCCGCGGTGATCAGTCACCGATGAATGCGTGGTATTGGGCCGGTTATACTCTTTCCAAACTGATCGGTCATATTTTCTTCCACTATCGTGTTATCCATCGGGAAAGAATGATCCAAACCGGCCCAGTGATTCTGGCGATGAATCATCAAAGTTATCTCGATCCCCCCCTCGCCGGCATCGCCTGCAAGCGGCCCATCTATTTTTTGGCGCGAAAATCGTTGTTAAAGGTGCCCATCCTTGGTCGCATTCTGCCGAAACTTAATGTCATTCCCGTCGATCAGGAAGGAATGGATCGTGGGGCCCTTAAAGCTCTGCTCCGAATTCTGCGAGCGGGCCAGGGGGCGTTAGTTTTCCCAGAGGGCGCACGGACGCTGGATGGGGGTTTGCAACCAGCGCTACCTGGTCTCGGATTCATCATTGCTAAGACGCGGGCACCAGTGGTCCCGATGCGAATTTTTGGTTCGCACGAAGCCTTGCCGCGGAGTGGTGGTCGACTGCGCTTTCATCCGATCACGGTGGTGATTGGACGCCCAATGTATTTCACGGAAGGGGATGTTAGCACGGACAAAAGAACTTTGTATCAGCAGCTCAGTCAGCGTGTCATGGACGAAATCGCAAGACTAACGATCAATGGATAGGAATAGTGATTCGGACCGAGATGAACGGGCCTCCAAGGCGATGCTCATTGCGATGGTCATTGTTGTTGCGGCTATCGTTGCCGTCTCGATTTACGCCAATTGGCAGAATGCGCATCGGGATCGCATCGAGTCAACGATCGTTACGCGTTTTACTCCCACGCCGACTCCACCGCGTTCTCCGATGCCATAACAAGAAGTGAATGCCTGGAGCACGGAGCTCAGAACCGGCGACCCTTGGGCGAGGGAGGCTGTAGTGTGCGCTGCCCCAGCGCAGATCCAATTTGCCCGCTGAGACAGCGGACGCTACAACGCTACGCGTGCTGTCGGGCGTACCATTTTTTCGAATAACGCTGCCCAACAAAGGTCTAAGTCAACGATGAAGAAATTTTCCTTTCTAGTTTTGCCATTGGCGCTGTCCATCTCCTTTGTCGCCTGCCAACGACCACAAACCGAGGAAGAACGACGCGCCGAAATTGATCGCGAAGTGGAACAGCGTCTTGCGGCCGAACGTCAACAGCAGCAAGAACAGCAACTTCATCAACGCGAGGCGGAATTGAATGCACGAGAACAATCACTCGGCCAAAAAGAAAGGCAGGAGACAACGCCCGCGATTTCCGGGGACCGAGTGGCGCGCGAGTCGACTACCAGTGCCAAGGACGATCAGTCGACCGGGTCTTACTCAATGTTCTACGCCAAGCTCGAGCCATACGGCGATTGGATCGAGACGGGCGACTACGGATACGTCTATCGCCCGCGTGAAGCGACGAATACTCGTTGGCGGCCCTATATGAACGGGCATTGGGTTTATACTGATGCCGGGTGGACGTGGATTTCGGAGGAACCATTCGGGTGGGCAACTTATCATTATGGGCGGTGGACCCGGATTCGCAGCGTCGGCTGGGTTTGGGTGCCGGCGGACGAATGGGCTTCGGCGTGGGTTTCGTGGCGCAAAGGATCCGATTACGTCGGTTGGGCACCGTTGCCGCCAGAAGCTCGCTTCGATCGGCGAAGCGGTATCCGCAACTGGTCCGATAGTTACTACGACATTGGACCCGACCAATATGTCTTCGTACCCACGCGGCAATTCGGCGAAAAGCGAGTCGAACGCGTAATCCTGCCCGAGCAGCGCAACGTTACGATCATTAATCAGACGACGAACGTCACAAACATCTCTTACAACAACACCATCATCGTCAACCAGGGACCGAATTACGAGGAATTACGAACACAAACTCAGACGCCCATCAAACGTTTGCGCCTGGAGCGGCAGACTAATGTGCAGATGAATGATCCGCGGGCAATCGTGCGTGGCGACGTTGTGGAAATTCCCGCACCGGTCATTGCGCCTGTGCGTCCGAACGAACGTCCACGGACCATCAAGCAAACTATTGCCCAAGCGACTGTTGATTTGGGTTGGGCCGCAATCAACAACCAACGCGAAGCCGAACAGGCGCGGACGAAAATTAAATCGGAAGCGACTCCACCGCGCGATGCACCACCGAAAAAATTTGTGCGCGCAACCGAGACAAACCCCGCAGCAGTCCCGACAGCAACCCTAACACCGGCGGCTGCCTCGACGTCTCCTGCACGCGCTACCTACACTTCGACGCCGATTCCGCGGCCTGGATTTACACCGGGCGCAACCGCGGTGCCGATTAGTACGCCGACCTCCTCACCAATATCACCGCCGGAATCAACCGAAGCTGCGCGCGCGACACCAAGCTCGGCTCCGGCTAACTCGCCCTTGAACCGCGGAACGCCAGAAGAGCCACAGTCGCCTGCGCGCCCCGTCAATACAGCTCCCGGCTCAGCGACTCCTGCTACTCAACGGGGAAAGCTCAAGAGCGTTGCGCGACAGTTCGAGAAACAAGCAACGGTGCCGATGAAGTCTCCCGCGATCAGTCCCCGCGCGATTGAGAATGCCACACCGCTGCCGACGCCAAGTGCAATCACCACGCCGTCAGTCACGCCCCGACCGGCTGTGACGCCAGCGCCGAGCTCCCCTGTTGCTGCCGAAACATCGCCGCCCAGTCAGGGCGGTGGCTCTAGAGCGCTGCCGAACCCGGAGAGGAGAGGAAATCCTGCGATAGTCCAGCCTGGCGTTAGGCCCGGAGTGTCGGCCTCGCCGGCTGAGACCATTACTCCCGCCGAGAGCGGCAATGACGATCAGGGAAAACGGGACAAAGGTGCTCGCCGCAAGCAAAGTGGGTCGTCTCCATCGACTTCGCCGTCACCTGCGGGCGGCCAATGAATTATCAGCTGAGAGCTTGATGATGTTGCTCCGCCGCAAGCTGGCGCGCGTAAGCGAGCGTGTCGATCGCGTCCACCGTTTTATCACGCCGGATCGCTTTGATTCGCGGAAAGCGGAGCGCAAGACCACTGGCGTGACGCGTGCTTGGCTGGATCGAGTTAAATGCGACCTCGAGGACAATATCCGGTTTCACTTCCCGATAGCGCCCGCGGTCGAGAATAGTGTTGCGTTTGAAATGCTCGGTTAGTTCCGCGATCTCAAGATCCGTCAATCCGCTGTAAGCTTTGCCAATCGGAAGCAGTTCGTCCGTCGATTCATCACGGACGGCAAAGGTATAATCGCTGAGAACGTGATTGCGTTTGCCGTGGCCGAGTTCGGCTGCGACCACCACCACGTCAAGCGTCGCCAGCTCCTTTTTCAGTTTGAACCAAAACATCCCCCGGCGGCCGGGGGAATAAAAACTCTCCGGATCTTTGATCATTAAACCCTCATTCGATCGCAACCGCGCATTCTTGAATTCGCGCTCAATCGCGCCAGCAGAATTGGCCGAAGCGACTTCGGAAACCTGAAATTGCGGCGCCAATTTCAAGGCACGCAAGAGTTCGCGCCGCTCCTGCAATGGCGTTTTTAAGAGGGATCGTCCGTCGAGAAACAGAAGGTCGAAGGCGACAAAGACAACCGGCACGTCAGCCGACGCAACGGCGAACAAGTCTGCCGTCTCGTTTTTTCGTCCAAGCCGTTTTTGCAGATCGAAGAAGGTAAGTCTTCGGCCTTCGTCAAAGGCGATAATTTCGCCGTCCAAGATGACATCGGCCGAAAATACGCACGCGTGCTCCGCAATTTCGGGAAACTGATCGGTAATCCGTTTTAGATCGCGCGAGAAGATTTCGACTCGTGTCGAATCGCGGTGCACTTGGGCGCGAATGCCGTCGAATTTATCTTCGATGTAAACAACCCCACCAGAGCTTTCTTCGATGAAACGAGCCCAAATGGCCTCGGCGGTTGGCTCAGGACTCGCGAGCATGCATTTGATTGGTCGAAACAATGAAAGCTCGGCGCGATTCAGTTCGCCCTGTTTCGCGAGAATGGCGGCGCGTCCGATATCTCCCAACAACATGTTGGCTTCCTTGACGTCGTCCAATTGGGCATCGAATGCCCTGGCAATCGCCTCATCGACGAGGCCTTCGCGCAATCCGATCCGCAGATCGCCGCTAAGAATTTTAACCAGGTACTGACCTTCCGCTGCCGAGATATGGGCGAGACGGTGTTGGAGCAGATCGGTTTTCGCCAGCGGCCCACGCGTTCTCTGTAGCACCTGAAAAAATTCGCGCGATTCTACTAATGTGAACGGCTCCGGATTGGTGCGGCCAGCGAGAGCTTCAAACGCGGTTTTTCCCGCATCACCATGGCTGTAAGCAATGCGGCGAAATTCGGCGTCGCTCAATTTTGCTGCCACTGACAGTGCGCGGTAAATGATGGAGCCGCCCACCTGGAGCGTCCGCAGATCGCTTTGGGGAAACGCCCGCCCAGTGAAATAAACAGTCGCGATCGCGAGTCGTTCCTGATCGAGCTTGCTTAGATATTCCGCGAGCAAACGCACCTTCTCGAGCTTCGCCGGCGTTGCCGCGATCGATTCGCCGACTTCTGCAAAGCTGAGAAATTCTGAGGCTAAGGTTGGGTTTGCTCCAGGATGATTACGGCTGCTGCTGGTGACCACGGCGGCACCGGGAGCGTTAATCGATTCTGTTTGCGAAGTTGGCGTTGCCCGAAACCTTCCGAGCGTGAGTTCAAGTTGATTTTCCTCGGTCAATGCCCACGCTTCGATCCCGCGATCGCGCAAATCGCGCGCAAACTGCGCAGCGAATCCGTGTAACGTCAGGACGCGTTGTGGCTGAACCAGCTCAACGTAGCGCAACAGATCCGAATAATCGGCGTGATCGGAAAGCGGGAAAGCGGCGTCAACCTGATAACGGTAAATCGCGTTGGGATCCATCGCCCAGCCGCTAATCATCGCGACGCGTTTGCGCGGAATTCTCTCGAGCATGCGCGAGCCATTCGCGCTCGGTGGACAGATCAATACCTTACCGGTGACGTTATCCGCCTTATAGCGCACATAGTCGCAAAAGGCCTGACCAAATTGCTCGTAGATGCGCGTCATCTGGTAAACCGATCCGTGCAGCATAGGCGTAAGGCAGGCACCATCGAGCGCACACAGAATCTCCTGTGCCTTTCCCAGCGAATATCCAAGCAAGACAGGGACTTCTCCGCTCTCGATGGCCTCGCGACAAAATGCGACGATTTGTGCGACGACTTCATCGGTCGGGGGCAGCCGATACCGTGGCAAGCCATAGGTCGTCTCCATGACAAGGGTGTCGGCGGTGGTCCATTCCGCCGGCTCGGCCGACTTCCCCGGGCGAAGCTTGAAATCGCCGGTATAAAGCAAGGATCCATTTTCCGCGCGTAGGAAAAATTGTGCTGATCCGAAGATATGACCGGCTGGAAAAAGGGTGATGTCGAGGCCGCGAACTTTCATGGGTTGGCCAAAAGGCAAAATGATTTCCTTGCGATCGCCCGCAAGGCGCGCCCGCACCAAACGAGCCGTGCGTTCCGAAACGAGGATCTCCTGATGCGGTGCGACGTGATCACTATGTGCATGCGAAACAAATGCGAACGGTTTCGCATCCCAGGGATCCAGCCAAACATTTTGAGCCGGCAAAAAGACGCCGCGCTCGTAATGAACATCGATCACTCGGAAATTTACGCTTGAAGAGTCGCGGCGGAAAGGCTTTCACTGCCGGCATTGACAGGCCGCGGTAGTCTCGTCTTATAAGAGCAATGCGATTTATCTGGGCGATCACGCTGCTGCTCGGCGCCAGCTGTCTTACGGCCGCGGTGAATGATCCCAGAACGGTGGCCAATGTCTCTCCTATGCCCGTCGCCCTCGATCCGGATTTTTCATTTCGGAAAACGAAGATTTACACGCTCTCTGATCAACCAGCGGCACAGACTAAAGGCAAGGGTTCGACTAATCTGCAAAACACAGCCAAGGGGAAATTCGCCTCTTCTGGTTCTTCCACTTCAACAAGATTGGCAGTGCAGGAGGCGTCTCTGAATTTCGAAAGATCATACCGGCTCTACGGCGCAGTCACAGGGACCGATCAACGCCAGCGCCACGGCCAATACTTTGATTTCTTCTGGCGGGCCAAGCGCCCCGCTGATGTGACGGTGCGCTTCGAGTACAAGCAGGAAAAATTACGCGCCCTCACGCAGGCAAAGGAAGTCGCCTATCGGGACATCCGTGGAACAAACCGAAGCGAGTTTCGTGTAATCGGCGACGAGTTTTTTGACGACGGGAAAGTGCTGGCCTGGCGTTGTTTACTTATTGAACACGGCCGGATTGTGGCTGAGAAACGCTCTTTTCTATGGGATTAGCTGGTTTGACGGGCGAACCCCCAAACAGTATCTTTTTCTAGTTAGCTGTGGAATCCTCAATTCAGGTTGGCGTGAGCGGCCCTGCCGTGTGGGTGCGGGTGGAAGGCAAAGGGAATTTTCTAAACAGCGGGAATTTGAAGGAGTTCGCGCGAGCGATGGTCGACCGCGGCTATCGCGAATTTGTCATCGATCTTCATAATTGCGCGATGATGGACTCCACCTTCATGGGAACAATGGCAGGAGTCGCACTCCGGTTGAAGGAATTGGGCCAAGGACATTTGCGTGTGGTCCATTGTGGGCAACGGAGCCAGGAGTTGCTTTCGGGACTTGGGCTGGACCAGCTATTTCAGATATCGACGAATGGGAGCACAGCGCCGCAATGTTCGGCGCTGGAGGAAGGAGCAGCCGCGATCGATTCCAGCGAACGCAAGCGGGAGCAGGCCAAGGAAATGCTCGCAGCTCACGAAGCATTGTGCGAAGTGGCGCCAGAAAACTATCCCCGCTTCAAAGACGTTCTCGAATACCTGAAGCAGGATCTTCACCAAAAAGCGACGACGAAGTAAGTTGGCCCGTATCTCATGTGGGCGACAGTTCTCTTCGCGTTGCTCGCCATCGCGGTCGGTGGATGGCTTTTTACCGCCTTCCGGCAAGCGCATAAAGTACGCGCGCTGGAGCGCTCGAAAGAGGAAATTCAGGTCGAAGAAACGCTTGTCTTCGATTTTTTGCATGGTCTTGGGGAGGCCTTTCGAGAGACAATCAGGCCGCACGATTTGCATCGGCTGATCGTCGAAGGTGCCACCCGTATTCTGGATGCACACGGTGGTGCTCTCTATCTGGCGGATCGGACCGGCAACAAATTGCTGCCGGCTTTTCTTTCGAAGGGTTGTCCCCCTCTGCTGTCAGTTCCAGCACATATCTTACGTCAGGCCGCAACCGCACCTCTGGCGCTGGACGGATTTCTGCGGACGCAATCCATCCCGCGCGGAGAAGGTCTTCTCGGCACGGTTTGGGCGACCGCTCAGCCAGTCTGCCTTGCCGATATTCGAGATGCGCCGGATCTTGCCTCTTTACGCCAAACGGCTCTGGGGACCGCCTCCGTAATGGCGACACCATTGCTTTACGGTAAACAAAATATGGGGGTTCTCGCGCTCGGCAATGGCCCCACGGGCACACCGTTTTCCCAAAGCGATTTCGTCGTTTTCAAATCGATCGCGGAACAATCCGCTTTCGCCCTTTACAACGCGATCATCTATTCCGAAGCGAACGAGAAAAAACGTCTCGATCATGATCTGGAGATTGCACGGGAGATCCAGCGCAGTTTGCTTCCGGATCAATCCCCGGTCATTCCCGGCTTCGAGATCGCCGGCATTAATCTTCCTGCTCGCCAGGTCAGCGGCGATTACTTCGATTACATCCGCGTTGATGATCATCACCTCGGGGTAGCCATCGCAGATGTTTCCGGCAAAGGCGTCCCTGCATCCCTCATCATGGCGATTTCCCGGAGTGTGTTGCGCAGTCAAGCGCCGCACAATTCTTCGCCTGCCGCGGTCTTGCGTTCGGTCAATCGTCAGCTCTACCCCGACATTAAAGAGGACATGTTTATCAGCCTGGCTTATCTGGTACTCGATCATCAAGCCGGCTCGGTTACGATCGCCCGGGCCGGGCATGATGCACCACTCCTCTACCGCCATGCCAAGGGATGTATCGAGACGATCAAGCCGCCCGGCATGGTCCTAGGCATTGACGCCGGGAGTGTATTCGATAGGATCACTAACGACTTTGCCCTCGCGCTTGAGCGCGATGATTGCCTCCTCCTCTACACTGATGGGGTGACGGAAGCGTTGGACGCCAAAGGCGATGAATTCGGTGTCGAGCGCCTGAGCCAGTCCATTCGCGAAAGCGCGGCCAATGGCGCGTCGGGCATTGTCAGACGGTTGATCGACGACTTGCGCAATTTCGTAGGCGCTCAGCCGCAGAACGACGACATTACGGTGATTGCCATTCGCAAAACATGAAGAAAACCGGCCCAGAACCAAGGGAAGAAGATAAGATTCCGCCACCGTTGACGACAGAGGACAAACCTGCTGGCGTGGCGGCAGATGCTGAAGGAACCGATGATCCAGTTGTTAGTTTGCAATCCGATCTGGATCGTTTTCGCGATTTGGCATTGCGGACCCAGGCAGATTTCGAGAATTACAAAAAGCGCTCCGCGCGTGAGCGCGATGATGCCATCAAATATGCGAACAGTTCCTTGCTCGAGCAGCTCATGCCGATTGTCGATAATTTTGAGCTGGGGCTTTCCGCTGCCCGCGATGAAGGGGAAGATTCCCCCATCTTTTCTGGCATGAGCATGGTTTGGAAACAGTTGAGCGATTTTCTGGCCGAGAATGGCCTTCGGCCTATTGACGCCGTAGGCCACAAGTTTGACCCCAATCTGCATGAAGCGATTGCACACGAGCCAAGTGATGAGGTGGCCGAGGGCAAGGTCATCCGCCAAACCCGTCGGGGTTATCGTTTGAAGGATCGATTGCTGCGCCCTGCGACAGTTGTTGTCTCGAGCGGGCAGGCGGGCTGAGAGTCACATCGGCCTATCAGGGGTGCGATTACTTTGAATTTGGCAAAATCTACGCAATTTGCGGTCAACTGATGCCGACGACCAAACGCGACTATTATGAAGTGTTGGAGGTTTCTCGCTCGGCCAGTAGCGATGAAATCAAACGCGCCTATCGCAAACTGGCCGTCAAATATCATCCGGACAAAAATCCGGACGATCAACAGGCGGAGGAGAAATTCAAAGAGATTGGCGAAGCGTATGATGTCCTGATCGATCCGGAAAAACGCTCGGCCTACGACCGATTTGGGCACGTCGCATTTGCACAGGGGGGCGGTGGGTTCGGTGGTCGCGGTTTTCATGATCCATTCGATATTTTTCGCGAAGTCTTCGGCGGAGGTGTCGGCGGAGGCGGGATTTTCGAGACC
>WNGO01000429.1_pt1 | contig 25643 bp, 26 predicted proteins | sample 5400511 | NCBI WGS metagenome assembly WNGO01 (sample SAMN13153380, study PRJNA577476) | soil metagenome | isolation source: 20 cm soil or saprolite under Garry oak tree replicate 2 | place: USA:California | collected 2016-06-15 | reverse complement strand
AGGGCTTGTCGCCGGGATCGGCGCCCTGGTGTCAATGGTCGGCAATCCATTCTTCGGGAGGATGAGCGACCGCACCTGGTCGCGGCTGGGCATGCGACGGCCATGGATGGTCATCGGCCTGGTGGGCGGCACCCTCGGCATCCTAGTTGTGGCGTTGGCACCCAACATCCTGGTCGTACTCGTCGGATGGTGCATGGCGCAGCTCTTTTTCAACGCTCTGCTCGCCGCTTTCATAGCAGTACTGCCCGACCAGGTCCCGCGGGCGCAACGCGGTCTGGTGTCCGGCGTCCTGGGTGTGTGTCTGCCGATCGCGGCGGTTAGTGGCACCCTTCTCGTCAAACTTTTCACCGGCCACCCGGTCGCGACATTCCTGGTCCCGTGCGCGACTGGCGGGTTCTTCATCCTGCTCTTCGTGGTCGCGCTGAAGGACCGTCGGCTGGCCAGGGCGGCCAGACCGGCCTGGTCGCTGCGGGAATTCGCCAGCACCTTCTACGTCAAACCGCGGACAAGCCCAGACTTCGCTTGGGCCTTCGCCAGTCGCTTCATGTTCCTTATGGCCTACGCCCTCCTCACCACCTACGAGGCCTTCTTCCTGCTGAGTAAAATCGGCAGCGCCGTGGCCGACGTGCCGCAACAGATATTCCTCGGCACACTCGTCCAATCCGTCGTCATCGTCGCTGCTTCGCTCCTCGCTGGCAAGCTCTCTGACCGGACGCGCCGAAGGAAGATCTTCGTTTTCACCGCATCGATCGTGTACGGCCTGGCAATGTTCGCAGTCGCGGTCGCCAGCAACTTCAACGGATTCCTGGTGGGCCTGGCCATCAGCGGACTCGGCTTCGGCATCTATACGGCCGTCGACCTCGCGCTCGTCGCCGACGTGCTACCCAACAAAGACAACGTCGCCAAAGATCTCGGCGTGTTCAACATCGCCGGCGCTCTACCGTTCTCCATCGCGCCGGCGGGCGCGCCGGCCATCCTGGCGATCGGCGGCGGCAACTACGCCGTGCTTTACGCCGCCGCCGGGATCTTTGCCATCATCGGGGCCGCCGCCATACTGCCCGTGAGGGGTGTCCGATAAGTTAGAAAGGTCGACGAAGCGCGGCCCGCTAGCCAGCACCGAGGCGACAAAACGCTTGCCCGACCGCTCCCATCGGACCGAGGCGGTGACCCCGAGGAACCGCTGAGGGTCTACGCGGACCCTTCTGGACACGTGTTCTGCATTTTTGTGGCAGATTACTAGCCATGGTTGGCTCGGATCGCGAGCTGCGGCTCAATCTGCCGGACGGACGTCAACTCGAGGTGCTGGCGGACGGACCGGCCGATGGCCTTCCGCTCCTCTTCCATTACGGCACACCGTGCGGCGCGGTGCGGTATGGGCCGCTCGTCGAGGCTGCTGCTAGGCGAGAACTCCGGACGATCGTGTACTCCCGGCCGGGCTACGGGACGTCGACGGCGAAGCACGGGCGCTCGATCGCGGACGCAGTCAAGGACGTGGAGGCGATCCTCGGCGAGCTCGGCGCCGACGAATTCGTGACAATCGGCTGGTCTGGCGGCGGCCCGCACGCGCTGGCGTGCGCGGCGTTATTGCCAGACCGCTGCGTCGCAGCCGTGTCGCTGGCCGCCGTCGCGCCATACGGTGTCGATGGGCTGGACTGGATGGCCGGCATGGCTTCTGGCAACCTCAAGGAGTACAGCCTCGCGGTGGAGGGAGAGGCGGCGCTCACCCCGTTTCTTGAGGATGGAGTGAGGGCATACGTGGAAATCAAGGGACCGGAGGTTGGCGCGGCCCTCGGCAGTCTGGTATCGGACGTCGACAAGGGCGCGCTGACCGGCGTCTTCGCGGAATTCCTGGCCGCCACCTTCCGGCACGCCGTCTCGAACGGCATCGCGGGTTGGCGTGACGACGATCTGGCGTTTGTGCGCGACTGGGGATTCGACCTCGCGAAGATCGATCGACCGGTGGCGGTGTGGCAGGGCCAGCAGGATCGGATGGTGCCCTTCACGCACGGACAATGGCTGGCGGAACACATTCCGAATACACGGGTGCACCTGTACCGCGATGAGGGTCATCTGTCGCTGGCAGTGACGGCGCTCGATCGAATCATCGAGGACCTGGTCGCGATCGCTCGATAGACGATCCGGCATGCGCTATCTAAAAGCTCTCTAAGCCAAGCAGCCACCGAGCGTACCGGGTTTGCTAGATCGCCCATAATTGTGGCTTTCAGAGTGTCTTCCACTGCCGAGACCGCGACGCATCATCTGGCTCTTCAAGTCGAAGATCTCCACGTCAGCTACGGTCCGAAGCGTGCGGTTGACGGCGTGTCACTCGAAATTAACGAGGGCGAGATCTTTGGACTGCTGGGCCCAAACGGAGCAGGGAAGACCAGCACACTCAGCGCGATTGAGGGTCTGCTGCGGCCCGACTCCGGCTCGATCCGAATCGGCGATGTCGACGCTGCCGCAAATCCCACCGCCGCGAAAGCACGGATGGGCGTCCAGCTTCAGTCGACGAGCTTCCAATCCAATCTCACCATCCGCGAGATCGTCAGGCTCTACGCGGGCCTCTACGGTGTTCCGCTCTCCCGCGCCGAAATCGAGGACCTCCTCGCCGACATCCACCTGGGCGAGGAAGCTTCAAAGCGCTTCAGTCAGCTGTCTGGCGGACAGCAAAAACGTGTCTCACTGCTGATTGCCACCATCCACAACCCGCCACTCGTGCTCCTCGACGAACCGACCGCCGGCCTGGATCCCCAAGCTCGCCGGCAGCTATGGCATCGGATCGAGCGGCTACGCGACACAGGCCGAAGCATCCTCCTTACCACGCACTCCATGGAAGAGGCCCAGGCCGTCTGTCATCGGGTCGCGATTATCGATCATGGCAAGCTTCTCACGGTCGATACGCCGGCTGGTCTCATCGAGAAGCACATGGATGACCCCCGCGTGCGCAAGGTGGCCCATGGTCAGGTCACGCTCGATGATGTCTTCATCGGACTGACCGGGAGCGAGCTTCGCGACTGAGATGAGCAGCCAAACCAGCGCCCCACCGGTCCACCCTCCGACCTTGTCAGGGATCCTCAGAGCCCTGCTTGAGGCGGACTTTACCGTCCAATTGCGAAACGGGCGAGCACTGACGCTAACGTTCCTTTTGCCGCTCGTCCTCCTCTACGGCCTGTCCGCTGGCAAGCGCCGCGCTCAACTCGGCGGCCCAATCGTCGACGTAGCGTTGGCTCTCACCCTCGGTATCGCGTCGATTGCCATACTTGGCTACACCGCGTCCGTTGCCAGGGATCGCGAGCTGGGGGTCTTTCAACGCCTCCGGGTCACGCCGGCACCGACCTGGACCATCATGCTCAGCCGGCTGGCCGTCCAGATCGTTTCCATGCTGGTAATGTCCGTGGTGGTCCTCGTGGCGGCGGCCGTCGTCGAGAACGTAACGCTGGATCCGGCCGCCTACCTCCTGACCCTCCTCGCCGTGATCTTCAGCTCGGCTGTCTTTCTGGGTGTGGGCCAGGCTTTGGTCGGACTTATCAAATCGCCGGACGCGGTCAATGCCGTCGGACGGCTGAGCTATCTGCCGCTCTTCGCACTCGGCCTGTTTGCTCACTCGACAATCTTTGGCACCACGTTCGAGACGATCGCGCGGTGGTCCCCCGGCGGGGCGGTGGTGACGCTGCTAGCGGGCGCCATGCAGCCGGCGGCATGGAGCGCTGATACTTGGTGGGCCTTGCTCGCGAGCGTGTTCTATGCGGTCGTTTTCGCTGGGATTGGCATTCGGTGGTTTCAGTGGAGCACGCGCTAAAGTGACGGAAATTCGGCCTCGGTTTTTGCGTAGCCAATTCTGTAGCAAACCCAAGGAACTTAACAGCGCTCAATGGACGCGTTGCGAATATATGGAAAGGTCAAAATTTCAAGCTGAATTCAATTGCCGCCTGATTTGTAAACAGTGGTTCGCCGGTTCGAATCTGGCCGTCGGCTGACCATTTTCGAATAAGAAATTTGCCTTTTGGCCACTCACGCGGACAGACACAGACCCCCAACGAAAGTCTCGCCGGGGGTCTCGACTTGGCGCAGGGTGTGGTTGCCTCGGATCTAGTTCAGGCGCTCGACGATCTGTCCGCTCACCAGGAGCTCAATGCAAAAGGTTGCATTACCCACGGATAGGGTCCACCCGCCCACTCCTGCACCGCCCGGTCGGGTAATCGTGACCGTGAAAGTGATGGGGCCCGGGTGGCCACCCGGAATCCCGACGAACTTCCCAGTAACCTGTAGGTTGATGGTGCCGTCCGCGTTACGTGACCAATTCGTAACCGCGCCGAAGATGTTCCCTGGCAGGCTGTCGCCCATTTGGTCAACGCAATCGACATGCCCGCTCGCGGTGCCGTCGGAATACAGTGTGGCATGAAATCCAAACGAGCTGATCCCCTTCATGCCGGCCGCCAGCCCACCCGTCATGAACGCCGTGCCCCCGCCATTGATGGTCCCGACCACCGTCGCCGCATTGGCTGCAGCGGCAAGCGGATGCGATGCGAGCATTGCAACCGCTAGCGAAATGGCCGGTACGAGACTGAGAAGTTTCTTGATCATGTCTCTCTTTCCTCCAGTGATCGCGTCGGAATGTTCAGCACGCGAGAAGCCCGTCGCCCTTGTACGGCCGGTCCCGAGCTAGCAACGGGGTGTTCAGCTTGAATCGCGAGACGTCCCGACCCGTTGCTCACCTCCTCCGAGTCTGGATCACGCGGTTAGACCGCCCGACGTTGCAAACTTACGGAGGATTCGCAGCCCACTGCGCTCCTAAGCAGTCCGGCTGCAACGGCGCCCCCTCGTCGCCGGCACCAAAACGCGAACAAGCGGTTCCCGCCTAAGCGCGACTCACCAAGAGTGCGCTCGTGAGCACTTCTTGTCAAGATCCCCGGAATTCCTAGGAAATGGAGGAGTATTTCACATCGGCTTGAACCAGCGGGAACGATCTGCAGCTGGTTTCTCGTAGCGCTCCTCGACCCAATATTCGCGGGCCGCGAATGCGGACTCGTGCGTTGGGCCATTCGAGGACGAAGTCATCGGCGAGCAGATCCCCAACGGCGTCCCAGTCCCGCGACTGAATCCGGCGCCAGAGTTCGGCGACGATCTCGCTTGGTCCCACGGTTCGATTATGCGCATACCTAAGCCGCGCCTGGGCCTGCTAGAGTCGGCCCGTGGCCGTACTGGACTGGCTGCTCGACTCCGACCCCGCCATCCGCTGGCAAGCGTTGCGCGATCTTGCCGATGCGCCGGCAGAAATCGTCGCGGCGGAGCGCGCCCGCGTGGCGACCGACGGGTGGGGTGCCCGAGTGCTGGCCTTGCAAGGCAAAGACGGCCAGTGGGAGGGAGGCGCGTTATTCCCCGCGCGGAGGGCTAAATCAGGTAACGGCGAGCAGCCCAAGGGCCAGCCCTGGACCGCCACGGCGTACAGTCTCGTCCTCCTGCACGACTTCGGTGTCGACCCCCACTTAGACAGCGTGCGCCGGGCTGTAGCCCAGGTCCGAGAACACTGCCGTTGGGAGCACGCCGGCCAGCCCTTCTTTAGCGGCGAGGTCGAGCCGTGCATCAATGGTATGACCGTCGCGCTGGGTGCCTACTTCGATCAAGATGTCGACGGCGTGGTCGTCCGGCTGCTCGGTGAGCAGCTCGAGGACGGAGGGTGGAACTGCGAAGTGGAGAACGGCTCGGTTCGCTCTTCCTTCCACACCACAATCAGAGTCCTGGAAGGGCTGTTGGCCCACGAGCGCGCAACTGGCGGCTCGGCGGAATCCATCGCGACGCGCCGCCGGGGTGAGGAGTACCTCCTCGAACGGAAGTTGTTCCGGCGTAAGAGCACCGGCGCCGTCGTCGACCCCGCCTGGCTGCAATTCTCGTTTCCCACCCGCTGGTACTACGACGTGCTGCGTGCTCTTGAGTACTTCCGGGCGGCTGGGGATCCGCCGGACCCGCGCCTGGACGAAGCGATTGATTTGCTCCGATCCAAGCAGCAGTCTGACGGCACGTGGCTTCTGGAGAACACCCATCCCGGCGCGGTCCACTTCGCGCTCGAGGACGGCGATGGACGGCCCAGCCGGTGGAACACGCTGCGCGCGCTGCGGGTCCTCCGTTGGTACGAGCAAAGCCACCAAGCCTTGCCGACCCACCCTGCCGTAATCAGCCGAACGTAACCACGCTCCAGGGCCCGGGTGCAGAAGGCGCGATCGGCAGCTGCGCTACTTGCGGAAGTAGTTGATCGGGAAATCGATCCCCCACTGATCGCCGGCGTCCCCCGTGCCGCGCTCCCACCGGCCGTCGATCGTCTTGCCGTCAGCCGAGATCTCGCCGATGAAGCGTTGGTTGAAGCCGGGGCCGTGGGGGCCGTTCCAATCCTCGCCGGGGGCCCGCCAGATCTTCCAGGCGGAGCCTTCGAGGGTCATCATGAATAGCCGCTTGACCCCTCGAGCGTCGAAGTAATGCATCGGCTGCGGCTCGCCGTCGGGCGCGCCGCCGATGATCGAGACGCTGTCGGGCATCTCCGCGGGCTCGCCCACCGTACTGATGACGATGAACTCGCCGAGGCGCTCGATCTTCGCCTCCACGGAGATCTTCATCGGAGGTTCCATCGGAACCTCTCCTTCGCCGTGCCATTCGCCGATTAGCCGCTCGAACTTCTTCATCGTCGGTCTCCTTTTCCACGGATCGCGTTCAAACAATAAGACCCGCCCGGAGGCCCCAACTCATCGGCCGGGAACGGATCAATCATCTACGCCCGGCACAATGAGTGGGTGAGTGCACTGCATCGGAACGCGCTCCGATTTGTCCTCATCGTTGGCACCGCCAATCTCTTCGCCGATCTCACCTATGAGGGGGCGCGCAGCGTCAACGGGCAGTTCCTTGCGACACTCGGCGCCAGCGCCGCGATCGTCGGCGTCACCGCGGGTTTCGGCGAACTCCTCGGATACGGGCTGCGATCGATCGCGGGCCTCATTGCCGATCGCACGGGTCGCTATTGGCTCGCAGCCATCGCCGGCTATGTGATCAACATGGCAGCCGTCCCGGCCCTGGCCCTGGCGGGAAACTGGCCGCTCGCCGCCATTCTCATCATGACCGAGCGCACCGGTCGGGCAATTCGAAAACCGGCAATGGCCGCCATGCTCTCCCACGCCGGTCAGCAGATGGGTCGAGGGTGGGTATTCGGTCTGAACGAGGCGCTAGATCAAGCCGGCGCAACCTTGGGACCTCTGGTGATGGCGCTTGTGCTCTTCACGCATGGCGGATACCGCCAGGGATATGCGCTTCTCGTCATCCCGGCGCTGATCACCGTGGGCACGATCCTCGCGGCCCGACAGTTCCTTCCTAACCCGAGAGACCTCGAGGCCGGTCATCCGCTCGAAGGCCGCGGCTTGAGCCGACGGTACTGGCTATACATGGTCGCGGCGGGATGCATCGGCGCCGGCTTTGCCGATTTCGCGCTGATCGGCTACCACTTCGAGAAGACCCACGTCATCTCACCGACGCTCATCCCCCTGTACTACGCGGTGGCGATGGGCGTCGGCGCTGTCGGCGCGCTGATCCTCGGCCGCCTCTTTGACATCAACCAACGGGCCACGCTATTCGGCGGCGTGATCATCGCCGCGCTGTTCGCACCGTTGGTTTTTCTCGGCGGATCGGCCGCGGCACTTCTTGGAATGATCCTCTGGGGGATCGGGATGGCACTGACGGAGTCCGTCCTGCTGTCCCTTGTGGCCGGCGTCGTTGAGCCGGCGAAGCGGGCGACCGCATTCGGACTCTTCGACACCGGATTCGGCGTCGCGTGGTTCGTCGGCAGCGCCTTGATGGGCGTTCTGTATCAGACCTCGATCGTCGGTCTGGTCATTTTCTCGGTGCTCATCCAGCTACTGGCGCTGGTTTTCTTCACACATGCCGGTTTCGGCCATAGTGATCCCAAATTGAACCTGGGGACACAATGAGTCGCCGAGGGTTTCGACGCCAAGTCCGGCAGCAGCTGGAAGCTGAATGGCGCACGGCATTTCAGATAGCCGGAGCCCGCAAGTTGAATATCTGGATGAGCGAAACGAAGCTTGGTGCGGAGGTTGCGTTTCGATCGCTGCTGATCCCGGGCTGGTGGATCGAGGTTCGCTACGCAAAAAGGCACCGCATATTCGGCCGTATCGAGCCATTTCGGTCCACCGTAGATGCCTCAAACGATTTGCGCGCCGAGCTGGCGAGTTACGTCGAGGCTGGTACCCCACCGTCTCGCTGGGCCATGCCTCGAACGCCTTTGCCACTCGTTGGCGCCGGTCTGGGAGCGCTCACTGGTCTCGTTGGAGGTATAGCTCAGCCGTTTGTTCCGCTGACCTACCTCAGCGTGCTCGACACAACCCTTGCGGACCGCCTCATAAGCCTCAGCATGCTGCTGGCACTTTTGGCATTCCCTGCGATCTGGCTAATCGCTGCAAAACGGTCAGATTTTGCCGGTGGCTGGAATGGATTCTTCGCAGGCGTCCCTGGAATCCTGCCGAGACTAGTCCGGTTCTTAGGTATCTACTCGTTACTCGCCTTCCTCTTGTTAGTACTCGTTTCCATTGCGCTGGATAGCAAAGGAGTCGAGGAGGTCTCGGGCCATTTCTATATTCGCCATAGCTTCCCTGAGCCGCCGACCGAGATCAGCAAGGCCGAATATCAGCACCAGGTCGCGTACCTGTTCTGGTGGATTTCAACCCTGGCGCTCGTCTGGGGCACGCTGCTCTTTTCCATGGCACTCCGGGCATTCGTGCGGCCCTGGCGCGCGGAGGGTGAGCCGACCCAACTGTCAAGCCGCCCAGTGAGCTGACGAGTGCCGAGCGCCAGAATCCGTGCTTCACCTGAGCGATTCGACGCTTGAGGGCTCGAAACGCCAGCGGGTCGCGCCGAATGGTTCGGCTGTGGCCACACCGAAGGCGGTCGACGGGGTCATCACGTAAAGGTTCCACGGCGGCGGCCCCGCGCTCGGCGCGCTGTACTTGGCCGTGAGGGCGCCATCACTCACGCTCGCCGGCCATCCCTGCGCCGCGTAGAGTTCCGCGAGGCGCCGGAGCGTGAGTTCGTCCGTCACCATCCGGGCGGTACCCTCGACGACGAGGTCGAGCCCGCTGAGGGCCACCGAGATGACGCAATTCAGATTTTTCGCCAGGTTCCGGCTCTTGCGGGTCCTGGCTCCGCTCGTGAAGTAGAACCTGCCATCGACCCACAGCGCGCCCACCCCGGCAACATGCGGCCGCCCGTCGGGGCGAACCGTGGCCAGCCAGTACGTCGTCGGGCTGCCGGCTTCCCCAGGTTTCGTGGCGGGTGCCTCGAGTTCCTTGAGCGCGCGCGACCACGGGATGGGCTTGCTGCCGTATATGTCGAGGTTCTTCTGGTCCATCTCGATGCCTCCTATCGCAACCCCCGAGTTCCACGATTGGTCTTCTCTAATAACAACCTTAAGACCGTCGGCTGCGGTCAAATTCATCGGTCCAATGCCTCTCGTGCCGATCCCGCAGCGCTAGAGGATCTTCTCGAAGCACACGCTGGTGGGCGAGGCAGCGTACTCACCGCAGCAGTCGATCTGCTTAAAGCCTGCGCTGCGATAGAGGCTGATCGCGGCTTGCTGGTACACGCCCGTCTCGAGCACCAGGTGTCGGGCACCCAACTCCCGCGCCGCCGCTTCAATGGCGACCAACACCCTGGCCCCGATCCCCTTGCCACGGTAACCGGACTCGACATACATGCGCTTCGCCTCGGCGGTGGCGGAATCGAGCAGGCGGACCGCGCCGCACCCGATAGCCCGCTCACCTTCGCGTGCCACAAAGAAGCTTCCGTGGCCGTCTTCCAGGTGCTCGGCCTTGAGGTTAGGTCCAAACCGCTGCTCGGGCGGATACAACTCACTTAGCGAAGCATCCAACGCGGCAATCAGCCTGCCGGCATCCGCCGAGTCGAACCGTTCCGCACGGATAGAGATGTCGCTCGGCTGGTCCACGAGATCACTTTGGCTCAGGCTTCGGTTCCACGGCGTGCCAGTGTCAGCGCCTCCTCGAGCTCCATGTTGCGTCCCTGCTGCCAGCATCGCTCCGCCTCGTCCTCGCTGAGCTGCGCTCGCGCCTCAGCAGCCGGGTCCCCTTCAAGCATGCCCCCGAAGCCTGGCGGCGGACCGCCGCCGATCCGATCCCGCAAGGATTCCGCCGCGCCCAACAACCTCAATGCTTCCTGGGGGCGTCCCTCCCACACCGCCAGGAAGGCCAGGTCCCGGAACGCCAACCCGATCCCCGTCGCGTTGCCGGCCTCGCGGAACAAACCGAGCGCCTCCAGCGCCGCCGACCGGGCCTCGCGCGGGCGGCCGGCGCGACCACAGGCGAAGGCAAGCCAGATCAGATCGAAGGCCAGCTGAAGACGGTCGCCCAGGCGGCGCCAGATCGCGACAACTTCTTCGAGTCTCGCGATCGCGCTCGGCCAGTCGCTGGCCTGAGCATCGCGGATCACCAGCATCGCGAGGGCCCGGGCGACCCCATGCTCGACTTCCGCGGCCCGGAACAGGTCGAGGCTCTCCTTGAGCAAGTCGGCTGAACGGTCAATGTCTCCGGATGCGCCGACGACAAAGGCCTGGTTGTACAGCGCCTCGGCGATTCGGGCTGGCTCGCCCAGCTCGCGTTCAATGGCAAGCGCCTCGCCATAGAAGGCTCCGGCACCGTCGTGGTCAATCTGCCACCAGGCGATGCCGCCCGCGCCGGTGAGGGCCTTCGCCCTGGCCGCTGTCCTGCCCTGCCCGGATGGCATCGCCAGCAGCTCGTTGAGCCAGCCGCGGCCCTCGGTCAGGTGCCCGTGCTGTTGCCAGAACCGCCATAGCGCTCCGGCCGCCTCTTGGCCGAGGTCGGCTTCGCCGGCGTCGATCGCCCAGCGCAGTGCCGCGCGCAGGTTGTCGAGCTCTCGCTCGCATTGCTCGAGCCACGCAGCCTGCTCCTCGCCGGTCAGCTGTAACTCTGCCTGCCGAGCGAGGTTCAGGAAATACTCCCCGTGACGACGACGCGTGCGATCAAGCTCGCCCTCAGTCAAAAGCGCATCCTGACCGAACTGCCGGATCGTCTCGAGCATTGCGAACCGTGGAAAACCGGCCGCCGGGTCGATTGAACGGACCAGCGACTTGTCCACGAGCGCCGAGAGCCCCTCGAGAGCCTCGAGATCCAGCAGTTCCGGTTCAGTGACCGCCCCGGCGGCTTCAAGGGTCCAGCCTCCACTGAAAACCGAAAGCCGCCTGAACAGGCTCTGCTCGGGCTTGTCGAGGAGGTCATAGCTCCAGGCGATCGCGCCTCGCAAGGTTCGCTGGCGTTCGGGCAAGGTTCGACCACCAGAAACCAGCAGGGAGAGACTGCGCTCAAGCCGGGGCAGCATCTGCTGCGGGGTCAGCACCTTTACCCGCGTAGCGGCGAGCTCGATGGCGAGCGGCAACCCGTCCAGCCGAGCTGTTATCTCTGCCACCGCCTGGGCGTTCTCACTGGTAAGTCGGAAGCGTGGCTGAATAGCCAGGGCGCGCTCCGTGAAGAGCCGCACTGCCTCGGAGCGACTCAGGGTGTCGAGATCGGCAATTGACTTCGGATCCGGCGGTTCCAGCGGAGGAACTCCGTACTCGTGCTCCCCGCGGAGCGACAGCACCATTCGAGATGTGATCAGCACTTTTAGCTTCGGCGCCGTTGAAACGAGGTCCTCGACAACCCCGCCCGCCGCAGTGACCTGCTCAAAGTTGTCGACGACAAGCAGGAGTTCTTTGTGCTGCAGCTGTGTCTTGAGAGTCTCGAGTATCTGAACGCCGGCCACTTCCGCAACGCCCAGTGCGCGTGCAATCACCGCGGGAACCAGGCCGGGGTCCGTGACCGGTGACAGGTCCACGAAGAACGCTCCATCTGTGTAGTCGCGCACTGTTTCCGCCGCAACCTGCAGGGCAAGGCGGGTCTTTCCTGTTCCGCCGGGACCCGTGAGCGTCAGAAGACGCACTTGACGGAGCAACTCCTGGATTTCAGCGATCTGGTCCTCGCGTCCGACGAAAGAGGTCAGCTGCAGCGGCAAGTTGTTCGGCCTGGACTCCAGCGTCCGTGGCGGCGGAAATTCAGCCGGGAGCCCATCAATAACCAGGTCGTAGAGGTGCTCGGGCTGGAGGATGTCTTTCAAGCGGTGTTTCCCGAGGTCGCGAAGATGCGCTCCAGCCGGCAGAGAGTGCTCGATGAGCGCCCGCGTAGCCTCGGAAACGATCAGCTGCCCCCCGTGTGCCGCACTTGCGATCCGAGCCGCACGGTGCACGTCCATCCCCACGTAATCCGATCCGCTCAGTACGCCGTCGCCCGTGTGGAGACCCATTCGGACACGAACCGTGGAGCCCGCAGGCCAAGCGTGGGCGGCGAGGCCGCGCTGCGCCGCGACCGCAGCCCGGACTGCTCCCGGAGCGCTGGAGAACGCGGCGAAAAAGGAATCGCCTTCAGTGCCCACTTCGGCCCCGCCGGCCGAGGCAAGTGCCTCCCGGATGATCAGTTGGTGCTCCTTCCAGACGGATGCGTAACCCTCGCCCAGGTCCCTGAGTAACTGCGTCGAGCCTTCGATGTCGGTGAACAGGAACGTGACGGTGCCAGTAGGCAGCTCAGCCATCTCCTTACCTGGTCGGAACTGCCCCACACGTGATGTTCATGCCGGCCGCCGTCATCGCGGCAGCGCGATCCGAGGCGATCAACGCCGCCATGTCCCCCAGGTCGGCAAGCGTCGTGAGCCGCCGCAGCATGGTCTTGTCGCGCATCCAGGCGACCAATTCCCCGGTCGTCATCGGATGACTGGTTCCATATGCCGGCTGGACGCCGCCGGGATCATGAAGCGCCTCAGGGATTCCGGTTGTTTGCAGCCAGACGACGCGGATCCCCAGGGGGCCGAGTTCGCACGCCCACTGACGGCAGAGGCTTTCCACCGCGTCGAATGCGACTCCAGTGCCGCCCACCTCGGGGAGGGCCTGGCGCGCCGTCGTGGCAGTTATCGTCATGATGATGCCCGATCCGCGCGGGACCATCTGTCGCGCGGCGGCTCGAGAGGTCAAGAATTTCGACCTTACGGCGGTGGATACCGGCCTCGCAAAGTCTTCGAAGGGCATTTCGAGCAGCGGGCTGCCGTGAACATCACCATGACTGATCGCGTTGAAGGAGATATCCAAGCCGCCCACCTTCCGGCTGATGGCTGCAGCGTGTTCTTCCACCTTGCCTTCGTCCAGCGCATCGACCTCGGCCACCTCTGCGATGCCGCCCAGGGCTGAGATTTCGCTGGCGACCTTATCCAGTGTGGCACGAGTTCTACCAGCCAAGAAGACGCGGGCTCCGTCGCGGGCGAAAGCGCGGGCGACCGCAGCGCCGATTGCACCGCCGGCCCCATAGACCACCGCGTTCTTGTTCTCGAGAAGCACTTCATCCTCCGGGTTGATCATGATTGAGTGAGAGCCTTGGATCCCAGGACAGGTGATCCCTTCCCTCTCTCATTTGAATGCCCATTTAGTCGAGGCCTCAGGCTCCCGCGATAGGCCACTCGCAGGCTGAGTCCTAGCCGATTTACTGTAGCCGACCCGAAGGGATACTTGAGACTATATGGACGCGTTACCAGCAGGAACAGCGGCTCCGATGAATTCGAGCCAATAACGGAGTCCTTATTCGACACGCAGTTTTCCATCGAAACACAGAAGGAGCACCACGATGAAGACCGATTTGACGACCGAGGTGAAGGGCACGGGCCAGTACGCCGAGGTTAACGGCCTCAAGCTCTACTACGAGACTCATGGGGCGGGACGCCCGCTGATCCTGCTGCACGGTGGCCTTGCGTCGGGCGAGATGTTCGAGCCTGTGCTGCCACTGCTCGCGGAGCGCCACCAGGTGATCACCCCCGACCTGCAAGGACATGGCCGTACGGCTGACATCGATCGACCCATTGACGTCCGCCTCATGGCCGGCGACATCGCGGCACTGATCGACCACCTCAAGTTGGACAAACCAGACCTCGTTGGCTACTCACTTGGTGGCGGTGTAGCGCTGCACACAGCGGCGCAGTACCCGGCGAAGGTCCGCCGGCTCGTCGCGGCCTCAGCGAACATCCGGCCTGACGCGATCTATCCGGAGATGCGGGTGCAGCAGGGCCAGGTGAACGCCGCCGCCGCCGAGTTCATGAAAGACACGCCGATGTACCGGCTGTACCAACGGGTCGCGCCACGCCCTGAGGACTTCCCTCGACTACTCGACAAGATCGGCGAATCGATGTCGAAGGACTTCGACTACTCCGCCGAGGTCCGCGGGCTCCAGATGCCGACGCTCATCGTCGCTGCGGATGCCGACATGGCGCCGCCGAGCCACTACGTCGAGGTGTTCAAGCTGCTCGATGGCGGGCTCAGGGACGGCGGTTGGATGGGCGAGGGCCGGCCAAAGGGCGGGCACGCGCTCGCGATCCTGCCGGGCCTGACCCACTACAACCTGGGCATTTCGCCACTTTTCGCCGCGGCTACGCTCGCCTTTCTCGAAACCTAGGAAAGCGGAGACTAGGCAGCCTCTGTACTCGCCCAGACGAACCATTGCCGGATAAAAGCACGAAGGCCGTCGACATCGAACGCAATGGCATTTTCAAGGTCGGGCATGCGGTACGAGAGGCGAACGTGCTCTGGATCCGGGCCCACGGCGACAAATACCGTGTCCCCTTGGCGAGTCAGCGCTTCCAGAATCCGTCTCTCTCCACCGATGAAGTCGGCCAGATCAGTCGTCCGCTTAAGGTAGAGAAAGCGTCCATTCAGCTGCAAGACGCCGACCGAGGTCATGACAAGATCTTCCGCGCTCTCCGGAACAAGCGATTTCTCGAGCTGCAGCCAATCGAACCAGCCCGATTGCTCAGCGTGACTCTCGACCATCTCCATAGCCATAACGAAGCAGGCCGTCGGGCTCTTTCGCGCCTAATTAGCCCTTGTCTTCGTCGGCACCAGGCGCATCAGTTCCTTAGCAACAGCCTCGAGAGGCCGGCTCGTTCCCTCGGCGCGACACAAGATGAGGGCGCCTTCCATGCTCGCGACCGCTGTAAAGGCGATGGACCTCGCTCGGTCAGAGGGGACTTTCAGGTCCTCAAGCCGCCCAGCGAGCTCGGCCACCCACGATTGAAAGGTGGTCCGCACAAGCCCGATCAAATCGTCTTCAAAGGCGCCGATGTCAATCGCGACGCCAGCGACGGCACAACCCGAAGAACCGCGCGACGCGAGCACTGACTGCCGCCAGAGGTCGATAAAGCAGGCGAGGAGAGCAGACGGCGTCGTCGATGGACACGCACGGAGATGGCCGAGCACCTGGCCGGAGGTCCAGTCGATCGCGGATTCGGCGAGCTGCCGCTTGCCGTCCGGAAAGTGGTGATAGATCGAACCCCTGGGCGCACCGCTGTGTGTGAGGACGTCGGAAAACGACGTCGCGGTCAAGCCACGTGTGCCGATCAACGCGGCCGCGCTACGGACCATCCTGGCCTTGCTGTCCCTCGCCAATCAGTTCTCCAGTTTGACTATGACGGTCGGCATAGTGCATACTCTACCCACTATGACAGTCATCATAATCCACTGGAGGGATAACCATGCCAATGATTGACGTCTATGCCGCCGAAGACACCTTCAAGGACAAGCACACGCTGGCGCAGGATCTCGCGAAGGCCGTCATGCGCTGGGAGCAGGTGCCCCAGATTCCGCTGTTCTTGGACAACACCGCAGCGTTCATCCATGACCTGCCCGCCGATGCGATCTCGAACGCGGCCGGCGAAAGCAACTACATCCGCGTCCAGGTGCTCACCCCGATCCACGTGCTCGATCGCGAAAAGCAGCTCGGCGTTGTCAAAGAGTTGACGGAGATCGTCGTTGCCGCGGCCGGCGATCCAGGCCTCGCGGATCGCACCTGGGTACTGATCACCGAATCGCCCGAGGGTGGCTGGGGCATCGACGGCCACGCCAACACAAGCGATGACATCGTCGCCACGGCGCGTGCAGCGCTGCAGGCGAAGAGATAAGCGGGACCCGATACTGAAACGCGGGTCGCTGGCCTCACGCTCGGCCCCCAGCCTGGACACGGACCCCTTCACCAGTACGAACATAGAAGGTGAAACCATGAAGGTGACCAGGAACAGCATGGGGACCAATAAGGGGCCGAGTGAGTGGTTCACGGGAGCGGTCTACATCGACACGGTCGCGGCCCCGTCAGGTGCCTCGCGCCTGAACGCCAGCAGCGTCCATTTCACTCCGGGCGCGCGAACAGCCTGGCACAGGCACCCCAACGGGCAGACCATCTACGTTACCGATGGCGTCGGCCGCGCGCAACGTCGCGGAGGACTGATCGAGGTCATCCGCCCCGGCGATCGCGTGTTCTTCGAGCCGGGCGAGGATCACTGGCACGGCGCTGCGCCCGATCGCTTCATGACCCACCTCTCAATGGTCGAAGTCGACGACAAAGGCAACAGCGCGACCTGGGGCGCCCACGTCAGCGACGAGGAGTACGCGGCGGCGCCGAATATTGAGGATGCCTAGCCATGCGTGCTGCAGTCTTCCTTGGTCCCCGCCGCATCGAGGTCGCCGACCGGCCCGATCCCGTGGTCGCGGCGCCGACTGACGCCGTCGTCCGGGTCGTGCTTGGGTGCGTCTGTGGGTCAGACCTCTGGCACTACCGCGGCGAGTCCCCGCATGCGCTGGGCCCAATCGGCCACGAGTTCATCGGAGTCGTGGAACAGGTCGGGGCAGAGGTGCGCGGCGTCGCCGAGGGCGAGCTCGTCATCGCCCCGTTCAAGTTCAGCGACGGCACGTGCGCGAACTGCCGCGCGGGATGGACGTCGAACTGCGTCGCGGGGGGCCCGTTTGGGACCGACGGAGTTGACGGAGGGCAAGGGGAGGCTGTGCGCGTGCCCTTCGCCGACGGCACTCTCGTCCGGATCCCCGGCTCCGGTCACTCAGACGAAGCACTGCGTTCGCTGCTGACCCTCTCGGATGTCATGGCCACGGGCCACCACGCGGCCGTCAGTGCCGGCGTCAGGCCGGGCAGCGTTGTCGCGGTCGTCGGGGACGGTGCCGTTGGCTTGTGCGCCGTCATTGGTGCCCGGCGACTTAGCGCCGCCCGGATCATCGCCCTCAGCCGGAATCCGGCCCGCCAGGCGCTGGCCCGGTCCTTTGGCGCCACAGATATCATCGCCGAGCGTGGCGATGCGGCGACAGAGGCAGTCCTGGAGCTGACGGATGGAGTGGGCGTCGACGCCGCCGTCGAATGCGTCGGGACGGCCCAGTCGTTCGCGACGGCGTTCGCCGTCGCGCGACCCGGCTCGACGGTTGGTTTCGTCGGCGTCCCCCACGGTGTCGAGGTGCCGATCGACACCATGTTCGCCCGCAACATCGGATTGCGCGGCGGCTCCGCGCCAGTGCGCCGGTACATTCCTGAGCTCCTCAACGACGTCCTCGAAGGCCGCATCCATCCCGGGCGCGTCTTTGACTTCGAGACCAACCTCGATGGCATCGCCGAGGCGTACGCTGCCATGGACGAGCGCCGCGCGATCAAGTCGCTGGTGACGGTGGGGGCGAAGGAGACACGCCGATGACCGAGTGGACGGGGGACGAGCTCACCAAGATCGGAAGCGCGGAAGAAATGCAGATCGCGTCACTCCGGGGCGATGGCACGCTCCGGAAACCCGTGACCATCTGGGTGGTCCGCGACGGCGACAGCCTCTACGTCCGATCCGTTAAGGGGCCCACCGCCGCCTGGTTCCGTGGATCGCAGGAGAGGCACGAAGGTCGGATCCGGGCCGGCGGCATCGAGAAAGACGTCACGTTTGTGGACGCTGACCACGAGATCGACGACGAAGTCGACGCCGCTTACCGTGCCAAATATCGGCGTTACGCCGGAAGCATCCTCAACAGCGTGCTGACCCCTCAGGCGCGATCCACGACAGTGAAACTCCTGCCGCGCTCGACACGGTCTTAGTTTTCAACAACGACCGCTTCCGAGAAAACCGTTGGGACACCAGCGGGTCGGAATATGGTCCTCTACGCGAGGCTTGGCATACCCGGCGCCGATGTGTATAGTCTCACCCGGGAAACATCTCTCCGGTCTGTATGAATCTGGGGATTCGACCGGTTTCATTGATGAGGACACTGCTGTCACGCAGCGGCTTGGTCGGCGTGATGCTCCTGGCGGTGCTTGTGCTAGGGCACTCGGCCTCGCCTCAGCATGCGTTACTGGCCCAATCGGCGTCGATCACCGGCCTCCCGATCCCTGACACCGGGCCCGAGTTGGAGCCAATCCCCCGACAACTGGCCCGGTTGCTGGCAACCCCATCGCCGCAGCCCCAGGCCATCGCCGCACCGGCGGTGCGGGGAACGGTGCGACCGAAGCCGGCGCCAATTCCGGCGCCGTCGCGTGTCGCCGTTGGGACCGGCCAGTGGGGCTTGATCAACCAGGACCGGCAGGCCGCCGGCCTCGCGCCGCTGCAGTGGAGTCCCTGCCTGGCAAACGTCGCGACCGGGCAGGCGGCGCGCATGGCGGCACAGGGCTACATCTCGCACGCCAACGGCCGTAGTCTCGACCTCGGCTGTCGGCTGGGGCCGAGGACCGGCGAGAACATCGGGTTCCAGGGAGGCGGCATCAACGATGCGGCAATGAACGCATGGTTCATGGGGGATGCACCCCACCGCGCCAACATCCTCGGGCCCTATCACTACGTCGGCGTGGCCTGGGTGTTGGCACCCAACGGCACCGCCTATCTTGCCGTCGAGTTCGGTTAGTCCAGCGCGACGGAGGCGATCGTGCGGCCGGCACCGTGCGCTATCACGCTTTCTGAGGGCCCTTCCACCGACCCGGTCAGCGTGAGGCCGGTTAGGATAGCCGGCGTGTTCAGACAACAATCCGCTCTGATCGAGATCGGCATCGGTGCCGCCGCAATCCTGACTCTCGTTATCTATGTGGTTGGCCGGCGGCCGCGTACCGCCCGACCGTTGTCGTCCCACCGGCCTCGGGAGGAAGGGTTCAGCCTGCCGGCTGGTCGGGTCCCGACCGACGCTTCGCTACCCGAGACGATGAACATGCTCAGCCGGGATCGCGCGACCGGGACGCTAAGGGTGACGTCCGGCGAGCAGGCCGCCTCGCTCTACTTCGTCTTCGGCAAGCTCTTTCACGCCGAGAAGGACGATCTGGAGGGCGAGGATGCGCTGCGAGAGGTCCTTACCTGGCGGCCCGTGATTAGCACGCTCGACCGGAGATCGGCGCTGCCCGCGAAAGAAACGATCAAGCTCAAAGATCACGAGGCCCTGCCCACTAAGACGTAGCCGCGACCGTGAAGGTAAACGTGCCATCCCTCCCCCGCGGAAGGGCCATGACAGCGACGACCGCGTCGAGGTTGAGCGGACCATAGACATGAGGAAAGAGCACGTTGCCACCCTCAAGATCCTCGTACCGCACCTCGGCGTTCAGCTTGTCGATCGAAATGCGCAGGACGACCAGTTTCGCCACGCCGCGAAAGAACGAGTTGGCCACGCCAGCGACCTGCTCTTCGAAAGCACAATGCACGAAGCCCACCTGGGCTAGCGTCAGTTCTCTCGTAGATGAGGCGAAACTCGCTCCACGGAGCGATGAGTTTCCCTGCCCACGGCGGTCATAGTGACATGATCCAAGAACGCTTGGCGAAGACCCTCGATGGCGACGTCCTCGTAGCGGGAGATCCTGGCTACGACGCGGCGCGGGCGGTATGGAACGCGATGGTCGACCGGCGACCACGGCTGATCGCTCGCTGTCGCACTGTCGCGGACGTGCGGGCCGCCGTTCTGGCTGCCCGCGATCTCAGCCTCGAAATCGGCGTGCGTTGCGGCGGACATAGCGTGGTCGGGCTGGGAATTCCGGATGACGGGCTGATGATCGATCTGATCCCGATGGGTGTGGTTCGCGTCGATCCGATTCAGAAGCGCGCATGGGTGCAGGGCGGCGCATTGCTGGGTGCGCTCGACAAGACGACCCAGCAGCATGGGTTGGCAACAACGGCCGGCAATGTTTCACATACGGGAGTCGGTGGCCTGACCCTCGGCGGCGGCATGGGCTGGCTGGCCCGGCAGTACGGCCTTTCCTGCGACAACGTCGTGGCGTTCGAGATGGTCACAGCGGACGGCGACGTCGTACACGCAAGCCAGACGGAGAACGCCGACCTCTACTGGGGACTGCGGGGTGGCGGCGGCAACTTCGGCGTCGTCACCGAATTTGAATTCGGGCTCCACGAGGTCGAAGCGGCAGCACTGATTACCGAGCTTTCATTTCCAATCGAAGCTGCCGGCTCAGTACTTCGCACCTGGCGTGATCTGAGCGCCGAGGCCCCTCGGCAGGCAACCTTCACTGCGGGCCTTCCGGGCGATCAGAACATCGTCGTCGTGGGGTTCGTCTGGGTGGGCCATCCAGCAGCCGGACCGGCCCTTCCGAGTCTGAAGTCCCTTGGCCGGCCCCTCGTAGAGCGTGTGGTCGAGCTCTCGTACGTCGATCTCCAACGGATCGATGACACCCCACAGGGACACGCGCTGCGACGATATTGGAAGGGTCATTACCTTCGCGAGCTATCCGACGATGCTATCGAGGCGCTGTTGCAGGGCCGCGCCGAGCCACCGACCGGAGGTCTCCCAAACATCGGCCTGCAGGCGTATGGCGGCGCGATCGCCGAGGTGCCAAATGAGGAGACCGCGTTCGCCTTCCGAGACACCGCCTTCGAATACGTCGCCGCGAGCCGGTGGACGGACCCGGCCGAAGACGACCGACGAATCGCCCTTGCGCGGCGTACGGCTGCGGCTCTCGATCCGTTCGCCCGAGGCCAGTACGTCAATACGCTTAGCGACGAAGGCGCCGAAGGGGTGCGTCGCGCATATCCGCCGGACAAGCTTGCGCGGCTGACGGCGCTGAAAGACAAATACGACCCGGGGAACGTCTTCCATCTCAACAACAACATTCGTCCCTCAGAGCGAATCGCCGCTTCGAATCCAGCCGTCGGCTGACCGTTTACCGATTCACTGGGATTCGCTGGCCCGCCGGGAGATTGTCGGGACGACCGGCTCGACGCGCGAGTCCGGAGTCGACTCGATCCGACGGTAGCCGCCGCGAGAGGCTGGAGTGATCCAGGCCCGGAGCAACAGGAAGCGCACGGTCGTCGCGACGAGGTTGGCCAGCACCAGCGCGATGAGCTCGAACATCCGGCTTGCGCCAGGGGCAACGAGGTGCACAGCCGCGATGGTGAACGTCGTGAGGGCAAGCGCAATACCGAAGGCGGCGAGGCCGCCGAGGTGGTCCCGTCTGGCTGCCCCATTGCGTTGAGCCAAGAACGTGAACCTCCGGTTGGCGGCCGTGTTCCCGATGGCGGTTAGCACCAGGCTGAGCGCGTTGGCGATCGTCGCCGGCACGGCGAGGCGCAGGGCGCTGTAGCAAGCAATGTAGGCGAGGGTGCTGAGGATGCCGATCGCGGCAAAGCTGCGGAGCTGGCGCGAGAGCCGCCAGACTCCGCGCAAGTCCTCGATGGCGGTGGCCATGACGTCGACGCGTGAGTCCGGGTCGTCGGTCCAGTCGACCGGGACTTCGTAGATGCGCAGTCCGGCTCGCTGCGCCTGCACCAGGAGTTCCGTGTCGAAGAACCATTCCTGATTGTCAACCAGCGGCAGCAGCCTCCGGGCCGCCCCGGCTCGGGCCGCCTTGAAGCCACACTGGGCGTCGCGCACCTGTGTGCCGAGGACGACGTGAAGGAGCAGGTTGTACCCCCGCGAGATCACCTCACGCTTCGGACCGCGGTTTACCCGGGCGCCATGCACAAGGCGGCTCCCAATCGCGACGTCGCTATGCCCGGAGATGAGCGGCGCGACCAGCGGCAGCAGGCCATCCAGGTCGGTAGAGAGATCGACGTCCATATAGGCGACGATCGCCGCGCCACTCCCGAGCCACGCGTGTCGGACGGCCCGGCCTCGACCCTTCTCTTCAAGGCGCATGGCGCGGACACCGTCCAACTCGAGCGCCAGCCTCTGGGCGATCACCCACGTCGCATCGGTGCTCGCGTTGTCCACGACGGTGATCCGCGCCTCAAAAGGAAATTGGTGGTCGAGGTATCGCCGCAGCCGGCGAACACTCCGCTCGAGGTCGCGTTCCTCGTTGTAGACCGGGATCGCGATGTCAAGGAGCGGAGCGACTACAGGGCTGGAGGCGACGACCGCCAGAACTTGCGCCATGCACTGATGGTGCGCCCGCAACCCTGTCGGTTCCGTGACTAACCGTTAAGAAGTTCGTGAGATCCGTTGTCACCCTTCTGCAAGCTTCGCCAGCGCAGTCTTTACGTCAGCAATGGAAAACACGCGGACGCTTCCGGCGTATCGACCGTCTTCGGCGTCGCCACGGCTGCGGCACGCGGTCTTCTCGCTCGTGCGCGGCCAGGCCCAGGATCCAGCCTGGGCGCGGCCGGCCCTGATCGGCCTGCTTGGCATAACCGGGCTGCTGTACCTGTGGAACCTCGCGGCCTCGGGCTGGGCCAACGCGTATTACTCCGCCGCCGTCCTGGCGGGTACCAAGAGCTGGGCCGCGTTCTTCTTCGGCTCGCTGGACGCCTCCAACTTCATCACGGTCGACAAGGCGCCCGGCGCGCTGTGGGTGATGGAGATCTCGGCGCGTCTTTTTGGCTTCAGCGCCTGGAGCGTGCTGGCGCCGCAGGCGCTGGAAGGGGTGGCGACGGTCGCGATCGTCTATCTCGCCGTCCGCCGCTGGTTTGGGCCGGCCGCCGGACTTCTCGCCGGCGCGGTGGTGGCGCTCACGCCGGTCGCCGGCCTGATGTTCCGGTTCAACAACCCGGATGCGCTCGTGGTGCTGCTGATCACCGCGGCCACCTACGCAACGCTTCGCGCGATCGAAAATGGCCGGACGCGTTGGTTGGTGCTGGCCGGCGCGCTGATCGGGGGCGGATTCCTGGCCAAGGAACTGCAGGCCTTCATCATCATCCCGGTCCTCGCCGGCGTGTATCTCCTCGCCGGCCATCCATCGCTCGGCCGACGGATCGCTCAAGTGCTCGCCGCCGCGGTGGCCGTGATCGTGAGCTCGGGCTGGTGGATCGCCGCGGTCGAGCTGATCCCGAGCGCGTCGCGCCCCTACATCGGGGGATCGCAGAACAACGACCTGATCAGCTTGATCTTCGGATACAACGGCTTCGGCCGGCTCACCGGCAACGAGTCGGGGAGTATCGGCGGCCTCGGTGCTCTGGGCTCACGATGGGGGTTGACCGGCTGGAACCGCCTCTTCAATAGCCAGTTCGGTGGTCAGGTGTCGTGGCTGATTCCCGGGGCGGTGATTCTGCTCGGCGCCTCGTTGCTGCTCACGTTCCGCCGTCCACGGACCGACATCGTTCGCGCGGCCATCCTCATTTGGGGCGGCAGTCTGCTCCTGACCGGCGCGGTCTTCAGTTTCGCCCAGGGAATCATCCACCCCTATTACACGGTCGCCCTGGCTCCGGCGATTGGCGCTCTGGTCGGCATGGGCGCCGTGTACCTGTGGCAGCATCGCTCTGAATCGATGGCGCGCCTGGCGCTGGCCGGCGCGGTGGCGACGACGGCGCTCTGGGCCTTCGTCTTGCTCAGTCGCTCATCCAGCTTCGTTCCCAGTTTGCGGACGGTCGTGCTGGTCGCCGGTCTCGCGGCTGCGGTGTTGATCGTCACCGGCCTCTCGAAAGCGTCGCGGAACACCGCGCTGGCGATCGCCGCGCTGGGTGTCGTGGCGGTGCTCGCCGGACCGGCGGCGTATACCTTCGACACCGTCACAACGGCGCACACTGGCGCGATCCCCTCAGCGGGACCGGCGGTTGCGACTGCCGGCGGACCGGGTGGCGGGTTGCCCGGTGGCGCCGGCGGTGGGCGAGTCGGCGCCCCTGGCGGCGCATTGGGGGGAGGCTTCCGCGGTGCCTTCCCCGGCGGAGGCCCGAATTCGGCCTTTGGTGGCGGCGGAAATCCCGGCGGAAACCCCGGTGGTGGCGCGGGACTCCTGGACAGTAGCCAGCCGGCGGCCGATCTGGTCAGCCTGCTCCAGGCAAACGCGAGTCGCTACACCTGGGTCGCGGCGACGACCCGAGCCAACAGTGCGGCGGGTTATGAGCTCGCGACCGGCGACCCGGTGATGGCGATCGGCGGGTTCAACGGGACTGACCCGGCACCGACGCTGGCGCAGTTTCAGCAGTACGTCCATGACGGGAAGATCCACTACTTCATCGGCGGTGGCAGTGGACCAGGATCAGCGGGTACCAGCAGCTCTGCCTCCGAGATCACCGCGTGGGTTCAGCAGAACTTCACCGCCACGACGGTCGGAGGGGTCACGGTTTATGACCTCACGACGGCTGCCTGACACTGTCAGACCGCCGGCTCGGCCTGAACGACGGGCCGCACCGCCCGGTCGCCACGCAACCACAGGTAAACGAGGGGCACGATTCCGATGGCCGGGATCACGATATAACTCGGGATTCCGCCAAGGATGTCGAACGCCGCATGCATGACCGACACGCCGATGTAGGCGACGAGCACGCCCCAGGTCAGCCGCAGGTGGCCATTGCGCGCGGCATGGAAGATCACGCCGCCAAGAATCGCCGACCATAGTCCGTGGCCAAAGGGCGCCAGGACGCCTCGGGCGAGCTCGGTCGCCAGAACTGATGGCAGTGAAAGGAAGAGTTGCTGTCCCTGGACGACGAAAAGCGACGCCAGCGCGTAGCCACTACTCTCGAGCGCCGCAAAGCCAAATCCAACCGCGGCGCCCAAGACCATGCCATCACGAGTCGTAAAGGTGCGGAGTCCCCAGGCCAGCGCGACGATCCCCAGTCCTTTGACGAACTCCTCGATGAAGCCGACTTTGAAGTCGCCTCTAACCCCTGGACCATAGACCAACCAGAACTCCAGCATCGACGAGACCAGCACACCGAGCAGCCCTGCGACAACGAACGCAGTCCCAATACGGCGCGGCGAGAGCACCGGACTCGGATTGTGGTCGAGGTACCAGACCACCGCCGTTACCGGCACGAGAAAGCTGCCCAGCAGTACGACGCTGGGAAGCACGATAAGGTTGCCCGTCACGAACACGTCCGCGGCAGTGGCCGCCCAGAGCACAAGTCCGATCAGCAGGATGCCCCACCAGCGCGGAGCCCAAGCCTGTCCTTTAGGGCCCCTTGCCACGTTTTGCTTGTGCAACTTCATCGGAATGTTCATCGTTTTCTCCTTCTCGTTGAGTCTTGTCCGCTACACCGCGAGTCCGAGCCGGGCAGCACTAACGTCGAGACGGCCGTAGCCTTCCTGGACGAGCTCGCGCCAGCGCTCGGCGATCACCATCACCACCGGGGTCGTCTCGACGCCAGAGGCGTTCAGCGCAAGATCAAGATCCTTCAGCGCCCACTCCAGCGAGAAGTCGGCGGAGTGATCGCCGCCCTCCATCTTGGCCAGCTTGGTCATCTCGACTGTGGACGCCAGCGGACCGTCGGCGACGATCTGTACCAGGTCGGCGTACGGGACGCCTAGCTTCGAAGCAAGGGCATCGACTTCGGCGACCGCCTCGATCTCAAAGGCGAGGAGGGTGTTGAGCACGAGCTTCATGCGACTG
>WNGO01003407.1_pt1 | contig 25707 bp, 26 predicted proteins | sample 5400511 | NCBI WGS metagenome assembly WNGO01 (sample SAMN13153380, study PRJNA577476) | soil metagenome | isolation source: 20 cm soil or saprolite under Garry oak tree replicate 2 | place: USA:California | collected 2016-06-15 | reverse complement strand
AGATGGGGCGACATATACCACTGGGAGTAAGGGCTCGGCGTAGCTTTGACATGCTGAGTGCATGCTAACAAGTTGAGCGCATGTCCAAGATGATTCAAATCCGCAACGTTCCGGACGACATGCACCGCACGCTCAAGGCCCGCGCGGCGGGGGAAGGCATGTCGCTCTCCGATTACTTGCTGCGTGAACTGCGGGAGCTGGCGAAACAGCCAACGCCGGCCGAATTCCTGGAACGGTTGCGACAGAGAGAGCCGGTGAAGCTGCGTGTGTCGCCGGCCGCCATCATTCGCGCGATGCGAGAAGGACGGTGATCGTCCTCGACGCGTCGGTGGTCGTGGAGCTCTTGCTGGGGACGCAGGCCGCCGATTCACTCGCGGCCCGTATTCTCGGAGAAACCCCCTGGCACGCTCCGGCGGTACTGGATCTGGAGGTGGCCAACGCGATCCGGCGTTTGTGCACGATCCACGAGACTTCCAACGAACGCGGCTCGAGGGCTATCGGTGACTTGGGCACTCTTCCCGTCCGTCGCTATCCGCACACCCCGCTCCTGGACCGGATCTGCCAGCTGCGACCGAGTCTCACGGCGTACAACGCCGCCTATATCGCCTTGGCGGAGGCGCTCCGTGCGCCGCTGGTGACGCGGGATCGGCGACTCGCTCGGGCGAGCAGGCACCGGGCGCGAATTGATCTCGTCTAGCGCTCGCCCTTCTCCTCCTCCTCGGCTCGTCTATCAGGACGCGTTCTTACACTTGCCTGCGGCGTCCTGGACGGCGCTGCGGAGCTGCAGCCGAAGCATGTGAGCAAGGCGATCCAGTATCGGAGCCTGGATCGCCGGGGGCTGGGTTGAGGCGTGATCTATATCACCTAATATCAGTGATCTTTATCACTAATATTTTGGTATGATGCTTTCTTTTTCTTCGATATTGCTTAACTTAGGTGCCCCAGGACCACGGCGGCTCGCGCCCAGTTGAGCCAGGTCCTAACCGTGCTGGTGGAGGTTAACCCGATGAGCCGCCGCAATCGGTTCCTCTCTCTTTTTACCGTCCTTGGTACTGCCTCCCTGGGCCTCACGTGCCGCTCAGATCGCCCGCTGCTCACGGGAATCGCAGCCAGCCTCAGCCCCAGCCCCACCAAACAATCGGGCCTGCTGAGCTGCACCCCGCTGCGGTCGACCACCGTCAAGCAGAGCGTGGGTCCCGGTGGAGGCACCATGGTCATCGGGCCGCACGTCTTCGTGGTTCCGCCCGGCGCGCTCGCTGCGCCGGTGGTGATCACCGGGAAGACCACGGGGAACGCGGGGAACGCGGTCTATTTCAAGCCTGCGGGACTGGCATTCAGCATACCCGCGTCCTTGACGCTGAGCTACGCCAACTGCAACACATTGGGCTCGACTGGCTCGAAGGAAGTCGCGTATACGAGCGACTCGCTCTTCATCGTCTACTACGTTTCATCGGCCGACGCTCCCAGCGCAAAGACGGTCACGGGACGCATCGATCACTTCTCGGCCTTCGCGGTGGCATGGTGAGGGGTGCGCAGGCTCACTCGGGCGCTGGGCTCCGGGCCGCCGATCTCTTGCGGGACGCGCGTGACCACGAGCGCGCGGGATCAGTCGCCGACGCCGTCCAATCGTACGGCGCTGCCATTGCCGAGGCGGAGCGGGCGAACGAGCCTGCGGTCATTGCCGAGGCGCTGCGGCGCCTCGCCGTGGTGCGACACCACCGCGACGAGACCGAAGCCGCGCGCCGTCTGTGCCAGCGTAGCTACGAAGTGGCGACCGCCATGAAAAACGACGTCCTCGCTGCGGAGGCGCTGAATACGCTGGGAGGGCTCGCTCTCGAGAGCGGGGAGCTGGTCGAGGCGGGTGCGGCCTTCCGCAACGCTCTGGTTCTGGGTGGGCACAGCCGCGAGCTGCGCGCCCGCGCCGAGCAGAACCTCGGCATCTTGGCGAACATCCACGGCGATCTCGTCCAGGCGGGTGCGCACTACACCCGCTCGCTCGAGGCGTATCGCGCCGCGAGCGACGAGCACGGCTGCGCGATTGCCTATCACAATCTGGGAATGGCGAGCCGGTATCGGGGCCTGTGGGATGACGCTGAGGGATATTTCGCGCACAGCCTCGCGATCGCGCAGGCGAGTGGAGATGTGCGGCTCCAGGGGCTCTGCCTCGTGAACCGCGCGGAGGTCCATGTGGCCCGGCAGCGCTACGATGAAGCCCTGCGGGATGCCGAGGCGGCGCTCGCCATGTTCGACCAGAGGGGCATGCGGGCACTCAAGGTCGAATCCTATCGCGTCATCGGGATGGTCTATCGCGAGACCGGCCGTCCCGCGCTGGCCGAGGCGCGTCTGCGGGCGGCGATGGAGCTGGCGATGCAAACCGGTACGGTCCTGGGTGAGGCCGAGGCGACACGTGAGCTTGCGCTCACGTGCCAGACGATGGGCCGCAACCAGGAAGCGCTCACGCTCCTCAACGTCGCGCACCGGCTGTTCCGCCGGCTCGACGCCCGCGTCGATTTGGTCCACGTGGCCGGGAAGGTCGCGGAGCTCGTGACGACCTACCTCGCCGTCGCCAGGCAATGGAGCGAGTCCATCGAGTCGAGTGACCGCTACACGTTCGGCCACTCCGCGCGCGTCGCGACCTACGCCTGTGCCGTCGCCCGCGCCCTGGGTCTCGACGACGTGCAGGAGATGACGATTCGGACTGGTGCGTATCTGCACGACGTCGGTAAGGTCAAGGTCCCCCATGAGATCCTGAACAAGCCCGGTCGGCTGACGAGCGACGAGCTCGAGATCGTCCGACGGCACCCGGAATGGGGGATTGAGCTCGTTGCCAACATCGATTTCCCTTGGGACATCAAGCCGATCATCCGCTGGCACCACGAGAAGTACGATGGGACCGGGTACCCGGACCGGCTGCGGGGAGACGAGATCCCCCTCTCGGCGCAGATCGTGTGCGTCGTGGACGTGTACGACGCACTGCGGAGCGCTCGCTCCTACCGCAGAGCGCTGTCACACGAAGGCGCCCTCCGGAGGATGAACGAGTGCCGGAGCTGGTGGCAGTCGAAAATCTACGACGCATTCGCGCGGGCGATCGGCCCGGAGACGGCGGCCACGTACGGCTGAGCCGGTGATCGTGAAGTTGGGACGCGCTGGCAGCCCGCAGGATTGCGCGACATCTTCTGCCGTCCCCAACGCGGTCGCGCCATGCCCAGCCACGCTCCCGGCCCGCCGACCCTACTGGGTCTTCCTTACGACGGCAGCTCGTCCTTTCGCAAAGGGACCGCCGCCGCCCCGCCGTTGATCCGCCAGGCGCTGCACTCACCTGCCGGCAACCCGTGGACCGAAACGGGCGTCGATCTGGGAGCCGACGGCGCGCTCGGCGACGCCGGCGACGTACCGCTCACCAGCGGCGCCGACGCGCGGGCCAAGATGGAAGCGGCCGTGCGCACGCTGCTCGAGTCGGGGGGGCGGCCCATCGTCCTGGGCGGCGACCACTCGATCACCTATCCGATCATCCGCGCCGTGCGGTGGTTCCACCCGCGCCTGCATGTGCTCCACTTCGATGCCCATCCCGACCTGTACCCGGAGTTCGAAGGCGATCGCTATTCGCACGCGTGTCCGTTCGCCCGGGTCATGGAGGAGAAGCTGGCCGATCAGCTGGTGCAGGTCGGTATCCGCACGATGAACCCAGTGCAACGCATGCAGGCTGAGCGCTACGGTGTCGAGGTCATCGACATGCGCGCCTGGGCCGCCGGGCGACGGCCGGCGCTGCGCGGTCCGGTATACGTCTCCATCGACATGGATGCGTTCGATCCGGCGTTCGCGCCCGGCGTCGGGCATCGCGAGCCGGGTGGACTCACCGTGCGGGACGTGCTCGGCGTGCTCCACGGCCTGACCGTGCCGATCATCGGGGCCGACATCGTGGAATTCAATCCGGCGGAAGACCCGAGCGGGATGACCGCTACCGTGTGCGCGAAGCTCGCGAAGGAGCTCGCGGGGAAGATGAGCTAGCTAGGCGGGATTCTCAGGCTGATGACGTCGCCGGGATGCACGGAGATGCTCTCCGTGATCGGGTTGCCCTGGCCGCCGATGGGATGGAGCTCGAACTGCAGGTCCGCGCCATACCCCACGTACTCGGGCCGCAGCATGATCGTGCGCGAGCTGAGACCCGGCACCGTGCCCAGGCGGATCCGCTGGCCGCCGCGGATGAGGTACACGTTCATGTCGAGAAAATTCTGGTTGTCCACGTTCAGCGCGACTTCCGCCCGCGGATTGATCGGGGCCACGGCGCCGCGGTGGCAGGCGAGACTGACGAGGGTGACGACGGTGAGAAGCGCGCGCATCACGTCGTAATCTACACGTCTCCGTCTGGCGCGGTGCGAGCCGCCTCCCTACCTTGTTTCCCGAACTCACCACGCGCTCGCATGATCGACTGGCTGCAAACGCATCTCGGAATGAACACCGAGCTCCAGACGCGGCTGTTGACCACGATCGCGACGATTGTCGGCCTGTGGCTCGTTCGGCGGATCGTGCTGGGGTATGTGTACCGCCGGGTGCGCGACCCGTGGAGCCGCTACCGCTGGCGCAAAGGTCTGACGTACCTGGTGGTGGCGATCGGTGCCATCATCATCGGCCGCATGTGGTTCGCGGGCGTGCAGTCCCTCGCGACCTTCCTTGGCCTGCTGACTGCAGGGCTCGCGATCGCACTCAAGGAGCCGGTGTCGAACCTCGCGGGGTGGGCGTTCATCATCTGGCGGGGTCCCTTCGAGGTGGGCGACCGCATCCAGATCGGGTCGCACGCGGGGGACGTGATCGACCTGGGCCTGTTCCAGTTCACGCTCAACGAGATCGGGGCGTGGGTGGACGCGGACCAGTCGAGCGGGCGGATCATTCACGTTCCGAACGGCAAGGTGTTCAGCGATCCGGTCGCCAATTACAACAAGGGATTCCCCTACATCTGGAACGAAGTGCCCGTGCTGGTGACGTTCGAGAGCGATTGGCGCAAAGCCAAGCAGCTGCTCACGAACATCGCCTTCAAGCATGCGGAGCACCTGACCGTCCAGGCCGAGCAGGAGCTGCTCGCCGCCTCCCGTCAGTATCTCATCAACTACCGCAAGCTGACGCCGATCGTCTACACGAAGGTGACGGACAGCGGCGTGCAGCTCACCATCCGCTACCTGATCGAGCCGCGCAAGCGTCGCGGGACCGAGCACGCGATCTGGGAGGAGATTCTCACGGAGTTCGCGGGCGTGCCGGATATCGACCTCGCGTATCACACCGTGCGCGGCTTCAAGTACGCGGACGAAGGGAAGCCGGCGCTGCGAGCGCCGTCGCCGCACCCGAGCGGCGTCCCCACCACCGAGGAGTGAAGTGCCTCGAACGGCTCGCTTACGACTCCAGAACGTCGTAGTGCGTGACGTTCGGCTCGAGCTCGAGCAGGTACTCACGGTCCTCCGGGTAGTACCGCGCGCGCTCGACGTCGTCGCCGGCAAAGCCTCGGATCGCATCGAGCGAATCCCAGAACGAGATGAACAGGAAGTGCGTCTCGCCGCCGGAAGTGCGGCGGAGCACTTCGACGCCCCGGTTGCCCGGTGTCGCGCGGCACTCGTTCACGCCGGTTCGCCGGAGATACGCGGCGTAGGCGTCCCCCTTGGCGGCGGGTACGGCGCCATGCCAGAGCCGCGCAATCAGCGGGCCCTTAAAGCCTTTGGAGCTCGCTGATCGTGCGCTCATTGCGGACGTTACCGGTGTTGAGTGTGGATTTGGGCTCGAACAGGAGCACGTGAGTCTCCTCGGGCGCGACGGGCAAATGGTCCACGCCGCGCGGCACAATCACGAACTCCCCCGGGTCGAGCCATACGTCGTGGTCTCGGAACTTGAGCAGCAGCCGCCCTTTCACCACGAGGAACAGCTCGTCCTCGCCATCGTGGTGATGCCACACGAACTCGCCCTTGAGCTTGGTGAGCTTGACGTACGCGTCGTTGACCTCTCCCACGATCTTCGGATTCCAGAAGTCTCGGAACGACTCGAATTTCTGTGCCAGGTTCACGCTCTCCATGGTGCGCTCCTCAGGACGAGGTACTCTGACTGACAGTCGGACTGTCGGACTGCCTGACGGTAGTTGCGCTTTCAGTCCGACTGTCCGACCGTCCGACCCTGTTGGGGATCTTGTTTGCGAATTGGATCCACGCGACCGCCCCGACGATCAGAGCCATCGCGAGGAACGTGCGCGCGGTCACGGGTTCCGAGAGGATCAGCCAGCCGAGCAGCACGGCGATCACCGGGTTCACATATGCGTACGTCCCGACGATGGTGGGCGAGGCGTGGCGCAGCGCGTAGGTGTACGCGCTATAGCCGAGGATCGAGCCGAACACCACCAGGTAGGCGATCGCGCCGACGCCGCGTGGCGTGAGATGCCAGCGACTTCCCTCGCCGAGCAGCAGTCCGAGCACGGCGACGGTGGTGCCCCCGGCGATCATCTGGATGGCCGCGCCGACGTACGGACTCGTCTCCGTGTGATGCCGCTTGCTATACACTGAGCCGAGTGACCACGAGGCACTCGCACATGTGAGCGCGATCGGCCCGCGCAGATCGGCGCGCAGGATCTCCGCGGGGCTCGCCCCGACCAGAAGTGCCGTGCCGATGAAGCCGAGCAACAGTCCCATCACCACGCGCCAATTGAGATCGCCCGAGCCGCCCGGAATGATCGCGTCGAAGAACGCCATCCACAGCGCGACGGTCACGACGAAGATGCTGGCGATCCCGGACGCGGTGAATTGCTCCGCCCACACGACGAATGCGTTGCCGCCCGCGAGCAGCAGGATGCCCACAATCGCCTGCGTGCGCCAATCCACCAACCGCCGGGGCAGCTTGTCGCCCAACGCGAGCACGACGGCCAGCAGCAGCGTGCCCGCGATCAGGAATCGCAATCCGGCGAAGAGGAACGGTGGCAGCACTGACACGCCGACGCGGATGGCGAGGTACGTCGAGCCCCAGAAGACGCACACCACGAGGTAGGCGACGAGCGCCTTGCCGCGCAGCCCCGCCATCAGTCGAGCTCCACCGGGACGAATCCCGGCTTTTCAAACACGGTGCCCAGCACGATCGTCGTGCGCGTGTCCATCCGCGCGTGGGGATCGGGACCGCGAATGTCCCGCAGCAGGCCCTGCAAGCTCTCGAGATCCGGAGCCGCCACCTTGAGGATGTAGCAGTCCTCGCCGGCGACATGGTGGCACTCGAGCACGCCGGGCTGCTTTTCCAACTCCCGCATTCGCGGCTCGTCGCCCACGTAATCGGAGGTGCCGTAGCGCACCGCCACGAACGCCGTCACCGGGAATCCGGCCTTCGCGCGATCGACCCGCGCGCCATATCCGGTGATGTAACCCGCTTCCTCCAGGCGTTTCACCCGCTCCATCACTGCCGGCCGCGACAGCCCGACTTCGTCGGCGACGGCCTGGTAGCTCGAGCGCCCGTCCGTGGCCAGCAACCGCAGGATCTTCCGATCGACGGCATCGACTTCGGTCTTGAGTGCCATTTCGGAGCCCCAGTACCTTAATGACTTACTAGACGTAGACACCGTGAATGATTTTTGAACGCATCATAAGGGTAGTAGGTTTCACGCCTACGATCTATCCGGTTTTTGCGCGCAACTGCTCCGCCGAAAATGTCCTTTGATTGAGACAGTCTCACCCTTACTATTCGCCATGCTCGGCCCGCTCAGAGCCCTCGTCAGCACCTTCCCGTCGGCGCTGGTTGGGTATTCTGGGGGCGTCGATTCGGCCCTCCTCGCGGTCGTGCTCCGTCAGGAGCTGGGGCGCGACCGTGTGCTGGCAGCGGTGGGCCGGAGCCCGTCGTATCCGGAGGCGCAATGGGCGGCGGCGCGGTCCCTGGCGGAACGCTTTGACCTTCCACTCCTCGAGCTCGAGACGCACGAGCTCGACGACCCCGACTACGTCGCGAATCCGACCAACCGGTGCTTCTTCTGCAAGACCGAGTTGTGGCGGCGGCTCGTCCCGGCGGCGCGGGCACGCGGCCTCGCCGTGGTGTGTGACGGCACCAACGCGGACGACCTGCGCGAGCACCGCCCGGGGTACGCGGCGGGTCAGGCTGCCGGGGTGCGGTCGCCGCTGGCCGAACTGGGGTTGACCAAGGGGGACGTGCGCACGGCGGCACGCGAGCTCGGGCTTCCGGTGTGGGATGCGCCGGCGGCGCCATGCCTATCGAGCCGGGTGGCGTACGGGCTGGCGATCACGCCGCGACGCCTCGAGCAGATCGAGCGTGCCGAGGCGTACCTGCGTGAACTCGGCGTGACGGGCGATCTCCGCGTGCGTCACCACGGGGACCGGGGTGGCGCTCGTATCGAAGTTGAGCCGCGCTGGATTGCCTGGGTCGCCGAGCGGCTCCCGTCGTTGCGGGCGCATCTCGAAGGTCTCGGGTTCGCGGCGGTGGAAGTGGATCCGCGCGGCTACCGTCGCGGGGGCCTGCTCGCCGAGCGTCCGTGAGGCTGTTCGTCGCCCTGAACCTGCCCGCGAACGTGCAAGACGGGCTGTGGGCGGCCGCGGCTCGGTTGCGTGAAATGGACCTTCCGGTGAAGTGGGTGCGTGGCGCCGGGATCCATCTGACGCTCAAGTTCCTCGGAGATGTGGCGGACGAGCGGGAGGGAGAGCTGGTAGCTGCGCTCGGAGGCGCCGCGCGCGGGGCGCGAGCCCTCTCACTCGTGCTCGAGGGGTTCGGTGTGTTCCCGGACTTCCGGCGGCCGCGTGTCGTGTGGGCAGGGATCGCGCCCGACGCGGCCTTGGAGATCCTGCAGCATCGCGTGGAGCAGGAATTCGCGCCCCTGGGATTCCCGACCGAGGCGCGGCCGTTCCGGCCGCACGTCACGCTGGGGCGGGCCACGCGGGACGCGAAGCCGCGCGATTTCGCCGGGCTCGAGGCGGCCTTGGGGCGCATCGGGTACACCGAGACGGCGCTGGTGAGCGGCGTCGATCTGATGCAGAGCACGCTCCAATCGGGAGGCGCGGTGTATCACGTGAGACACAGTGAACGGCTGCCTTAAGGGACTGCTCCGCCTCGCGCTCCTCGGCGTTACGTGCGCAACGGCGCTCACCGTGTGGTGGTTCCGGGAGCCGATCATGCGCACGGTGGCGCACCGGTTCGGCCCGCAGTCCACTAAGCTCCCACCGGTTTCGGACACCGGGGTCGGCGCTCCCACCCCGAAGGCACTGTCCAGCACGCAAGCCAAGGTGGATCGCTTGAAGCGGCGGATCGGCCCGGATTCCGTGGTGCTGTCCGCCAATGAAGTGGCGTCCATGATCGGCAGCTCGATGGACTGGTCCGTGCGTAAGAGCTTCGACTCGCTCCGCGTCGAGCTGATGGAGGGATCGTTGGCGGTCCACTGCCGGCTCGACACGCGGGTGATTCCACCTGATGCGCTGGGTCCCATCGGCCCGGTTCACGGTTCTGGAGCTGAGCCTGCGCGGCATCCCGTTCCCGCCGTCCGTCGTGCGGCAGCTGGCGCAGCGCATGGCGGGGGCGGACTCGACCGGGGCCGTCCCGCTGCGGGTCTCCCCGGGATTCGCCGATGTGAAGATCCATCCCACCGCAGTCATTTTGTACCGCGTGAAACGGAGCGAACTGTGAGCCGTCGTGTCCTGGTGGTCGACGACGAGAAGGGGATCCGCGAAGCGCTCACGCAGCTGCTCGAGTATGAGGAGATTGAAGTTCAGGCCTGCGCGTCGGGGTCGGAGGCCCTGCAGCGCTACTCCGAGTTCCGGCCCCATCTCGTGCTCCTCGACGTGAAAATGCAGGGGATGGACGGCCTGGAGGCCCTGCGCAAGCTGCGCGAGTTCGACGCACACGCCCAGGTCGTCATGATCTCCGGCCACGGTACGATCCAGACCGCCGTCGAGGCGACGCAGCTCGGCGCCTACGACTTCCTGGAGAAGCCGCTCGACACCAATCGCATCCTGCTCACGCTGCGGAACGCCCTGCAGCACGTGGATCTCACGAGCGAGAACGTTCGACTCAAAGCCGAGGTGCACCAGCAGTACGAGATGGTCGGCACGAGCCGCGCCGTGAAGCAGGTGATCGAGCGCATCGAGAAGGTCGCGCCGACCGCGGCCCGCGTGCTCATCACGGGGGAGAACGGCACGGGGAAGGAGCTGGTGGCGCGGGCGATCCACGCGCTCTCGCCCCGGTCGCGCGGGCCGTTCGTCGAGGTGAACTGTGCCGCGATCCCCACGGAGCTGATCGAAAGCGAGCTGTTCGGGCACATGAAGGGGAGCTTCACGGGAGCCTTCGCGGACCGCGCGGGAAAGTTCGAGCTGGCCGATGGCGGCACGCTGTTTCTCGACGAGATCGGGGACATGAGCCTGTCGGCGCAGGCCAAGGTGCTGCGCGCGCTGGAAGAGGGCGTCATCTCGCGGGTGGGCTCGGGTAAGGCCGTCGCGGTGGACGTGCGGGTCGTCGCCGCCACGAACAAGGACCTGAGCGCCGAGATCGCGGCGGGGCGGTTCCGCGAAGACCTGCTATACCGACTGAACGTCGTACCGATCGAGGTGCCGCCGCTCCGCGCCCGCCGCGCCGACATCGCGCAGCTGGTCGCCCACTTCATGGGCCAGCTGACCAAGAGCGGAGGAGCGGGTGGTGGGGGGCTGCAGCCTAAAACCTTCGACGCCGAAGCGCTGCAGCGCCTCGCGGCCCACGATTGGCCCGGTAACATCCGCGAGCTGCGGAACGCCATCGAGCGAATCCTCATCCTCGCGGCCGGGCCGGTGGTCACGGCGGAGGACGTCGATCGCGTGGCAGGCGTGGGACGAGCGACGGGGGACGGGGGACAGGGAAGGGCGTCCGCCGACGTCGCTGGGGCGCCGTGGATGCGCGCGGCCACCTTCGAGGAATTCAAGCAGGTCGCGGAGCGCACCTACATCCTGGCGAAGCTGAAGGAAAACGACTGGAATGTGTCGGAGACCGCGCGCACATTGGACATGCCGCGCAGCAATCTCTATAAGAAGATTGAGCGCTACGGACTGACTCGGGAGGCTTAGGGTGGCGATCGAGAAAGAGCACGACTGGGACAAAGAGATGGCGGAGGTGGATCGGCTGCTCAAAAAGCTGCCGAACGCCGATCCGACCCTCGGTCGCAGTCGCGCCGAGCCGACGGTGAAGAAGCCCGCGGTCGGCGGCGGGAGCGGGGGCCACCTGGCCTTCGACGCCCGCACACGCGGTCGGGAAGTGCTCGGGACGTGGGCGCGGGTGCTCCTCGGCCTGCTGGTCGGCATCGGCGTCGCCCCGGGCGTGTGGCCGTACACGCACGGCTGCGGCCTGTACCTGCTCCTCTACCTAGGGGGCGTCACGACCGTCATTGCCGCCGGGCTGTGGTCGAGCGTCTCGTCGTGGCGGCACCGCCTCGGGTTCGCCCACGTGATCGCGCAGCTACTGATCGTGTGGGGGAGCCTGCTGCTGGCTCGCGAAGTGATCCCCCGCGTCGGTGCCAAACCTCAGGCCGTCTGGCTGTGCCCCTAGTCCCTGGTCCCTAGCCCCTAGCCCCTCTCATGCCCGAGAACTTCAAGAACTTCATCGCCGGCCAGTGGGTCGCCCCGGTCACCGGCGCGTACTTCGAAAACCGCAATCCCGCGGATTTCGATGATGTCATCGGTTGCTTTCCGCGCTCGGGTCCGGAAGACGTCAGCCGCGCGGTGGCGTCGGCCAGACGGGCCTTCGCACAATGGTCCAGGACGCCGGCGCCGATCCGGGGCGAGGTGCTCCATCGCGTGGGCGATCTGCTCGTCGCGCGCAAGGACGAGATCGCACGCGCCATGACGCGGGAGATGGGCAAGGTCCTCGCCGAGACCCGCGGCGACGTGCAGGAAGGCATCGACACGGCGCACTACGCGCACACCGAAGGCCGCCGGCTGTTCGGGCGCACGGTGCCCTCGGAGCTGCGCAACAAGTGGGCGATGAGCTTCCGGCGCCCGGTGGGCGTGGCGGGGCTCATTACACCGTTCAACTTCCCGCTCGCGATCCCGACCTGGAAGATGTTCCCGGCGCTGCTGTGCGGGAACGCCGTGATCTTCAAGCCCGCCGAGGATGTGCCCCATACGGCGCACCTGCTGGTGGAGATCCTGCTCGAAGCGGGACTGCCGCCCGAGGTCGTGCAGCTGGTGCACGGCGAAGGCTCCGTCGTGGGCAAGGCAATGGTGGAGCATCCGGACGTACCGGTCATCTCGTTCACGGGATCGACCGAAACGGGATCGATCATCGGCGCGACCTGCGGCCGCATGCACAAGCGGTTGTCGCTCGAGATGGGTGGCAAGAACGCCATGATCGTGATGGACGATGCCGACCTCGAGCTCGCGCTCGACGGGGTGTTATGGGGAGCGTTCGGCACGACGGGCCAGCGCTGCACCGCCACGAGTCGCCTGATCGTGCACCAGCGGGTGCACGACAAACTGGTCGAGATGGTGAGCGAGCGGGCCGGACGCCTGCGGCTCGGCCCCGGGCTCGACGCCAACACGGACGTGGGTCCCCTGATCAACGAGGACGCTCGCAAGAAAGTCGAGTACTACGTCGGCGTGGCGCGGGAGGAGGGCGCGACCGTGGTGATCGGCGGCGAGCGGACGGCTGGGAAGGGACTCGACCGGGGCTGGTTCTACCGGCCCACGGTGCTCACCGGGGTGCGACCCGGCATGCGCGTTGAACAGGAGGAGATCTTCGGTCCCGTGCTCTGCGTCATCAAGGTTGGCTCGCTCGACGAAGCGATCGGCGTCAACAACGCCGTGAAATACGGACTCTCGAGCTCACTCTACACGCGGGATGTGAACGCCGCCTTTCGCGCGATGGGCGAGCTCGACACGGGGATTACCTACGTGAACGCACCGACCATAGGCGCCGAGGCGCATCTCCCGTTCGGGGGAGTCAAGCAGACGGGGAACGGGCACCGCGAAGGCGGCTGGGAGGTCTACGACTTCTACTCGGAGACCAAGGTGATCTACGTGGACTTTTCCGGGAAGCTGCAGCGCGCGCAAATCGACACGGAATAGGGGCACGCGAGAAATTGCGCCGCCCCGCAATAGGATGGTGACGCTGCTCACACCGGATGCAGTATGGTGCGTCCGGTGGATCACGTCTCCCTGGTGATCGTTCTCTCGACCGGCGGCTCCCCGCTCGACTGGTCCGCGCTCGACGGGTTGCAGGATGTGCGCGTGGCATGGGTGCGCGTCGAACGAGAGGGCGACGCCGCCTGTCTCGCGGCCCGACTGTTGCACGGCGACCCTCCCGACGACTTCCGGGACCGGATGCGTCGGTGGGCGGCGGCCCGCGGGTGGGCGGTAACCGTTGCGTCTGGCGACCGCCCTGGCTAAAGTACTAGCCATGCATCACTTGGGCCCCCCCTGGCCGGGAACGGGCGCACGCACCGCGCCGGTCCCCTTTGAGCCCCCCCCCCTAAAGCGGCGCTCCCGGCTCGCGCGATGGTTCGACAATTGGATGCGGTCGCTGGGCATGGCGCTGGTGTTGTTCCTGATCATCCGCACCTTCCTGATCGAAGCCTTTCAGATTCCCTCCGGCAGCATGGAGCGAACCCTGCTCGCCGGCGATTTCTTGTTCGTCAACAAGGCCGTCTATGGCGCTCAGATCCCGGGCACCCACGCACGGCTGCCCGGCTTTGAGTCGCCCCATCGCGGCGATGTGATCGTATTCGCGTACCCGAAGAATCCCGAGCTCAACTACGTGAAGCGCGTGATCGGCGCCCCCGGCGACACCGTGGAGATGCGCAGCGGCGACGTCCGCGTAAACGGCCGTCGTTTGCGCGAGGCGTACGTGCAGCGGGTCGACCCCGGCCGCGATGTGTACGATCCCGAGTTCAACTGGCAGCGGGATTACTTGGTCGCGGGTGCGTCGGCCGCGCGCGACTACCATCCCACGCGCGACAACTGGGGCCCCCTGCGGGTCCCGGCGAGCAAGTACTTCGTCCTGGGCGACAATCGAGACAACTCGGCGGATTCCCGGTATTGGGGATTCGTGGACGCGGCCGCGGTCAAGGGACGGCCGCTGGTCGTGTATTTCAGCTATGACCGGGAAGCGCACGATGCGCTGCCCTGGCTGACCGATATTCGCTGGCACCGGCTCGGGTCGATCATCCGGTAAGTGCGGCATCGACTGGAGTCTGGGGCCCCGAGTCCGCGCCGTCGGCTCGGGCGTCGAGATCGTGCGGCGGCGTCGTGCGCGCCTGGAGGGTGACTCGGCCATGCAATTAAATACGGCGAAACGAGCCTCGTTTGACGAAGGATCGCTCGACCAGTATCTCCGCGAGATCAGCCAGTACCCGTTGATCACCCGCGAGGAAGAGGTGACGCTGGCGCAGCGCATCAAGCTGAAGGACCCGGAAGCGCTCGACAAGCTGGTGCGCTCGAATCTCCGCTTCGTCGTCTCCGTGGCCAAGAAGTACCAGAACCAGGGGGTGTCGCTCTCGGACCTGATCAACGAGGGCAACCTTGGCCTGATCCGCGCCGCCCACAAGTTCGACGAGACCAAGGGCATCAAGTTCATCTCCTATGCGGTCTGGTGGATCCGGCAGGCGATTCTCCAGGCGCTGGCCGAGCAGTCGCGCATCGTGCGGGTGCCGCTGAACCGGGCCGGCACGCTGCACCGGATCGGCAAGCGCTCGGCCTCGCTCTTGCAAGAGCTCGGCCGCGAGCCCACCGTGGAAGAGATCGCCGAGGGGATGGACATCTCCGAGGAAGAGGTGGCCAAGACCCTGTCCATCTCGCAGGCCCACCTCTCGCTCGACGCGCCCCTCACCCCGGGCGAGGACAACAAGCTGCTCGACTACCTCCCGGACACCACGAACCCCGGTCCCGACGACGAGATCTTCGAGCACGCCCTCACGGAATCGATCGAGGGAGTACTGGCCACGCTCAAGGAGCGCGAGGCCAAGATCCTCCGCCTGTATTTCGGGCTCGAGGGTCAGGAGCCGATGACGCTGGAAGAGATCGGCTCGTTGCTGGGCATCACGCGCGAGCGGGTCCGGCAGATCAAAGAAAAGGCGCTGGCGCGGCTGCGTCACGTCTCGAGGGCCAGAGCGCTGGAGAGTTTCCTCTTCTAAATACCAACGGCGTGGTGAGTGGTGCGTGGTTGTCCACGGTGCGACCACTCACCACTCACAACGCCTTTGTATATTGCCTCCCTATGGCCGGCTCTGCGTCGTTCGACATCTCCACCGGTGCCGACCTCCAAGAGGTCGACAACGCGGTGAATCAAGCCATCAAAGAAGTCGCGCAGCGTTATGACTTCAAAGGCTCCAAAGCCTCCATCGCGTTCGACCGCACCAAAGCGACGCTCACCCTCGTCGCGGACGACGACTTCAAGATGAAAGCCTTGTTCGACGTGCTGCAGTCCAAGCTCGTCAAGCGCGCCGTGCCCGTGAAGAACCTCGAGCTCGGCGCGGTCACGCCGGCCGCGAACCAGGCCTCGATCCAGGGCACCGAGATCCGGGTGCAGTCGCCGTCCAAGGACGAGCTGCAGGAAGTCATGGCGTTCCTGCGCACGCAGGATTGGGGCATCGAGCTCAAGTTCGGGAATTATCGCGGATGAAGCTCGGCGTCGTCTCGCTGGGGTGCGACAAGGCGACGGTCGATTCCGAGCGGCTCGTCGGCGAGCTCGTGGGCCACGGTGCCGAGGTAACGCCGCATCTCCCGGACGCCGACGTGATCCTGGTGAACACCTGCGGGTTCATCGACGCGGCCAAGCAGGAGTCCATCGACGCGATGCTCGCGGCCGCGCAGCTGAAGCGAACGGCGGCGGTCAAGGCGGTCGTGGCGGTCGGTTGCCTGGTGCAGCGGTACAAGGCGGAGCTGCAAGAGGAGATCCCCGAGATCGATCTGTTCCTGGGATTCTCCGATCTCCATCACCTGGTGCCCGAGCTGGCGAGTCGGGGGCTCATCGCCGATCCCGTCGCCGGACATCCCGGCGTACGGCAGTTCCTCGGCACCGAGGCGCACGTTCGCTACCTGAAGATCTCCGAAGGTTGCGACCACACCTGCGCGTTCTGCGCTATCCCGCTCATGCGGGGAAGGCACCGCTCCGAGCCGCTGGAGCGCCTGGTTCGGGAAGCTCGGACGCTCGAGGCCCAGGGAGCGAAGGAGATCAACCTCGTGGCCCAGGACCTCGGTCACTACGGCCGTGACTTGGGCCTTGCAGGTCCCAAACTCCCGGACCTGCTCGAAGCCCTGCTGCGGGAGACCTCCGTGCCCTGGTATCGTCTCCTATACCTCTATTCAGCGGGCCTCACCGACCGCCTCGTGGAGCTTGTGGCTCGGAGCCCGCGCATCGTGCCATACCTCGACATCCCGATCCAGCACGCCGCGGACCGCATGCTCGAGCGGATGCGCCGGCCCGAGCGGAAACGCACCCTGCGGGAGAAGCTGGCGTGGCTGCGGGGTGCGATCCCCGACGTGGCGATCCGCACGACGTGTCTCGTGGGGTTCCCGGGCGAGACCGACGAAGACTTTCGCGAGCTCCTGGCCTTCGTCGAAGAAGCCCAGTTCGACCGGCTCGGCGCCTTCGCGTACTCCCCCCAGGAGGGGACCCGCGCGACCCAGTACCCAGACGACGTGCCCGACGGCGTAAAGCGTGACCGGCTGGAGGAGCTGCTCGAGGTACAGCGCGCGATCTCGGCAGAACGCCTCGCGCGCTTCGTGGGGCGGGAGGTACCGGTGCTGGTGGACCGCGTCGCCGAGCCCGACGAGACCGGCGCGACCCATGTCGGTCGGGTGGCGTGGCAGGCCGACGACGTGGACGGCGTCACCTACCTCGAGCGGGGTGGATGGGCAGAGGTCGGCACCTTCGTGCCGGCGCGACTCACCGCGAGCGAGGACTACGATTTCCGGGCAGTCGCCCTGACGTGAGTCGCTCGGAGGAGCTCTTCGAGCGAGCCAGAGCAGTGCTGCCGGGCGGGGTGAATTCCCCGGTGCGGGCGTTCCGGGCGGTAGGCGGGACGCCCTTTTTCGTGGCTCGCGCCGCCGGCGCCCAACTCACCGACGTAGATGGACGAACGTACCTCGATTACGTCGGTTCGTGGGGCCCCTTGATCCTGGGGCATGCGCACCCGGCCGTGCTCGACGCGATCCGCGCGGCGGTGGAGCGCGGGTGGAGCTATGGCACGCCGTGCGAGCCCGAAGTGGAGCTGGCCGAGCACGTGCGGCGCCGGATGCCGGCCGTCGAGATGCTGCGCTGCGTGAGCTCGGGGACCGAAGCGACCATGGCGGCCGTGCGGCTCGCGCGGGCGGCGACGCGCCGCGACGCGATCCTCAAGTTCGAGGGCTGCTACCACGGTCACGGGGACAGCTTCCTGGTGAAGGCGGGGAGCGGCGTTGCGACCCTCGGCCTGCCCGATAGCCCGGGCGTGCCCGCGGTACTCGCCGGATTGACCGTCACGCTGCCGTTCAATGACACTCCCGCCGTCGACGCATTGTTTCGGCGGCAGGGCGACACGCTGGCCGCGGTGATCGTCGAGCCGTACGTCGGGAATTCCGGGTTCATTGCTCCCGCGCCGGAGTTCCATACCACGCTGCGCGCGCTGTGCGATCGCCACGGCGCTCTGTTGATCTTCGACGAGGTCATGACTGGATTTCGGGTCGCCGCCGGCGGCGCTCAGGAGCGCCTTCAGGTGCGGCCCGATCTCACCACGCTCGGCAAGATCATCGGAGGCGGAATGCCCGTGGGGGCATACGGTGGTCGCGCGGACCTGATGCGACTGGTCGCGCCCGAGGGCCCCGTCTACCAGGCGGGCACGCTCTCCGGGAATCCCGTGGCCATGGCGGCCGGTCTGGCCACGCTGCGCGAGACGGAGCGGCCCGGCTTCTACGAGACGCTCGAGCGGCGAACCGCGCGCCTCGTGGCGGGTATAGGGGACGCCGCGCGCCGGCACGGCATCGCGGTGACGGCGGGCCACGCGGGCTCGATGTGGGGGATGTATTTCGCGCGCGGCCCGATCCGCAACTTCGCCGAGGCGAAGGCCGCGGACACCGGCGCGTTCGCTCGTTGGCACCGGGCCGCACTCGCGCGCGGCGTGTTCCTCGCTCCTTCGGCGTTCGAAGCGGGATTCGTCTCCGGCGCGCACACCGATGCCGACATCGATTTCACCATCACACAACTCGACGCGGCGCTGGGCGAGGCGCGGGCTCGCTAGCGCCGTCACGGTGGCGTGGGCGTGCGGCGGCGCCCGGCCCGCGGCCCCCCCTCTCACGCCGGGCGCCGAGCCCGAGTTGCGCGTGGGACTGCTCGCCGGCGCGCGCAGCGTCACGCTGGGCGGCGACGGGGGCGGCGAGCTGCTGCTCAGCGACGACTCGAACGGCGAGCCGCTCGGCTCCATTCCCGCGGGCACGAGGTGGACGGTCGTCGCCGACACCCCCGGAGTCCGGCTCGTGAAGGCCGACGGCACCCCCGGCGAGCAGCGCGCCGGCATCTCGGCCGTCAACGTTACCGAGCACCGGTTCGCCATGGCGAACGGACGTCGCTACCGGGGGCGGTTGAACGTGATTCGCGACGCCGCGGGGCTGACGTTGATCAACCGGGTACCGGTCGAGAGTTACCTGGCGGGCGTGATCGGCGGCGAAATGGGGGCCCGCCGGCCGGAGGAACGGCAGGCGATGCTCGCGCAGGCGGTGGTCTCGCGAACCTTCGCCCTCCGGAACCGGGGCCGCTGGGAGCCGCAGGGGTTCGACACGTGGGCGGACGTGCGGGACCAGGTGTACACCGGGATTGCGGGCGAGACGCCGGAGGTGTGGAGTGCCCTGCGCGCCACGCGCGGCGAGGTGCTTCGGTACGACGGCCAGATGATCTACGCGTACTTCCATTCGACGTGCGGGTTCTCGACCGCCGCCGTCGACGAGGCCTTCAAGACGGCCCAGGGCCAGCCCTACTTGCGTCCCGTTTCGGACGCGGCCGGGGGGGGGCACTACTACTGCGAGCTGTCACCGCGGTTTCGGTGGCGCGAGGAATGGGACAGCGCAAAGCTGCGCGCTATATTGTCGCGGACGCTTCCCGCGATGATGAACGCGGGCGGAGGTGGGCTCCAACGTATCACCGACGTCGCCGTGACCCGCACGACGCCGTCGGGTCGCGTGGGTGAGCTGCGCATCACGTTCGAGCACGGGGATGTGCGGGTTCCCGGTCCGGATGTGCGCGCGGTGTTGCGGCCGCAGCCCGATCAACTCCTCGGGAGCACGGCGTTCCAGGTGGCGGTGACGAAGGAAGCCGGTGAGGTGAGCCGGCTCGTCGCCTCGGGCGTGGGGTGGGGCCACGGTGTCGGGTTCTGTCAGTGGGGCGCGGTAGGTCGGGCCCGCGCGGGTCAGGACTACCGCAAGATCGTCACGACTTACTTTCCGGGGACCAATGTCGAGCGCCTCTACTAGGCAGGCGGCTAGCCGGCTAGGCGGTTGGGCGGTTAGGCGGGCCGCGGGTGCCGCACTCCTGCTAACCGCCTACCCGTCTGCCCGGCTACCCGCGCAGGGTGTTCTCTCCGAGTTCTCCAATGTCAATCTGACGCCGAGCGCTCTGCAGCTCGATGTCGGTCCGTTGGGGGGAACCAACATTCGAGGGACGGTTGCGGGCGGGATGCGGCTCGACTACGGCCTGATCGCGCCGCGCGTGCGGGTACTCCTAGGGGTGTCGTACTACAGCGCCGATGTCAGCGCCGAGGCGTCGAAGCGGTTCGAGCAAGGGCTCCGAGACGTCGTGATCGACCCTGCCGGTGACGATACGATCCGCCTCGGCCAGGTCACGTGGAGCGACGTGACGGCGGATCTCGACCTGCAGTGGGTGCTGCCCCAGGGGCGCGCCGTCACGATGTACCTAGGGGCCGGCGTGGGGGCGCATGTTCGCCATGGCAGTGGGCCCGCGATCGACGGCACCTTCGTCCAGGACGCGCTGAACACCCTCACGCCAGGCCTGAACGGCACGCTCGGGGCGGAGCTCGGCGCGAAGCGGTGGCGCATCACAGTGGAGGCGCGCGGGGTGCTGGCGAGCGGCATGTCGACGGTTTCCCTTCGCAGCGGCGTCATGTATCGGTGGGCGGGGATGAGGCAGGGGGCAGGGGCGGGAGGGGGAGGAGGAAGGCCGAAGTGAGCGATCCCGTACGCGTCGCGGTGATCGGGGCGGGTGCCATCGCGCAGGTGGCCCACCTTCCGGTGTTGCGGCGGCTCCCCGGTGTCGAAGTCGCGGCGATCTGCGACTCGGACATCAGCAAGGCCCAGGCACTCGCGGCGCGCTTCGACGTGAAGGAGACGTTCGACGACATCGAAGAGGTGCTCAAGTACTCGCATCCCACCGCCGTCGCCATCTGTACGCCCAACCACCTCCACGAGATCCACGTCGTCTCCGCGCTCGCGGCCGGCGCGCACGTGCTGTGCGAACGCCCGCTGGCGCTCACGCAGGCCGGGATCGAGCGCGTGCTTCAGGCGAGCGAGAAGTACTCCCGTCGGGTCATGGTCGGGATGAACCACCGGTTCCGCTCCGACGTCCAGGCTGTGCGCGGTTTCCTCGCCGGCGGCGACATCGGCGTCCTGCAGGCGATCCGATGCGGCTGGTACACCTTTCAGCCGAGCCGCAGCATCGCCGCCTGGCGGCTGCGACGTCAGGAAGCCGGTGGCGGCGCGTTCCTCGACCTCGGCCTTCAGCTCCTGGATTTGGGTCTCTGGCTCGCCGGGTGGCCGGCCGCGAAGCGCGTCGCGGCGCACATCATGGGCCCCGGGAAGGAGCACGTGGAAGACTTGGCCACCGCGCTCGTGGTCTGCGCAAACGGCGTGTCGCTCTCCATCGACGTGAGTTGGCGCCACATGGGCGAGGCGGAGCGCTTCTGGTTCGATCTCGTAGGGACGAAGGGCTCGGCGAGCGTGCATCCGTTGCGCGTATTCAAGGAGCAGCACGGCAGCGTGACCGACGTGACGCCCAGGGGTGCGAGCGGGCGCGAGACGCCATTCGCCCAATCGTACCGCGCCGAATGGACCTACTTCCTCGCCGTGATGCGGGGCGACGTGAATGCTCCGCCACCGCGCGACCAACTCGCATTGCACCGCGTGCTGGAAGCCGTATACCGCTCGGCCGACGAAGGGCGCGACGTGCTCTTGTGATGCTCGTCGCACTCGGCGCCCTGCTGCTCGCCGCCAGCTATCCGCCGTTCCATCTCCCGTTCCTCAGCTTCGTGGCGATCGCGCCGGCGGTGGTACTGCTCCGCCGGCTGGAACTGCGCCAGGACACGCGCGGCGCGTTGCGTTGGGGATTCTGGTACGGGTTCGTGACGCAGGGCGCCGTGCTGTATTGGCTCGTGGTCGCCCTGTGGCACTTCACGCCCTTTTCGGCGCTCGGGTACCTCGCAACGATCGCGCTATTCGGCCTGTGGCACGCGCTGCTCTTCTGGCTCGTGGTCCGCGTACGCCTGCGCTTCCCGGTGCTGCCGTTGTGGGTCGCCCTTCCGGTGGCCTGGACGGCGGTCGAATGGGCGGTGGGGCACCAGGGCGACATCCGGTTCCCCTGGCTCGGGCTCGGCACCTCGCTCGCCGACGCCCCGGTGCTGGTCCAGTGGGCCGATATCGCGGGCGCGCGTGGGGTGACGCTGTGGCTGGGTTGGTGCAATGTCATGCTCGTAGAAGCGGCGGACAGTCGGGCGGTGGGACAGTCCGGCATCGTGCGGCGATTCGCGCTCGTGCTCGCGACGATCGTCACGGCCTGGGGCTACGGCGCGTGGCGCATCCGGACGCTCCCGCTGCGCGAGCTGGGGACCGTCGGCCTCATTCAGCCGAACGAAGGCTTCCGGGAGAAATGGGATCCTCGTCACGCCGATAGCGTCGTGGCGAAGCTGGTGACCATGTCGCGCGACCTGGAGGCGCGCGGCCCCGTGGATCTCATGATCTGGCCCGAGGCCGCAATCCCCGGTTATCTGCGACCGGCGTGGGATTCCGCGGTTGCTCGTTCTGCGCGCGAGAGCCGCACGCCGATTCTCACGGGCGGCATTTACGCCGAGGATCGTCCCGATGGATCGTACGAATACTTCAACGCGGCGTTTTACTTCGATTCCTCCGGCGCGTGGCGTCGCTATCCGGTCTACGAGAAGCGCTACCTGGTGCCGGTCGTCGAGCGCGTGCCGTTCGTTCCGGCGCGGCTGATGCAGGGCGTGCCGGGGATCGGGCATTGGTCCGGCGGATTCGGTCGCGGCAGGAGCCTGCCCCTTTACCCCAGCACGCTCGGCCGCTTCGGTGTCGCGATCTGCTACGAGTCCGCCTTCGAAGAGCTGGCCCGGGCGTACCGGCGCGCCGGCGCCGATTTCCTCGTGAACATCACGAACGACGCGTGGTACGGGCGCACCGCCGGACCATACCAACACGTGTCCCATCTCGTCCTGCGCGCGATCGAGACGCGGATGGGCATCGCACGCGCCGCCAACGACGGGATTTCCGAGGTGGTCGATCCGCTCGGGCACTCCGCTGCGGAGACTGGCCTGGAGCGGGAGGCGACGGTCTCGGCCCGTCTGCGAACCAGCGATGTCGTCCCGCTGTACACGCGGCTCGGCGACTGGGTGGGGACGCTGGTGGTCCTCACCACCCTGGGGTTCGCCGGCCTACTGTTGGTGGACAAATGGCGATCGGGACACCTGTCATGAAGGCGGTGCAGTGAGGATCGGGATCGACGTCGGCGGAACCTTCACCGATCTCGTCGCCGTCGCCGAGGACGGGTCGATCGCGGTTCGGAAGGTCGTGACGACGCCGGACGATCCGTCAATCGGGATGTTCCGGGCGCTGGATGCCCTCGCTCCCTCGTCCCCCGTCCCCCCCGCCATCGATTTGCTGGTGCATGGTACCACAATCGCGACCAACGCCCTACTGGAACGGCGCGGCGCACGCGTGGTGCTCATCACCACCCGCGGTTTCGAAGACCTGCTGTGGCTGCGACGCCAGGACCGCGCGGCGCTGTACGACCTCGCCCGCGATCATCCGCCGCCGCTCGTGGCCCGGTCCGACGTCGTGGGCGTCGCGGAGCGCATGGGACCGGCGGGTGTGCTCGAGCCGCTCGGCGACGCTGAGGTCGCCCGTGTGGTCACCGTGGTCCACGCGCTCGCACCGGAGGCGCTCGCGGTCGCGCTCCTGTTCGCCTTCCGCCACCCTGAGCACGAGCGGCGGCTGGCGGCGGCACTACGCGCTGCCCTCCCGGACATTCCAGTCGCCGCGAGCCACGAAGTCCTGCCGCTGTTCCGCGAGTTCGAGCGCACCAGCACGACGACCGTCGAAGCGTACCTGCGCCCCAAGGTCTCCGCCTATTTGGGCCGAATCGAGCGTGCGGCCCGAGCCCGGGAGGTCGCGACGTTGCGGGTGATGACGTCGAGCGGAGGTACGCTCCCGCCGGCAACGGCGGCCGCCCGCGCAGCGTCGCTCGCGTTGTCGGGCCCGGCAGGAGGCGTCGTCGGTGCGCGGCTCGTCGGGGTGGCCGTAGGCGTGTCGGACCTCCTCACGCTCGACATGGGTGGGACAAGCGCCGACGCGAGCCTTGTCTCGGGCGGCGCGCCGCTGGCCGACGGGGGCGCCGCCGTGGCCGGCGTCCCCCTCGCCCTGCCCGCGGTCTTGATCGAGACCGTGAGCGCCGGGGGCGGGAGCATCGCACACGTGGACGAGGGTGGCGCGCTCAAGGTGGGGCCGGAAAGCGCCGGAGCGGATCCCGGCCCGGCGTGCTACGGCCGCGGCGGCGAGCGGCCGACCGTCACCGACGCCTGCCTGGCGCTGCGCTGGCTCGACCCGCAGCATCCCCTCGCGGACACGGTGCGGCTCGATCGCGCGGCCGCGGAGCGCGCCCTGTGCTCGCTTTCGAATGAGCTGGCGGCGACCGATCCGGCCGCCATCGCCACCGGTATCGTCGCGGTCGCCGGCGCCGTGATGGCGCGGGCGCTCAAGCGGGTCAGCGTGGCGCGCGGGCTTGATCCCCGGCAGATGGCCCTGCTGCCGTTCGGTGGCGCCGGGGGGCTGTTTGGATGCGCCCTCGCCGACGCGCTCGGCATGCGCTCCATCGTCATCCCACCGCATCCGGGTGTCCTCTCGGCGCTGGGGCTCGGCTCCGCCGCCGAGCGAGTGGATGTGCTCGCGTCGTGCCACCGTTCGCTCGACGGGATGAAACCGGCGGAGCTCGGAAGCCTGTTCGCGCCGCTCCTCGAAGAAGGGGGCCGCCAGCTGCCCGGAGCGGGAGTGGTTTTGCTGCGGTACGCCGATTGTCGGTTTGCCGGGCAAGGCTACGAGGTGACGGTGCGCGTCACGGATGACCACCCGCGACGCATTCGCGATGCCTTCCTGGCCGAGCACCGGACGCGGTTCGGCCACGCCACGAGCGACCATACGGTCGAGCTCGTGAACCTGCGCGTGGTCGCCCTACGCGAGGGTCCCATGCCACGCTTTTCCGGTCTGCGGCGCGTGGTGCAACGGCCCGGCGCGAGTCGTCCCATCGCGGTGCGAGGCAACCGCGTCAGCGCGTCGGTCTGGGCACTCGACGAGCTCGCTCCCGGACTTACCATCGCGGGACCGGCAATCCTCGCGGGGCGTGACGCGACCGCGCTGGTCGAGCCGGGGTGGCGTGGTACGACGCATCCGTCCGGAGCCGTACTGCTGGAGCGCCTATGAGCCTCGACGCTGTGGGCCTGGAAGTCATGGGCCACGCATTCGCCTCGATCGCCGAGGAGATGGGCCTGGTGCTCATTCATTCGGCCGTGTCGCCCAACATCCGCGAACGCCGTGACTGCTCGGCGGCGCTGTTCGACGCGGCCGGCGAGATGATCGCCCAGGCGGCGCACATCCCCGTACATCTCGGTGCCATGCACGAATCTGTCGCCGCCGTCCGTGCCCTCTCACCCGCACCGGGCGACCTCTTCATCCTCAACGATCCCTACACCGGTGGCTCGCACCTCCCCGACATCACGCTCGTCGGCGCCGTCGAGGTGGATGGGGGCTTGGGCGGTTACAGCGTGGTTCGCGCGCACCACTCGGACGTGGGCGGGATGCAGGCGGGGAGCATGCCGGCCGGGGCGCGCGAGATCTTCGCCGAGGGCGTGATCGTGCCGCCGCTACGGCTCACGCCCGAGGTCGAGCGGTTCTTCCTCGCCAACGTGCGCACCCCGGACGCGCGGCGCGCGGATCTCGGAGCGCAGCGGGCGGCCGTGGTGCGTGGCGCGGAGGGCCTCCGAGCCCTGGTCGCCCGACACGGCTGGGCGGCGGTGCGCGCCGCCGCGGCGGACCTCCTCGACTACGCCGAACGCCGCACTCGAGACGCCCTGGCGCGGAATCCCGCGAGCGGTCTCACCGCAACCGACTGGCTCGAGGGAGACGGCGTGGACGACGTCGATCTCGCCATCACTGTGCGCGTCGACATCGCGGAGGGCGTGTTCCACGTCGACTTCGAGGGTACGGCACCGGCGGCGCGCGGGAACGTCAACTGTCCGCTGGCCGTCGCGCGCTCGGCAGCGCTCTTCGTGGTGCGAACGCTCCTCCCCGAGGACGTCCCGACAAACGGCGGCGTGCAGCGCGCGGTGCGTGTCACCGCACCCCCGGGCTGCCTCGTCAATGCACGGTTCCCGAGCGCGGTCGCCGCCGGGAACGTCGAAACGTCGCAGCGCATCGTGGACACGGTGTTCCTCGCGCTTGCCGCGGGTGGGCTGGCGGTCCCGGCGCAGGGGCAGGGCAC
>WNGO01003810.1_pt1 | contig 25834 bp, 20 predicted proteins | sample 5400511 | NCBI WGS metagenome assembly WNGO01 (sample SAMN13153380, study PRJNA577476) | soil metagenome | isolation source: 20 cm soil or saprolite under Garry oak tree replicate 2 | place: USA:California | collected 2016-06-15 | reverse complement strand
CCGAGTTTCCGCACGCAAGATCCCGCCACCTGGCTACGCTCCTCATAATCACGCGGGCTCGCGAAAACGATCTTGTCCTTCAGATTGCTCTCGGTCTGCCACACGTCGCTCGGATGCGCCTCCACAATGTAGACAATCAGGAAAGCGACCTGCTGGTTGTACTGGTCGTAAAGTTTGTTGAGGGCGGGAACCTCCCGCCGGAATGGCGGTCAAGTGTAACTTCCGAAAACGAGCACGACCGGTTGCGTTGCCGTGAGCGTCGAGAGTTGCACGGTTGCGGATTTGTCGAGCTTTGTCAGAGAAAAATCTGGCGCGGGTTCGCCAGAATGCAGATGTCCGGCGCGGGCGTGGGTCCACATCGTTTCGAACGGAACCATGAAGTACGCTACATCCGGCATGTGCTTCATGACCCGGCCGAATGTTTCCGGAGGCTGGCGCATCGCCCACCAGATGAGTCCGACAAAAAGAGCGTAGAGAATCGCCAGGACAAGAGCCGCGCGCGGAAGAAGCTTACGCATGGGCATGAATGATACCCAAAAAAACGAGTCTCCGCCTGTGTTAGATTAGTCCTCAACTCTGGGGGCTTCCCTATCTGCTAGGGACGGGCAGGGTCAACCGCAGGTAAATGTTGAACGGCATCATTTCTCGTAACAAGCGAGGAGTTCGTCTGCATAGTCTGGGTGCCGTCCTGGCGCTAGCTTGCTTTGCGATGGCTGCCACGGCGCAGACAGCGTCTCCGTCTCCCGAAGGTCCTAAACAGGATTACCTCGTCTACGTCGTCTGCGAATCAGCCGACAAGATCGTCCTTCTGCGATTCGGGCCGAAGGGTTTGCAGATTGAAAACCAGGCGCGCACCGGTCTGATGCCGATGGACATCAACGGTCCGCATGGCATCGCGGTCTCGCCCGACAAACAATATTTTTACGTTTCCGAAGGCCACGGCCGGCCTGAAGGCTCGGTCTGGAAGTACCGCGCCGGCAGCAACGACGTCATCAAGTACACCAGCCTCGGGATGTTCCCTGCAACGACGGATATCACGCCGGACGGCAGTTTCATCTACGTCGCCAATGCCAACTTCCACGGCGACATGGTTCCGTCTTCGATCTCGGTCGTGGCTACCGATCAGATGATCGAAGTGAAGCGCATCACGACTTGCACCATGCCACACGGATCGCGCCTCAATCACTCCGGCACCCGGCAGTATTCCGCCTGCATGATGGACGACATGCTGGTCGAAATCGATACCAGCAAGTTCGCTGTGTCTCGCTACTTCATGCTCGCACGGGGAAAAGAGATGGGGATGAGCGGCGCACCGTACCCGGCTGGCACAGATCAAAAGGTGCACAACATGTCCGATCACAAGCCGACCTGCACGCCGACGTGGGCGCAGCCTTCGAATGACGGTTCCGTAATTTACGTCGCCTGCAATCAGACCAACGACATCGTGGCGGTCAACACCGCTGATTGGAAGCTGGCACGGCGCTTTCCCGCGGGCAACGGCGTGTACAACCTCGCCACGACCAAGGACGGCCGCCTGATCGCCACCAACAAGCGCGGCCAGTCGGTATCGATCTTCGATCCGGTCAGCGGGAAGGAACTGGCGAACATTCCAACGAAACGAAAGGTCGTTCACGGTGCCGTTGTCTCGCCCGACGACCGATACGCATTCATTTCGGTGGAAGGAGTCGGCACGGAACCCGGGACGGTCGAAGTGATCGACCTCGCCTCATTGAAAACGGTCGCCACCGTCGATGTCGGTCCACAAGCTGCGGGCATTGACTTCTGGAAGATTAGGCACAGGAGAGGCGCATGCTCAAGCACAACGCAGTCTTCTTGGTGATTGCAGTAGCGATGTTCTCAGTCCCAGCCAGCTGGTCGCAGGATGCGGCAAAGCCGCAGGAGTCCACCACTTCGGTCGCTCCCGCAGTCGTGGAGATTACGCCCAAGACGCTGGACGTCCACGTCGGCCAGAAGGTGAAATTCAGCGCGGCCGCCAAAGACGCTGCTGGCAATCCCATTGAGGCCAAGCCTTCGGTCTGGTTTGCGGCGCCATTCGATCTAGCAGGCGCTGACGAGTCTGGAGAAGTCACCTTCCACGCGGCTGGAGTCGTGACGGTTGGAGCAGTCATCGCCGGGAAGACCGGCTACGCCAAGGTGAATGTCGGGACCTCGAAGATCACAGCACTGGAGATCGAGCCGCTGGCGCGACCGATCGTCGCTGGCAGTGCCGAACGCCTGACGGCGGTTGCTCGCACCCTGAACGGCGAGCCTCGGAGTGACGCGTCCATCACGTCGACGCGGCGGGATTGGTGACTGGCGTTGCGCCAGGCAGCGTTACCATCAAGGCGAATTCCGACGAAGCCACAGCCAAAGTCACGGTGCAAGTTGTTCGCGATGCAGTACGCAAGTTAAGCATCAAGCCTGCCACGGCTGACGCTCGCACCGGCGATGTGGTGCACTTCGCGGCAGCCGACAGCGGCAAGGAGCCGCCAGTGCGTTGGTCGGTCACTGGAAGCGGCGCTGCTATCTATCCCGATGGGGCTTTCGTCGCGGAGAAGTCCGGCACCTATGTCGTTACCGCAAGCAGCGGCCAGCACAGCGCGTCGGCGTCGGTGGTGGTCCGTCCGCGCAGTGTGGAGCGAGAAGTCGAAGTCGTGTCCCACGTGCCCATGCCTGATGTGATGATGTCGGAAGAGTGGATCATCGGCCACCACGCCTATCTCTCCACGATTGCTGACAAGCTGTTCGTTTACGACATCGCCGATCCGGCGAATCCCAAACTGCTCGATACGCTTAAGGTCGATGCACGGCTCATCAACGACATCAGCACCACGCCTGACGAGAAGATTGGCGTCTTCACGCGGGAGGGAGCGTCCAATCGCAAAAACGGCATCGTCTTCCTCGACACTTCTGACCCCTCGCATTTGAAGGTGCTCTCCGAGTACACGTCGACGGTCAGCGGCGGGGTGCACAGTGCTTACATCGACAGTCATTACGTGTATCTTACCGACGATGCGACGGGCTCTTTGCGCATCATTGATTTTCAGGACGCGAAGCATCCCAAGGAGGTTGCGCGGTTCCAGGTGGAAAACCCTACGGTGGTCACGCTGAATACCGAGATGGGATCGATGTCGAGTGGTCGCTATCTGCACGACTTGCAAGTCAAAGATGGCATTGCATACCTCGCCTACTGGCGCGACGGGCTGGTCATCCTCGACGTCGGCAACGGCATGGCTGGAGGTAGTCCGGAGAATCCCAAACTGATCAGCCAATTTCACTTCAATCACTACGAGCTTTACGGCGATGGCTGGCTAGCGGGCACGCACAGCGTCTTCCGCTACAAAAACTATTTGTTCGTCGGCGACGAGGTTTTCCCCGCCATCTTCAATCTCGAGGATCGCGACCGCATTCCCGTGCGCGCCATTTGCCACGTGATGGACATCTCCGACATCAAGCATCCCAGGGAAGTCGCGCAGTACGAAGCGCCCGAGGGCGGCTCGCACAATTTCTGGGCTGCCAACGACATGCTCTATGAGGGCTACTACAGCGGCGGGGCGCGTGTTCTCGACATCTCCGGAGAGCTGCGCGGCGATCTGTATCGTCAGGGCCGGGAAATCGCCCGCTTCTGGACGGGAGACTCGAAAGGATTCCGTCCGAACCTGCCTTTCACCTGGGGAGGTCAGCCTTGCTCTGTGACCTGCGACACTCCGGAATTGAATGGTCTGATGTACTTCAACGACATCCACTCAGGCTTGTGGATCACCAAGCTCGGTGGGCCGAAATTCCAGGGTTCGACGTCGGCGCCTCCGGTGCGGAAGACCGAGCAGACCATTCACTAGATTTTTCGATATTTTTGAAGATTTTGCTGCGGAAACCTGAACCACGAGGGTTTCGTTTTGGGAAAAACCCACTCTCAAGAGGGGTTTCCCCTCCCCCTGGTCTGGTGGAATCATGAAGTTAGCAGGATATGTCAGGAAAAATCTTGGGGCTCAACAGCTTAGGGGTAAAATATTGAGCCGCAAGGACTTAAGTCCTGTCGGGTGATCCTGCTTGTACCGCTTTCGCCTTGGCTATGATCTGCTCTCACAATCTTTGTGAGCAAGGGCGGGTGTCACAGCAGACTGTGATTTCACACACGTGCGAATAGTATTGAACATCCGATCGGGCTAGGTTTTCGGAGTTTGAGGTTCGTGGCGCACCCGGCTTTTGGGAAATCCCACTCAAGCCAAAATCTGGCTTGAGTGGGCCACCATCCATTTGCAGCTGCAGCCGAAGGCGGCTGTCCCGCCGTGTTTCTTTTGTGATCGAGCTATTCCTGGCGCAGGGCGTTCATCGGCTCAATGCTCGCGGCGCGCTTGGCCGGAATGAAGCCTGCCAGCACAGCACACGCTGCCAACACCAGGACAGCGCCCGCCAGCGTCACTGGATCGTAGGTGCGAACTCCGTAGAGTTGGGTGCGCATCAGGCGGCCGCCTAGCAGGGCTACCGGGATGCCTATGGCCAAGCCTATCGCGACCAATACTAACGCGCGGCGCATTACCATCACGACTACATGGCTGCGATTCGCGCCGAGGGCCATGCGCACTCCGATTTCATTCGTACGGCGGGCCACCGAGTACGCGGTGATGCCATAAAGGCCGACTGAGGCCAGGACCAGCGCCAGCAGGCCGAAGAGTCCGGTCAGGCGGGAGATCAGGCGTTCCCCGTTGAAGTTGTCGGCGACCTGGTAGTCGAGCGATTTGAAACTCACGACCGTTAGATCGGGATTGATATTGGCGAGCGTGTGGCGGGCCATGGATTCGAGAGATGCGGCGTCGCCGGCGTATTGCACAGTAATCGAATTGGGATAGACAGACCGGCTTTCAGCCATGAAGAACTGGCGCCCGGTTACATTGCGATTGAACTGCGTCATGGGGCGGAAATACATGGAGCGGTATGGTTCGCGCGGGCTGTTGTATTTGGCGTCGGCGACGATGCCGATGATTTCGAAGTTGCTCGCGTATTTCTGATCGAAGACTCCGAAGTGACGTCCGATAGGGTCTTCCTTGGGGAAGAACTTCTTCACGAAGGTTTGATTGACGACGGCGACCATCTGCGACGTGGCCGTGTCCTGATCGGTGAAACCGCGGCCGCGGATGATGGGCTGGCCGACCGTTTGGAAGAATTGCGGGCTGACGCGATCCCAGGATGAGCCGTGGTTCTCCTCGGGTCCGGGCGCGGGGCGGCCTTCCACAAAAACCCTCTCACCCCAGTTGTTGCCTTCGAGCGTGCTGTAGAGCGCCAGGCCCGCGCTCTTGACGCCAGGCAGAGCCTTGAATTCATCCTCGATCCGCTGATTGACGGCGCCGATCGTTTCGAGGTTATATCCGGCGCCCATGGGGTCGATGTGGATGACGTAGCGGTTGGCAGTCGTGATGCCGAAGTTCTGACGCTCGAGATTGCGCAGAGTCTGCGTCATCAGGCCGGCGCCGACCAGCAGGACCAGAGAGAGCGCGCCCTGAAGAACGATCAACGCCTTTTGCGGCAGAAGGGAGCGATCACCCGTGGAGCGATTCAATCCGCGCAGAGCTTCGGCGGGATCGGCGTGTGAGGAGATCCAGGCAGGCACGATCCCGAAGATGACACCAGTGATCAGAGACAGAAGAAAGGCAAAGCCCAGGATCACCGGCGATGGGGTGGGTTGTATCGGCATTTGAGTAGCTTCGGGAAAGGCGAGATTGAGAATCATGCGCGCGCCGAGATACGCGATGCCGATGCCGATAAGGCCTCCCGCGAGAGAAAGGAGAACACTCTCGGTAAGAGCCTGGCCGATCAGGGCGGTGCGGGCAGCACCGAGGGCGGTGCGAATCGAAGTCTCGGCGCGGCGAGCGGCGCCGCGGGCCAGCAGCAGATTGGCGATGTTGGCACAGGCTACGAGCAGAACCAGGGCTGAGATCCAGGTAAGCAGGCGGAGTCCGTCTCCGGCCTCCTGTTGAAGGTTCTGGATGCCTCCTCCTCCGGCAGCGAGGACGACGTGCTGCTTGGGAATCTCTTTGTCGTTGCCGTTCAGGGTGTAGGCGGGTTGAGTGGTAAGCCACTGGCGCAGCGTGTTGGAGATCTTGGCTTCGAGCGCTTTGGGAGCAACTCCCGGTTTCACGCGACCGAGAGCATAGAGCCAGTTCGATTCGGCTACCTTCAGAATGGAGGTCTCGCCCTCGAGTACGGGTTCGGCGTTCAGTGGAATCCAGAAGGCAGGAGGATTGTCGTTGACGCGGTCCCCGAAGAATCCCGGAGGAGCGATACCGATGACGGTCACCGGATGGCTTTGGAGGTAGAACGTCGAGCCGACTACGTTTGGATCGGCGGCATGGGCTGATTGCCATGCGGCGTAGCTGAGAACGGCTACGGGTGCGGCGCCAGGGACGTCGTCGGAGGACTGAAGCGTGCGGCCGGCGTAGGCTCCGATGCCAAAGGTGGAGAAATAATTCCCGGAAACATATTCGGTGCGCTCAGATTTAGCCAGATTGTTGCCGACGCGGACGTTCATCATATTCTGGCCGGACTGGAAGGCAGCGAGCTGCTCGAATTCGGGTGTGTTGTTCTGGAATTCACGGTAGAGGTCGTAGGAGAATAGATCGAAGTCGCCGTTGTCGTTGATGAAGCCGCCGTTTACGCAGCAGTCGTCGAGGTCGCCTACGCGGTAGAGGCTGGCAGGATTCGCCACCGGTAGCGATTTCAGGAGGATGGCGTGGACCAGCGTGAAAATTGCCGTATTCGCGCCGATGCCCAGGGCAATCGTGAGGATGACCGTCGCGGCGAATCCGGGAGCCTTGGCGAACTGGCGGAGGGCGAATCTGATGTCGGTCATATTGGATGGACGGGGCAGTCAGCGAAGGGAAAGCAACGGGAATGCAGAAGGATAATTTCAGAAGGCAGAATCGGAATTGCAGATTGCAGATTTTAGATTTCATGGAAGGACCGTCGTGGCGAGATGTGAAAATCTGAAATCTGAAATCTGCGGGGGGCCCCGCTTCGCTTCGGCGGAAAGCCGAGGCGGCTGTCCCTACGCAAAAAGCCCTCGCTTGCGCGAGGGCTTTTCTGGGGGAGGGACTTTCGGGCGAGGCGCCCATTGGGTCCCAAACGAACGGGGAAAAATCTTACTTCGGTTGCTGCTGCTGATCGCTGGTCATGGGAGCCCCGCTGTTAGACGAGAGCTGCTCCAGATCATTCTTCAGCAGGCTGACTTCGACGCGGCCGCCATTGATCCGCTTGGTCTTCGAAGCATCATCCGTCGGTGCGGGAGCATTGCCCATGCCGACCAGATAGATCCGGTAGACCGGGATGTCATGGTTCAGAACCAGGTAGCGGACCACCGACTCGGCCATCTTCTGCGAGGTCGTAATGGCGCTCTGGCCCTTGCCCGACGAGAAGCCCTGAACCTCGATGATGTAGCCGCGTTGACCCTTCAAGTTGCCAGCCATCGTGTCAAGGGCGTCCTTGGCGTTCTTGCTGAGGACGGTCTGTCCGGGGCGGAAGCGGATTTCGGTCTGGTTCGAGGCCTTGTACTGGTCGATGTTGCTGACCACGGTCTCGACCGTCTGCACGCGAGCGGTCACCTGCTGCGCTGATTGCTGCGCGGCGGTGGCTTTGTTGCCGGCATCGACAGCGTGCTCGTCGGCCTGGTTCGCCTTGTCCGAGGCCAGCTTGATGCCCTGCGTGGCGCGCGAATCAACGTCTTTGATCTGCTTGCTGTTCTGCGAGGTCAGCTCATCGAGTTCGTTGACGCGGTCGCGGATCGGTTCGGTCTGCCGCTGTACATACTTTTTGCGGGCAAAGGGATTGACGCGTCCCCAGAAGCCTTCGCGCGACGGAGCGGCCAGAGGCGCTTTGCCGGTGGCGTTGCCAGTGTCGCTCGACGTCGACTGCTGCGCCGCAGCAGGCTGGCTCTGGTCAGACGAGGTGGTCTGCGCAAGGGCCGGGATAGCAAGAACGGCGGCCAAGGGCAGGGCGATTACGAGACGGTGGTTCATATTGACTTCCTCCAAGTTGGGGGAGCGTTTAGCTCCACTCCGGCACGCCTGGGGCGTGCTTGAAATTTAATCGCGTCCCTGAGAGCAAAAAGGAACCAGCAGATTCGCTGGGGCCGGGCCAGCGCTGACGCTACGCATGGCCTGGGATCTCGGGCGCCGCACAGCACTGGCGCCGTCTGTTCTAATACATGTCGGATGCCAAATCGGGCTTCAGGGTTCAGCGGCTAAATAGTTGATATCTATGCCCATTGTGGCGGCCCCCGCGCGGCACCGGCAGCGGCAACTGCAAGCGCAGGGTAATTTTGGGAAAGCTGATATAAAAAGTGCGTGGAGACCTACGTTCTTCGTTGGTCGATCTTCGTTTGCCAAACTACTGATTTGCGGGCAGCACCGCGGGAGGGGATTTGGGACCGAATCGCAACCTGGGCAGCGCATTTTCGAGGTTACTGGTAATCCGGTTACTGGTAACCGGGGCCATTCTGTGCGGTCTGACTTATGCCGCAGAGTCTGGAATGCCGTCTTCTCGCATCTCGGACGAGCACCTTCGGCAGTACTCCGATCTTGCCGAAGACTGGATGCAGCAGTATCTGCGCGTAGATACCACTAATCCTCCCGGAAATGAAATGCGCGCAGCCGAATTCTTCAAGAAGATTCTCGACGACGAAGGAATCGAGAACCGGGTGTTTGAGGTTGCACCCGGGCGCGGGGATTTTTGGGCTCGCATCCCGCATACCACCGCTGAGTCAAAGCGTCCCATCATCCTGCTGAACCACATGGACGTTGTGACCAGCGATGCGTCCCATTGGAAAGTCCCTCCGTTCAGCGGAGAACTCCGCGACGGCTATATCTGGGGCCGCGGTGCGCAGGATATGAAGGACGAAGGCCTTGCCCAACTCGTCGTCATGGTCATGCTGAAGCGCGAGAAGGTTGCCCTGGACCGTGATGTGATCTTCCTTGCTGTGGCCGACGAAGAAGCCGAAGGGCAGGGTACCGATTGGTTCACCAAGAACGAGCGCGATCTGCTGGGGAATGCCGAGTTCCTGATCAACGAGGGCGGCGAGAACCTGCTCGAGAACGGCAAGGTCAAATACGTCGGAGTGGATGTAGGTGAGAAGACCTCCTACTGGCTGCATGTGGTGGCTCACGGACGGCCTGGCCACGGGTCGAGACCGAATCCCGACTCGGCCCCGAACCGACTGGTACACGCGCTGAACAAAATCCTGGCATATAAGACGCCGCTGCGAGTGCTTCCGGTCGTCGATGAATTCTTGCGCGATATGGCGCCCTACGAGCCACCAGAGCGGGCTCTTTACTACCGGAACGTGAAGAAGGCCATCGAAGACAAGAAGTTTCAGCAGGAAGTCGAGCGCGATGAGTCGCTGAACTTCCTGCTGCGCGATACGATCTCCCTCACCATGATGGGAGGCTCGGGGCAGACCAACGTCATTCCTCCCGAAGCCTGGGCCAATCTCGACCTGCGCATCCTGCCGGGAGGGGATCCGAAGGCTGTGGTCGAGGCACTGCGTCGGGTGGTGAATGATCCCGATGTGACCATTGAGCCGATCGAGACGGAATTCCGGGTGGCAAACTACTCCGGCACCGACAACGCTTTGTTCGCAGCCATTCGCGAGGCTTCAGCGAAGTATTTCCCTGGGACGCCGGTAGTCCCGCACATCACCAGCGGTTACACCGAGAACCAGCGCTACCGCCCGCTGGGCATCGTTGCTTACGGATTCAATCCCTACACGGCGACCGAGGAAGAAGGCAACACGTAGAGGAAGTTCGTCGGGGTCCGCGAGTGCTGTTCGACGTCGTAGTTAAAGTCGCAGGGGAATAGTCAAAGTGTGGGGACAGCCGCCTTCGGCTGTCCGCGGGTCGCAGACCCGCTGCCGGAGATGCAAAAGCCTACGAAATCAAGCTGGGCAGGGTCAGGCTTCGCCCGTTAGACAATCGGGGAAAGTCCACTCGATCCATCCCAATCAATGCACGATGTTGACCGCAATCGCTGGAGTGATCGAGTTGCTCGTGTTCTTGCCCGCCGGGAACACGCGCATGCCTGCGATTACGCCGACTTTGCTGGTGAAGTTGTATTCGATCGCCGGCGCCAGTCCGAAGGCTTGACTGGAGCCGGAATTGAGCGACACGAGCTCGGCTGGACTAGAAATGTTGTATCCCGTCACAGCGGTGTTGTATTGATGTCGGTACGTCGCGTCGAAGGCAAGCACCCAGCTTCGAGTGATGCTGTATTCCCCGGCTAAGTCCACGAAGAGTGCCGCGCCGGGGTCGGCGTGGCCGCGAAATCCTTGGGAGGTGCCGTACACGCTGAGGTCCTGCACCCGCGCCTCCCGAGAAAATGCTTGCGTGACGTTGAAACGCGTACGCAGAATTCGTCCGTTCGGCATCCAGAAGAAGGTCTGCGTATAGAAGCATAGGGTGGTCGTGTAAGAGCCGCTGCCAATTCCGTCGCTGGCGCGGTCGCCGAGATTGTCGTACTTGCCGGTCGGAAGAGTCTCCTGTACGGCAAAGGACGTGGTGGGAACCCAGCTGCCCTCGCGAAAAAGATGAACTCGGTACTGCGCCTGCACCGTGAGATCGCCAGCGCCAACGCCCGAGCTTCCGAGCCCCTGGCTGACCTGGTTGTAGCCGAAGACAGGAATCAGGCCTACAGTGAACTTGTTGGCGAGGCCGTAATTGATGTAGGTAAGGGAGCCGAATCCGTCGATATGCGGAGCGCTGTGGCGAACTCCGCTCGAATCGTAGGAGCTTTGGGAGATCACGTCGTAGAGATAAGGCTCGATCAGCACATGACCGCGGGGCAAAGTGTTTGCCGATGGTGCCAGCAGCGGCCCCGTCCACCAAGCATTGTCGAGCGATTGACGAGCGCTTTGCGGCGAACTTACTTCCTGTGCTGCTGCGAGACAGGCCGTCATCGCAAGCAGGGCGAGAATATCCCTCATCATCGTAAGAGCGTGTCGGGGGCGAAAAAGTTTCATTCTTTCGTGCGCGTAAAGTCGCCGTCCAGTTGGGTTCGCAGTGCTTGCCGCTATCCGCGGAGAAGGCTTGTCCGGTCCGGATCGACGTTGGAGTCACATCGGAAAAGATGAAACGAACACCTCTGCAAATCGCGTGGAAGTAACGTGCGGTAGCCGAGACGGCGAATAGCGGAGGCGTCGATGATTTCGAAAGTGGCGGCTCAGGGCGTGCGCGTCTATGGGATGTCCGCCCACTGTTTAGGCAGGCCGAAACGAATCGGTGTCATGCTGGGCTACTCGCGGATGGGCGAGGGGCAGATTCGGGAGGGGATTCGGCGGCTCGGCCAGGTCATCTAGAGTCGAGCTTCGCTCGACCGACAGCCGAAGGCGGCTGTCGCCACATAATCTCTTCTCAGGCGCCACAGTTCAGGCGCCGCAGTGCTTCTCGTATTGTTCGAAGATGAACGGATCGGTCATGCCGGCGATGTAGTCGCAGACGACGCGCGGCAATCCCTCGTCTTTCGCCTTATCCTGATATTGGTGAGGAAGAGACTGTGGATGAGACATCCAGAAGGCGAACAACTCTGAGACCACGCGTTCCGCATCATCTTTCTCGTCCGCCAGCGACGGGCTGTAATAGAGATTCTCGTAAAGGAAATCTTTGTTCTGCTTGCGCTCGGCTTCGACTTCCGGACTGAACGCCGCCAGTCGTTGCGGATGGGTGCGTATTCCCTCCACGCTCTGAATCCTGGCTTCATTCACCCGCTTCTGCGTGGTCCGGATCAGATCGTCCACAAGGCGATTGAGCACGCGTTTCAGGGTCTCATTAAACTTCAGCTTCTCCGGAGCCTGGGGGTAAAGCTGAGCGACCTCGCGATAGAAGCGCTCGAAAATTCCAACGCCTTCCCGGATCTCTTTCAGCGGCAACAGGTGCGATTCGTAGCCGTCATCGAGATCGGCGGTGTTGTAGGCGATTTCATCCGTGAGGTCGATCAGTTGCGCTTCCAGCGGCGGACGCTGGTCCAGAACATACTCCGCCAGTTCCGGATGCTCCTTCGCATCGTAATCGTGCGAATGCTTGATGATTCCTTCGCGCACTTCGAACGTCAGATTCAGGCCGCGAAAAGCCGCGTAGCGCTGCTCAAAGTCTTCCACAATACGCAAGGCATGGAGATTGTGGTCGAAGAAGAGCCCGTGCTCGTGCATCGCGGCGTTGAGAGCTTTTTCTCCGGCATGTCCGAAGGGAGGATGGCCGATGTCGTGCACCAGCGCTAGTACTTCGGCCAGGTCAGCGTTGAGCCCGAGTGCTCCGGCAATGGTGCGTGAAATCTGTGTCACTTCAAGCGTGTGCGTCAGGCGGTTGCGGAAGTGGTCGGAGTAGCGCCGGGTGAAGACCTGCGTCTTGGCCTCAAGCCGTCGAAAGGCGCGGGCGTGAATCACGCGATCGCGGTCGCGCTGGAAATCGTTGCGGTAGGGGTGCGGCGACTCAGCAAAGCGCCGTCCGCGGGATTGCGTCACCTGCACCGCGTAAGTCGCCAGCATGGGGGAAGTCTACCAAAGTACCGAGCACCTGGTACCGGGCCACGAAATCGGCTAAGTGCTAACTGCCAATTGCTAATTGCTTGTCACCGCAGGTTCAGCCGCATCTCGTTGCTGTCTTCGAAGCCGAGGGACTCATACAAAGGCCGCCCTTGATTGCTGGCGTGCAGGCTGACGCGGGCGAAGCCTTCTTGTTTACACCAGGCAATCATGGCTTCCATAATCTGACGAGCAATCCCGCGCCGCCGGTACTCCGGTTCGGTATAAACGTTGAGGATGGTCGCCCGCCGGCATTCGAGATCGTAGGCATGGGCGGGCCAGGCGCTGATGACGACGGCGCCTCCTGCCACGACGCGGCCGTTGTCGCATGCCAGCCACGAGCGGAAGGATCCTTCGGAAATCGCCTTCTTCAGATAGTCGACAGTCGCGTTTACCATCGCCGACAGGACGTCGGCATCGGTGTAGTTCATGTCCTCGCACATGCGGCGGCGCTGGCGGGCGATTTCTGGAATGTCGGCGGTGGTACCTTCGCGGATGGTGATGCTCAGGGCTGTCTGCATCATCAGAGAAGTTTATCGCGAGACGCGGGATGGGGCCCGGTGCGAAAGTCAAAATCCCCACCCTAACGTCGCAAAAGACGCGACGTTAGGATGGGGCACCTCAAGTTGCTACTTGTTGGAGTCTTCTTTTGCCAGCCTCACCTTGGCAGCGTCAAGCTTTTGCTGCACCTTGGCGAAGGCTTCTGAGTCCTGCTCGGCAGGGACGGTCTTATTCCATTCCTGCACCGCGCGATCCCAGTGCGAAGCGGCTAGTTTCAAGCGTCCCGTCTTCTGATAAAGATCGCCCAGATGTTCCTGCACCGTGGGATCTGATCCCATATGCACCGCGGCTTTGTTCAGGTTCTCTTCCGCCAGGTCGTACTTGCCCAGCTTGAAGTAAGCCCAGCCTAGCGAATCGAGGTACGCTCCGTTATTCGGTTCGAAGGTAAGTGCCTGCTTGATGTAGTTGAGCGATTCCTCAACCTTCACGCCGCGATCGGCATTCATGTATCCGAGATAATTCAGGGTCGCTGCCGCCTGCGGATCCGTCGGCGGAGTCACGGCCAGCACCTTGCGGAACTCGCTGTCCGCCTGGTCAAACATCTTCTGCCGCTGGTAGAGATCGCCGCGCAGGAAACTGACGTATGCCTTCTCGTCTGGCTTGCTTGATAGTTGCTCCGCCTTGGCGAGCGACTGTTCGGCATCGCTCCAGCGCTTGGCGCGGGTGTAAATGATCGCCAACCGGAGATGCACATCGCGGTCTTCCGGGCCGCCCTTGAGCATGCCCTTAATGTCTGCGACAGCCTGATCGAACTCTCCCATATCGGCGAGTTGCGCATCCAGCACCATGCGAAGGTCGCGATCGTTCGGCAGCTTCTGCACGGCTTCCTTCGCCGCGGCCGTGGCTTGTGGCCACTGCTTGGAGTCGCGGTAGGTGTCGATAATCTCTTGATAGCCGCTGCGGGCGTTCTCGTCCCCAAGGGGCAGCATCTTGCGGAATGTCTCGACCGCCGCGGTGTAGTTTTCCTGCTCGCGGTAGACCATGCCCAGCCGCTCGATGAAGATCGCGCGATTGTTACGATCGGTCTGGCTGGTACCGATTTCGCTGCTCTTCTCGGTTTTCTTCAGAAGGTCCTGCAGCAGTTTGGCCGCTTCGTCATAGCGTCCCTGCGCCTGGTAGACGGCAGCCATGCTGTAAGGAACTTCGGCGGTGTCAGGAATCAAGGTATCAGCGTGCTTCAGATTTTCCAGCGCCAGATCGTACTTCGCCTGCCGCCGGTAGATTTCTGCAATGCGAACGTAAGTCTGCGCGTCTTCAGGATTCGAGTCGGAGATGACTTTGTACTGTTCGAGCGCAGCCTCGAGCTGGCCATCATTCAGATAATTTTCGGCCAGACCGCGGATTGCGTCCAGATTGTCGCGGTCGAGCATGATCGCGTGCTTGTACGAATCAATCGCGTTTTTGTATTCCTTGCGCTGTTCGTACGCGGCCCCGAGTGCGGAATACAACTTGGCCGAGCGCGCCGAGTCGGGAATCGAGCTCAGAACCTTGAGCGCATGCGCCGTATCGCCCTCATCGGTATAGAGCATCGCCAGCGTGGTGACCGCCTCTTCCGAATTGGGGTCGATCTTGATCGCCGTGTTCAGCTCGGCTTCCGCCTTCTGCATGTCGTTGCTCAAACGGTACAGGCGTCCGAGCAGCAGGTGATCGTCTACGCTCTGCGGATCGAGCTTCACGATCTCCTGATATTGTTCGATCGCGAGCTTTAAAATGTTGTCTGACCCGTTTCCGCCCGGCATGTCGCCTAGAGAACGCAGGTAGATTCGTCCCAGAAGCTTGTGTGCTTCCAGATTCGTCGGGTCACGCTTGATAATGTCTTGGGCCTCTCTTACGGCATCGGCAATGCGTCCAGTCTTGACGTAGAGTTCGGCGAGGCTTGAGGTCAGGAACTCCGATGACGGATCCGCTTCAATGGCCAACCGGTACTCTTCGGTCGCCTTCATGGCCAGGTCGCTGCGGCCGTACGCTGTAACCATTTCCTCGTACATATGCGCCAGCGTGTAGTGGTAGTACGCGGCGGCTTTGTCGACTTTGCGCGGCGAGGACTGGCTGGAGTTCGCCGTGGCGGGCGTGGATTGGCTGGTTTGAGCGACAGCAACAGATGCCACTCCCAAGATTAAGAAAAGACGAAAAATTCTCATCATTCTGGACCTGACTGCGCTCAAAGCGCGCTTCCGGATTACCTCAGCTTGTTGGATGCAAAGCCGTCGAGGGGAAGGTGCTTTTATTCTAACCCGGTTTTTCAGGGGTTGAAAACAAAGTTGGTGTAAAGGAAAGTAAATCGACATTCCAGAAGTACAACGACCCGGTAATCGTCCATACGGAAAGCTCCTGTTTTGTGCGGGTTTAAACCCGTGGCCTCAGCCGCTGAGGTACCTGCAATGTTTCCTTCAGCAACCTGTCAAAACGCCCAGTATGGACCGGAACCTGCCGGAGTGCTGCGGGATTCGATCGCGGTGAATACGCTGCGGCCGAAGAAGAAGGGCAATCCCCAGTCGAACGTTCCAGCATTGGGACCGGCGAGCCCCGGAAAAACAGAAGCGGAGGTATTCGAAAAGAGAGAATCCGCATTTTGCACCATAAAGTTCACCGTGGCCGACACCCCGTTCGAGGTCGTTGTAGCCGATAGATTTGCCGGCGAAGTCGGGCAATAGAAACTTGAGGTGTCAGGGCAAACTGGGAGCGAAGACGTGCTGCTGTTCAAAAAGAACAGGCCGTTCGACCCACTGTCGATAAATCCAGGATACGACTGGCCGTGGAATGTCGTACTGAATTCGGCATTCGAGTTCAGCGGGAAAACGTCCTTCGCGTTGATGCCGTTGTTGGACTGAGTTCCGATGCCGAAGACGAGCGATCCGCTCACGCTGGCCGTGGCGGCAGAAACGGCGGGCAATTCAACGATTACGCCGTTATTGTCCTTGGCAAAGAGTGCCACCGGGTTGGCTATCTGCTGAGCGACAGGCTCCGAAGTGATCTGGCACGAAGTGGAAACGCAGCTGTAATAAAGCCCCGGATTCCCGGAGTCGTTGCTGGGCAGCGCGCAGGCGTCGCCGCAGTCCCGCACAAAGGGGCCGATGCCGAGAATCGCATTGGCTCCCAAGGCCTGCAGAGTGTCTTGCTCGGGAACGCCGATGTTTTGGCATTTGGAAGGCACAGGTGCGAACGAGGGATCGATGATTTGAAGCGGCACAGCGCTGGCACTCTCGCCGGAGATTTGGACATCCGCCGTGGCTACCCGGCCCCAAGTCAAGCTGCTGACGAATTCACCGCACTCGCCGATCGGGTTACCATTCGAGTCGGTTTGCGGAGGGAGCGGCAGGGTGAGTTCGCCGCCGCCATTAGACGACAGGATTCGGAGACCGTAAGATCCCGTGTCCACGAGAACGCCGTCGATTGCCTGGCAATTCGAGGTCGATGGAACGCACACCGTGATGGTGACGAACAGGCCGTTGGCATAATTACCAGCGGGTCCAGCGTTGACCACAATGGGTTGGACGTTAGAGCCGGAGGTGGCAATCGAATTGTGGTGGCTGCTTCCGCCGCAATGCGCGAGAACGAGTGCAGTGGCCAGAAGACCGGCAAGGGAAACGAGCCGCGATGATGCAGCGCGTGTCACTGCATGGACTCCGGAGTCGCGCCTGACGGAAGCTGGTCCACCAGGTACGCTCGTCCGACGAACGAGCGCATGTGACCCGACTGCTCTACGACCAGGTTGGCATTGTGAACTGATACAGGGGTACGAGCGATGCGTTCTTTGAGAGAGTGTGCGGTCTGCTGATACTGCGTGAAATACGAGCCGAGCAGTTGCTGGAGATCCGGAAGCCATGGCCCCTGCCATGCGACTGCGAAAACTTTTCCGGCGGGCGAAAGGTACTCTCGCACTCTTATCCCATCGGGAGTTTGGATCTCGTGAACTGTATAAGAGGCAGCCGGGTTCACGCGAAGCGTGCCTTGCAAATGCGCGACATCGGCTTGTACGGAAGATACATCGCCACCTAGCGCCCCGAACGAACTGAGGCTCCAAAAGAGCACACACACAGCTAGGACCGCGCGGAACCCGCGAAATCGAGTGACCAGGGCCGTGGGAACGCTCCCATCAGAGAAGTCTTAGGAATGGGTTGCAGTTTGGCGGATGAGGGTTGCTGCGGGCTCGAGGTCTGAATTCCGCTCTCAGTGTCTGAAGTGCCTCACACCCGTAAACACCATCGCCAGCCCCAGGCGGTCGGCGGCTTCAATCACCTCCGGATCGCGCTGCGAGCCGCCCGGCTGAATCACGGCCGTCGCTCCGGCCTTCGCGATCTCTTCGACACCATCCGGGAAAGGAAAGAACGCGTCGGAAGCGACCACGGTGCCCTTGAGCGGCAGTTGAGCCTTCATCGCACCGATCTTGGCCGAATCCACCCGCGACATTTGTCCGGCTCCCACGCCTACCGTCTGACCTTCGCGCGCATAGACGATCGCGTTGGACTTCACGTGCTTACACACCTTCCAAGCGAAAAGCAGCGCTCGCATTTCTTCCGGCGTCGGCGGCCGCCTGGTGACTACCTTTAAGTCAGCATTCTGGAGCGGGCGCACGTCGGCATCTTGCACCAACATGCCTCCGGACACATTTTTCAGGATCCATTTTTGATTTGCGGGTGTTACCTCGACCAAGCGAAGATTCTTCTTCGAGGCAAACTTCGCCTTCGCCGCTTCGTCAAACCCGGGAGCAGCGATCACTTCCAGGAAAAGCTTGTGCATCTCCTCGGCTGCTGCGTCGTCGACTGGCCGATTCACGCCGATGACTCCGCCAAACGCCGACACGGGATCGCACTCCAGCGCCCGCTTGTACGCCTCGGCCAGCGTCTTGCCGGTCGCCGTGCCGCACGGGTTGGTGTGCTTGATAATGGCGACCACCGGCTCGTCGAATTCCTGCGCCAGATCCCACGCCGCTTGCAGGTCAACGATGTTGTTGTAAGACAATTCCTTGCCCTGCAGTTGCCGCGCGTTCGCAACCCCTGCGCCTGAGCCATCGGAATACATTGCCGCTTTCTGGTGCGGATTTTCGCCATAACGCAGGTCGAGAGTCTTGTGAAACGAGAACCGCAGAGTATTCGGGAAGCTGGATTCCCGCTGCATGTTCTCAGGGCTGATCCGTTCCAGCGTGGACGCGATCGCGGAATCGTACGCGGCCGTCGTAGCGAACGCCATTTGCGCGAGGCGCCACTTCGTTTCTTTGGAGAGTTGTCCTTTCTCGCGTTCGAGCTCGGCAGCGATCGCATCGTAGTCTGTCGGCGAAGTCACGATGGCAACATCCTGGAAATTCTTTGCTGCCGAGCGGATCATCGAGGGTCCGCCAATATCGATGTTCTCGATCAGTTCGTCGAACGCGACCCCACGCTTGGCCGCCGTTTTTTCGAAGGCATAAAGATTCACAACCACCATATCAATGGGCTGAATGCCGTGTTCTTTCACCGCGGCCACGTGCTTGGGGTCTTCCCGCCGGTGCAAGATTCCTCCGTGAACCTTGGGATGCAGCGTCTTCACGCGCCCATCGAGCATCTCGGGAAAGCCGGTCAGGTCCGAAATATCTTTCACGGTGATGCCGGAGTCGCGAAGCAGTTTGGCGGTGCCTCCGGTGGAAATGAGTTCGATGCCGAGGGCGGAGAGTCTACGCGCGAAATCGACGAGTCCGGTCTTGTCGGTAACGCTGAGAATGGCGCGCTGAATACGGGACATGATGGCCTCTGGAAAATGGATGGCGACCGGAGATTTTATCAGTAAGAGGTCATCGATCGCTCGCTCACAAGCACGGCCGCTACTTATGGATCGAGCGTCGAGAGCAGTGGGTTGGTGGAAAAGAAAACGCCGCGGCAAACCCGCGGCCTCAGGGAGAAAGGAATGAACGTAGACTAAGTCTTGGCTTTGGCCTTCAGCTTCACGTGCCCATCGGCCAGTTCGACCGAGTATTCGACGCCTTCGCAGTGATATTGCTTGCGAATCTGCTCCGTCTTTTTCTGCACGAACGCGGTGAAAGAGTCGATCGTACCGGTAACGTTTTCTCCCGCCTTCTTCTTGGCCGCGACCAGCGTGTTGTAAAGCCGTTCCACCTGCTCACGTTCGGACGGATCGACGCTATGCAGCGTGAAGGGCTGCGATGCCTTGCTCCCCGCGACTGCTGCCGCGGCGGCGTGGCTTACGCCGTACACGGGATGATGCTGCGGTATCCTTCCTCTCGAATGCGGCACTTCTTCCGCCACAAGTCGCTGTAGATGGCATACCGCTGGGCCATTTCGTTGTAGCGGTAGCGCTGCGAAAAGTTCATGCGTCCGCCATCGGAAAACTTCCGCAGCAGCGCGAGCACCTTCCACTCGATGTCCGCGGGAGGACGCTTGCTCGGATTGCTGAAGAAAATTTCGTACTCGATCTTCAGCCGGCGCAGTTGCGTGTCGAGATGATTCAGTTCCTCGTCGATCGTCACAGAGGTCTCCACGCATAGTTTAGTGGAGAGATAATCCCCGGCACGAGGTTCCCATCGGGCACCAAAGGGCATCGTACGAAAGTAAGGGGTGGCGACTTTGGCTAGGATCTGGAAGCTAGTAGCTAGGAGCTATTTCGCGGAATTCGACGCCATTTTCTTCACCATGGCGAGCACCAGCTTGCGGTCGCTGTCGTTCAGGCTGGTGGAGTAGCGGCGGATCTGGCTCAGGAAGCGGACTTCGTCGTCAGACAGCTGGGGCAAACCCTTCGACCCGTTGCTGTGATTGGGGTCGGAGAAGAATTGTGAAAGTGGTAACTCCATGGCTCCGGCGATTTTCGACAGCGTATCCAGCGACGGGATGGTATGGCCGTTTTCCACGCGCGACAGGTAGCAACGGAGCAGGCCCGTTCGCTTTTCGATGTCGCCCTGAGACATCCCTTTTTGGAGCCGGTAGTTGCGGATGGTCTCGCCGATATTCATGGTAGGGAGCATTTCAGGATGGGTCATGGTAACCAGAGCGGCAACTTCTGGCAAGGGGAAATTTGTGCCAATCACTAAGACCTTTGTGCCATGTGAAAAACGAATGGCAGCAAGCGAAATAAACGCCGCTTCCGAGCATTTCTTATACGCTGTGCAAGGAATTGTGGACCGCTGAAACCTCAGGTCCAGCGCGGCTTTTCGCAGGCAGCGGGCTTGACCTTATTTCTTCAATGTCATCGCCAGAAACTCCACTGTACGCTTCCACGCGTCGGCCGCGTCGGCCGCGCGATAGCCGTCTTTGTTGTTGGGATTCTCGAAAGCGTGTCCCGCGTCGTCGTAAATCTTGATCTCCACTTTCTTCCCGAGTTGCTTCAGCGCTGCCTCAAATTTGTGGACATCATCGGGGGTGATCCCGCGGTCCTGCCCGCCGAAGAGTCCGAGAATCGGCGCATTGATCTTCTTCAGCGCATCGGCATCCGTCGCGAGATGCCCGTAGTTGATGACGTCCGCGGCAAGCGTGGACTCCTGCAGTGCGACATCGAGCGAGTAGCCGCCGCCCATGCACCATCCGATGGCGCCGATACGTCCCTTATTCACGGTGGGTTGCGATGCCAGGAATTCGAAAGCGGCGTGCAAGTCGCGTTTCGCGCGATCTTCAGGAACGCCGCGCATGATCTCGTGCGCCATGTCGGGAGTCGTCGCAACCTTGCCGCGATACAAATCAACGGCGAGGGCGACATAGCCCTGATCCGAAAGCTTCGACGCCTGCTCCTTCACCCAGTCATTCAAGCCCCACCATTCGTGAATCACGATGAGCGCCGGGAACGGTCCTTTACCCGAAGGGGTGTAGAGCACGCCTTGCACGGTTTCATCGCCGCTTTTGTAGGAGACCGTTTTTCCGTCGGCCGCCCAAGTGGATCCGGCGAGCGTCAGAAATGCAATCAGCGCAAGTATTCTTTTCATGATGAATTCTCCCAGGTGGTGTCGTGTCGTATGGTGGCCGACATTGTGGCTGAAGAGCGTGTCGACTTACAACTCCAGTTCCATGTAGAGTGCGCCGGCGATGGGATTCTTGCAGTAGGGAGCGATCTCGCGGAATCCGATTCTGCGGTACATAGCGACCGCATCTTTCATGACAGGCTCGACCGTGTCGAGCCGCATGCGCCGGTATCCGATCTCGCGGGCCTCGGCAATGATACGGTCGGCGATCGCGCGTCCCAGCCCCTTCCCTCGAAACTGCGAACGCAGGTAAAGCCGCTTCATCTCGCAGATGCCGTCTTCCAGCTTGTGCAGCGCGACGCATCCCGCTACCTGGCCTTTGAATTCGGCCAGCAGCAAGCGTCCGTCAGGCGGCGCGTAATCCCCGGGAAGGTTCGCGAGTTCCTTGTCGAAATTCTGAAAGCACAAACTGAAGCCGAGCGACTGCGCATATTCAAGGAAGAGTTCGCGGGCTTGGGTGATCTCCGCGGGAGATTCGGCTTGCCTGAATGAAAAATCTTTCACCACAGAGGGCACGGAGGACACGGAGGAGAGCTCAAAAGCTTTCTTTTCGGCTTTCATGATTCCTCTGTTGCCTCGTGTCTTCTGTGTTGAGGTCATCCCATCAACATGCCGCCATTCACGCTAAGCACATGGCCGGTGATGTAAGACGCGTCGTCGGATGCAAGAAATGCGACTGCGCCAGCGATGTCTCCCGTAGTCCCCACCCTCCCCAGTGGAATCTGCGTCACCGCTTTCTGCTTGAATTCGTCGCTGAGGACATCGGTCATAGGAGTTTCGATGAATCCGGGTGCAACCGCGTTACAAGTTATGTTGCGCGATCCGACTTCGCGCGCAATCGCCATGGTCAGCCCGATCAGCCCCGCCTTCGATGCCGCGTAATTGGCCTGCCCGGCCTGCCCCATCTGTCCGAAGACGCTGGTGACGTTGATGATCCGTCCCCAGCGTTGCTTGAGCATCGACGGAATAACCTGCTGGGTGCAGAGATAAGCCGATGTCAGGTTCGTCTGCAGCACCGCGTCCCAGTCCGCCCGCTTCATGCGCATCACGAGTTGGTCTCGGGTAATCCCGGCATTATTGACAAGGATGTCAATCTTGCCGAGCTGCGCAATGGCCGCTTTGATCGCTGTCTTGACTTGCTCCTCGTCGGCGACGTCGAGGGGAAAAGCAGCAGCTTTCCCACCGTCTCCTGATTGCGCGCAGCAACGGCGAGGGTCGCGCCTTCGCTTGCCAGCCTCAGAGCGCAGGTTCGTCCGATGCCTTGCGATGCGCCGGTAACGAATGCCACGTGTCCAGCGAGAGACATGAGATTTCTCCGTACTGCTATCGAATGATTGCGGAACGGTGAATTATACGCGGGGAGTGTTGTGGCGTAGAACGGCTGTCGAATGGTGCTTGCCGCGGCCGTCGAGCTTCGCTCGACCGGACAGCCGGAGGCGGCTGTCCCCACATGTTCCTTCTCATGGCCTGCAACGAATCGCATTGCTTATCCACAAGCACGGCGCGTAACATTCCAGCACTCCCATGTCCCAACCTGCAACCAACGTCATCACGATGCCTGACCCTTCCGACAAGAAGTCCACCGAGTCCGCGGCTGGAGGCCACCGCTCGACGCATCGCGGGCCGGCATTACAGAAGCCGGCCATCGAGCAGCTGTCGACCGACGCGGGCGAGAGCGCCCGCGCCACACAGGTCGAGCCATCGACGGAAGTCTTTGCCGTCTTCGGAGTCGAACCCGAGATCCAGGCCTACGCCATGGCGAAGTATTCGCGCTCGGCCCTGTCGATGAAGGAATCGCTGCGCGAGATCAGCACGCAGAAGGCGGAGAAGTTTCTCAACACCTTCTATTTCCAGTACGGACACCGCTCGATCGCCGACTTGGCGCACATCGCACTGGCCATCGAGCGCCTGTCGATTCTCGCCGCCATCGAACTCGTCGACGAGCAGCGCTGGGACGGCCAGGAGCGCTCCACGCGCTATCAGGATTTCCGCAAGAGCGGATACTACACGCCCGACTTTGGCGGCGACGACGAAGCCCGCAAGCTCTACCGCGACACGGTCGGCTTTCTGTTCACCGAGTACGACGCGCTCTCGGCGCACATGACCGATTACCTGATCAGCATCACGCCGAAACCCGCCGACATGAAGCAGGACGGCTACGAGCGCACGCTCAAGGCGCGGGCATTCGACATCACGCGCTATCTGCTGCCGCTCGCGACCAATACTTCGCTGGGCGAGATCGTGAATGCGCGTACGCTGGAGAATCAAGTGGCTCATCTGCTCTCGCACACCCACAAGGAGGTGCGCGGGCTCGGAGAGTCGCTGAAGAAGGCCGCGACTGGAGCTGCGTACAACGTGAATTCAGATTCCTTGCGGGCGCTGGTCGAGGAGATCCGCGCGGTGAATCCGGAATTAGGCGCGCGAGCCGAGCAGGAGTTGCTGCACGAAGTCCGCGTCGCGCCAACGCTGGTGAAGTATGCGGATCCGAATCCCTATGAAATGGAGACCCGGAAGGAACTGCGTCAGGCTGCCCGCGAACTGATGGCCGAAGAGCCGCTGGCTCCGTCGAAAGCCATCGTCGATCTGCTCGACGACGAGCCGTTGGAAGTGGAGATCGCAACGACGCTTCTCTACGAGCACTGCCATCACTCCTACCGCCAGATTCGCCAGGCGGTGCAGGTGGCAGGCGAGCGCCGCCGCCGCGAGATCATCGACCTCGGCCTGCGCCATCGCGGCAAGCACGACGAGATGCTGCGCGGCTTCCGCGCCGGCCAGCAGTTCCGCTTCGACATCCTTATGGACACCGGCGGCTTCCGTGACATGCACCGCCACCGCCGCTGCATCGCCGGCAAGAACCCCGAGGCGGAAGAAAACTCGCAGTATGCCATTCCGCTGGCGTTCCGTAAACGGGCGCTCTTCAAGATGGACTTTGCCGAGGCGGTCTATATCTCTGAACTGCGAACGACGCCCGCAGGCCATGTTTCGTATCGCAACGTGGCTTACGCGATGTACGAAGCGGTGGCGAGGAAGTATCCGGCGCTGGCGAAGTATTTCCGGGTGCACGACGTGACCGCGCCCGTGGACTTGCTGCAGAGGTGATTGTGTCTCACTGGCACTGGTAACCGCGAGGGCCCTGCGGACCCAGACGCGCGCCTTCTGCTTCTCAAATCGGGACTCCATGCTGAAATTTTCCTGTTCGGCGGTCTTGCCTGGCACACGAAAGCCATAGAATTTCTGATGTGACAGGAATGTCGTCGTTTTGGAGGGTGGTGCCAGTGGGTACTGGACGACGCCTGTCACGCGTTCGAGTGGTATCAGCCACTAGGGTTCGACTCCCTCACCCTCCGACGTCACTCGAACTTTGTAATCTTGATTGACAAGGCAGCCCTAGCTGATACGATTGAAAGTGACAGGCGTCGTTCAGTATCACAGAAGCCCCGAGAGACTCTCGGGGCTTCGTTCTTGTGGTGGCGAAGTACCTCCGGGTGCATGATGTGACCGCGCCCGTGGACTTGCTGCAAAGGTAGATTACATGACCTCGGAATCGGGCTGGATTGTAGGAGGATGTTTCTTCCTTGCGATGGGGACATTGAACATTCTCTTTTACAGGAAGACTGGGCAAGACTTCTTCGCGAAGACGCAGTCCGGTCGTCCTTTTGTTGCGAATTTCTGGGCTCGCGGCGGAGAAAAGGGAGTCCAGTTTCTGTTTCTCGGACTCGGAATCATTCTCGCTGTCGCAGGTTGCGTTCTAATAGTTGTGAGCCTCGCGTAAGAAGGACAGTGTGGCGAGTGTTCTGGACTGAAGATGCCCGCAAAGAGGGTTGGTGAGTCCCAGTTTGGAACCTTCCACAGATTAATTATGTTGATTCGCCTTTTCTTCGCTTCCATTCCTATGTATAATCCGACCAAACTTAGACGGTACTAATATCTGCACTCTTCAAAGGAGCCACTTCCATGGCAGACGAACGGGGCAAGGCGATTGAACTGGCGGTATCTCAAATTGAAAAGCAGTTCGGCAAGGGTTCGATCATGCGGTTGGGGTCGAAGGAAGCCATTGTCCCGATCGCGGTGATCTCGACGGGCTCCATCTCATTCGACGTCGCCCTGGGTGTCGGCGGATTTCCCCGCGGCCGCGTCGTTGAAGTGTTCGGACCGGAATCGTCAGGCAAGACGACCATCACTTTGCAGGTCATCGCGGAAGCGCAGAAGACCGGCGGCATGGCCGCCTTCGTCGACGCCGAACACGCGCTCGATCCTGGCTATGCCAAAAAACTCGGCGTGGACGTCGACAACCTGCTGGTTTCGCAGCCGGATTACGGCGAGCAGGCGCTGGAAATCACGGAAGCTTTGGTGCGATCCAACGCCATCGACGTGCTGGTGGTCGACTCGGTCGCGGCGCTAGTCCCCAAAGCCGAACTCGATGGCGAGATGGGCGACAGCCATATGGGCCTGCAGGCGCGCCTGATGTCGCAAGCCCTCCGCAAGCTGACCGGCACGGTTTCCAAGTCGCGCACCTGCCTGATCTTTATCAACCAGATTCGCGAAAAGATCGGCGTGATGTTCGGCAATCCCGAGACCACCACCGGCGGCCGCGCTCTCAAGTTCTACTCGTCGGTCCGCGTCGATATCCGGCGCATCGCCGCCATCAAAGAAGGCGACGTCGTCACTGGCTCGCGCACGAAGGTCAAAGTCGTGAAGAACAAAGTCGCCGCCCCGTTCCGCGAGGCCGAGTTCGACATCCTCTACGGGGAAGGCATCTCGCGCGAAGGCGATCT
>WNGO01000444.1_pt1 | contig 25843 bp, 25 predicted proteins | sample 5400511 | NCBI WGS metagenome assembly WNGO01 (sample SAMN13153380, study PRJNA577476) | soil metagenome | isolation source: 20 cm soil or saprolite under Garry oak tree replicate 2 | place: USA:California | collected 2016-06-15 | reverse complement strand
AAGAGCTGGCCGATGCGCTCGCCATGCGGATCCCGTGGCTCGAGCAGGTGCGGTTCCTGAAAACCGGTGCGGAAGCCGTGGCCGCGGCGGTGCGGCTCGCCCGTGTCGCGACCGGGCGCGAGCGCGGGCTCGGCTGTGGATACCACGGTTGGCTCGACTGGTCCCAGGGGGGGGAAGGAGTCCCTGCGGCGACTCGCGGCTTGTATGCCGAGATCCCGTTCAACGACGTGGACGAGACCCGGCGCTTGATCCGCGAAGCGGGCGATCGCCTCGCGGTGGTCGTCGTCGAGCCGGTGGTCGTGATCGAGCCCACGCACGAATGGCTCGAGGTGGTTCGCGAGGAGACGACGCGGGTGGGGGCGGTGCTCGTGTTCGACGAGATCAAGACGGCGTTCCGGCTGGCGATCGGCGGTGCAGCCGAGCGCTATGGCATCCGTCCCGATCTCACGGTGTTGGGCAAGGCCATCCCGATCTCACGGTGTTGGGCAAGGCCATCGCGAACGGCTTTCCGCTCGCCGTAGTGGGTGGCAGAGCCGACCTGATGGCAGGCGTGGCTCGCACGTGGATTTCTTCTACGCTCGCGACCGAGAGTGTGGCGCTCGCCGCGGCGCAAGCGACGCTCGAGATCTTCGCGCATGAGGACGTCTGCGGGCATCTGCACCGCATGGGCACCCGGTTGCTCCACGGGCTCCATCGTTTGCATCGCAAGCATGCTGATCTCGTCACCGGCGTGGGCGGGATTGCGGAGATGTGTTTTCTCCATTTTGCGACCGAGAGTATTTCGCGGGATGTAGCGCGGGGGTGTGCGGCACGGGGGCTCCTGTTCAAGCGGACCGCGTACAATTTCGTGTCGTTGGCGCATGACGAGGAGACGATCGACCGGACGCTGGAGACGCTCGATGAGGTGCTCGCGCATGCCGCCGCCGGAGCCTAGCTTCGAGCCGTGACCCTCCAGCGCAAGCTGCTCCTGGGCTTCTCGCTCATGGTGATCCCGGCGCTGCTGGTCGGCGTTCAGGCGGTTCGTACCAATGCGCTGGTCCGCGGCACGCTCCAGTCGCTGGGTGAGCGGTTGGCCCGATCGCGGACGTACGCCGAAGTCGAAGACGCCATGTTCAACCAGACCCAGGTGATCTGGCGCTACCTGAGCGGCGATCCCGCGGCCAAGCGGGAGTTTCCCCTCACCGAGCAGGTCGTCGGCTTCTGGCTCGACCGCTGGACCGCGGGACTCCCCCCCGATGAGCTCAAGCTGGCGAACGGTGTCCGCGGGATCGAGACCGATATCCGAGCGGTCGCGGGTCGGGTGTTCAGGCTGCACGATGCCGGCCGGCGCGACGCGGCGGCAGTCCTGGCAAGACAGGAGCTGGTGGAGCGCCTGCAGCCGGCCCTGGCGGAGGTGAACCGCGAGATCTACCGACGGGCGCGTGAGTTCAGCGTCCAGGCGGCGTTCGCGCAGGTGGCGGGGATCGTCGACGTGGAGCGGCGCGTCCTGTGGGGCATCATCGCGCTCGCGCTCGCGGCGGGCCTCCTGGCCTCATGGCTCATTTCCCGCAGCCTGGCGCGTCCGCTCAACGAGCTGCGGCATGCGATGGCCGTCGTCGGCGCCGGCGACCTGGACCACGCGATCGAGCCGCGCTCCTCGGACGAGATCGGCGACCTGGCGCGCGCCTTCGCGCAGATGACCGAGCAGCTCCGCCGATCCCGCGCGCAGCTGGTGCAATCCGAGAAGCTGGCATCGATCGGTCAGATGGCAGCGGGCGTAGCCCACGGGCTCCGGAACCCGCTCGCGAGCCTGCGTGCCGCCGCGCAGCTCGCCCAGCACCGCGTCGAGGGCCTTGCCGCGCGCGAACCGTTGAACGCCATCATCGAGCAGGTGGATCGTCTCGATCTCCGGATCGCGCACCTGCTGACCTTCTCGCGCCCTGCTCCCTTCCGCCCGTTGCGGGAGAGCGTGCGGACGCTGGTGGACGGCGCACTCTCGGGGTTCGCCGAGCCGTTGCGCCGGCGCCGGGTCCAGCTGGCGGTGACCGTTCCCCCGACACTCCGCGAAATTCGGGTTGACCCCATGCGGCTCGAGCAGGCGTTGACCGAAATCATTTCCAACGCGCTGGATGCCATGTCGGACGGTGGACGGCTCGAGATCGCGGCGCGGTCCGAGCACGGCGCGGGGGGCGCCGATGGCGTCTTGCTCGAGATCGCCGACTCCGGCCCGGGGATTCCCGCCGAGATTCTGCCCAACCTGTGCGAGCCGTTTTTCACGACGCGGCCCGAGGGCACGGGTCTCGGCCTCGCCATCGCGAAGCGCTACGTCGAGGAGACCGGCGGCCGTTTGGACATCGCCAGCCATATCGGCCAGGGCACGACGGTGCGCATCTGGCTGCCCGTCGCGAGCGGCGATACCGCGCGGGCGCCGGCGCAGAGCCTCACGTGAGCGGCTCGACCGTTCTGATCGTCGACGACGAGCAGACGCTGGCGCGGGCCGCCAAGGCCTTCCTGGCGGACCATGGCTACGAGGCCGAAGTGGCGGCCTCCGGTGAAACGGCGCTCGAGCTGCTCGAGAAGCTCCAGCCGGACGTGGTGTTCGCGGACGTGCGGCTGCCGGGCATGAGCGGGATCGACCTGTTGAAGCGGATCCGCGAGTTCGACCCCGTCCTTCCCGTGATCATGCTCACGGCCTACGGCTCGATCGAGGGTGCGGTGGAGGCCGTCAAGCTCGGCGCCTTCGACTATGTCAAGAAGCCCGTGGACCTGGAGGAGCTGAAGCTCCTGGCCGACCGCGCTCGCGAGAACCGGCTGCTCAAACAGGAGCTGTCGTACTACCGCCGCCGCGCGACCCGGGACGTCGGGTTTGCGACGATGGTGGGCGAGTCGCCCGTCGTTCGGGCGGTGCTCGAGCGGGCGCGCCAGATCGCCGCGTTGGAAGACACCCCGCCCGTGCTGCTGACGGGCGAGACGGGCACGGGGAAGGGGATCCTGGCGCACGCCATCCACGCCGCCGGTCCGCGCGCCTCGAAACCGTTCATCGAGGTCAACTGTACGGCGCTCCCGGCGACCCTCATGGAGGCTGAGCTGTTCGGTTACGAGCGCGGCGCCTTCACCGACGCCAAGGAATCGAAGCCTGGTCTGGTGGAAGCCGCTGAAGGCGGGTTCCTGTTCCTCGACGAGATCGGCGACGTCGATCTCTCGGTGCAGGGGAAGCTGCTGCGGGCGATCGAGGAGCGGACCGTCCGCCGGGTCGGCAGCGTGCGCGAGCGCAAGGTAGACGTCCGCATAGTCGCCGCGACGAACCGCGACCTCGAGCGCGAGGCGAGCCGCGAGCGATTCCGGCGCGATCTCTATTTCCGCCTGGCGGTGATCGTACTCGTCCTGCCGCCGTTACGCGAGCGCGGAGAGGACGTGCTGCTCCTCACCGACCACTTCTTGCGAGTGCTCAACGCCAAGTATGGGAAGGCGGTGCGAGAGATCGGCGCGCCGGCGCGCGAGCTGCTGCTGTCGTATCCGTGGCCCGGCAACGTCCGTGAGCTCAGCCATGTGATCGAGCGAGCCGTGCTCTGGAGCCGAGGCACCACACTCGACGTGGAGCACTTGTCGTTGACCAGTCCCGACCATGACGCCGCCCCGGCCCACCGCAACTCGTCGGCCGACGGGGACGCCGCTGTCGGCGCACCGGCGCTGCCACCGCAGGGCGTCGATCTCGCACAGTGGGAAAAGGCCATGATCGAGCGCGCGATGCGCGAAGCGGGCGGAAACCAGACGAAGGCCGCGCAGCGCCTCGGAATTTCGCGGGACACGCTGCGCTATCGTCTGAAGAAGTTCGGCCTCCAGCATTGAGGAAGTCGCGCTGCGTGTTTTCACCCACAATGGGTGAAATGGCTCATCCCACGACGTCGTCACCGGGCCGGCAGCAATGCGGCTCGACGTTAAGTGTCGAGGGGCGTATGCGTTGTGTCTTATGCCTGCGCGGTGACGGCGTGGCACGCCGCGTGCGTTGGTAGCATCTCGAGGGCTTGTAGTGGTCGACCGTGATTTCCCTTGGAGGAAGATCCCAATGACCTGGACGAAGCCTGAATTCGAGGTCGTCGAGCTGGGGATGGAAGTCGGCGCGTACGCCGGCAACGCCTGAACCAGGCTGATACGGCTAACGGGGGGCCGGGTGACGAACCCGGCCCCTTTGTTCAATGCGCGTGATCATCCTCGGCTCGGCGGCCGGCGGCGGAGTCCCGCAGTGGAATTGCCGCTGCCCGAACTGTCTCGACGCACGCCATGACGCTCGCGGCCGGATGCAGTCGTCGGTGGCCGTGAGTGCGGACGGGGAGAGTTGGGTTCTTCTCAACGCCTCGCCCGACCTGCGAATGCAATGCGCTGCCCACCACGAGCTCTGGCCCCGCGGCCCGCGGGGATCGCCGATCGCCTCCGTGGTCCTCACCGATGGAGAAATCGACCACACGCTCGGGCTCCTGTTGCTGCGTGAGAACACCGCGCGGCTTCCCGTGTACGCCCCTGGGGGCGTGACCGCGCTGCTGGGCGACGAGTGGCCCCTGTATCGCGTTCTCTCCGCCTACGCCGGGGTCGAGCCGCGGACCCTGGCAGAGGGTCGATCCGTCGCTCTCGCTGATGGGGCCGGCACTCCGCTCGGCATCTCCTGCTCCGCGACGGCCGTGGCCCGCCGCCCGCCGCGCTACGCCCGCGCGGCGCCGACTCAGGCGTTCGATGTCGGCCTGCGGCTCACCGACGAGCGCTCCGGGGGCACGCTCGCCTATATCCCGACGGTGGGGGCGATCGATGACGCGACCCGGCGGGTCGCCGACGGGGCGGATCTCCTGCTCTTCGACGGCACCTTCTGGTCGGACGACGAGCTCAGGGCCGCCGGCGTGGAAGCGCCGGCGGCGCGCGAGATGGGCCACCTGCCGGTGGGCGGGGCGGGCGGCAGCCTCGAGATCCTGCCGCAGCTCGACGCGAAGCGTGTCGTCCTCGTCCACATCAACAATACGAATCCCATCCTGTGTCGCAGCTCTGCGGAGCGGGCGCGGGTCGAGGCGGCTGGGATCGAGGTGGGAGAGGACGCGATGGAGTTCGAGCTGTGAGCGTGCCGCTGAGCTCGCCGGCGGTGGACGGCCTGGTCGGCCGTCTACGCGGCGTGTTGGAGCGTCGCTACCACCACCTGCATCCCTTCAACCAGCGGATGCACCGGGGTGAGCTGTCACGCCAGGAGCTGCAGCTGTGGGTGGCAAACCGCTTCTATTATCAGATCAACATCCCCATCAAGGATGCGCTGATCCTCTCGAGCTGCCCCGAGCGTGAGGTGCGTCAGCAGTGGATCCAGCGGATCATCGACCACGACGGCGGGCCGGGGGAAGAGGGCGGCATCGAGGCGTGGCTACGCCTGGGCGAGGCGATGGGCGTGAACCGCCGGGACCTGGTCGGCCAGCGCTTTCTCCTCCCCGGCGTGCGGTTCGCCGTGGACGCGTACGTGAATTTCTGCCGCTCCAAACCATGGCTCGAGGCGGTGGCGGCCTCGCTCACCGAGATGTTTGCGCCCCTCATCGTGAAGGAGCGCCTGGCGGCGATGCTGAGCCACTACCAGTGGGTGGATCCGTCCGGGCTGCAGTACTTCAAGAACCGGCTCACACAGGCGCCACGCGATGCGGAATACGCCCTTGGCCTCGTGACGGAGCGATTCCGCACACCAGAACAGCAAGGGCTCGCCGTGGCGGCGCTCGAGTTCAAATGCGACGTCTTGTGGTGTCTGCTCGATGCGGTGGAACGCGGGCCCCTCCCGGGGACGGTGACATGAGCACCCCGGGCCGGCCGACGGTGCCCAGCCTGCACCCGAAGGCGCGCCTCCAGCACGACGACGTGCGCGGGCGCGATGTACTGCTCTATCCGGAAGGCCTGGTGGCGCTGAATCCGACCGGGGCGGAAATTCTCCAGCTGTGCGACGGCGTCCGCTCGGTCACCGAGGTCGTGGCGGCACTGCAGCAGCGCTACGGCGCCACGGGGGGAAGTGTGGAGCACGACGTGACGGCGTTTCTCGCCGGGCTCGCCGCGAAGGGGCTGGTGACGTATGGATCCTAAGCCACTGTGGCTCTTGGCGGAGCTGACCTACAAGTGTCCGCTCCAGTGCCCCTACTGCTCCAATCCGCTGGACTTCGCGGGCCCGCGCTTCCGGCGCGAGCTCTCGACCGAAGAGTGGTGCCGTGTGTTCCGCGAGGCCAAGGCGCTGGGTGTGCTGCAGCTCGGGCTCTCCGGCGGGGAGCCGACGCTGCGCGCGGACCTGGAGGATCTGGTCCGCGAGGCGCACGGGCTCGGGCTCTATACCTCACTCATCACATCTGCCTACCGCCTCACGCAAGAGCGTCTTGCGGTCCTGAAACGGGCGGGCCTCGACCACGTGCAGATCAGCATTCAGGGAGCGGACGCCGAGCTCTCGGACGAGGTTGCGGGCACGGCGTCCTACAAGGACAAGATCGCCGCCTACCACTACACACGAGAGCTGGGGTTCCCGCTCACGGTCAATGTGGTCCTGCACCGCCGCAACCTGCACCAGGTCGAGTCGCTCATCCGGCTCGCCGAGTCGCTCGGCGCCGAGCGCATCGAGCTGGCCAACACGCAGTTCTACGGCTGGGCGTTGCATAACCGTGACGCGCTCATGCCGACCAAGCATCAGCTCGACGACGCGTGGCGCGTGGTGCAACGGGAGCGCGCGCGACTCGGCTCAACGCTCGAGATCGTGTGGGTGCTCCCCGACTACCACGAGCAGTACCCGAAGCCATGCATGGGCGGCTGGGCGCGGGCGTACATGACGGTCACGCCCGCGGGGGAGGTCTGGCCCTGTCACGCGGCGGGCCGGATCACGACGCTCACGTTCGACAATGTGCGCGACCACCCACTCGATTGGATCTGGGAGCGCTCGGACGCGTTTACCCGCTTCCGGGGCGATGCTTGGATGCCCGAGCCGTGCCGGTCGTGCCCGCGCAAGACTCAGGACTTCGGCGGTTGTCGCTGCCAGGCGTTCCTGGTGGCGGGCGACGCGGGCCTGACCGATCCGGTGTGCTCGCTGTCGCCGCACCGCCACCTGATCGACGCCGCGGTCGCCGCGGTGGAGAGCGCGGCGGGGGCCGTCGAGTGGACGTATCGCGCGGCGCCTGCGTCGCGTGCGCTCGCCCCGTTCCGAGACGGAACGGGGCTCGCCGCGAAAGGATGACCGCCGCCGCGATCGATGCCCGCGGCCTCGGCAAAGACTTCGGCGCGATTCGCGCGCTCGGTCGGCTCGACCTCGAGGTCCGGGAGGGGGAGTTCTTCGGGTTGCTCGGGCCGAACGGCGCTGGGAAGACCACCACCGTTCACCTGCTCGCGACGCTGCTTGCTCCCTCGCGCGGCGCGGCGCTCGTCGCCGGGCACGACGTCGTGCGGGAGGGCCTCGCCGTGCGGCGCAGCATCGGGCTCGTGTTCCAAGACACCACGCTCGACCGCGATCTGACGATCGCAGAGAATCTGCGCTTTGCCGCGCGCCTGTGGAGTCTGCCGGAACGCGTCGCCCGGCCCCGCATCGACGCGCTGTTGCGCCAATTCGAGCTGCTCGAGCGGCGGGACGACCCGGTCCGGACGCTCTCGGGCGGCCTACGACGCGCGGTCGACATCGCCCGCGGCATCCTGCACCAGCCGCGTATCCTGTTTCTCGACGAGCCCACGGCCGGGCTCGACCCGCGCGTCCGCCGCTCGTTGTGGGAGCGGATCCGGGCCTTGCGTGCGGCGTCAGGGCTCACCGTGCTCCTCACGACGCACTACGTCGAGGAAGCCGAGCCGTGCGACCGCGTGGCCGTGTTGGACCGCGGGGAGCTCGCCGCCTTGGGGACGCCGGCCGAGCTGAAGCGGACGGCGGGCGTCGGCTCACTCGAGGAGGTGTTCCTCGCGCACACAGGTCGTCGTATGGCCGACCCGGACGGCGGGTGAATGCGGGCGGTCTACGGAATCGTCGCACGGGAGTTCGTGCGGTTCTCGCGCCAGCGGGGCCGGGTGCTGGCGAGCATCGCGCGGCCGTTCGTGTGGCTGGTGTTCGCCGGGGCGGGATTCGCGGCCGTGTTCGCGGGGCGAAACCAGATCGACTACCGCGTCTACATGGCGCCCGGTCTGCTCGGGATGGTCGTGATGTTCGGCTCGTTGCTTGCAGCCCTCTCCACCGTGACGGACCGCGAGGCCGGCGTGCTCCGCATGGTGCTCGTCGCCCCCATCCGGCGCAGTACGATCGCGTTCGGGAAAACTCTGGGCGCCACGCTGCTGGGTACCGCTCAGGCGCTCGTGGTCGCGGGGCTGCTGCTCCCCGTCGTCCACCTCCGACCGACCCTCGCGGGAGCGTTGCTCGGGCTGATCGCGGTCATCCTGTCGGGGTTGGCGATGGGAGCACTCGGGTTGGTGCTCGCGGCGAGCATCCGCTCGATCGAAAACTTCGCGGGTGTGATGAACTTCGTGATCTTTCCGATGCTGTTTTTGTCGGGTGCCTTGTACCCCGTGCGGCACCTCGGTGTCGTGCTGCGCGCCGTCGCCTACGCGAACCCGCTCGCATACGGAGTGGACTTGCTGAAGCACGCGCTCCTCGGCGCGTGGGTGGAAGCGGGCTACGGCGGCGAGCTACCCGTGCCGCTCGACTGCGCGGCACTCGCGGTGTTCGCGATCGTGGGTCTCGCCCTCGCCGCGTCACTCCTCGGCCGGGAGGGCGGGGTGACGCGCACCGCGCTTCGGGAGCGCCCTTAGGCCACGACCAGTCGGGTGATGATCGCGGTGATTACGAGTACGACGAGCGCAGCCGCAATGCTCGTGAGCAGCGTGAAGGCGGCGGTCTTGTCGCGGCCCACCTTCATGCAAGGCGAAAGTCCCAGCGCGAATAGCCGCACGCTATACAGCCCGACCAGCATCGCAAGCGGCTCGATTCTGGGGAAGAGCGCAAACGCGCCCGCGAGCCAGTACGGTGTACTTGCGTACGCCGCGACCTTGAGGGCCTGCACGCGGTTCCGCTGCCCCCCGACCGACCCTCCGATCACGTCGATCGCCATGGCCAGGACATACACGCCGACAAGATTGAGCACGTACTCGAGGACGCCTGCCTGCACGGCCGTCCCGGCATTCATCGGGATGGTCCCGAACGTCAACAGGCTGCCGCGCTCCCCGAACACGATCCCGCCGATCGTAGCCGCCACGGGGCCGATGGCCGCCATGGGGACGAGATAGCGCAGGTAGATCGGGCCCGCGTTCGCGAACTCTCCGGCGATCGTGGCCCACTCCTGCGCCGGCTGGAGCAGCAGACGCTTGGCGCGGGCGAGCCAGCCCGGGAGCTTACGCGCGGCCCGTGGTTTGGCTGCCGCCGGCCTGGCGGTGGGTCGGGGCGGCGGCCCGGCTTTGGGTGAGGTCGGGCCGCGTGGCGGCGTGGGGCCGCGGGGAGGTGGTGTGGGACCGCGTGGGGGCGGCCCTCCGGGAGGGCGGGGCGGAGTCGGTGGAGGCGGAGTGCGCATGAGCACAAAATAGGAAACAGCGATCAGGTCGCCAGTACGGTTGTCAGACGCCAAGCAGAACCCCTTGAGGCTTGGCGTCTTGGCCTCTGGCAACTCAGATTGATGCATGCTCATCGACGTCCATGCCCACTTTTACCATGCCGCAACCCCTCGAGCCGATTGGCGCGAGCGCAACGCCAGCCGGCTCGCGGCGGGACGCAAGATCGGGGTGACGATCCACGTCGCCTCGATCCTGGGAACCTGGGGCCGGACGTCGCCGATCTACTTCCCGTCGCCCCGCGACGTGGAGGAGGGCAACAGCGCGCTGCTCGCGCTCGCGCGAGAGCATTCCGACCTGATCCGCGGCTACGTCACCGTGAACCCCAACTACACCTCCCAGGCGCGGGCCGAGATCGCCCGTTGCCTCGGCGCTGGGATGGTGGGGATCAAGCTCGCGGCGAGCCGCCGCGCGACCGACCCGCTGCTCGACCCGATTTGCGAGCTGGCGCGGGAACGCGGAGTTCCGGTGCTGCACCACGTATGGCAGCGCCGCAGACGCGACTGGCCGGGGCAGGAAGCGTCGGACGCGGCGGAGCTCGTTGTCCTGGCCGCGCGCCACCCCCAAGTGCGATTCATCTTGGCGCACATCGGCGGCGGCGGCGACTGGGAACACTCTCTCGCCGCCGTGCGCGCCGCGCCCAACGTCTACGTGGATCTGTCGGGGAGCGGCGTGGACGGCGGCATGCTCGAAGCCTGCCTCGCCGCCGCCGGCGTAGAGCGGCTGCTCTGGGGCACGGATCTCACGATGGACACCGGCTGGGCCAAGCTGCGTTATCTCGAGCGTTTGCTCCCGCCCGGGGACCTGGAGCTCGTGCAATGGAGGAACGCGGCGCGCATCTTTCCGCGCGGCGCGTTCCCCGCCGACTGATGCGGATCGACGTGAACGCCTTCGTCGGCGCCTACCCCTACCGGCGGGTGCCTGGTACGTCGCCCGACGGGCTGTTGCGCGCCATGGCGCGCGCCGGGATCGACGAGGCGTGGGTGAGTCATCTGCCAAGCCTGTTCTGGCGCCAGCCGATGGAGGGGAACGCTTGGTTGTACGAGACCGTGGCGCGCGAGTCGCGGCTCAAGCCGGTACCGGCCCTGCATCCGGGTCTTTCGGGCTGGGAGGATGCGCTGGGTGAGGCGGCGGATCGCGGCGCCCCGGCAGGGCGGTGCGACCCGATGTGCTACGGGCTGGATCCGGCCGGGCCCGAGATGCGCGTTCTCGCTGCGGCATGCGGGGCCGCAGGGCTGCCCCTAATGTTGGCCGCGCGCCTCGAGGATGGGCGCCAGCGCCATCCCAACGACCACGCCGCCGAGCTTCCCGCGGCGGCCGTACGAACGCTGATTCGGAGCGACGAGGACCTGCGGCTGTTGATCACGCACGCCGACCGCGGGTTCATCGAAGAGGTGCATTTCGGATCGACCCCCGATGAAGCGGCGCGACTCTGGTGGGATGTGAGCTGGATCTGGGGCCCCCCCGAGGACTCCCTCGCGCTGCTGCTCGGCACGATCGGGCTCGACCGGTTTGTGTTCGGCACCGGGCAGCCGCTTCGGATTCCGGAGGCGAGTATGGCGAAGCTGGATCTGCTCGACCTGGCGCCCGAGCAGCGCGCGGCGATCGACTCGGAAAACGCCCGCGGGGGATTGCTCCGCTGACGGCCGGCCTGACGTGGGGCGTGATTCCCGCCGTCCCGGTTCCGTTCCGCGGCCGGGAGCTCGCGGACGACGCGCAGCAGGCGTACGCCACCTGGATGGCGGGGCACCAGGTCGCGGGTGTGGCCGTCTGGGCGCACACGGGACGCGGGCCGCACCTGTCGCGCGACGTGCGACGACGGGTGCTCGCGGCATGGCGAGTCGCGCTTCCCGAGAGCACGATCATCGCGGGGGCGACGAGCCTCGAGATGGCGGTCGACGCGAAAGCGGGCGGTGCGAACGCGCTGCTCGCCTTTCCTCAGGCGCACGATCCGGTCGGTTATCACGAGTCGCTCGGCCGCGAGCTCCCGGTGATCGCGTTTTACCTGTACGAGGCCGCCGGTGGCGTCGCGTACGACAACCAGACCCTGCACGCCATCCTCGCGCTCCCCAGCGTGATCGGGATCAAGGTGGCGACGCTCGACTCGGTGGTGACGTTTCAGCGAATCGCCGGGCTCATGCGGGATCACCCCGACAAGCTGCTGATCACCGGTGAGGACCGCTTCTTGGGCTACTCGCTCACGATGGGAGCGCGTGCGGCGCTGATCGGTATGGGGGCGGCGCTCACCGACCTCCAGGTCGCGCTGATGGAGTCGTTCCGTTCGGGCGACTTCGGCAGGTTCGTCCGCCTGTCCGGGGTGTGCGATCGGTTCGCGAGCGCGACGTTCGTTCCCCCGATGGAGGGCTATGTCCGCCGGATGCTGTGGGCGCTCGCGGCCGACGGCGTGATCCCGGACGACGCGTGCGACGATCCCTGGGGCCCGAGCCTCCCGCCGGCTGAGCGGGATGCCGTGCGCTCCGCGGTGCGCGAGGCGCGCACTCCGCGCGTCACCGCGGCGTGAGGCGCATCGCGCGGCGGGCCTTCCTCGAGTCCTGCGCTGCCGCGAGCGCGGCGCTCGACGGGTCTCCCTTGCTGAAGGGCTGGGTTCCAATGAGTAAGCAACGGCACGTGGTGGTGGTCGGGGCGGGGGCGTTCGGCGGCTGGACTGCGCTGCACCTGCTGCGGCGGGGCGCGCGCGTCACCCTGGTCGACGCCTGGGGGCCCGGCAACTCGCGCGCCAGCTCGGGCGGCGAGACCCGGGTGATCCGCGGGACCTACGGCCCCCGCGGGATCTACACACACCTGACGGCGCGCGCGCTCCAGCTGTGGAAGGAGCACGAGCGGCGCTGGCACCGGAACCTGTACCACGCCATCGGCGTGCTTTGGCTCGTTGAGAGTGACGACGCGTACGAGAAGGCGGCGCTGCCCCTGCTCAAGGAGGCCGGCCTGGCGTTTGAAGAGCTGTCGGGCCCGGAGACGGCGCGCCGCTACCCGCAGATCAACTGCGAGCGCGTGCGCTGGGCCATCTTCGAGAAAGATGGCGGCTACCTCACGGCGCGCCGGGCATGCGCCGCCGTGCTCGAGGGCTTCCTCGCCGAAGGCGGCGAGTACCGCCAGCTCGCGGCGGAGCCCGGCGCACACCTTCCCGGAGGCGAGCTGCGCGGCGTCAAGCTGTCCGACGGCACCACCCTCGTCGCCGATGCATTCGTCTTCGCCTGCGGCCCGTGGCTCGGGCGCCTGTTTCCGGACGTCATCGGTGACCGGGTGCGCGCCACCCGCCAGGAGGTCTTCTTTTTCGGCACGCCCCCGGGCGACCAGCGGTTCACCGAGCAGGCCCTGCCGGTCTGGGCGGATCACGGGAGAGGTTTCGTGTACGGGATTCCCGGCAACGAGTGGCGCGGATTCAAGATCGCGGACGACACTCGTGGGCCCGCCTTCGACCCCACCGCGGGCGAACGGCTGCCCACGCCCGAGGTCCTGCAGGCGGCGCGGGACTATCTCGCGTTTCGGTTCCCGGGCTTGAAGGGCGCCCCGCTGGTCGAGGCCCGGGTGTGCCAGTACGAGAACTCTCCCGACGAGCACTTCATTATCGACCGGCACCCGGCGGCCGCGAACACCTGGCTCGTGGGCGGCGGCTCGGGGCATGGTTTCAAGCACGGGCCCGCCGTCGGCGAGCTGGTGGCCAAACTGGTGCTGACTGGTGAAGCGGCGCCCCCCCAGTTCCGGCTGTCCCGCTTCGACGCCGGGGTACGGCCCGGGAGTTAGTCGACCCGCCTGTGCGTGCGAAGCTCGAACGGGACTTCGATCGGTTCAAGCGGGGGCTGCCGCGCGACTTCCCGGCACACGTGCGCGAGACCTATGGGATCGATCTCACCGCCCGCTACCTGGGTGAGCTCGTTCCGCACCCCATCGGCAAGGGCTCAGGCCAGCTCTCGCTCAACCCCGGGCAGCTCGAGGATGACGCCGCGGCGGGACTCGCGTTCGCGGTACTGAAGACGGTGATCGCCGAGGACGCGACGGGCGCGCGGGCGATGGCGGCGTGGGCGATTCACGAGACCAAGATGAAGGTCGAGAGGCGCCCGGCGGGCGTTGGTCGGGAGGGCTGGAGCGTCACGTGGAAAGGACGCGGCTGGGATCGCCCGTTCAGCGACTATCTCGCGCTCGTGCGCGCCGGCCGGGACCTCACCCGAGCCGGCCGGCTGCTGGTGGTACCGTCGGTGAAGTACCACCTGCCGCGACTCGCTGAGCCGTTCCGTGAGGGTGAGTACCGCTACACCACCGCCCAGCTGGCGGACGCCTGGCGGGAGCCGCCGCTCCTTGTGGAAAAGGACTTCTCTCCCACCCTGGCGGGGGACGCGCTGGCGGACGATCGCGCGCAGATCCTCCGGTGGCTCGTGGAAGTACCGCGCCAGATCCGGGCCGCGTCACCCGTCCCGGTGCGCGTCGCGGTGAAGCTCATGAACGCGCGCTTCGATGACCGGTTCCAGGTCGATATGATGAACGCCTGCAGAGAGGCGGACGCGCTCGTGGTCTTCAATCGGCTGTTCGACGCGGAGCGGGGAGTTGCTTACGGAGGCTGGGACTTGAGCGACCGCAATCTGAGAGTGCTGGAGACTCAACTGACCCCGCACGCAAGTGCGGGGTTCTCGGCACTCACCGGCACTGGGAATATTGGGTCCGGTCGCATGATCCTCGAGTATGCCGGCCGCGGCTGCGAGAGCGTGCAGGTGCACACCTTCTTCCAGCTTCCCCTTTCCGAGTACGCCGCCACGCACGGCACCCGTTCCCAGCGGGCGCTCCACGCCCTCGTATTCCATCCGCAGGAGGGCCTGATCGCGGGGATGCTCGAGCTGGAGGCGCGTCGCGAGCTCGAGCGGCACGACGGCGAGCTCCGCTTCCTCGATGTGCGAGCGCATGCGCATCGCGCGGGTTGAGCTCTACGCGCTCGAGCTGCCGCTCGCGGAGCCGTTCATCATCTCGGGCGGCCGGATCGACGCGCGCCGATCGGTGGTCGTCGTGCTGCACGACGACGCGGGGCACGAAGGCTACGGCGAAGCGGCCCCGGACGAGCTGCCGTTCTATTCCGAGGAGACGCTCGGCAGCGCTCGCGATCTCATCACCCGCGTCCTCGTGCCGCGGATCGCCGGTCGCGAGTTCGACTCGCCCGAGGCGGTGGACGCCGCGCTGCGGGAGAACGTGCGCGGCAATCCGTTCGCCCGCTCGGGGCTCGAGACCGCGGCGTGGGACCTCGAGGCTCATCGCCGGGGCACGGGGCTGGCGCAGCTCGTCGCCGAACGGCTCGGCGTCGCGCCGGCCGCGAGCTTCCCCTGCGGCGTCGCGCTCGGCATTCCGGAGGATCGCCGCGCCGACACCCTGACGCGCCGTGTGTACGACGCGTTGCAGCACGGCTATCGACGCGTGAAGATCAAGGTCGCGCCCGGGTGGGATGACGTCGCGGTCCGTGCGGCCCGCGCCGGGATGGCCGGGACGGATGTGCCGCTCACCGTGGACGCGAACGGCGCCTACGACTGGCCCGAGCACGAGCCCGCGTTGCGCGCCCTGGACGACGCCGGCCTCCTGTACATCGAGCAGCCGCTCGCCCCCGACGAGCTCGTGGGCCACGCCCGGCTCGCGCACGCGCTCACGACGCCGCTGTGCCTCGATGAGACGCTGCGCGATGTGAGGGCGGCACGCCAGATCCTGGCGCTCGACGGCCCGATGGTGTGGAATCTCAAGGTGCATCGCGTCGGCGGGCTCGCCGAAGCGTGCCGCATCTACCGGGTAGCGGCGGAATGCGGGGCGCGACTCTGGGCCGGCACGATGCCCGAGTCCGGGATCGGCTCTCAGGCGGACATCGCCGTCGCGGCGCTCGCGGCGTGTGTCTATCCATCGGACGTGGAGCCGAGCGTGCGTTGGTTCGGGCGCGGCGCGGACGTGATCAAGCTCACCATGAGCCGGGAGGGCCGCATGGCGGTGCCGGGTGTGTCGATCGCCCGATTGCTCGACGCCGGGCGCTTCCGTTCGGTGACCCGCCGTTTACATATAGACACATCATGATTCCTATCGATCACCAGCCGGCGGGCTACTGGGCGACCAATCTCTACACCAGCCCCCGCAAGCGTCCCAAATCGGAAGCGCCGCTCAAGGACCTGCCGTCGCGCGCCGCCCAGCGGTTCAAGCGCGCGCGCGAAGGCATCCGCGCGCTCCGCCACGTCACCGAGCAGGTCGTGTTCATGGGCACCGCCTGGAAATGGGTCTGGATGTACGAGGTCGGCGGGCGCAAGCTCGGCTACCTCCATCCGATGGAGACGGGCCTGTCGGGGACGTTTATCCTCACCGAGACGGAGGAGCGGGAGCTCGCGGTGACCGACGGGTTGCCGCGGCCGTCGCGGCAGGCCATACGTGACGGCCGGATGGCGAGCGGTGTGCGGTGGTGCTGGATGGAATTCCCCGACTTGGACGCCGTGGACGCGTTCGTCCACGTCATCGAGCTGAAGCATCAGTTGCTGGCACGCCCTGAATGACCGGTGGTGGGGGCGCAGCAGGCTGCGCCGCTCCACGCCAGGCCTTGTGTACCTTTCCGCGCTGGCGCTACATTCCGGCGCCCGCAAGTGCCGTTCCAACTATTTTCGCCAAGTCGTACGCTCTCGGCACCGCTGGCGAACCCAGTTGGAACGGCACAAGCCGTTTCACAACACAGACCGATACATTCGCCATCGAGCGCTCTGGATGACGAAGAGGTGTGGTGGGGTCGGGACCGGGGGGAGCGTCGCGGTCGCGCTGCTGATCGCCTTCCCGGTCGCGGCACAAACCGGCCAGTCCGCATCCGGCTACAAGGCTCCCGTCATCAGCGACACGGGGCGGCTCAAGGGTCCCCGCCAGCCCATCTTTTTCCGCCACGACGTCCACGCCGGTCAAGATCAGATCCCCTGTCTGTATTGCCACAGCACGGTGACCATCTCGAGCGAGCCGGGGATCCCCGCGGTGCAGACCTGCTTCGGCTGTCATCAGATAATCGGCGGTTCCGCGGAGCCCGACAAGGCGGAGATTAGAAAGGTCCGAGAGGCGTGGATCAACAAGCGGCCACCCGTGTGGACGCGCGTGCACGCACTCCCGGGCTTCGTGCGCTTCCCGCACCAGCGCCATATCAAGATCCTGGGCACCGAGAGCTGCACCACCTGCCACGGCGACGTGCGCACCATGCCGCAGGTGTACCAGGTCGCCACGCTCAAGATGGGCTGGTGCGTCAACTGCCACGTGCAGCGCAACGTCACGCGCGACTGCACCGTGTGTCACTACTGAGGCCCGACAGATGGACCGCAGACGGTTCCTGACAGTCCTGGGCGCGACGGGCGGTGCCGCGGCGGCGGTGTCGGCGTGCGACATCCACCCCGAGCCGACCGAGCACCTCGTGCCGTACACGGTCCCGCCCGAGAACCAGGTCCCCGGGATCGCCACCTACTACGCCACCACCTGCCGCGAATGCGCGGCCGGATGCGGCCTACACGCCAAGGTGCGCGAAGGCCGCGTCGTGAAGCTCGAGGGCAACCCGGAATCGCCGATCAACCAGGGGCGGCTCTGCTCGCGTGGCCAAGCCGGGCTCCAGGGGCTCTACAATCCCGACCGAATCACCGATCCCATGGCCCGCGGCTCGAACGGCGAGTGGCAGAAGCTCACGTGGGAGGATGCGATCGGCCGACTGCGGGCGAAGGTGAAAGAGGCGCGCGGCAAGGGAATCGCGTTCGTCACCGGGCTCGAGAGCGGGTCGTTCGGCGAGCTCGTGGATGCCTGGATGAAAGAGGTCGGCGGGCGCCACGTCACCTACGAGCCGTTCGCCTTGGAGGCGCTGCGTGAAGGCAACCGCCTCGCGTTCGGCACGGCCGCGATCCCCTGGTACGACTTCGCCAACGCGCGCTACATCGTGTCTTTCGGCGCCGACTTCATGGAGACCTGGCTCTCACCGGTGGGCTACCAGAACGGGTTCACCCGCGCGCACGCCTTCGAGAGTGGACGGGACGGGTCGATGGCCAAGTTCGTCTCCGTCGCCCCGCGCCTGTCGCTCACGGGGATGAGCGCGGACGAATGGATCGCCGCGAAGCCGGGGACGGAGTTCATGCTGGCGCTCGCGATGGCGCAAGTCATCCTGGCGGAGCGGTTAGCCGCGGCGCCGGCCGATGCGCGCGCCCTCGAGCGGTTGCTCCCCGCGCCCCAGCAGGTGGCCACGCTCGTCGGGATGGAAGCACGCGACATCCGGCGGCTGTCCCGTGAGTTTGCCGGGTCGAAGGGCGGGCTCGCCGTGGCGGGCGGCGTGGCGACGCAGTACGGCAGCGGCGCCCACGTGCTGGTCGCGTCGGTGAACCTGCTGAACTACGTCGCGGGGCAGGTGGGGAAGACCGTCAAGTTCGGACCCAACCACGCGCTCGAAGCGGCCGGGTCGTTCAAGCAGCTGACCGACCTGGTGGAGGACATGAGCGCGGGGAGAGTCGCGCTGCTGCTCGTCCACGGGGCGAATCCGGCGCACTCCCTGCCGGCCGCATTCTCGCAGGGGCTCGGCCGGGTGGGCTACAAGGTGAGCTTCTCCTCGTACCTGGACGAGACGGCCGCCGCATCGGACTTGGTCCTGCCGGACCTGCATCCGCTCGAGCAGTGGAACGATGCGCGGCCGCGGGCCGGCGTCTACGCGCTGCAACAGCCGGTGATGCAGCCGGTGTTTCCCAACACCCGCCACACCGGTGACGTGCTGCTCCAGGCCTCCGGTAGAGCGAGCACCTTCAAGGACTACTTGCAAACCCGGTGGCGGACCCTGCATCAGCGATACGGCCGCGGCCGGGGCTTCGACGACTTTTGGAGCGACGCCGTACAGCACGGCGGCGTGTACGCCGATGCGCCCGCGCAGAGTGTGCGGCTCGTCCCCGGGATCGCGCAGCGGCTCGGCGGCCTGGCCGGCTCGGCAGGCGCATCGGAGAAGCACCTGCTGATCGTCTTCCCGTCGATCGCGCTGCTCGACGGCCGGGGCGCGAACAAGCCGTGGCTCCAGGAGCTCCCCGACCCGGTCTCGAAAATCACCTGGCATGCGTGGGTGGAGGTCCATCCCGAGACGGCGGCGAAAGCACAGCTCGCCAACGGGGACATCCTCCTGCTCGAGTCGGCGCACGGCGCCGTGCGCGCACCTGTGTGGATCACCCCGGGCGTGCGACCCGACGTGCTCGCGGTCCCGAGCGGACAGGGTCACAAGGCGTACGGCCGCTACGCCAAGGACCGCTCGTTCAATGCGTTTGCGCTCCTGAGCGACACGCCCGCGGACTTCGGCGGGCGCGCGTTCGCCGTCGGCGTCAAGATCACCAAGACCGGCGACCATCGCCGGCTCGCCACCGTCGAGGGGGACGCGCGCGAGCAGGGACGGGGCATCGTCGAGGTTCTGCCGCTCACCAAAGCGCGCCAGCTGAAGCGCGGAGCCCATCCATTCGTCGAGGAGGAGACGCCGGCGTACGCCCGCAAGGCGCTCGATGCGTGGGCGGAAGCGCAGCACGAGCAGGCGTCGCTCGGGAACTACGCCGGCGAGCATCCGCGCTGGGCGATGGCGATCGACCTGACCAAATGCACCGGCTGCTCGGCCTGCGTAACCGCGTGCTACGCCGAGAACAATCTTGCGACCGTGGGTGAAGAGCTCGTGACCCGACGCCGGCAGATGAGCTGGCTCCGGATCGAGCGCTACTACACCGGCGGTGAGGGGGGGCGCCCCGTCGGCGCCGTGGTAACGCCGATGTTGTGTCAGCAGTGCGGCAACGCGCCCTGTGAGCCGGTGTGCCCGGTGTACGCCGCGTACCACACGCCCGACGGCTTGAACGGCCAGGTCTACAACCGCTGCGTCGGCACGCGCTACTGCGCCAACAACTGTCCCTACAAGGTGCGCTACTTCAACTGGTACAACTATGCCGAGCGGGGCGGTGAGTGGGAAAGCTGGCCGGATCCGCTCAACATGCTCCTCAATCCAGACGTCACGGTGCGGGAGAAAGGCGTGATGGAGAAGTGCACCTTCTGCGTGCAGCGGATCCGCGGCGCGCAGAACCGGGCGCGTCTCGAGGACCGCAACGTGCAGGACGGCGACATCACGCCTTCCTGCGCGCAGGCCTGCCCGTCGGAGGCGATCGTGTTCGGCGATCTGCACGACAAGACGTCGCGAGTCGCGGCGCTCGCGCAGGATCCGCGCGGCTATCACGTGCTTGCGGGACTGAATACTCAGCCGGCGATCACGTACTTGGCCAAGGTCGTGCACGGCGCCGTGGTGGAGGGCTGAGGTGATGGCCGAGACGTCTCCATCCCGCGTCAGCTACGACTTCGTCACCCGCGCCATCGCGCGCACCCTGGGGAATCCGGGTAAGGGCTACTACGCCCTGCTCGCTCTGGCGGTCGCCCTGCTCGGGGTGGGCATCGTGTGCCTGCTGTTCCTGCTGCGCTACGGGCTGGGGCTGGCGGGCTACTCGCATCCGGTATACTGGGCCGTCTACATCACCTGCTTCGTGTTCTGGGTGGGCATCGCGCACTCGGGCACGCTCATTTCGGCCATCCTGTTCCTGTTCCGCTCGGGCTGGCGCACCGCGGTCTACCGCACGGCCGAAGCGATGACGGTATTCGCCGTGATCACCGCGGGATTGTTCCCGCTGATTCACATCGGGCGCCAGTGGTACTTCTACTGGCTGGTCCCCTATCCCAACGAGCGCGGGCTGTGGCCCAACTTCAAGTCGCCGCTCATCTGGGACGAGTTTGCCATCGGCACGTACCTCACGGTGTCGACCGTGTTCCTGATCATGGGGCTGATCCCCGACATCGCCGCGGTGCGCGACGTGGCGACCGGCTGGCGCAAGAAGCTGTACGCGATCACGTCGCTCGGCTGGCGCGGCACCAACGAGCAATGGCGCCACTACACCCGGGGCTATCTCTACCTCGCCGCTCTTGCGACGCCGCTCGTGCTCTCGGTGCACAGCGTCGTCTCCTGGGATTTCGCGATGGCGATCGTCCCCGGCTGGCATGCGACCATCTTCGCCCCGTACTTCGTGGCCGGCGCGATTTACTCGGGCGTCGCGATGGTGATCACCCTGCTGGTGCCCATCCGCAAGCTGTTCCACCTGGAAGACCTGATCACGGTCCATCACTTCGAGAATCTCGCCAAGCTCTGTCTGCTCACGGGCATGATCGTGGGCTACGCCTACTGTGTGGAGTACTTCACCGCGTGGTTCGGCGGCCACGCCGCCGAGCGCGCGGCATTCTGGTATCGGGCGTTCGGGCCGTTCTGGTGGGCCAGCTGGACGATGATCATCTGCAACGCGTTCTTGCCGCTGCTTTTGTGGCGCAAGAACATCCGAACGAGCATCCTCGCGCTGTTCGTCATCTCGATCTTCGTGAACATCGGGATGTGGTTCGAGCGCTTCGTGATCATCGTGGAGTCGCTCGCCGGCGAGCCGTTCGAGCGGTTCGCCAACGCGACCTACAACCCGACGTGGGCCGACTGGGGCATCATGGCGGGGAGCTTCGGCTGGTTCTTCATGTGGTTCCTCTTGTTCGTGAAGAACTTCCCGGCGGTGTCCATCTCCGAGGTGAAAGAGGTGCTGCCCGCGCCGCAGCGCGGCAAGGCGAGGGTCTCGTGAAGCTCGTAAACCCGCTGACCGCGATCTTCCACCCTCCGCCGACCCCGGGGGTCCTGGCCGTGTTCGCGCACCTCGACGCCACCGTGGAGGCGATCGGCCAGCTGCGCCGGGGCGGTCATACCGATTTCACCGTGTACTCGCCCGTCCCCCGGCACGAGATCGAGGCTGTGCTGGACCAGCCGGTGAGCTCCGTTCGGATGTTCACGTTGATCGGCGGGATCGCGGGCTGCGCCATCGGCGCCTGGCTCACGCTCTACATGTCCTACGATTGGCCCATCGTGGTCGGGGGCAAGCCCGTCGGCTCGATCCCGCCCTATGTGGTCATCATGTTCGAGATGACGATCCTGTTCGGCGCCCTCTCGACCATTCTCGGCATCCTGTTCAACGCGCTGTTCGCGGCTCGGCGATTGGGGACCGTGGCCTACGACCCGCGGTTCACGAACGACAAGTTCGGCATCTTCGTGCCGTCTGAGCCGGCGCGCGCGGGCCCGGTCGAATCGCTGCTGCGCGGCGCTGGAGCCGATGAGGTGCGCCGTGCGTAGACCACGCGCCGCCCTTGCCGCCTGTGTTGCCGTTGTGGCGCTCGCTTGCAACCCCGACGACGTGGTGCATCGCGTCGGCTGGTTCTCCACCATGCGGCATCAGCGCAGCATCAAGCCGTACGCCCAGCCGATCCCGCCGGTCCCGGGCACCGTGCCCGTGACGGGCGTCGAGCCGCTGATGAGCCTGCAGACCGCCGATCGACTCGCGAACCCGAGAACCCGTACGTCCGAGTCGATCAACCGCGGGCGGTTCCTGTATGAGACCTACTGTCTCGTCTGCCACGGCCCGACGGGCCGGGGCGATGGCCCGATCTCGGCGGCGGCGGGTGGGCCGTTCTTCGGAGTGCGCTCGCTTGTGAACGACACGATCGCCCGACGCACCGACGGCTACATGTACGCGGTGATCGTCAGTGGCCAGGTGATGGGGCGGGGGCTCATGCCCATCTACGGCGACAAGGTGCGGGGGACCGACCGCTGGGATCTCGTGAATTACTTGCGCACCCTGCAGGCCGGCGCGCAGAGCCCGCGGGGGAGACGATGAGCGCGGTGGCGGCCGTCCCGCGGTCGGAGCTGGTCCAGAAAGCGCGCCAGTTCCCGGCGCAAATGTTCACGCTGTGGGGTGCGCTCCTGGCCGTGGCCGGAGGGGCCGTGTTCCTGTGGGTGCTCGCGGCAGGCGGAGCGCCGCGCGCGTGGCAGGCGTGGCACGTCAACTTCATGTTCTGGACCGGGCTGGCGCAGGCACTGGTAGTCTTTGCCGCGACGCAGAAGCTCGCCAAGGGGCACTGGTCCGGGCTCGTCATCCGGCTCGCCGAGGCGGCGGCCGCGTTTCTGTGGGTCTCGCTGGCATTGTACCTGGGGCTGATCGTCGGCCGGGCGCATGTCTTCAGCTGGCTGCACGAGCCGCGTCCCGATCTGGGGGGCTGGCTCACGGCGAAGTTTTTCTTCGTGCGGAACGGCCTGATCTATCTGCTCCTCACCTGGTTGTCGTGGCGTTTCGTGCGGCACGACATGGCGCCGGACATCCGGGAGCTCGGCGACGGTCGCCCGGCCGACCGGCTCGAAGGCCGGGACGCGATTACCCGCGAGGCGGCGTGGCTCGTGGTCGGCTACGCCTTCGGATACAGCCTGCTGGCGTTCGAGCTGGTGATGTCACTGGCCCACAAGTGGGTGAGCAACCTGTTCGGCGCGTTCTATTTCATGGGGAGCTTCCTCGCCGCGTTGATGGCGCTCGCCGTGCTGGTGCTCGCAGTACGGCGCCGCATGGGCCTCGACGGACTGTTCTCCGCCAAGCAGCAGCACGATCTCGGCAAGTTGTGTTTCGGCTTCAGCGTGTTCTGGGCGTATCTCATGTGGTCGCAGTTCCTGGTGATCTGGTACGGCAACCTGCCCGAGGAAACGTTCTTCATCTTCTATCGGCTGGTCGGCCTGTGGAAGCCGATCGGTGTGGCCGTGTTCCTGCTGGTGTTCGTCGTGCCGTTCATCGGCCTGCTGGGCGTCAGACCCAAGAAGTATCCGCCTGCGCTCGTGACGCTCGCGCTCGTGAGCCTCGCCGGCATCTGGCTCGAGCGCTACCTCGAGATCGTTCCCTCGATCAACGGCGGCGCCGGGCCGGCGCTCGGCGTTCCCGAAATCGGTGTCACGCTGCTGTTCGCCGGGCTGTTTCTGTTGTCCTACGGCTGGTTCGGTTCCCGATACCCCATGCTCTCACCCCGGCTCGCGGCAGACACCCTGGAGCGCGAGCGCCACTAGCGCCCGTCCGAGCCCCTCATCATTCTCTGACAATCGTCCGTGTGTTTATACGGGTAGTAAGCACCCGTCATACAAGCGGTCTCCGTTCCACGCAACACCCCGGAGGTCCAATGCGATTGAACGTCCTCACCCCGGCACTCGGGGTGGCGGGAGCCGTGCTGTTCGCGGCGTGCGGCGGCTCGACGTCGCCCTACGGCGGTGGCGGCGGCGGCGGTGGGTGCACGCCGACGACGACGAAGGTTTGCATGGAGACGGTGACGTTCAACCCGGCGAGCCTGACCGTCGCGGCGGGTACGTCGGTGACCTGGCAGAACGGGACCAGCGTCACTCACACGGTGACGAGTGACGCGGGTTCCACCCAGACCTACGACAGCGGCAACGTCGGTAACGCGGGGACGTTTACGCAGACGTTCAACACGGCCGGCACGTACCACTACCACTGCACGTACCACGTTGCGAGCGGAATGACCGGTACGATCACGGTCCAGTAGCTACGGCTTCACAGGCTGGACGAGCTGCAGCAGCTTCCGCAGGGAGTCGTTCGGCAGCGGGCCCGAGATCTGAATCTCCAGGTTGTCGAGGCGTCGCTGCTCCCAGTTCCTTGTCTCGTAAGGCGCGAGTCGACCGGCCGCCTTCGCGGCGGGAGCGGCGGCCAGTGTATCGGTGACTGGGGTGCGGCCCGGCTGCGCCCGCCCGCGCGCGCTAAAGCTGTCGGCTTGCACTGCTGGCGCCGCCGCGACCACGACCTCGTCGAGGGCGAAAGGGGACCGGCGCCTGTTTACCACCTCGATCACCGTGCTCGAAGCGAGCGTCTGCTCGAGGATTACGACGGCCGAGTAGCCGAGCTCGCGTGCTCGGTAGACGGCGCGGATGGGTGCACCGGGAACCGCGAAGGGGTCCCTGCCGAGCAGTATGCGCGCGGTGTCCAGGCTGATGGGAGCTCCCTTCAGAACGTCGCGCCGAGCATCGATACTCACGACACCCGCCTGCGGGGCCGGGGTTGGGGCGCTCAGAACGGACGATGCCTCGGCTCGGGCGGCGACCCGCGCGGCGCGCTGCTGCGCGACGTCGTCCGCTCTATTGGGCGTTGCCGGAGCAGGCACCGCGGGTTGTGCTGCCGGCGGCTTGCGAGCCGCGCCGCGCGCCGCGACGCGAGATTCTCGCCGTGCCCGTTCCGAGCTGAGCGGACTCTCGAGCGCTCGGGGCCGCGCGGGTTCGGCGTCGACCTCGGGTTGCCGCGGCTGTTCGACCCCGCGGCCCAGATAGGTCCCGATTCCCAGCGCCACCACGACCGTCGCCGCCCATGCGAGCGGCTGGCGCACCTGCCACCAAGCCCGAGCCGGAGGCTTCCCGTGCCCGGCTCGAAACGACGGTAGCTCGCGCTCCGGGGGGGCGGCCAGCGACAAGAGCTCCCCGGCCCGGGTGATCAGCGCGCGTTCTACATCGAGCCGCTCACGGCAGACGGGGCACTGGGCGAGATGTGCGTCGACGCCCTGGGCCTCCGCCGGCGCGAGCTCGCCGTCGAGATACGCGTGCAGCGTGCCGTCATCCACGTGCGACATGCTCACCTGGCTTTCCCGCCTCGAAGGCCTGTACCAGCCGCCGGCGCGCCCGCGACAGCGTCGTGCCGATCGCGCCGCGTGCCAGCCCCGTCTGGGCGGCGATCTCATCGTACGATAATCCCGAATCCCACAACAGCAGCGCCTCCCTGTCGCGCGGCGAGAGCTCGTCGAGCGCGGCCCGGACCCGCGTGCGATCGCTCTCCGCCTCCAACGCCTCTTCGGCGGCGGACGCGCCCTCCTGCGGCTCGGCCTTGAGCAATGTCAGGTGCCGCCGCTCCCGCGCCGCGCGCCGCGCATCGTCCCGCGCCATGTTCGCCGCCACGATGAAGAGCCACCCCCTCGCATTGTCGGGTTTGTGGACCAGGGCCCGAGCAAAGGCCTCCTGGGCCAAGTCCTCCGCACGCTCGGCGTCCCACACCTTGCGATACAGGAACCGCACGAGCGCGCGGAAGGTGGTGCGGTAGACCTCCGCGAGATCTTGGGGCACGGGGCTCCGCATTCGCGTCATTGCCTGAAGTCGCTCACGAGTTTCGCGAGTTCGCCCGACGCCCATTCGGTCTTACCGCCGGCCTCAATCTTGATGCTCACGCGGCGGCCGGCCACCAGCACTGCGGGCTCGAGCGTGGCCGGCTGAGCCAGCTCGGGGAGCGCTCGGAGCACCGCGAAGTAGGCGTCACTGTAGGCCACGACTCTCACCACGCGCAGCGAGTCGTCGTGGGCAATGTCGGTCCACACGCTGTCGCGCCACGTGAAGAGTCTCCCACCGACCCGCCGGGAGCGACCGGCGCGTTCGCCGGTCCCGGCG
>WNGO01000417.1_pt1 | contig 25855 bp, 27 predicted proteins | sample 5400511 | NCBI WGS metagenome assembly WNGO01 (sample SAMN13153380, study PRJNA577476) | soil metagenome | isolation source: 20 cm soil or saprolite under Garry oak tree replicate 2 | place: USA:California | collected 2016-06-15 | reverse complement strand
GTCAAGCACTGCATGACGCGAGCTATGGACCGGGCGCGGGTGGCTACGCGCCATTCCTGCCCACCGACTCCTCCGACGGCGGCAAGGCAATCGCGGCCAGCGTCGCGCAGATCCAGCAACAGCTCGCCAACGACACCGTGGCGGGCTTTACAACGGGATTCTTGCTCCCCGCCCAGCGACTGGACGGCGGCACGTTCGAGAGTCTGCTGCAAGATGAGTCGGTGGGATTCGCCACCCATGTCTTCGAGGATACGCCCAAGTTCTACCAGTGGTGGCTCGGCGACGTCGAGCTGTCGGCCACGTATCGCGCCATAGTCACTCCGCACTACATCGCGGCGGTGAGCGGCGTGGTGCGGCTCCCCACCGGACATCAGGATTCGCCCCGCGATCCATTCGATCTGGGGTCGGGCGACCATCAACGCGATCTCGAAGCGCGGCTGACGCAGGAGCTGATGCTGGGACGGCTGTGGCTCAATGTGTCGTTGCGCGGCGCGCAGCAGGGCGCCGGCACGCGCTCACGTCTGGTCGCCCCGCCGGCGGCGTTCTTCGCACCCCTCGCCGCGGACGCCGCGCTGCGCTGGGATCCGGGCGACTACGTGGCCGCGGATGTCGCGCCGCTGTATCGCTTCAATCGATTCTTTGCGGTCGGCGTCACGGCGGGCTTTTTCACGAAGGGGCGGGACAGCTACACGTTCCCGACGGCGCAGGACTCGGTGAACCTGGCGGCGCGACTCGGCGCGCCCGCGTCCGCAGCGATCCTCGACGCCGGTACGGCCATGCGCTACACGCGGGTCGGCGTCACGGCGACCTACACCGGAGCGCTGCTGGACGGCGGAGTATCGATCGAGCGGACGGCTAGCGGCGCGGGCTGGGACGTCCCCGCGGCGACGGTGTTCCGGCTGGTGCTGCGGACTTCGCGCCGGTTGTTCTAAGCAGCTCGGCGGCGTGCGACAGCGCCGTCGCCATGTCGGGATCCCCCAACATCCGCGCCACCTCGCGCCGGCGCGCCTCCCCCTGCACCACCACCACGTCGCTCGCGGCGACGCCCGCCTGCGCGCCTTTGGCGACCACGAGGTGGTGGTCGGCGTAGGCCGCGATCTGCGGCAAGTGCGTGATCACGAGTGCCTGGCGGCCACCGCTGCGTGCCACGGTCGCCAACGCCTCGCCCACGCGGCCGCCCACCTCGCCGCCGATGCCCTGATCCACTTCGTCGAACACGAGCGTCGGGACGGCGTCGTGCTGCGCCAGCACCACCTTCAACGCGAGCATCAGGCGCGAGAGCTCGCCGCCGGACGCGACTCTGGCCAGGGCCCGAGATTCCATTCCCTCGTTCAGCGCCACTTCAAACACCACGTCTTCCGCACCGTGTGCGTGGTGCGTGGTGCGTGGTTGCAGTTGTACCGCAAAGGCCCCGCCAGCCATGCCGAGGGCCGGCAGCAGCTCGCTCACGGCGAGGGAGAGCGTCTTGCCGCCGGCGGTCCGCTTCTTGGTCAGCGCGGCGCAGGCCCGTTTGAAGTCCGCCTCGGCGCGGGCCCGCTCCTCGGCGAGATTGCGCAGGTCAAGATCGGCGGTGTCGAGCACATCCAGCTCCGCCGCCGAGCGATCGCGCGTGGCGAGCACGTCGGCGAGGCTCGGTCCGTACTTCTGTTGCAGCCGGAAGAGCACGTCGCGCCGCTGCTCCAGGGTCGCCAGCCGCGCCGGGTCGGCCTCGATGCCGGTGGCGTAGTCGCGCGCGGACGTCGCCAGCTCCTGGACGTTGGCGAACGCGCCATCGAGCAGCTCCTGCCAGCCCGCGACCGACGGGTCGAGTTTCTGCAGGCTCGCCAGCAGCTTGGTCGCGCGCGCGAGCCCGGCCGTGTCGAGCGCGTGGTCCAGCTCGCGCGCCAGGCGGCCCAGCTCGTCGGCGTGGGCGAGCCGCTTGGCGTCGATCTCCAGCTGCTCGTCCTCGCCGTGCTTCGGCGCGGCGCGCTCGATCTCCTGCACCACGTGCCGCAGATAGTCCGCCTTGCGGCGGACGTCGTCCTGCTTCGCTTGCAGCGTGCTCTCCCGCTCGACCAGCCCGCCCCAGCGTTGATGCGCGTCGCGCACGGCAGCGCGCTCGACGTCGGCAGCGGCGAACGCATCGAGCATGTCGCGCTGGGCGTCGGGCCGCAGCAACGACTGGGTCTCATGCTGTCCGTGGAGGTCGACCAGCAGCGCGCCCAACTGCGCCAGCACGCCCACCGTGGTGGGACTGCCGTTCACCCAGGCGCGCGAGCGGCCTTCGGGATAGACCTCGCGCTTGATGACGAGCGAGCCGTCGGTGAGATCCAACCCCAGGTCGGTCGAGGTCGGGCGAAGACGGGCGAGGGCGGGCGGCTCTAACTCAAAGGCGCCTTCGACGACGGTTTTCTCGGCGCCGGGACGGACCGCGTCAGCCGACGCGCGCTCGCCGAGGAGCAGCGAGAGGGCGTCGACCAGCATCGATTTCCCCGCTCCTGTTTCGCCGGTGAGGACGTTGAGGCCAGGTTGGAGCGGCAGTGTCACGTCGGCGATGACGGCGAGATCCCGGACGCGGAGCTCGCGCAGCATCAGCGGCGCTCGCGGTCGGTGAGGTCTCCCCACTGCAGCTTACGGCGCAGGCGCGCGAAGAAGCCCTCGGGGCCGAGGCGGACCAGCAAGACCGGCTGCTCGGACCGCTGCACCACGAGGCGCTCGCCCGGCTGAATCGTCGTGCCCACCTGGCCGTCGAACGACACCAGCACGTCTTCGGTCCAGGGCGGGATCGGCTCGATCGTGACCGTCACGGACGCGGGCACCACCAGCGGCCGTACTGCGAGCGTGTGCGGGCAGATCGCCGCGACGACGAGCGCGTCGACGCCCGGCACGACGATCGGGCCGCCGGCCGAGAGCGAGTACGCGGTCGATCCCGTGGGCGTCGCCACCACGATGCCGTCGGCCGAGTACTGCCCGACTTCGTCGCCGTCCACCGACACCCGGAAGCGCACGACGCGGGCGACGCCGCCCTTATGCAGCACGACGTCGTTCAACGACGTGGCTTCGCGCCGGGACTTGCCGTGCTTGTCGACGATCGTCGGCACGAGCGCGAGGCGCGCCTCCGTCGCGTAGGCGCCGCGGACGAGCGCATCGAGCGCCCATTCGAGGTTCTGCACGGAGGCCGTCGTGAGAAACCCCACGCGACCGAGATTGACTCCGAGGATGGGTGTGTTGGAGCCGTCGAGCGCACGCGCGCCGCGCAACAGCGTGCCGTCGCCGCCCAGCGTGATGAGGCAGTCGAGCGGCGCCTTGCCGTTCAACGCTTCGGGCTTGGGCGCGGGCCAGATGTCGCGCAGCCGGTCTTCGGCGAAGTACGTGAGGCCGTGCCGCGGGCCCGCGGCGGCGAGCTGCGCCAGGATGCTCCCGAGGTCGCGGTAGCTCGGATTCCCGACGACCCCGACCTTCATGGCGCGGTGAGGGACTCCTCGGAGGCGAGCGCGCGTACGCGCGCGGCGATCCCGTCGGCGGTGAGACCGACCTCGGCGAGCTGCTGCGCGCGCGGGGCGTGTTCGAACGTGCGGTCGGGCGCGCCCAGCGCGATCACGCGCACGTCGGGCGCCGCGATCTGCATCAGCGCGGCCACGGAGGCGCCGAAGCCGTTGGTCACGACGCCGTCTTCGATGGTCACGAGGCGCTTGTGCTCATGGGCCAGCGTCTCGAGCAGCTCGCGATCCATCGGCTTGAGGAAGCGGCAGTTCACGACGGTGACGTCGAAGCCGTCCGCCGCGAGCGCCTCAGCGGCGGCGACGGCGGGCTGGCACATCACGCCGACCGCGAGCAGAGCGCAGTCTTTACCCTTGCGCAGCACTTCCCACGAGCCGTACGGGATGGGCGCCACCTCGGCGGCGGGCGGCGCCTCACCGGGGGCTTTGTCGCGCGGGTAGCGCAGCGCGAACGGCCCGTCGGTATGCTGCAGGGCGCAACGCAGCAGGCCGATCAGCTCGGCCCCGTCCTTGGGCGCCGTCACGGTCATGTGCGGCACCGCCAGCATGTACGCGATGTCGTACAACCCCATGTGCGTCTGGCCGTCTTCGCCCACCATGCCCGCGCGATCCATGCAGAAGATCACCGGCAGTTTCTGGATGGCGACGTCGTGGATGATGGAGTCGTAGGCGCGCTGCAGGAACGTCGAGTAAATGGCGACGACGGGCCGGATGCCCTGCGTGGCGAGCCCGGCCGCGAACGTCGTGGCGTGCGCCTCGGCGATCCCCACGTCGAAGAACCGCTCCGGCCACTTCTTCTGGAAAATGTTGGTCCCGGTGCCCGACGGCATCGCCGCGGTGACCGCGACGAGCGACGGATACTCGGCCGCGAGCTGCGTGATTGCCTCGCCGAAGACCTTGGTCCACTGCGGCATGCCCGGCTTCACCGGCTTGAGCTGCCCCGTCAGCGGATCGTACGGCGCGCGGGCGTGATACTTCTCGAGATCGGGCTCGGGCAGCGGGAAGCCCTTGCCCTTCTGGCTGATTACGTGCACCACGCGCGGACCCTTCAAGCTCTTCACGATCTCGAAGGTCTGCAGCAGGTGATCGATGTTGTGCGCGTCGATCGGACCGAAGTAGCGGAAGCCGAGCTCCTCGAACAGCATCCCCGGCGACCACAGGTTCTTGATGCTCTCCTCGACCGTGCGCGCGAACTCGACCAGCTTGGGCCCGCCCACCAGGTGCGACGCTTTCTCGATCATCGCCTTGACGCGCTCGCGGATGCGGACGGTGACGGGATTCGCGATGATCGATCCGAGGTACTTGTTGATGGCGCCGACGTTGGGCGCGATCGACATGCCATTGTCGTTGAGAACGAGGATCACGTCGCGGCCGGAGTGCCCGGCGTTGTTCATCGCTTCGTAGGGCAAGCCGCAGGTGAACGCGCCGTCGCCCACGACGGCCACGACCTTGTAGTCCTCACCCTTGAGATCACGCGCCGTCGCCATGCCGAAGGCGGCGGAGAGCGCGGTGCCGGCGTGGCCCGCGCCGAACTGGTCGTGCGGGCTCTCGGTGCGGCGCAGGAAGCCGGAGAGACCGGCCGCCTGGCGCAGCGTCGGGAAGCGCTCGTTGCGGCCGGTGAGGATCTTCCACGGATAGCCCTGGTGCCCCACGTCCCACACGATCTTGTCGTGCGGCGACTCGAACGCGTACAACAGGGCGACGGTCAGCTCGACCACGCCGAGCCCGGCGCCGATGTGGCCGCCGGTCTGCGACACGACGTCGATCAGACGCTGGCGCACCTCGTCGGCCAGGGGCTGCAGCTCCTGGCGCGACAGGTGTTTCAGGTCGTCGGGTCCGTGAATGCGATCGAGCAGCGCCATGTCAGTTGGGCCGGGTGACGATGTAGTGGGCGAGTCCCACCAGTGTAGGGGAAACTAACCCCCCGGCCCGCAGTCGGTCTACGGCCTGCGCGGCCAGGCGTTCGGCCTCGGCCCGCGCCCCGCCCACGCCCAGCAGCGTCACGAACGTCGATTTGGCGAGCGCCGCGTCGCGGCCCGCCGTCTTGCCCAGCGTCTCCGACGTGCCCGTGGCGTCGAGGACATCGTCGGCGATCTGGAAGGCCAGGCCGATGGCGCGCCCGTACTCGCGCAGCGCTTCGATGCGGGTCGGCGGCGCGTCGGGCGCCGCCAGGCCGCCGATCACACACGAGGCGGCGATCAGCGCGCCTGTCTTGCGCGCATGCACCTCCTCCAGCTCGGCGCGCGTCAGGTCGCGGCGCTCAGCTTCGAGATCCAGCGCCTGGCCGCCGATCATGCCGCCGGCACCGGCGGCGCGGAACAGCTCGAGGGCGATGTCGCGGCTGCGCTGCGGCGGCAGCGCCAGATCGGTGAGCCCGCCCCCCAGCACCCGCGCCGCGAGCGCCACCATGTGATAGCCGGCGCGCGTGGCGGTGACGACGTCGAAGGCGCGGTGCGTGGTGGGCCGGCCGCGGCGCAGGTCGTCGTCGTCCATGCAGGGGAGATCGTCGTGCACCAGCGAATAGGCGTGGACGACTTCGACGGCGGCGGCCAGGTCGGCGATGCCGGACGCCGTCCCGCCGAGGGCTTCGTAGCTCGCGAACACCAGCGTGGGGCGCAGCCGCTTGCCGGCGCTCAGGAGACTGTATCGCACGGCCGCGGCGACGCGCCCGGGCCACCATTCCTCGGCGCGCGCACCCCAATGGCCCAGCACGGCGTCCACGCGGGACCGCGCCATGCCGAGGTAGCGCGCGAGGCTGGGGTCAGCCGTCGACGTCGTCAAGCCGCACGCGTCCCGCCTGGTCCGTCAACACCTGCTTGACCTTGAGCTCCGCCGCCGCGAGGCGGTCGCGCGCCTCGCGCAGCCGCTCGACGCCTTCCTCGAACAGCTTGAGCGCGCCGTCCAAGTCGAGGTCTTCCGACTCGAGCTGCCGCACGATTTTCTCGAGGCGCTCGAGGACGGCGCCGAAGTCCGTGGGCTGGGGCATTATCCCTTCCGCACTTGAGCGGGCACGTCGCCGTCGGTGACACGCAGTCGAAACGCGAGCCCGGGCGTGAACTGCTCCACGCGCCGCAACACCGCGCCACTCGAGTCACGCGCCACGGCGTAGCCGCGCTCCAGGACCTTCAACGGTGACAGGGCGTCGAGCCGTCCCGCGAGCTCCGCGACGCGATGGCCCAACCGCTCGATGCGGCGCTCCAGCGCGCTCGTGATACGATCGCCGGAGCGGGCGAGGCGTTCGCGGGCGCGGTCCGAGCGGCCGGCGAGGCCGCGAGCCAGGCGATTGCCGAGATGATCGAGATGGCCCAGCAGCTCCAAGCGATCGGGTGTGGCGGCCTCGGCGGCGGCGGACGGCGTGGCGGCGCGGACGTCGGCCACCAAGTCGCATAACGTCACATCGGTCTCGTGACCCACCGCGGAAATGATCGGCACGGGCGCGGCCGCGACGGCGCGCGCCAGGCGCTCATCGTTGAACGCCCAGAGGTCTTCCTTGCCGCCACCGCCGCGTCCCACGATCGCCACGTCCACACCCTCGAGGCGGCCGAGCAGCGCCAGCGCGGCGCGGACTTCGCCCGCGGCGTTCTCTCCTTGGACTTTGGTGGGCAACACGAGCAGCTCGGCGACCGGCCAACGGCGGGCCAGGACCGCCATCACGTCGCGCAGCGCCGCGCCGTCCAAGCTCGTGATCATGGCAATGCGATGGGGATACGATGGCAGCGCGCGCTTGCGGGCGGGATCGAGCAGGCCGTCCTTGGCGAGCGCGGCCTTGGCTTTCTCGAACGCGACCTGCCACAAGCCGCCCGCCTCGGTCGAGAGCAGCTCCATGACGCGGAGGCGCAGCTCGCCGCGCTCTTCCCAGACCGTGGGGCGGCCGAACACGAACACCTGCAGCCCGTCCTCGGGCGGCGCCGGCAGGCGGCGGTTCTCGCTGCCCCACATCACACAGCGCAGCTGTGCGCCGGCATCGCGCAGCGTGAAATACCAATGGCCGCTCTGATAGGCCTTGAAGCCGGTGATCTCACCGCGCACCCACAGCGGCGGCAGGCCCGCTTCGATCACGTCGCGCGCGCGGCGCGTCACCTGGCCGACGGTCCACGCGCCTTCGGCGGCGACCGCGGCGCCGAAGTCGAAGCTCAGGCCGCGGCCCACTGCTCCGCCGCCTGCACCGTGTTGTAGAGCAGCATCGTGATGGTCATCGGTCCGACGCCCCCGGGGACCGGTGTAATGAGACCCGCCACATCCTTGGCTTCGACAAACTTGACGTCGCCGGCGATGCGATAGCCGCGCTTGTTGCTGGGATCGTCCACGCGCGTGGTGCCGACGTCGATCACCACCGCGCCCGGCCGGATCATATCGCCCGTCACGAAGTCGGGCTTGCCCATCGCCACGATGAGAATGTCGGCGGACCGTGTGACGCTCTTGATGTCGCGCGTGCGCGAGTGGCACACGGTGACGGTGGCGTTGCCGCCCGGCCCGTCCTGCAGCAGCAGCGCGGCCATCGGGCGGCCCACGATGTTGGAGCGGCCCACGACCACGGCGTGCGCGCCCTTGGTCTCGACGCCGCTCTTGATCAGGAGCTGCTGCACGCCGTAGGGCGTGGCCGGCCGGAAGCCGGTGGGGTCGCCGACGGACACCTTGCCTACGTTCTCGGGATGGAAGCCGTCCACGTCTTTCCCGGGATGCACCCGGCGCAGCACCTTCTGCGTGTCGATCTGCGCGGGCAGCGGCAGCTGCACCAGGATGCCGTGGATCTTGGGGTCGGCGTTGAGGCGGTCGACGAGACCCAGCAGATCGGCCTCGCTGGTCGCTTTCGGCATGACGATGGTGTCGTGGTACAGGCCCGCCTCGTCGCAGGCCTTCCCTTTCATCTTTACGTAGGTCGCCGAGGCCGGATTGTCGCCGACCAGCACGGCCGCGAGGCCCGGCGTCACGTGCCGTGCTTTGAGCGCCGCGATCCGTCCCTGCAGCTCCGCCCGCATCCCGGCGCCGATCGCCGTGCCATCGATCAGCTTAGCGGGCATAGCCCACCGCCCGCGTTTCGCGGATCACGACGACCCGGATGTGCCCCGGATACTGCAGCTCGGATTCGATTTTCTTCGCGATCTGCTCGGACAGCTCCGTCGCCTTGGCGTCGTCCACCGCCGTGGGCGTCACCACCACACGCACCTCCCGCCCCGCTTGAATGGCGAAGACTTTCTCGACTCCCGGGAACTCCCCGGCCAGCTGCTCGAGCTGGGTGAGCCGTTTGACATAGGTCTCGAACGATTCGCGGCGCGCGCCCGGGCGCGAGCCCGACACGGCGTCCGCCGCCTGCACCACCACGCTGATCGGCGAGTCGTGCGGCACGTCGTCGTGGTGCGCGGCGATGCAGTTGATCACGATCGGGTGCTCGCCGTACTTCGTCGCCACTTCGACGCCGAGCTGCACGTGTGTGCCGTCGTGCTCGTGCGTCATGACTTTGCCGATGTCGTGCAGCAGCGCGCCGCGCTTAGCGAGCTGCACGTCGAGCTTGAGCTCGGCCGCCATGATCCCCGCGAGCCAGGCCACTTCCTTCGAGTGCTCGAGGATGTTCTGGCCGTACGACGTGCGGTATTTCATCCGCCCCACGAGCTTGATCATCTCGGCGTGCAGGCCGTGAATCCCCGTCTCGTAGGCGGCCCGCTCGCCCGCCTCGAGGATGCCGGCCTCGACTTCGTCGCGCGACTTGGCGACGACTTCCTCGATGCGTCCCGGATGGATGCGCCCGTCGGCGATGAGGCGCTCGAGCGAGAGCCGCCCGACTTCGCGCCGCACCGGGTCGAAGCAGGAGACGACCACGGTGTCGGGGGTATCGTCGATGATGACGTCGACGCCGGTCGCCGCTTCGAACGCGCGAATGTTGCGACCCTCGCGCCCGATGATGCGGCCTTTCATTTCGTCCGACGGCAGCGCCACGGCCGACACCGACGTCTCGGCGGCGTGCTCGGCGCCGATGCGCTGAATCGCGAGCGCCACGATCTTCTTGGCTTCGCGGTCGGCGTTCTTCTTGGCTTGTTCCTTGATGTCGCGCAGCAACGCGGCCGCGTCGTCCTTGGCTTCGTCCTCGAGGCGGCGGATCAGCTCCTGCTTCGCCTCGTGGGCCGTGAGGCCGGCGAGCTTCTCGAGGCGCCCGCGCGCCTCCTGTTCGCCCCGCGCCAACACGCTCTCGCGCTCGGCAAACCCTCGGGCCTTGCGCTCCAGGTCGCGCTCGCGCTCATCGAGCGCGCTGAGCTTCTTGTCGAAGGCCGCCTCGCGGCGCTCCACGTCCGAGCGCCGGCCCGCGAGCTCGCGGTCCAGCTGCTCGCGCGCCGCCAGCAGCTCTTCCTTGGCGGTGAGGGCGAGCCGTTGTTTGGCGGCTTCCAGCACGCGCTCGGCTTCCCGCGCCGCCGCCGCCGCCGCGGCGACCGCAGTGCGACGTTCCACCAAGCGCCCGACGATATATGCAGCCGTGCCCGCGGCTACGCCGCCCGCGACAACGGCCCCGATGATTCCGATCCACCCGGGCATGTGATCTATACTCCGACAGCGCCCCGAGGGGCGCGATGAATTTCAGAACGACCCTTACCCCGTCACCGCCTTGCGCCGCCCCGGCGGAAGCATCTTCTGCAAATCGTCCGCCAACGCGGCAAGACGGGCGGCCACTTCCCGCTCACCCTTGCGCGCCTGGAACAACTCATTGGTGATGTCGAGCGCCGCGAGGATGGCCGCTTTGTGCGTCTCCACGATGGCGCCCTGACTCAACACGCTCTTCAACGCGCGATCGACGTGTGCGGCGACTTCGCGCGTGTACTCGGGCGGCAGATCGGAGCGGACGGTGTACTCCTCGCCGCCGATCATCACTTTGACCGCGTGCTTTTTCGCGGTCATCGGGCGCCGCGGCGCACGCCGTTGCCTTCGGCTTCGCGCGCCTGGTCCTCGAGGAACGTCATCCGGGAGAGCAGCCCCTGCACCCGCTCCCGCGCCGCGCTCACGTGTTGGCGCAGCTCGCGGTTCTCGGATTCGAGATCGGCCACGCGGCTGCGCGCTTCAGCGTCGAGCCGCGCAGCGCTCCCGCTCTTGCCACCGCCCTCGCGCGCCTGGGATTCCGCTTTCAGCGCGCGCGCGCGCCAGCCGGCCAGCTCGTCCGCCACTTCGCGGAGCACAGCTTCCAGCTGGTCCAGCGCCAGCGCATCAGCCCTCTCGCCGTCGTACCCCAAGTTCGCCCTCCACGGCCGTCACGGCAGCCCGCACCAGCGTCTCCACTTCGGCTTCGCGCAGCGTGCGATCCGGCGCCCGGAACACCAGGTGCCACGCCACGCTCCGCATCCCCGGCGCGATGCCCTTCCCACGGTACTCGTCGAACACCGCGATGCGCGCCAGCAACGGGCCCGCCGCGCGGCGCAGCACCGACTCCACTGCCGCGGCAGTCACACCCTCGGGCAGCACCAGCGCCACATCGTGCTCGACCGGTGGCGTCGTGGGCAGCGGCCGGTACTGGGTCACGGCGGCGCCGTCGCTTCCCAGTCGCAGCTCGTAACCGAACAGCGGCGCCGCCCAGTTGGGCGCGTCACCTTCGAGCGGCCCAGCCCAGCCCACCGCGGCTCCGCTTGCGTCCACGGCTTCCCATCCCGCCCCATCAGGCGTCTCCCGAAGGGCGGCGGCCCGATTGGCGAGCCCTAGCGCTAACTCAAAGTGCCACTTGAGGTCCCATAAGTCCATATCAGGTACTTTCGCACCCTCGGACCAGTGCGGCGGCCGCCGCGCACCCGTGAAAACCGCCGCCACGGAAGTGTGCTCTTCGGGCCGACTTTCCGATGTTTTTCTGAAGACGGTGCCGACTTCGAACAGCCGGACGTCGCGCACCAGGCCCGCCCAGTTGTGCTCCACCCGCCGCACCAGCTCAGGCAGCAGGCGGCTGCGCAGGAAGGCCTCGGTGGACGACAGCGGGTTGAGGATCGGGACGGCCGCGGGACCGTCGGCGGGCACCAGGGCCAGCGTGCGGGCCTCGTACAGGCCGGCGCGCACCAGCTGCTCGCGCACCCGGGCCTTGGCCTGCTCGATGGCCGCATCCGGGACGGTGCCGGGGCGGTACGGCCGCAGCTCGTCGGGAAAGGCGTCGTAGCCCTTGAGGCGGGCGACTTCTTCGATCAGGTCCACTTCGCCCGTGACGTCGGGGCGCCAGCCCGGCACCTGCACGGCGAGGCGGTCGTCCTTGGGGGCGACGACGAATCCCACCGACAAGAGCCGCTTTTCGATCTCGCTGCGCTCGACCGGCACGCCGAGGACGTGGGTAACGCGGGCGGGCCGCAGGAACACGGTGCGCTCCTGCTGGGGATCGGGCCAGAGATCGATGGCGGGCTCGCGCATCGTGCCGCCCGCGACGGTCGTGATCAGCTCGACCGCGCGGCGCAGCGCGTCCGGCAGAGCGAACAAATCGATGCCGCGCTCGTAGCGGTAGCTCGATTCGCTCGACAGCTCGAGCGCCCGCCGCGTGCGGCGGATGCGCGTCGGTTGGAAGTAGGCGCACTCGAGGACGAGGTCGGTCGTGGCGGCGGTGACTTCGGAATCGGCGCTGCCCATCACGCCGGCCACGATCGTGGGGCGCTCGGCATCGCAGATCGCCGTCATCTCAGGCGTCAGGTTGCGCGTGACGCCGTCGAGCGTCTTGATCTGTTCTTGCGGCTTGGCGCGGCGCACCACGACGGCCGGCCCCTTGAGCTTGGCGAGGTCGAAGGCGTGCAGCGGCTGGTTGAGCTCAAGCAGGATGTAATTGGTGGCGTCGACGATGTTGTTGATGGCGCGCTGCCCCACGGCCTCGAGCCGTTGGGCCAGCCAGCGCGGGCTGGGACCGACGCGGACGCCGCGGATCACCGCGATCATGTAGCGCGGCGCGCCTTCCGGATCTTCGAGCTTCACCGTGACGCCGTCCACTACACCCTGGAGACCCGATGGGCGGATGGGCCGATGGGCGGTTGCTGCCCGAGCGCCCATCTGCCCATCCGCCCGTCCAAACTCCGGCAGCTTGACGACCGCTCCCAGCGACGCCGCGAGCTCGCGCGCGACGCCCTTGTGGCACAACAGATCGGGCCGGTTGGCGGTGACGTCAAAGACGATCTGGTCGTCGGCGATGGGCTCGACGTCCAGAAACTTGGTGCCGGGCGCCGCGTCGGTGGCGAGCTCCAGGATGCCGGCGTGATCGTCGCCCAGGCCCAGCTCTTTGGCCGAGCAGAGCATGCCGTTCGATTCCACACCCCGGATCTTGCGGCGGTCGAGCTTGAGCCCGCCCGGCAGCACCGCGCCCACGGGCGCGAACGGATAGGTCTTCCCGGCCTGCACATTGGGCGCGCCGCACACGACTTCCAGCGGGCCGCCCGAGCCACCCGCGTCCACGAGGCAGAGCGACAGCCGGTCGGCGTTGGGGTGGTGCTTCACTTCCAGCACGCGCGCGATCAGCACGTCGCCCAAATCGCGGTGGCGCGGGATCACGGCGTCCACCGGGACCGCGGCCATCGTGATGCGCCGCGCGGCATCGGCGGCGTCGAGCGGCCGCGCGAGCAGCGCCTCGAGCCAGCGGCGGGAGACGATCATCGGATCGGCCCGGCGAACTGCGACAGGAAGCGCATGTCGCTCGTGAACATGAGGCGGATGTCGGGAATGCCGTGGCGCACCAGAGCGATGCGCTGCGGGCCCATGCCGAACGCGAACCCGGTGTAGCGCTCGGGATCGAGCTTGACGTTCTGCAGCACCGTCGGGTGCACCATGCCGGAGCCCAGGATCTCCATCCAGCCGGTCTGCTTGCAGACCGGACACCCCGATCCTTTACAGATCTGGCAGCGCACGTCCATCTCGGCCGACGGCTCGGTGAACGGGAAGAACGAAGGGCGGAAGCGCACCGGCGTGTCGGCCGCGAAGAACTTGCGGGCGAACGCGGAGAGCGTCGCCTTCAAGTCGACGAAGCTGATGCCTTCGTCCACCACCAGGCCTTCGATCTGCTCGAACGCGGGTGCGTGCGAAGCGTCGAACGGATCACGGCGGTAGACCTGCCCCGGAATCACCACGCGCACGGGCGGCGGGTAGTGTTCGAGCGTGCGGATCTGCACCGGCGACGTGTGGGTGCGCAGCAGGATGTCGCCGCCCAAGAAAAATGAGTCCTGCGCGTCGAGCGCCGGATGGTCCTTGGGGAAATTGAGACTGTAGAAGTTGTACCACTCGGTCTCGGCCTCGGGCCCCACGGCGCGGGTGAAGCCGAGCTCTTTGAAGATGTCGCAGATCTCGACCACGACCTGCGTGACGAGATGCAGCCCGCCGGTCCACGTCTCGCGTCCCGGCATGCTGCGATCCAGGCCGTCGGGCGCGCGGGTGGCGTGGGCGAGGGCGCGCTCGCGCGCGGCGAACGCCGTTTCGAGCTCCTGTTTCAGGGCATTGGCGGCGCCGCCCACCGCTTTGCGCTCCGCGGGGGCGAGCGTGGGGAGGGATTTGAGGATCTCGGTGAGGGCGCCGGCCTTCCGGCCCAGCAGCTCGTTCTTCAGCTCCTGGAGCCGGCGCGCATCCGCCTGCGGAATTTCCTTGAGACGCTCCCGCAGCTCGTCGAGGCGCATTACAGAGCCTTCTTCGCGACCTCCGCCAGCTGTTCAAACGCCTGGGGATCCCGCACGGCGAGATCGGCCAGGATCTTGCGATTGATCTCCACGCCCGCCTTGCGGAGGCCGTTCATCAAGCGGTTGTACGACAGCGCGTGCAACCGCGCGGCCGCGTTGATGCGGGTGATCCAGAGGCGGCGGAAGTCGCCTTTCTTGCGGCGCCGGTCGCGGTAGGCGTACTTCGCCGCACGCTCGGTCGCTTCCTTGGCGGCCTTCCACAGTTTACTGCGCCCGCCCCAGTACCCCTTGGCGAGCTTCATCACTTTGTTCTTGCGCTTGAGGCGCGCGACGTTGCTGGTGACGCGAGGCATGTGTCGTCTCCTTACGCCATCAACAGGCGCTTGAGGCGGCGTTCATCGGCGTGCGAAGCGATCGCCGCCTTGCGCAGGTGGCGCTTCCGCTTGGGATGCTTCTTGGTCAGGATGTGGCTCTTGTAGGCGTGCCAGCGGCGGACTTTCCCCGTGCCGGTGAGCTTCACGCGCTTGCGGAGCGCACGCTTCGATTTTTGCTTGGGCATCTGTCTCTATTTATCCGTCGTTCACTTCGGTGCGATCACCATGAACATGTTGCGGCCTTCGAGCCGCGGCTCCATTTCGATCTTTCCCACGTCCTTCAGCGCTTCGGCTACGCGATCGAGGACCAGGCGTCCCAGGTCGAGGTGCGCCATCTGCCGGCCGCGGTACATCATCGTCACCTTCACTTTGTTGCCTTCCTTCAGAAACTCGCGCGCGTGGCGCGTCTTGAAATCGAAATCGTGCTCGTCGATGCCGGGCCGATACTTCACTTCTTTCAGATGAATGATGTGCTGCTTCTTCTTCGCCGCCCGCGTCGCTTTGGCCTGCTCGAACTTGAACTTGCCGTAATCCATGATCTTTACGACGGGGGGCCGCGCGAGCGGAGCGACCTCGACGAGGTCGAGCCCGCGCTCTTGCGCCGCGGCGATCGCTTCGTCCACCGACAGAACCCCGAGCTGCGCACCGTCTTCGGCGATCACTCGCACCGGGCTGATGCGGATCTGACGATTCACCCGGATGCGCGGCTGTTTTGCGCTGTTGCTACTGCTGCTGCTGGTCTCGATTGCCAGGTGCCGTACTCCCCTGTAAGGAGGAATGAAAAAGCGGACTCGCATACCTGCCCCGAGTCCGCTGACCTCTCCCCCTGACCCCCGCTCCACTACGTGGCGAGGGGGAACGTGGGGGTGAGCACCGAACCCGCGAGCACCCTCCGCATGCGGAGAGGCGTGGGGTGGGACGCGCGAGCGCCCGCTTACCGTATTGTGGGCTGCAACTTAGCCGAGGCGAACAGGCTCCACAAGCCCGACGCCCTTGCCGTCGGAACCGAGTCGCCCGCGCACCACCACCGGGTCATGTTCGAACACCAACAGCCAGCCCTCGGCCTCGGCCCGGCGGTACAGCGCACGCCGGCTCTCCAGCGTCACGAGCGGCTCCAGGTCGTAGCCCATGATCCACGGCAGCGGCAAGTGCGCCGAGGTGGGCACCAGATCCGCCAGGAAGCAGGCCCGCTCCCCGGCACTCTCGATCAGCACGGACTGGTGGAACGGCACGTGGCCGGGCGTCGGCAGGCAGCGAATCCCCGGCAGCACCTCGGTCTCCCCCGTCAGGAGCGTGAAGTCGATGCCCTCGAAGTTGGGCGCGAGGTAGCTCGCCGCCGTGCGCTCGTTGGTGCGACGCGCGAACGCCAGCTCGCCTTGCTGCACCACGTAGCGCGCCTGTTGAAAACTGCGCTGCACTACGCCCGCGGGGTCGCGATAGGTGTTGCCGCCGGCGTGATCGAAGTGCAGGTGCGTATTGATCACCCAGCGAATGTCGTCGGGCGTGTGGCCCAGCTCCGCCAGCGCGTCTTCGAGCTGCGTCGGGCCTTTGGTGCCGGCGTTCTCCACGCCGTAGATGTCTTTGAACTTGTCGTTTTCCTTGTTGCCGAGTCCCGTGTCGATCAGGACCAGGCCGGCATCGTGTTCGACCAGGAGGCAGCGCATCGCCAGGGGGATGCGGTTGCGGGCGTCGGGCGGAATGCGGCGCTCCCACAGCGGTTTCGGCACCACGCCGAACATCGCGCCGCCGTCCAAGTGCTGGCGCCCGGCCTCGAGTGCATGGCAGGTGAGGCGGCCGACGCGAAACGTACTGTGGAGACTCACGGCTGCGACCGTTTGGTGCGCGGGGCGCAGTGCGCGGTCAAATCGGCGAGCGTGCGCGCGCCGCCCTGCTGCGCCAGCGTCACGAAGCGCTGGAGAATCTTGGCAGTGGCGACGGCGTCGCCGGCGGCGCGGTGGCGCGCGCTGATCTCCACGCCGCAGTGGTCCGCCACGTGATCGAGCGCGCGACTCTCCATCGGCGGCAGCAGGCGGCGTGCCAGGCGCACCGTGCAGAGGCGCGGCCCCTGCAGCTCGAGGCCGCGGCTGCGGCGGAATTCCTGGGTGAGAAACGCCCAGTCGAAGCGCGCATTGTGGGCTACGAACACGGTGCCATTGAGCACGCCCAGCAGGTCATCGCTGACGTCGGCGAAGGCCGCCTGCCCCGCCACCATCGCGGAGGAAATGCCGGTCAGCATGGTGACCCGCGGCGGCACGGGGATGCCGGGATCGAGCAGTCGCTCATACACCAGGTCCACCCGGCCGCCGGCCACCGCCACGACCGCGATCTCGATCACCCGATCGCCGCGGCGCGGGCTGCACCCGGTGGTCTCCACGTCCACGACCGCGAAGCGGCACTGCTCGAGCGTGGGGCTGGGACTTTGCGCCGCGAGGGTCCAGCGGCCGTCGTCGGTGCGGGTGACGCCGGGGTCGTCGCCCACCAATGCCAGCGCCAAGGGCTCGGCGGCCATCTTGGGCGTGCGCGACAGGCCCAGCACGTCGCGCGCCAACGACCCCGAGCTCGCCGGGCCCGCCTCCAAGTACGAGTGGGCGCGCTCGGTGAGCGTCGCGTAGGGAAGCGCCGCGAGACCGTTCAGAGGTCGTCGCGCCGCAGCGGCAGGGTCATGCAGCGGGGACCGCCGCCGCCGCGCACCAGCTCGCTGCCGTCGATCGTGATCACGCCGCGGTCGCCGTCTTCCAGCGAGTCTTCGCCCGTGAGCAGGTTCACCGCGGAAATCACGCGGAATCCCGCCGTCTCGAGCTCGCGCAGCGTCGCTTCGTTGCGGGCGTAGGTCAGGACCACGCCGGGGCGCACCGCGAAGAAATTGCACGCCGAGGACCACTGCTCGCGATCCTGCACCGGCCGCTGGTTGCCGCCGCAGAACACCGGCTCGAGCGGCTGGTCCACCGCCTGCAGCGCCGCGAAGAAATTGGGCATCTCCTTCACGCCCTTTCCCTTCTTTTTGCGGTGCAGCACGGCGAGGCGCTCCGGCCCGATGAAGTGCGGCGGGTAGACGCAGCAGATGTCGCGGTCGAGCTGCGTGAAGATCATGTCGAGGTGGATCGCCGTGCGCTCCTGCGGCATCACCACGATCACCACGTCGGTCACGGCGCAGTGCTCGAACACCAGGTCGCACAGATGATCGAGCGCCGCGGGACTGGAGCGCTCGCTGAAGCCCAGAACCAGGAGATCGGGGCGGATGGGGTGCACGTCGCCGCCCTCGAGCGTGTAATTGTTGCGCTTTTCTTCCGAGCCATCGTAGAGGATGGCGGCGTTCTCGAGTTGCTCGTGGTAGCGGAACAACGCCTTGATCAGCAGCTCCTCGGTCCAGCGCACGCCGTAGCGCATCGAGCCGATGATCGAGTGCTCGCCGATCACGATGCCCACGTCGCGCGTGAAGAAGAGGTTCGGCAACGGCGGCAGCGCGTAGCCCACTTCGTTGAGAGCGCGCGCGATGGGGCCCGACTCCTCGCTCGCACCTTCGATCATCCGTCCCACCAGCTCGTCGGGATTGAGCTGCGCCAGTGTCTTGGCGAGCGCGTCGGACGGCACGACTTCGAGCGCGCGCGTCGTCAAGAATTCGCGCACGTCGGGCCGGCTCACGAGCTCGGTGAGCAGGTCGCGCACCTCGTGGACTTCGGCGAAGCGCTCCAACACCGCCACCAGGCGGCGGTGCTCGCGTTGCGCCAGGTCCAAGTCGATGATGTCGTCGTAGAGATAGTCTTCGCGGTTCTCGGGCGTGACCGCGACGAGCTCTTTTCCGGGGGTATGGACGAGAACGGCCCGCAGGGGGCCGATTTCCGACGTGACATGGACGCGCGGCATGGGCCCGAATCTAACGGGGCACTGCAGCGCCAGCTAACCGATGGGTGCGACGGAGGTTACGGTCAGCGATTGGCGAGGGCGTAGCTCAGCGTCTCGAGCTCCAGCGCCATGTTGACCGACTTGAGCGTGACATCGGCCGGCACGTTGAGCTGCGCGGGGGCGAAGTTGAGGATGGCCTTCACACCCATTTTTACCAGGCGGTCCACGACGTCCTGCGCCGCCTCGGCCGGCGTCGACACGATGGCGATGTCGGTCGGCTCCTTCTTCAAGTCTGCCTCGAGGTGTTTGATGTCGCGCACCACGAGCCCGTTCCAGCGGGCGCCGATTTTCTTGGGGTCGCGGTCGTAGATCGCGGCGACGTTGAAGCCGCGCTGGCGGAATCCCTGGTAGGCGACGAGCGCGCCGCCGATCTTCCCCGCCCCCACCAACACGACGCGATAGTTGCGCTGCAGGCCGAGGATGTCACGAATCTTGGTGCCCAACTCGGCCACGGAGTAGCCCAGCCCGCGTTTGCCGAACGACCCGAAGAAGGAGAGATCTTTGCGGACCTGCGCCGACGTGGTGCCGCCGCGCTTGGCCAGCTCTTGGGAGGAGATGGTCGCGAGCCCCTGGCCCTCGGACTGCTCGAGGTAGCGCAGGTACAGCGCCAGGCGGCGCACGGTGCTCTCGGAAATCTTCCGCATTATGTGAACTATTTCACAATGTAGCACTCCAGCGCAAGAGTCGCACGAAATCCGCCGGGGCCAGCGTCTCAGGTCGCGCCGCCGGATCGAGCCCCAGGGACGCGAGCCCCGCCGCGACCGCCGCCGCCGGACGCGCCAGGGCCCCCGCCACCACGTTGCGCAGCTGCTTGCGGCGGCGGCTGAAACAGGCCGTCACGAAGCGGCGGAATGCCCGCACGTCGCCCGGCGGGATCAGGGGCTCGGCGAGCGGCGTCAGCCGCACGACGGCGCTGTCGACCCGCGGCGGCGGTTGGAACGCGCCGGCCCGTACCGCGAACAGCCGCTCGACCCGCGCCTGCGCCTGGACACCCACGCTGAGCCCGCCATACGGCTTGCTGCCCGGCCGCGCCGCGAGCCGCTCGGCCACCTCGGCCTGCATCAAGAACACGATGCGCTCGGGGTACGGCGGCGTCAGCGCCTTCTCGATCAAGGGGGTGGTGATGTTGTAGGGGATGTTTCCGATGACTTTGAAACGCGGCACAAGCAGCGGCTGCCAATCGACCTCGAGTGCATCCGCCGTCACGATGGTCAGCCGATCTGTGCCGCGTTCCGCGCCCCATCTTCCGAGTTCATCCGCCAGCCGCTGATCCTTCTCGATGGCGATCACGCGGACGCCGCGGGCGAGCAGCTGCTCGGTCAGACTCCCCTTCCCCGGGCCGATCTCCAGGACGACGTCGTCCGGCGCGAGATCGAGCGCGTCGGCAATCTTCCGCAGGAGACCCGGATCGGAGAGAAAATGCTGGCCGAGGCGCTGCCGTGGCGTCACGCCCGGAGCAGCACGACGGTGCGGTCGTCGCCGGCGCTGGTGCCGTCGGTAAACGCTTCCAACTCGGTGAAGATGGCGTCGAGGATTTCGCGCGTCGGCCGCTGTTGCATGCGGCGCGCGTGGCCCAGAATGCGCTGCTCGCCGAAGCGCTCGCCGCGCGGTCCCAGCGCTTCCGCCACGCCGTCGGTGAACAGCACCAGCAGGTCGCCGCGGCGGCGCCACGGGCGCTCCACATCCGCGCCCTCCGCCGGGCCGAAGCCGAGCGGCGGGCGCGTCGCGGAAAGGCGCACCGGCTCGCCGTCGGGCGGCACGACGAACGCATGAGCGTGGCCGGCGTTGGCGAAGGTGAGCCGCCCGCGGATCGGATCGAGCACCGCATAAAACAGCGTGAGAAACATCTCGGTGCGCGACAGCTCGCTGTCGAGCGATTCCTGCAGCCGATCGAGCACGGCCGCGGGGCTTTCCGCCGACTCGGCGTGAATGCCCGACGCCGCCATCGCCAGCGCCATAATGATGGCGGCGCCGAATCCGTGGCTCGACACGTCGCCGATCATCACGCCGATGCGGTCGTCGTGCAGTCGCAGCAGATTGTAAAAGTCACCGCCCACCGATTCCGCCGGCACGCAGCGCACCGCGACGTCGGCCTTGGCGGCAATCACGAGGGGCGACGGCAACAGCTTGAGCTGGAGATCGTGGGCCAGCTGCAGCTCATGCTGTACCTGCTGTTGCTGCAGATCGCGGGCCACGAGGCGCGCGTTCTCGATGGCGGCGCCGATCTGGTTGGCGATCGCGGCCACGAGTTTGCGGTCGCCCGCCGTGAACGCATCCTCGCCGACGCGATCCGTCAGATTGATGACGCCGATGGGGCGCGGCGGCTGGCCCGGAGAGGCGTACATGATCGGCACGGACAAGAAACTGCGGCCGCGATACCCGCGCCCCTCGCCGCAGCTCGGGTCCTCGCCACCCGGCGTCGTCGGATCGTAGCTCAGGATGCGGCGCTCGCGGAACACGCGGGCGGTCACCGAACAGGGATCGTCCACCTCGACCGGCTCGATCTCCTTCACGTCGAGCCCGCGCTGCGCCACGAGCGTCAGCACGGCGCGTTCCTGATCGTGCACCAGCAGCGTCGCGCGGCGCGCCCCCACCACGGTCGATACTTCCTGGAGGATCCGCTGTGCCGCCTCGTCCAGCCGGATGGTGTGGCCGAGGATCTCGCTGATCGTGTAGATGAGATCGATTTCTTCGTAGCGCGCCGAGAGCTCGGCCGCCACCTGCACGGACTCGCGCTCGGCCGACAGCACCGCGCCCGCGATCCGCGCCAGGTCGCCGGCGCGCTCGCCCGCGCGCGCGCCCGCCAGCTCGAGCCACACCCCCGCCACGTCCGGCACGGGCTCGAACCAGGCGGGCCCACTGGGCGTGTCGAGGGCGCGGCCGGCCGGCTCGCCGCTCCCGTTGAGCAGCGGCGTCCACGCGGCCGTCGTGCCGTCGAGCGGGCGCGCGGCGCCCGCCTCGGCGCGCCACAGGCGCACGGCCGACCCGGCGAGCCGCTGCAGCGCCGGCTGCAGGGCCTCGAGGCGGGTTACTGCCCGCGGAACACGAGACACAGCCGGTTGCCTTTGGCGTTGAAGGTGACTTCGTCCGCGAGGTGGCGAATCACGAACAGCCCCCGCCCCTGCTCGCGCTCCACGTTCTCCGGCGCGGTGGGGTCCGGCAGGCCGTCGGGATCGAAGCCGTCGCCGTCGTCGATCACTTCCACCATCACCTGACGGATGCCGACGTGGATGCGGACTTCCACATCCTTCGCGGGATCGAGGTGGTTGCCGTAGGTCATCGCGTTGGCGAGGGCTTCGGCCAGCGCCGTGCGGAAATGGAAGCGCAGCTGGCGAGCGGAGAGCGCACTGCGGCGCTCGCGCTCGGTCTGGGTGGTGAGCAGATCGACGGCTTCTTCCACCAGATCGAGCCGGCTCGGGACGTGCAGCCACAGCTCGATGTCCGGTTCCGGCCCCGGGGGCCGGCGCACGCCGACGCGCAGCGGGGACGTCACGTCCTAGAAGGCGGCCAGCGCCTCCTCCGGCGTGCGGGTGATGGAGAACAGCGTGTCCAGCTTGGTGAGCTCGAACAGCGTCTGCAGATCTTCGTTGAGGCCGGCGAGACGCAGGTCGCCGCCGAGCTCGCGGATCTTCTTCGAGAGCGAGACCAGTACGCCCAGGCCCGAGCTGTCGATGTAGCCCGTGCGGGTGAAGTCGATGACGAACTTGCGTCCGCCCTTCTCGAGCGCGTCGAGGACTTTTTGCTTCAGGTCCTGGCGGTTGCCGACGATCAACTGTCCGTCGACCGCCACCACCACCACGCCGCTCTTGTTTGTCGTCACCGTGAAGGCCATGTCTCCTCCGCTTGCAGGACGGCGATCGCCGCCGTGTCCACAATATCGTCGGCGGTGGCGCCGCGCGACAGGTCGTCCACGGGCCGCGCGAGGCCTTGCAGGATGGGGCCGATGGCGTCCCAGCCGTCCAGCCGCTGCACCAGCTTGTACCCGATGTTGCCGGCGTTGAGGTCCGGAAAGACCAGCACGTTGGCGCGCCCGCCCGCCGGCGATCCCGGCGCTTTGCGCTCCGCCACTTCGGCGACGAGCGCCGCATCGCCCTGCAGCTCGCCGTCGAAGGCGAAGTCCACGCCGCGCGCCCGCAACAATGCCACCGCCTGCTGCACGCGCTCGACCGCGGGCCCGGCGGCGCTGCCCTTGGTGCTGAACGACAGGAACGCGACCACCGGCTCGTCGCCCACGAGGCGCCGCCGGTCGCGCGCCGCGGCCAGCGCGATGTCGGCCAGCTGCTCCGCCGTGGGCTCGGGCACCACCGCGCAGTCGGCGAACGTGAGGACCTGCTCGTCCTTCACCATGTAGAAGGCGCCCGATACCGTCTTGATGCCGGGGGCCAGGCCCACGCCCCAGATCCCCGCGCGAATCGTATCGGCCGAGGGGAAATCGGCCCCACCCACCATGGCGTCCGCGGCACCGATCCCCACGAGGCAGGCGCCGAGGGTCAGCGGATGGGTCAGCGCGTCGAGCGCCGCGCCTTCGGTGGGAAAGTGATCGGGGCGGCGCTGCATGAGATGGCGCGCACACTCAGGCCGTCGCGGATCTCTGGCGGGATCGCCCAGCACTTCGACTTGGGCGAGCTGCTCCTTCTTCAAGCGGGCGGCCGCGGCCCGCACGCGCGTGTCCTGGCCCTCGGGCAGCACCACCCGGCGCGCCGCCTGACGCGCGCGCTGATACAGCCGCTCGCGGAATTTCACTTCCCGAGCTTCTGGTGCAGCGCCTGCTGGACCGCGGGGTGCACCAGCGCGGAGACGTCGCCGCCGAAGCGGGCGACTTCGCGCACCAGACTGGAGCTCAGGTAGGTGAGATCGAACGCCGGCACGAGGAAGACCGTCTCGAGCTTGGGGGCGAGCGTGCGGTTCATCAGGGCCATCTGGAATTCGTACTCGAAGTCACTCACGGCGCGCAGGCCACGCACGATCACGGTCGCCCCGACCGAGCGCGCGAAGTTCACGAGCAAGCCGTCGAACGACCGGACCGCGATGGCCTTGTCGCGCACCGTCTGTTCGATCAGCGCGACACGCTCGTCCAGCGTGAATAACGGCTGCTTCGAGACATTGACCGCGACGGCCACCACCAGCTTGTCCACGAACGCCAGCGAGCGGTGGATGAGATCCTCGTGACCCTTGGTGATCGGGTCGAACGAGCCGGGGTACACGCCGACGCGCGTCATGGGGCGTAGATGAAGGTGACCGCGGAATCGCCGTAGCGGCGCGTGTCGTCGCCGGGGATCGGCTCGTCGGCCGCATGCTCGATCGAGAGAATCCGGCCGAACGGCGTGATGCGGAAAATGGCGACGAGCCGCGCGGCGAGATCGCCCGCGTACGGTGGATCGGCGAACACCACGTCGTACTGCCCCGGCTGCAGTCGCTCGGCGAAGCGCACCGCGTCGGCCTTATGCACCGTGGTGCGATCGCCGACCTTGAGCGCCTTGATGTTGGCGTTGAGCGCCGCGAGCGACGTGCGGTGATTCTCGACGAAGTCGGCGCTCACCGCCCCGCGCGACAGCGCCTCGAGGCCGAGGGCGCCCGAGCCGGCGAACAAATCGAGCGCACGCGCGCCGCGAATGGACCGTTGCAGGATGTTGAACCACGCCTCGCGTACGCGGTCCGCGGTGGGCCGGACCTTGGTGGTGGCGGGCGTCTTGAGCCGACGGCTCTTGAAGTCTCCCGCAACGATGCGAATCACGCCGCGGCTCCACTCGGCGCCATGGCCGCGACGCGCGCTTGTAACGTCACCTGCCCCTGATACTCGTTCTGCTCCAGACGGAATGCCACGTCGAGCGGGTGCTCGAGCCAGGTCTGCGGCACGTCGTCGGCCCACTGGAAGCCGATCGCGGGCAGGACGCCGGAGCCGTCGTCGAGGGTGAACTTGAGGTGGTTCACGCCCACGCGGCGGGCGTTCACCGCCCGGGCGCCGCGCACACCGAACACCGGCGCGGGGTTGCCGGGCCCGCAGGGCTCGAGGTACCGGATCAGGCGCTCCAGCTCGTCGCTCACGAGACGCAAAGGCAGCTCCAGGTCCACCCGCTGGGCGGGTACGAGGTCGTCGGGGGCCAGAAGGTCGCGCGCCACGTCCAGAAACGCAACCCGGAACTCCTCGAAGCGCTCGCGCCGGATGGTGAGGCCCGCGGCCATCGTATGGCCGCCGTGTTTCTCGAGCAGGTGGCCCACGCGCTGCAGCGCGTCGTGCAGGTCGAAGCCCGCGATGCTGCGGCCCGAGCCGCGGCCCTGCTCGCCTTCCCAGGCGATCAGGAACGTGGGGCGGCCGTAGCGCTCCACCAGGCGCGACGCCACGATGCCGATCACGCCGGGATGCCAGTCGTCGGCGGCGAGGACCAGCGCGCGGTCGTCCGGCCGCAGCACGGCGTCGGCCCGCACCACCGCCTGTTCGAGAATGCGTTGGTCCAGGGCCTGACGGCGGGCGTTGAGCGTCTCGAGCTCGCGCGCCAGCTTCGCCGCCTCCACCGGATCGTCGGTCAGCAGCAGCCGCAGGCCGTCGTTCGCGTCGCCGATGCGGCCCGCCGCGTTGAGGCGCGGCGCCAGGATGTAGCCGACGTGCCCGGCGCGCAGCGGCTTGCCGGCGAGGCCCGCCGCCTCGACCAGGGCGCGCAGCCCCGTCCAGCGCGAGTCGGCCAGCATCTTGAGGCCGTGGCGCACGAGGATGCGATTCTCGCCGGTGAGCGGCACGACGTCCGCCACGGTGGCGAGCGCCACGTAATCGAGGAAGTGCAGCGGCAGGTTTTCCGAGCGGCCCAGGGCTTTGACGACGGCCTGCGCCAGCTTGAAAGCGACGCCCGCGCCGCAGAGGTCTTTGTCGAGCGACGGGCAATCGCTGCGCCGCGGGTCCAGCACGGCGGTCGCCGGCGGCAGCTCGGCGCCGGGCAAGTGATGGTCGGTGACGATGACGTCGATGCCGGCCGCTCGCGCGGCGCGCACCGCCGCGACGGCGGTGATGCCGCAGTCGCACGTGATGATGAGCCCCGCCCCCACGCGCTGCGCTTCCGTCAGCCCCGCGGGTCCGAAGTCGTAGCCGTCCCGCAGGCGGTGCGGCACGAAGGCGTGCGCGGTCGCGCCGACCGCGCGCAGCGTGCGCGTCAGCAGCGCCGCGGCGCATTGGCCGTCGACGTCGTAATCGCCGTGCACGAGGATCGGGGTGCCCGCGTGGACCGCACGCGTGATCGCGTCCACCGCCGCCGCCATGCCCGCCCAGGCGCCGGGATCGGCGAGGCGATCCAGCTCCGGCCGCAGGTAGGCGCGCGCGATTTCGGGGGCACCCATACCGCGCTGGATCAACAGGGCCGCGAGCGCCTCCGGCACGCGCAACGTCTCCGCGAGGAGGCGCGTGCGCTCGGGATCGGGCGCTGCTGTGACCGACCAGCGCGCGGGGATCATCTACTTGGCGTAGAGCAGCACACCACAGGCCTCACACGATTCGATCGAAAGGCCGCGCTGAATG
>WNGO01000416.1_pt1 | contig 25865 bp, 27 predicted proteins | sample 5400511 | NCBI WGS metagenome assembly WNGO01 (sample SAMN13153380, study PRJNA577476) | soil metagenome | isolation source: 20 cm soil or saprolite under Garry oak tree replicate 2 | place: USA:California | collected 2016-06-15 | reverse complement strand
CAGCGGATCGACGAACGGCCGCAGGCCCGTCCCCTTGACCCATTCCACAATGGCGGCAGCATCGTCGAGCACGTGATTGTAGATGGTATGCCAGATCTCCAGCCGTGTGCAGAGCGGGCTCAGCGCGTCGTAATAGACGCCCGGCTTCGGCAGGTTGTCGCGTACCCGCGCGGTCTCCGCCAGCGTCTTGCGCCACGGCTCCAGATGCGCGACCTCGCGCATCTGGACGTGGGCGGGCTCGTCGAGATTGTCGGGCATTTGCACCGCCAGCACGCCGCCGGACGGCAACGCGCCGAGCAGCCGCTGCAGTTGCTCGAGATGGCCGGGCACCCATTGAAAGATCGCATTGGCAAACAGAACATCGGTGTTTTCAGGCGGCGCCCAGTGCGCGATATTGGCTTCGATAAAACTGTGCCCCGGCAACCGTTCACGCGCCTGCCGCAGCATGTCGGCCGAATTATCGATGCCGATGACCGCCGCCTGCGGCCAGCGCTCGACCAGCAGCTCCGTTGAATTTCCCGGTCCGCATCCGATATCGACGGCCTTGCGCGCATCGGCAAGCGGGATCTGCGCCAGCAGGTCTCGCGAGGGCCGGGTCCGCTCGTCCTCGAACTTGAGATACTGCGCTGCGTTCCAGTCAGCCATGGGATTCCAACTTAGCGCGTCAGCTTCTTGTATTTCAGGCGGTGCGGGATGATGGAATCCTGTCCCAGCCGGCGCATCTTGTCCTTTTCATAATCCTGGAAATTGCCTTCGAACCATTCGACATGGCTGTCGTCTTCGAAGGCCAGCATATGCGTGGCGATACGGTCGAGGAACCAGCGGTCATGGCTGATGACCACGGCGCAGCCGGCGAAATCCTCCAGCGCCTCTTCCAGCGCGCGCAGCGTATCGACATCGAGGTCGTTGGTGGGCTCGTCGAGCAGCAGCACGTTGGCGCCGGACCTGAGCATCTTGGCCAGATGCACGCGGTTGCGCTCGCCGCCTGACAATGCGCCGACCTTCTTCTGCTGGTCGGCGCCCTTGAAATTGAACGACGAGCAATAGCCGCGCGAATTGACCTCGCGCTTGCCGAGCAGAATAAGTTCGTTGCCGCCGGAGATTTCCTCCCACACGCTCTTCTTGCCGTCGAGACTGTCGCGCGACTGGTCGACATAGCCGAGATGCACGCTCTCGCCGACCGTGATGGTGCCGTTGTCCGGTTTCTCCTGCCCGGTGATCATCCGGAACAGCGTGGTCTTGCCGGCGCCGTTGGGGCCGATCACGCCGACGATGCCGCCGGGCGGCAGTTTGAAGGTGAGGTTGTCGATCAGAAGCCGGTCGCCAAACCCTTTGGTCAGGCCTTCGAAATCGACCACGTTCTGGCCCAGGCGCTCGGCCACCGGAATCGTGATCTGCGCGGTCTGGGTCTGCTTTTCGCTGGCCTGCTTCAGCAGGTCCTCGTAGCGCTGGTAGCGCGCCTTGGACTTGGCCTGGCGCGCTTTCGGCGAGGCCGCGATCCATTCCTTCTCGCGCTCCAGCGTGCGCTGGTGGGCTGCGTCCTCGCGGCCTTCCTGCGCGAGACGCTTCTGCTTTTGCGACAGCCAGGCGGTGTAGTTGCCTTCGTAGGGAATGCCCTTGCCGCGGTCGAGTTCCAGAATCCATGACGTGACGTTGTCGAGAAAGTAGCGGTCATGGGTGACGATCAGGATCGCGCCGGGATAGTTGCGCAAGTGCGCTTCCAGCCATGATACCGATTCGGCGTCGAGATGGTTGGTCGGCTCGTCCAGCAGCAGCAGCTCCGGCTGGTCGAGCAGCAGCTTGCACAGCGCGACCCGGCGGCGTTCGCCGCCGGAGAGTTTGGTGACGTCGGAATCGTCCGGCGGGCAGCGCAGCGCGTCCATCGCCTGATCGACCTTGCTGTCGAGATCCCAGAGGCCGGCGGCCTCGATCTCGTCCTGCAGCCTGGTCATCTCGTCGGCGGTCTCTTCGGAATAATTCATCGCCAATTCGTTGTAGCGATCGAGGATCGCCTTCTGCTTGGCGACGCCCAGCATCACGTTCTCGCGCACCGTCTTGGTGGCGTCGAGCTGCGGCTCCTGCTCGAGATAGCCGACCCGGGCGCCCTCGGCGACCCACGCCTCGCCGTTATACTCCTTGTCGAGGCCGGCCATGATCCGCAGCAGCGTCGATTTGCCGGAGCCGTTGACGCCGAGCACGCCGATCTTGGCGTCGGGATAGAACGACAGATGGACGTTATCGAGCACCTTGCGGGTCGGGTAGGTCTTGGACAGACCCTGCATGAAATAGACGAATTGGCGCGCCATCGCGATCCCTTGAAACGAGAGGATTTATGGAAATTTGCTGCCGCTGATGTAGCGGCGCGACCCCGAAAGGGCAACCGCAGCCCGGTGTTTTCCATCCGTTCACCACGGGTCATTACGGTGTTTACACCATGTGTGCGCCAGATCACGGCATTTGAAACGATCTTTTAATAAATCAGGCGAAAGCTGTCGATCAGCGCCAGAAAAGGCGTTGGGAGCGGCAGAAGTCGCGATCGAAAAAGGCAGGACGCGTTATGGCAACCATCACGTCAGAATCCTTTTCCTCCCAGGCGGGCAGCCGCGACCGGCGGTCCACGCCTTTCGCTGAAATCCGCGCCTTCTGGCGTCAGTTCTTCGCCCGGGCATTCGATCCTTACCGGCCGGAACTGCATTATATGCGCGGCCCCGGCCCTGCCTGGCACGCCAAGCACGTGGCGTCGTCGCACCCGCATTCGACCTGATCCTGTCGGATATTTGAACCGCGAGCGCGCATAGAGCAGGCCCTTTTTCAACCTCAACCTCAGGCGCTTTTAGTACCGCAGACGCTTTTAGTGCCGCGGGCGCTTGCGCGCTTTGGAATTGCGCGCGACCATGGCGCTTCCCGGACGGCTCGTTTCCTTAGCCGTCATTATCGCCATGAACGGACCTCCCATGACGCGGCTGCGCTGTGCAATTCTCGACGACTATCTCAACCTGGCCTTGACGATCGCCGACTGGTCGAAAGTCAGCGATCGCGTCGATGTGACCGTATTCAACGAACCCTTTGCCTCCGCCGAGGCCGCGGCCAGCGCGCTGCAGGATTTCGAGATCATCTGCGCGATGCGCGAGCGGACGCCGTTTCCGCGCACGCTGTTTGCGGCATTGCCAAAACTGAAACTGCTGATCACCTCGGGCATGCGCAACGCCGCGCTCGATCTGGAAGCCGCCAAAGACCACCAGGTGGTGCTGTGCGGGACGCAATGGGGCCGCGATCCCACAGCACCCCTGACCATGGGCCTGATCCTGGAACTGACCCGCAATATCGGCCGCGAGAATGCGCGGATGCACGCCGGCGAACGTTTACAAAAGTTCGTCGGCATGGAGATCGAGGGCAGGACGCTCGGTGTGGTCGGCCTCGGCAAGCTCGGCGCCAAGGTTTCGGGGCTTGCCAAAGCGTTCGGCATGAACGTGATCGCGTGGAGCCCGAACCTGACGCCGGAGCGATGCAAGGAGGTCGGCGTCGGCTACGCTACCAAGGAGGAATTATTCTCCACCGCCGACATCGTCACCGTCCATGTGGTGCTGAGCCAGCGCTCGCGCGGACTGGTCGGGCCTGAGGATCTGGCGCGCATGAAGCCGACCGGCTACCTCGTCAACACCGCGCGCGGGCCGATCGTCGACGAAGCCGCACTGCTGCAAACCCTGCAGCAACGGAAGATCGCCGGCGCCGCGATCGACGTGTTCTCGGTCGAGCCGCTGCCGGTCGATCATCCGTTCCGCAAACTCGACAACATCGTGCTGACGCCGCATCTCGGCTACGTCACCGAAGAAGGATTTCGCAACCACTACGCCCAGATGGTCGAAGGCATCGACGCGTGGTTCAAGGGCGAGCCGCTGCGAAGATTGGCGTAGCTCTCCGCCCTAACAGCCATCAAAACGAAAAGGGCGCGCACCTGCGCGCCCTTCGGGATGATGTTTGTACGATCCTGCCGGCCTAGATCATGATCCGATTAGATTGAATCGGATCATGATCTCATCCTTTTGTTTGAGCATGATCTTTTCGGAGAACCGGTTCCCACTTTCCGGATCATGCTCTAACGCACCGTCACTGGCGCGGGCAGCGGCGGCACCACGGTGGGCCGTGCGCCCGGCACGCCCGACATTTGCGCGGGCGCCGGTGCGGCGGCGGCAGGTCCGGGCAGCGGCTGCGCCGAGGCTGTCGCGGTTCCCGGCGGTGGGCCGCCGGGCATCACGACCACGCGGGTGCCGACCTTGACGCGATCGAACAGGTCCGAGACGTCCTCGTTCAGCATGCCGATGCAGCCCGACGAGACGAACTTGCCGATCGTCGAGGGCTGGTTGGTGCCGTGGATGCGAAAGACGGTGGAACCGAGATACATTGCGCGGGCGCCCAGCGGATTGCCGGGACCACCGGCCATGAAGCGCGGCAGATAAGGCTGGCGTTCGATCATCTCGGTCGGCGGATGCCAATCCGGCCACTCGGCCTTGCGCGAGATCTTTTGCACACCGGTCCAGGTAAAGCCGTCGCGGCCGACGCGGACGCCGTACCGGATCGCTCGCCCGCCACCCAGAACGTAATAGAGATAGGTGTTCGGGGTATCGACGATCAGCGTGCCCGCCGGTTCCTTGGTCGGCAAAGTAACTTCCTGGCGGCGCAGATTCGCCGGCAGTTCCGCAGGAGCGACCTCCGGCTGTTCATCTGGCGGCAGCGCGGACAGCACCGTCGGCCTGCCGTCGGGCCCCACCGGCGCGGGCTGTACCGTTCCGGTGACAGTACCTGGGGCTCCGATAGCGCCTGGCGGGCGAAGCCCGCGGTTGTCGTCGTTAGGATAGATGAAACCCGATCCGGGAATGCGGCTATCGTCGTTGCCCCGGTCCGAATAGGTTTGCTGCGGCGGACCGGCGGGACGGTCGGAATAGATCACCGGCGGGGGTCCATCGGTGCGGCCATAACGCGGGTCATCAGGCGAAAGGATCGGACCGGTCGGCGCGCCGCGGTCGGAATAGACCGGCGGAGCGCCCAAGGGGCGGCCATAGCGCGGATCGGCAGGCGAAAGCACCGGGCCGGGCGGCGGCAGCGCCGTCGAACTCTGCGCATTCGGCGCCTCGTCATCTTCTTCCAGCGCATCGAAATCCGGCGCACCCGGAGCACGGCGATAGTCAGCCGGATAGCCGCCGGGCGGATAAGGCGCCGGTGCCGGCGCCGTCGAATAGAGCGGACCGGGGGCTACCGGATAGCCCTGCGCCAGTGCCAGCGAGGTTCCTGCTAAGCCTGCCGCCACGGCAGCACAAATCGTCAGAATCTGTTTGATCATCATTGCTTTGGTATAGCCCCATGCCGCCACTGGACCGTTAACGGCAGATGGCGGAAGATAGCGGCGCATTCAAGACAAATCGGCCACCTCGCGCCGGACTCCACCATTTGTGATGAGCGGAGTACCGTGGCAGCCATGCCTCACCGGGCAGGAATCGCTTTCCGGCATGCAAGGCGGGCATCTACTTCGCCGATTTTTAGCCACAGCCGCGGATCCCTTACGCTATTCTTAATTTAGCCTGATTCGATTCGCGCTGGCGGTGCCCGCTGCGTCGCGAACACGGCCAATTCTGTGGTCGCCGCGTTCCCGATAGCTCAAGGACCCTTGCAGAAACCCTGCGAAGGTGGAACTCGCACCCATGCTCCCCGGTTTCCGTTTTCTGTTCGCCGCGATCATGCTCTTACTGTCGATTTTGATCTTCGGGCTTGGCGCGGCGGCGCTGCTGCGCGCGGCGCATGAGGAATTTGCCAGCAATCCATCATGGCACGCGACGCCCGAAGCGACATTTGCGCAGCAAACCGAAGTCCCAAGACGTGAAGCTGGAAGGCCTGAAGCCGCGAGACCGGACGCTACAAGAACTGACGCTACAAGAACTGACGCTACAAGAACTGTCCTGGCGATCCTGCGCACGGATGCGGCCGCGGCCGCGAAGTCAACGGATGTTCCGCCGGCCGCGTTGCCGTTGGCGGCTGCGGAGCAAGCCGCGCCGCTCTCGATACCGGCTGAATCGGAAAGGATCGCCGCGCTGAAGCCGGAAGATTTATCGCCGCCCGAACCCGCCAAGCCCGAAATCCCGGTCTCGGAAAGTCCGGCAAAAACCGAGGCGGCACCGGCTCTGGCCGATACGCCTGCCCAGGCCGACGAAACCAGGATCGCGGCAACCGAGGAAGCCGTACCGCCGGCGAACGAAGCTACCCGTGCGGCATCTGGACAGATCAGCGCGCCGGCTTCGCCGGACACAGACCTGGCCTCGAAGACAGACCTGGCCTCGACGAAGATCGCCACACTGGACGGTCTCCCCGTCACCATCGAGGCGCAGCCCTCGGGCAAGGCCGCCGGTGCAAATCCCGACACGAGCGTTATCCAGAAGCGCCTGCAGGCACGGCGGGCGGCCCAGCGCCGCAGGATGGCAGCGCGCGCGCGCCTGGCACGACAAGCGCTTCAGCAGCAGCAGATCCCCAACCCGTTCGCTCCGCGGCCCATCCAACCGGCGATCCAACAACCGATCGTGCGCTGATCGCGGCGATCAGGCCGGGCCGGTCGCCACCGGCGGGCCGTCGGGCAGCCCCCATTCGGCCCACGAGCCGTCATAAAGCGCGGTGCCGCGCACGCCGAGCCGATAAAGCGCCAACGTCAACACCAGCGCGGAGACCCCGGAGCCGCAGCTCGTCACGATCGGTTTTGCCATGTCGACGCCGGCGCCCTTGAACGCCTGCCGCAGGTCCTCCAGCGGCTTCATCGCGCCGGTATTGGCGTCGAACAAATCGCCATAGGGTACGTTGCGGCTGCCCGGGATATGACCGGAGCGGCGGCCCGGCCACGGCTCGGCCACCGTGCCTTCGAAACGCGGCCGCGGACGCGCGTCGACAAGCTGTTCGGCGTGGGTTTCCAAATTGCCGAGCAATTGCTGCTTGCTGCGGACGAAGCTGGAATCGAGTTTGGCCTGGAATTTTCCAGACTTCGACGTGACCTTGCCGGAGTGCGTCGGGCGTCCTTCGCGCAGCCATTTCTGCAGGCCCCCGTCCAGCACCTTCACCTCGCGATGGCCGAACGACAGGAACATCCACCACGCCCGCGGTGCTGCGACCCAGGCGCCGGAATCGTAGGCGACCACGGTGTCGCCTGAGGAAATCCCGAGCGCCGACACGTCGCGCGCGAACTGCTCGGCGCTCGGATACATATGCGGCCGCGGGTCATTCGGATCGGCGATGGCGCCGACATCGAAAAACACCGCGCCTGGAATATGCCCGCCGAGATAATCGTCCGACGGCAGCGGCAGCACCCCGGGCATCTTGTAGGACGCGTCGATGATTTTGACCTTTGGGTCGTCGAGACGGGCGGCGAGCCAATCGGTGGTAACAAGTGGATCGTCGGCGGATGTCGTCATGAATGTAAACTCCTCCTTGTCATTCCGGGATGCGCCTCTTGGCGCAGGCCCGGAATCCATACTCCCTGTCGTGGTTATGGATTCCGGGCTCGCTCGCTTTGCTCGCGCCCTCAGATGTGCAATTGCACATCGGGGAATGACGAGGGAGCTGGTTTCATTGCAAGCGACTCTAACCCTTCGGCTTTTTCGGCTCGAATTTCTCGACCGGGCCGCCGGCGTCGCGCCAGGCGGCGAATCCGCCGCCCATATGGGCGACCGGCTTTAGCCCCATGTCCTGCGCGGTTTTCGCCGCCAGCGCCGAGCGCATGCCGCCCGCGCAATGGAAGATGAATTTCTTGTCGCCCTGAAAAATCGGCTTGGCATAGGGGCTGGCCGGATCGATCCAGAATTCCAGCATGCCGCGGGTGCAGGAGAACGCGCCGGGAATCCGGCCCTCGCGCTCGATCTCGCGGGGATCGCGGATATCGACGATCACGACGTCGTCGCTTTGCGCAGCCTTGATGGCGTCGGCGGCGCTCAGCGTTTCAATCTCGGCATTCGCCTCGTCGATCAGCGCCTTGATGCCGCGATGGATGGTCTGGGGCATTTTCTCGTACCTCCCAATTCCGTCATTCCGGGGCGATGCCAACGGGTCCGGCCGCTGGCCGGCCCGATGACAGGCTCCGCATCGAACCTCAGATGTGCGATTGCACATCGGGGAATCTCGATCGAGTTTTAATACAGCGAGATTCCGGGTTCGCGCTGCGCGCGCCCCGGAATGACGGCAATTACCGCACCAGTTCCTTCATCGCGCCTTCGAGACCGTCGATCGTGATCGGGAACATGCGCTCCGAAAACAGCCGGCGAATGAGAGTGGTCGATTCCGAATAGTCCCAATGCCGCTGCGCCACCGGATTGAGCCACACCGCGTGCGGATAGGTGCGCGTAATGCGTTCGAGCCAGACCGATCCGGCCTCTTCATTGACATGCTCGACCGAGCCGCCGGGGACCATGATTTCGTAGGGCGACATCGAGGCGTCGCCGACGAACACCACCTTGTAGTCGTGCGGATATTTATGCAGCACGTCCCAGGTCGGGGTGCGGTCGGTAAAGCGCCGCCGGTTCTGCTTCCAGACGCCTTCATAGAGGCAGTTGTGGAAGTAGAAATATTCCATGTGCTTGAATTCGGTCTTCGCCGCCGAGAACAATTCCTCGACCTGCTCGATGTGCGAATCCATCGAGCCGCCGATGTCGAAGAACACCAGCACCTTGACCGCGTTGCGCCGTTCGGGGCGCATATGCACGTCGAGATAGCCGTGGTTGGCGGTCTCCTTGATCGTGGTGTCGAGATCAAGCTCGTCGGGGGCGCCGGTGCGGGCGAATTTGCGAAGCCGCCGCAGCGCGATCTTGATGTTGCGGATGCCGAGTTCGACGTTGCCGTCGAGATCCTTGAATTCGCGGCGGTCCCACACCTTCACGGCGCGGAAATTGCGGTTCTTCTCCTGCCCGATGCGGATGCCCTCGGGATTGTAGCCCTCCGCGCCGAACGGCGAAGTGCCGGCGGTGCCGATCCATTTGTTGCCGCCCTGATGCCGGCCCTGCTGCTCCTTCAGGCGCTGGCGCAGCGTCTCCATGAGCTTGTCCCAGCCCATCGCCTCGATCTGCTTCTTCTCTTCCTCGGTGAGGTATTTCTCCGCGAGCTTCTTCAGCCATTCGGCGGGAATGTCCGCCTTCTCGATGGCGTCGAGCAGGCTCTCCAGCCCCTTGAACACGGTGCCGAACACGCGATCGAACTTGTCGAGATTGCGCTCGTCCTTCACCAGCGAGGCGCGGGACAGATAGTAGAAATTCTCCACCGTCTGCTCGGCGAGGTCGACGTTGAGCGCCTCCATCAGCGTCAGATATTCGCGCAAGCTCACCGGGACCTGCGCGTCGCGCAGCGATGTGAAGAATTGTAAAAACATAGGTTACAGATTGCCCGCCGGACCGTGAACGTCAAGGGCCTGTGCTGCAGGTCAAGGCGGCTTTATTGACCGCGGGGACCTTGTCTCGCGGAAACGGGGCTCTGCCCCACGGGTTGTTTCGGACGTTACGGCGCCTTCTGATCGGGCAGCCCTTCGATCGCAACGATCCTGAATTTGCCGCCACTCTGACGGATCTTTGCAGCTGACTGGTTTTCCGGCGAATCGTACCAGCGCTTTGCCGCATCCATATTTGGAAATTGCAGAATCGCTACACAACAAGGCGCGGAACCTTCGCCTTCGAACTGGGTGTTTTTCTGGCTTCTTGCGAGGTAGACGGCGCCGTATTTTGGCAGAATGTCACGCGCCAGCTTGGCGTACTCTTCCTGAATCGATTCCGGACCCGTTGTCGCGACGCGCTCGACGATGACCAAAGCGGGACGGTTTTGTTCCTGGCCATACGATGATTTCGATATAATCGCATGGGCAACCGCCATGGCGGACAGCGCTCCAGCAAAGACCACAAATTTTCTCGATGTCATAAGCATTGCCATCTCCTTATTGGCATCGACATCAATCGGTGACGCGCGGAACGAAAGGGCCCGGCAGCGATGCGAACGAAGCGGCCGCAGGCGTCGCCGGAGCAACGATATTGCCCCCGATCTGGTTCCGCGCTTTCACGGAGCGCGCCTGGTTTGCATTCTCGCACGGCGACGGCTTGTCGCCCTTTGCTGGCGCCTCGTCCCGCAGTCAGGAAACGATCGGTGTCGGGACACTAGACCTGCCGGGTTTTTCAACTAGAATTGATCGGCTGGGCTTTTCAACGGGGCGTTATCAATGACTATTCTGGCGGTACTCGTGATCGGCGCGATCGCCGGCTGGCTCGCCGGCCTGATCGTGCGCGGCGCCGGTTTCGGGCTGATCGGAAACATCGTGATCGGCATCATCGGCGCGCTGGTGGCGAGCTGGCTGTTGCCGCAACTGGGCGTCAGCCTCGGCGGCAGCGCGCTTCGCGATATCGTCAACGCCACCATCGGCGCGGTCATCGTCCTCGTCATTCTCTCGCTGGTCAGACGCGCCTGACGGCCCCTTCAACCCCGATGACGACCGCGGTCGTTTCCTGTTCAGGCCGAAGCGCGCTCCTGCGCTCAAGAACGTACAACAAGGCAAAGGCTCAATGAAATTTACCGGCACCAAAGATTACGTCGCCACTGACGACCTCAAGATCGCCGTCAACGCCTCGATCGTGCTCGAGCGCCCGCTTTTGATCAAGGGCGAGCCCGGCACCGGCAAAACCGTGCTGGCCGAGGAAGTCGCCAAGGCGCTCGGTGCGCCGCTTCTGACCTGGCATATCAAGTCCACCACCAAGGCGCAGCAGGGTCTGTACGAATACGACGCGGTGTCGCGGCTGCGCGACAGCCAGCTTGGCGACGCCCGCGTCTCCGACATCGGCAATTACATCAGGCGCGGAAAGCTGTGGGAAGCCTTCACCCATGAGAAGCGCCCGGTGCTGCTGATCGACGAAATCGACAAGGCCGATATCGAATTTCCCAACGATCTTTTGCTCGAACTCGATCGCATGGAGTTCTTCGTCTACGAGACCGGCGAGAACATCAAGGCGAAGCTGCGCCCGATCGTGATGATCACGTCGAACAACGAAAAGGAATTGCCGGACGCGTTCCTGCGCCGCTGTTTCTTCCACTACATCAAGTTTCCCGACGTCGACACCATGAACCGAATCGTCGACGTGCATTTTCCGAACATCAAGAAACGCCTGGTGGAAGAAGCCTTGCGGATCTTTTTCGAGGTGCGGGAAGTGCCCGGCCTGAAGAAGAAACCCTCGACGTCGGAGCTGCTGGACTGGCTGAAGCTCTTGCTCAACGAAGACATGACGCCGGAAATGCTGAGGGAGCGCGACCCGCGCAAGCTGATCCCGCCGCTGCACGGCGCGCTGCTGAAGAACGAGCAGGACGTGCATTTATTTGAGCGCCTCGCCTTCCTCAGCCGAAGAGAGGTGTGAGGGCGGCGCCGCTTCGCACCGCGGCAAACAGAATAAAAAAGAATAAGAAAATAAAAAGGATCGGGAGATGAACGTTCAACAGCAGATCCGGGCCGCCTCCGCTGACAGCACCGGGCATTTCGATGTTGTCATCGCGGGCGCGGGCATTTCCGGGGTCGGCGCGGCCTACCATCTGACCAAGCAGTGCGCGGGGACAAGTTTTGTTGTCCTGGAGACTCAAAAGAGTTTTGGCGGAACCTGGTTGACCCACCGCTATCCCGGCATCCGGTCCGACAGCGACCTGCATACCTTCGGCTACCGGTTCAAGCCGTGGACCAGCGCTCCGATCGCGACCGCCGCGGAGATTCTGAGCTATATGGGCGAGGTCATCGAGGAGAACGCCCTCGGCCCCCACATCCGCTATCAGCACAAGATTTCCTCGGCGCGGTGGTCGAGCGAGGAAAATCTCTGGACCATCGAAGCCATCCGGACCGATACCGGCGAAGCGGTTCGCTTCACGGCGAACTTCTTCTGGATGTGCCAGGGCTATTACCGGCACTCGGAAGGTTATACGCCGGAGTGGAAGGCCACGGAGAGCTTCAAGGGCCGGATCGTTCACCCGCAGCAATGGCCCGACGATCTCGACTACAAAAACAAGAAAGTCGTCGTGATCGGCTCCGGCGCCACCGCGGCGACGCTGATTCCGGCGATCGCCAGGGATTCCGCCCATGTGACGATGCTGCAGCGTTCGCCGACCTATTTCAGGACCGGACGCAACGCCATCGAAATTGCCGAAACCCTGCGCGCGCTCCAGGTTGACGAAACCTGGATCCACGAAATCACGCGCCGGAAAATCCTGTTCGATCAGGACGCCTTCACGCGCAAGACATTCGAAGAGCCGGAGGCGGCCAAGAAGGATTTATTGTCCGCGGTCGAAGCCTATCTCGGCCCCGATTACGATATCGCGACCCACTTCACGCCAAAATACCGGCCGTGGCGGCAGCGGATCGCCTTCATTCCGGACGGCGATCTGTTCCAGGGCATCAAGGCCGGCAAGGCCTCGGTGGTGACAGACGAAATCGAGCGGTTTACGGAGACCGGCATTCTCCTGAAGTCCGGCAAGGAGCTGGAGGCCGATATCATTATCACCGCGACCGGATTCAATCTGAGCGCCAACGGCGACATCGATTTCAGTATCGACGGCAAGCCGCTGGATTTCTCACAGACAGTGACCTATCGCGGCATGATGTTCACCGGCGTGCCCAATCTCGTCTGGGTGTTCGGATATTTCCGGGCGAGCTGGACGCTGCGGGTCGATCTGGTCGCCGACTTCGTGTGCCGGCTGCTCAACCACATGAAGGACATCGGTGCGCGGAAAGTCACGCCGGCGCTTCGGCCGGAGGACCACAACATGCCCTTGCTGCCGTGGATCGACCCGGAGAATTTCAATCCCGGCTACATGATGCGCGGCATGCACCTGTTGCCGAAGCGCGGCGACAAGCCCGAATGGCAGCACAACCAGGATTACTGGGCCGAGAAGGATGAGTTTCCCGCCATCGATCTTGGCGATCGGGCGTTCGTCTACGAATAGACCAGATCCACCTTCGCCCAGACTAGACGCCGGTTGCGCTGCGTAACGCCTCCGGCGCGCTGCGGCCGCGTATCAAATCCGAGGCCTTGTCGGCGATCATCATGGTCGAGGCATTGAGATTGGCCGAGATCATCCGCGGCATGATCGACGCATCGATCACGCGCAGGCCTTGTAACCCATGCACGCGGAGCTGGTCGTCGACCACCGCCCAGGTGCTGTCGGCCGGACCCATGCGGCAGGTGCAGCCGGGATGAAACGTCGTGGTGCCGCGCTGCGTCGCCGCGGCGAGGAATTCATCGTCGGTCTGCACGTCGGGTCCGGGGAAATCCTCATGCGCGTAATAGGGCGCGAGCGGCGCGGATGTGAGCAGGCGCCGCGCCAGCTTCATGCCGGCGACGACGGTGCGGCGATCGAGCTCCTCGACCAGATAATTGGTTTGAATGATCGGCGGCTCGAACGGATCGGCCGAGCGGGCGCGGACATAGCCGCGGCTTTCCGGCCGCTGCTGCCACGACGCGACCGTCATGCCGGGCTGGTCCTCGAGCTGTCCCTGCACGCCCTCCTTGTAGCTCGCGGGCGTAAAGGTCAGTTGCAGATCGGAGCTCTCGGTGGTCTCGCCGGAGTGCCAGAAGCAATAGACCATGGTCGGCGACAGCGACAGCAGACCGCGCCGCGTCGTGGCCCATTTGAGCGCCTCCACCGCGAGACTAAGGCCGCGCCTGCGTTCGTTGATGGTCTTGATGTTCTTGACGCGGGCGACCGAACGCGGCGCGTAATGGTCCTGCAGTCCCTCGCCGACGCCCGGCAGCGCGTGGCGCACCTCGATGCCGAGCGACCGCAACAAATCGGGCGACCCTATGCCCGACAATTGCATCAGTTGCGGCGAGTTGTAGGTGCCGCCGGCCAGAATGACTTCCTTGGCCGCGCGCACCTCGGTGACAGCGCCGCCCTTCCCGCCTTTGACATAGCGCACGCCGATCGCGCGCTTGCCCTCGAAGACAATTTCGGTCGCATGGGCATGGGTACGCACATGGACGTTCGGCCGCTTCATCGCGGGATGCAGAAAGGCGGTTGCCGCGCTGACGCGCAGGCCATTTTGAATGGTGCGCTGGGCGTAGGATACGCCCTCCTGGATCGCGCCGTTGTAGTCGGGGTTGCGCGGAATGCCGAGGCTCATCGCTCCGGCCATGAACGCCTCGCAGAGCGGATCCCGCCAGTCCATGGTGGTGACGGTCAGATTGCCGTCACGCCCGCGAAACGCGTCCTCGCCCTCGCCGACCCGCCGCTCCAGCCGCTTGAAGTAAGGCAGCACGTCCGGATAGCCCCAGCCGCGATTGCCGAGCTGCGCCCAGGTGTTGAAATCCTGGCGCTGGCCGCGATTGTAGATGTGACCGTTGATCGAGGAAGAGCCACCGAGCGTCTTGCCGCGCGGCGCGTAGATGCTGCGGCCCCCGGTCCACGGACCGGGCTCCTGCTGGTAAGCCCAGTTGATGCTCTTCATGTGAAAGGTCTTGATGAAGCCGGCCGGCAGATGGATGTAGGGATGCCAGTCGCTGGGTCCGGCTTCGAGCACACAGATGCTGGTGCCGGCATCTTCGCTCAGCCGGTTCGTGAGCACGCATCCAGCGGAGCCCGCGCCCACGATCACATAGTCGAATGTTTCCATCATCTTCCGCAGGTCCGCTACCGCGCCTTCTCGTTCAACTGATAAGTCAGATGCGCCTTCACCGTCGGCCATTCGCTGGCGATGATGCTGTAGACCACGGTATCGCGCAGGGTGCCGTTGGGCGCAGTCTGATGGTTGCGCAGGATGCCATCCTGTTTGGCACCTAACCGCTCGATGCCACGCCGGCTCTGATGATTGAAAAAATGCGTGCGGAATTCTACCGCAATGCAATCGAGCTTCTCGAACGCGTGGGCAAGCAACAACAATTTGCACTGGGTGTTGACCGCGCTGCGCTGCACGCGTTTGGCATACCAGGTAGAGCCGATCTCGACGCGCCGGTTCGGAGTATCGACATTCATGTAGGTCGTCATGCCTGCGATCTGGCCGTCGGCATCGAAAACCGTCCATGGCAGCATCGAGCCTGCCGCCTGCAACCCCAACCGGCGGTCGATCTCCTTGCGCATGTCATCGGCGCGCGGAATGAAGGTGTACCAGAGCTTCCACAGCTCGCCATCCTTCACCGCCTCGGTCAGCCCGTCGCAATGGTCCTGCGACAGGGGTTTTAGCTGCGCATAGGGACCGCCGAGGGACACCGGTTCAAGCCAGGGCATTGGATTCTCCGTTCATCAAGCCGTCATTGCGAGAAGCCAACGGGTCGCAATGACGTGGATAGTCATCGTTTCCATCACTTGTTCAGAAAATTCAGCGCCAGGCCGGGCCGCGCCCAGTCCATCGCGACCAGTTCGCCCCTGCCGGACAGTGTGATGTAGGCGGTCTTCAGGTCGGGCCCGCCGAAGGCGATGTTGGTGGTGACGCGGTCGCCGGTCGGCACCTGCTCGACGATGGTACCGTCAGGCGCGATCACCGAAATGCAGCCCGAGATCAGCGTCGCCACGCAGACATTGCCGGAAGCTTCCACCGCCAGCGAGTCGAACATCTGGTAACCGCCGAGGCCCGCGACCGGCTTGCCGCGCTCGCCGCGATAGATCACATCGCGCGGCCTGACTACGCCGGGCGCGGACAGGTCGAACGCCCAAAGCCGTGCCGTCGGCGTCTCCGCGACATAGACCGTGTTCTCATCGGGCGACAGGCCGATGCCGTTGGCGGGCATCATGCCGAACACGGCTTCGACCACCTCCTTGGCCCCGGGCTTCATGTAGTAGAACGCACCGACATCCATGTCGCGCGCGCGGCGCTTGCCGAGATCGGTGAACCAGAGCCCGCCGTGCTTGTCGAATACCAGATCGTTCGGCCCCTTCAGCGGATGCTCGCCGCATTTGTCGAACAGGGTTTCGACCTTGCCGGTCGCAAGATCGACACGCTGGATCGAGCCGCCGATATATTCGGCCGCCGATGGCGGGCCCGGCATCATGGTGCCGCGCGACGGGGCCCAGCTGAATCCGCCGTTGTTGCAGACATAGATCTTGCCGTCGGGACCCATCGCCGCGCCATTGGGACCGCCCGGAATTTCCGCGACCACCTGCTTGCGTCCGTCCGGCCACACCCGCGTCAGCCGCCGGCCACGGATTTCGACCAGCACCACCGATCCGTCCGGCATGACCACCGGCCCTTCCGGAAATTCAAGATCGGTGGCGAGAACGCGAACATTCGGCATGAAATCCTCCCCGGCAATTTCGGCTGCAGGCGGATTCCAAGCTCATTCCGCACGCGCAACAACTTCGTTGCGTGACGTTATGGCAAAGTCGATATCGATTGCCAAGCAATGTCAGGCTATGGACCGCGCAAGGCAGCCCCGCGCCGCCTATTGCGCGACCGGTATCCAAATCTCGAGGCCGCCATTACCGGTGAGCGGATCGAAGTTCTCGTCGTAACGCTCGAAGTTGGGTGCATCGGCTGCTTTCAGCCCGGACGCCGGCAGCCAGTGATTCCAGATCGTGTTGACGGTGCGGCGAATGGTCGAGATGTGGTCGCGGTGGGTGAAGACCGCATATCTCTGCTCGGGTATCCGGACCCGGCTGAATTCGCGCGGCAGATCGGAGAAGTCAGCCACTTCGACGCCGGCGATGTAGTCGAAATTTCCGGCATCATCGGCGTTGCAGCAGACGCCGTAGGCCACCGGCCCGATCCGGCCGGGAAAGTTCGCAACGGATTGATGAAAGCGCTGCCACTGACCGGGTATCGCCGCACCGGTCTCGCAGGTGTAACGCTCGCCAATACCGGCGACGAGCAGCGGCTTGCCGGTCTGAAAACGCGGTGCTTGAAGATTGTCTGTGAGGGTTGAATCCATGAGGATCGGCTCCTGAAGCTTGATGTGATCGAGACACGTCGATGCGCGGACCGCTTCGGGCGTGACCCCGAAATGGTCGCGGAACGCGCGGGTGAATGCTTCGTGAGAGCCGTAGTCCGCGTCCAGCGCGAGCGTAAGGATGTCGGGTGCGCCGTTCGCGAGCGCACGCGCGGCCTCGCTGAGACGTCGCGCACGCACATAGCGCATGACCGACAGTCCCGTCGCGGCGCCGAACGCCCGCACCATGTGGAAGCGCGAGATTCCACCGACGCCGGCGATCTCGTCGAGCGTCAACGCGTCGGCAAGATGGCTTTCGATAAACCAGAGCGCCTTCTGGGCCGGATTCATGGACGACAGCCTTTGTTCGAAGCTCGCGCATCATGATGAATTGGAGCGCGCTTCGTTTGACAGTCCTTGCTCTCATTCGCTTCTTTTTAAACCGGAACCGGACGCGATAGTTTCTTCCACTCTGCGGAAAATAAATTGCAGATGATGCGGTTCAAGGGCGAGAGCTGGGAGTTGTTCGGCCCGCTGATGTCAGGCGAAAAGAACAGCTGAGCGGGCGTTAACGTCATCCCTCCCTCTCGTGGGCCACGAGAGGGAGGGATAAGGGCGATTTATTTCGCGCCATCCTTGGCAGGTGCCGCATTGTCCTTGGCCGGCGGTGCGTCGGCTTTGTTCTGATCGCCGGCCGCTTTCTTCTGCGCCGCCTGCAAGTCGTCCACGATCTTCTGCAGACCGATGACCGTGCTTTTCAATCCGTCGATCTGCCGGTTGGCGGCATCGAGCTTTTGCTGATGGTCGGCGCCGAGTTTGGTGATTGTCTTTTGCAGGAAATCGACATTGCTTTGCAGACAACTGGTCCGCCGCTCCATGGTTTTTTCGACGGTGCAGATTTCGATGCCGGGAACGTCCTGGGCTCGCGCGCCTGTGCACCACAGCATGCAGTGCGCCGAAACGACTGAGGCGACGAGAGCGATCCGCCTGATCATGAAAATCCTCACTGCGGCATTTTCCGCGAAAATGCTCCTGACCAACAAATTGCGCGGATTCTACCGCAGATAAGTCCGCAATCTGGGTAAATTCGTTCTGCGTCTTAAAATCGGTATCCGGTTTGTGGAATGCGCGCTAAGTATCGCCATCACATCAAATTGCATAGAGCTGGCGCGCGACCCGAAAGATACCACACTGAAACCTCATTCGCGCGATGAGATTTCGGATCAGGACCCAAGCTAAGGCAGGGGCGCTGCTCAAGGGCGCGAAACGCCGACGCGGCGGTTTCGCGTCTCTCTCAGGGGAGAATTTTGGAAATGGCAACGCGCGAACGACGTCTGGCCGAATTCAACGGCAACGGCCAACCACCGGCGAATGAACCGGTTCAGGTGCTTTGCGAGGACCACAGCGGTACTTATCAACTTCCGTTCGCCTGCCGCTGGGTCGACGGCGAATGGCGCAACCACGAGTCCGGCGGCACCGTTGAGGCGACCGTGGTCGGCTGGCGCCTGCCCCGGGCCCGGACCACCACCCGCGCGCTTTAAGCCCGGGCCGCTGTGCCATAATGCAACGGAGGCCGTCGGCGTTCTTAAGGATCAGAACGCCGACGGAACGAACCGCGCCCGAATCAGTGGTTGAGCTCCGTACTCCCGTGTTCACGGCTAGATGTCGGCTTGGCTGCTATACGGCGCACCACATCCAGCACTGCTGAAACCGAACGCCGCAAACGACCGGCGACAAACGTTAACTTGGCGCTACTTCCAGGGCGTCACCGGCGGCACCTTGTCGGTGGCCGGCGGCACGTCGACGGTTTTAAAGTCCGCCGGGCTGACGATCTCGAGATATTCCATGTCCGGCGAGTAATCGTAGAGATAGTGCACGATCCCCGGGCGCTGATGGACGACGTCGCCGGCCTGCACCAGGGTCGGCTTGTCCTCATACATGAATCGGGCCCAGCCCTTGGTCATGATGACGATCTGGAAATCGCATTCGTGCTTATGCCAGCCGGTGCCCTCTTCCGGCGGCATCTCGGGATTGGCCTTGACCAGATGGCAGATCACCTGACCGCCGGTCGCGGCCGCGATACCGAGATCGCGATACAGGAAGAAGTCGCGTAAGCCGCCTTCCGTGAATTCGGTATCACCAGGTTTGACGTGGGAAAATTTGCCGACGACAGCGTGCTGGTTCATCGAGGCCTCCACTGCTCTTGTCCAAGCGATCGCGACAAATTTTGGCGTCCAATTTTTCGGCAGCGCGGGATTGCCGTGTTCGCAGCTTCATTGTGCTATGCGAAAATCACGCCAGCCGCGCTGCACTGCGGCGGTTTCGACGATCGCCGCCGTTGACGCGCCGAAGCTCTTGCACGGAAGACAAAATTCGAGTTGAGCAATTCTTGGGGCGTCGTTGCCTGCCAAGCGCCAGCGGCAGTGAAAACGCTGTTGATGGCACCAAGTTAAGCAAAGCGTGCCCGCTGCTTAAGCCCTTCAAACAGGCAGCGGAGCGCCTGCGTTGCCTAATATTCGACCTCAAGCTCTTCGATATCGGCCGGCTCGGCCTTGGCAGCCTCGATCCATTCCTGCATCTCGGGCATCGCCATGATCATGTCGGCATAGGCCTTGAGCCTCGGCTCCAGCTTGACGTCGTAGGTCATGAAGCGGGTCACGACCGGCGCGTACATCGCGTCCGCCATGCTGCGTTCGCCGAACAGGAACGGCCCGCCCGACTTGGCCAGGCATTCGTGCCAGATCGCACAGACCCGATCGATATCGGCTTGCGCGCGCGACCAGATCTTGAAGCCGGGGAAATGGCCTTTCAGATTGACCGGCAGGGACGCGCGCAGGGTGGTAAATCCCGAATGGATTTCGCCGCAGATCGAACGGCAATGCGCCCGCAATATACGGTCTGGCGGCAACAGGCCGGCGTCGGGCATGACCTCGTTGAGGTATTCGGCAATCGCCAGCGTATCCCATACGGTGGCGCCGTCGTGCCGCAGACACGGCACCAATATCGACGACGACAGCAGCAGGATTTCGGCCCGCGCCGACGCATCGTCGGGCGCGGTGATGACTTCGTCGAACTCCAGCCCGGAAAACCTGGTCAGCAGCCAGCCGCGCAGCGACCATGACGAGTAATTCTTGCTGCTGATGGTCAGTGTCGCTTTCGCCATATGGCCTTTCCCTCAACGCCCGTACGCCCGCGGGAGCCATGCCCGCACGCTCTGCCAAAGCGTGCCGCTGCAAGGTGCCCATTATTATGCCTCACCCATCCTTGCAGCAAGCGACGTGCCAGTTTGCAAGGCTATTTGGCCCCGTTTTGGCTTCGATATTGCATAGCAACAAGGGCGGGGACGGATTCGGATGATGTCGATGATGTATCAGGCGTATCAGAACCACATGGACCTGACCGCGCCATGGCGGACCGGGGCGGCAGCGGCGCTGAAATATCTCAACCTCGTGCCGCAAGGCGTCTCGGACAAACTGTTCGGGCGGCTCGCCGCCGCGCTCGAACTGATCTCGCGCACCTCGCTCACCTATGCCCGCCCGGCCTACGGCATCGACAAGGTGCTGGTTGGCAATCAGGAACTGAAGGTGACCGAGGAAGTCGTCTACGCGACGCCGTTCGGCTCATTGCTGCATTTCAAGAAGGAGAATTCACCGGAGCAGCCGCGCATGCTGCTGGTGGCGCCGATGTCCGGCCATTTTGCCACTCTGTTGCGTGGCACGGTGAAAACCTTGCTGCAGGACCACGACGTCTACATCACCGATTGGCACAATCCCCGCGACATACCGCTCGATCAGGGCAAATTCGGCCTCGACGAATACACCGAGCATCTGATCACCTTTCTCGACCAATTGGGCCCCCGTTCGCACATGGTTGCGATTTGCCAGCCGTCGGTATCCGCGCTCGCGGCCGCGGCGATCATGTCGGAGGACAACCACCCCGCACGCCCGGCAACCCTGACCTTGATGGCCGGACCGATCGACACGCGAATCCAGCCGACCAAGGTCAACGATTTCGCCAAGAGCAAGCCGCTCAAATGGTTCGAGGAGAATCTGATCAACTACGTGCCGTTTCAGTGCAAGGGCGCGTTCAGGCAGGTTTATCCCGGATTCATTCAGCTCACCGCTTTCGTATCGATGAACCTCGAGCGTCACATCAAGCAGCACATGGATCTCGCCCAGCATCTGGCCAAGGGCGAGAAGGAAAAAGCCGAAACCATCAAGACCTTCTACGACGAATATTTCGCCGTGATGGATCTGCCGGCGGAATTCTATGTCGAAACCATCCGCGATGTGTTTCAGGAGCATCTGCTGCCGCAGGGCAAGCTGACCTATCGCGGCCGGCCGGTGAACCCGGCCTCGATCAAGCGAATGGGCCTGATGACGGTGGAGGGCGAAAAGGACGACATCTGCTCGATCGGTCAGACGCTGGCGGCGCAGGACCTTTGCACCGGCGTGCGCGCCTATCGCAAGGTGCACCACATGCAGGCCGGCGTCGGCCATTACGGCGTGTTCAGCGGCAAGCGCTGGAACAACGAAATCTATCCGCTGCTGCGGGATTTCGTGCACGTCAATTCGTGAGTTGACGAGGTTCACCTCACGCCTCTGTCATTGCGAGCGAAGCGAAGCAATCCATTCTGCCGTGTGGCCCTTTGGATTGCTTCGCTTCGCTCGCAATGACGGGCTAGGCTATCCTCCGTTTGGAGGATACCATCACCTCAAGGACGACCGCCCAGACGACCGCCCAGCCCAGACGACCGCCCAAGAGTCGTCCCGGGAGGAATGCTCATGAAATCGATATCGGCAAATTTCCGTAAGCTTGCGCTCGGCATCGTTAGCGCCCTGTTGCTGGCAGGCTCAGCAAACGCCGCTGAGGTCAGGGTGATGATCTCGGGCGGGCTGACCGCGGCCTACAAGGAACTGGTGCCGGAGTTCGAGCGCTTGACCGGCAACAAGGTGCTGACGGCTTACGGACCCTCGATGGGGACCACCGTCAATGCGATCCCGATCCGGCTGGAACGCGGCGAGGCCGCCGATGTCCTGATCATGGTCGGCTATGCGCTGGGTGATCTGGTCAAGCAGGGCAAGGTCGTTGCCGACAGCCGCGTCGATCTCGTGAAATCGCCGATCGGCATCGCGGTGAAATCGGGCGCGCCGAGGCCGGACATCAGCTCTGCCGACGCGGTGAAGCGCGCGCTGCTGGCCACGAAATCGATCGCCTATTCCGACTCTGCCAGCGGCGTCTATGTCTCGACCGAAATGTTCGAGAAACTCGGCATTGCCGATGCCATGAAGGACAAGGCCAGGAAAATTCCTGCCACCCCGGTCGGCGAAATCGTGGCGCGCGGCGACGCCGAGATCGGCTTCCAGCAGATCAGCGAGATGCTGCCGGTGTCCGGCATCGATATCGTCGGCCAATTGCCGCCCGAGCTGCAGAAGATCACGGTGTTTTCAGCGGGGATCGCCAGCGTCTCCAGGGAGCCCGACGCCGGCCGCGCGCTGATCAAGTTTCTCGCATCGCCCACCGCCAGCGCCACGATCGTCAAGAGCGGCATGGAGCCGATCCCGGCAGGGGCCACGAACTAGCAGGGCTCAAAGGCCCCGCTATTTCACCCGGATTGGATTGTCCTTCAGTCCATTGTTGTCGTAGGCCTTGCGCAGCACGCCATTTGACGGGGCTTCCGTCATGAATTTGGTCACGAACGCCAGCGCGAGCGGATGATTTGGCGGCACCGCCACCGCGGTCACGGTCTGTTTGAAGGTTTCATCCAGCACGCGCGTTCCCGGAATCTTTTTCGCCATGGCGTTGAGCTGGTCGCGCGACAGCGCGAACGCATCGACCTCGCCGCTCTTCAACAGGCCAAAGATTTCGTCATAGGTCTGATAGCCCGTGACCTTGGCGTTCTTCAGATGCGCGATCGCGCCGCGCATGGTGGTGGTGTTATTGACCGCCGCGACCTTGACGCCTGCCCGATCGAGCGTCTGAAAATCCGTGGCTGACGATCCCGCCTTGACGATGTAGGTCGCATCCGCGACCTCGTAAGTGGGCCCGAACGACATCCGCCCCTCCCGCTCCGGATCTTTCGGCAGGAAAGTAACATCCCAGGTGCCTTTCGATACGGCGTCGACAATCTGCCCGGAGTTCTGGTGCACGACATATTCGACGGGCACGCCGAGCTGCGCCGCCATCTCCTTGCCGAGATCGACCGGCACCCCGGCATAACCTCCGGCCTCGTTCCTGGTGGACCAGAACGCGCCGCCCGCCGGGCTGATCGCGATCGCCACCCGCAGCTTGCCGGTCGGCGCGATTTCGTCCTTCAGAGCATCGGCGCTTGCGGGACCAGCGATCATCATCGAGACACCCAGAACGACGCCGGCGATGCGCGGCAAGGATTGATCGAACATCGGATTCCGCCTCCCAATCGGCTCGTTATAGTCGAGCTTCACCAGCCATTGTGGTCGATTGCAGGAAGCGTTGAAACCCGGATTCTGGGCGGAAACTGCAAATTGTTGGAGCGCCCTCAAGCAGCGCGCACCGTGTCGAGAAACCTGCCAACCTCAAGCCTGAGGCGATTGCTTTCCCCGGACAATGAATGAGCCGAGATCAGAACTTTTGCGGAGCGCGACTGAATTGACGATAGCCAGAATCGTCAATCGCAGAGTCACTGCCGACCTTATCACGATCGAGCGCGACAAGCTTGTCGCTGAGAAAGGCCCTGGCCTCCTTCGCCGCAGGCGGCGGCACTTGCCCGGTCCGCTGGGCATCGAAGCTTCGCATCGCCGCAGCCTGCTCGTCGCTCCTGGCATGCAAGCCGCCGAGCAAGCTTTCCAGTTCCGGATCGCGAATAACACTCATGGATTGCTCGCTTCCACCGCCGGCACCCTGATCTCGGTCGGCAGGATGATCGCCGCCGCGATCACCAGCAGGCATAATCCCGCGAAAGCGTGCAGCATGGTGACAAAACCGCCCTGCTCGTACAGCCACGCCACCAGGCCGACCGACACGCCTGCGGCGGTGAAGCCGATGAAATAGCGCACCGCATAGGCGCGCGAGCGCCATTCCTCGCTGGTGTATTTGCCGACCATGGCGTCGTTGACGGTGACCTGGCCGAACGCTCCCATCACGATGCCGATCGAAGCCAGGATCAGCGGCAGGTTCGACAGCGTGGCCGCCAGATACAGGAACGGCGCCAGCATGAACGACAGCGGCAGCGAGACGGCCTTCAGCGAATAGCGGTCGATCAGCTTGCCGATGGTGTATTGCGTCATCGCGCCGAAGACATAGACGCAAGCCGCGATCACGCCGAGCAGTGCAGGACTTTTGGTCAGGTCGGCGAGCCGCTCCGCGAACAGTTTTGGCAGCGCCACCGTTACGGCATTGAACGTTGTGGAGATCGCGATCACCACGATCAAGAGCGCCAGGAACACCCGCCACATGTCACTCTTTGCAACCCGCGCCTGCGCCGCCGCCTGCTTGAAGCCGGAGCGATCCTCATGGACCACGGTTCGCGCGAAGGTCAATCCGATCAGCACCGTGACAATGCCGGGAACGACAAAAGCCCAGCGCCAGCCGAGGTACTGGCCGACCACCCCGGTAACCAGCGCCGACGACGCCACGCCGAGATTGCCCCAGACGCCATTGAGGCCCATCTCGCGGCCGAGCCTGTCGGCGTAGGACACGATCATGGCGGTGCCGACCGGATGGTAGATCGACGCGAACAGGCCGATCGAGAGCAAGGCCGCGCCGAGTTGCAGCGGCGTCTGCACGAGGCCAACCGCGATCATCGACGCGCCGATGCCGACAAAGAAGATCACCATCATATGACGGCGGCTCCAGCGGTCGCCGAGCCAGCCGGTCAGCAACGATCCCGCGCCGAAGGCGACGAAGCCCGGGGTGGCGTAAGGCAATAGTTCGGAATAGGCCATGCCGAGCGCCGGCCCCATCACGATGACCGCGGCCGCGAAGATCAGCATCGAATAATGGTCGATAAAGTGGGCGGCGTTAACGAAACCGATCACCCGGCCGGGGCTGTTCATGGGTCGAATCCTGTTATTTCCTGAAATAGGTTATATGGTCTTGTCCTGACGGGATGTGGCCAATGAGTATCGCCGAAACGCCAATCGCTGCCATCCGAGGGAGCCGCCCCGCGACCAGCGCCGGCGTCCATCTGGTCGCGCGCCACTACCGAAAAGGCGTCCGGCTCGACACCCATATGCACCGCGAGGCGCAACTGGTTTATGCCGCCAAAGGCACCATGCAGGTCACCACGCCGAAGGGGCGCTGGCTGGTGCCGCCCGACCGCGCGGTCTGGGTGCCCGCCCGTCTCGAACATTCCATCGACGTGCTGGCGGATATCGAAATGCGAACGCTGTATTTCGATCTGGCATGGCTGGCGCGAGAGCAGCGCAGCGCGAGCCTCGATGCGGAATTCGTGGTGCGGGTGTCGCGACTCCTGCACGAGGCGATCCTCGCGCTGTTCGATGGCGGCAATGACCCTGACCGCACCGGGCTTCTGATCAAGTTGGCCGTGCTCGAACTGCATCGGGCCGAAGACTCCGCGACATTCATTCCGCTGCCACACGAGCCGCGCTGCCGGCGCGCGGCGGACATCGTGCTCGATGACCCCACCGGCTCGCACGAGATCGAGACGCTGGCGCGCGAGGTCGGGACCTCGGCGCGGACGCTGTCGCGGCTGTTTTCATCGGAGACGCAACTGAGCTTCAAGAGCTGGTGCCAGCGCGCGCGCATCGCCGCGGCGATCGAGAGGCTGTCAATGGACGCCAATGTCTCGGTCAAACAGCTTGCCTCCGACCTCGGCTATGCGAGTGTGCCGGCGTTTTCGCACGCATTCCGGCAAGTGACGGGCAAGACGCCGACGGAGTTTGCGGAGACGAAGTGAGGTGGCTCGGCTGCCGCCGAGCCACGCATGGCTGTAATACATTTGCTAAAGGTGGGAAGCGTTCGGATGAGGCGAAACAGCGC
>WNGO01001181.1_pt1 | contig 25885 bp, 26 predicted proteins | sample 5400511 | NCBI WGS metagenome assembly WNGO01 (sample SAMN13153380, study PRJNA577476) | soil metagenome | isolation source: 20 cm soil or saprolite under Garry oak tree replicate 2 | place: USA:California | collected 2016-06-15 | reverse complement strand
CTCGCCGCGCCACCCGATCGCGAACTATCACCGTTTCGCACCGACGACGTGAAACCAGCGCCCCGATTGTGGTGGCGAGTGCGCCTCCCGCTCGCGTGGGCGGCCACCGTGGCGCTGGCCCTCGGGATTGGGACATACCTTGGCGGACGTGGCGACACAGGCATCGTGCCTAGGCCCTATGCGCGCTCGAGCAAAATGACGGATGGGCTCGCGCCCAGCGCTCCTGCGCCCGACACGCCCGGTAGGGCGGAGCGCGAGGCGCGCCCCAGCCGCCATGAGCAACGGACCCCGCCGCCGCAGCCAGCACCCGCTCCCGCAGTCGGCGCAATCGCCGAGGCGAAACCCGAGAAACGCTACCAGGCGTTGGCCGACTCCCTGGTTGCCCTCAGCGCGCGTGACGAGGCCGTTGCCGCGGGCGAACGTTCAATGGTGGCCGCGAAGACCGCCGCACCCACACCCTCTCGCCTCGAGGCCTTCAAAGGAGATGGGGTAGGCGCGCTCCAGAAGGAGGGCCCCATCACACCCGACAGCGCGCGCGCGGTGCTCGGCCGGGATCCGATGGTCGTCCCCGATCTCCCCATCCGCGGGCTGTACCGCGGGCAGATACACGGGTACGCCGGATTGGTGATCGTCGAGCAGGCGCTCGATTCCAGCACCGTGATCGACGTGGTGAACGGCCACGTCTCACCGATGGCGGTCGACGCCGTCGCGGTCAGTGGTGCGAACGGAGCGCCGCCGCCGCGACCCGACATGCCGAGTCCGGGTGCACAGGCCGCGCCCGGCCGCGCGGCACGCCAGCGAGCGGCCGAGCCGCCCGCCGTCTACGTAGATGTGCTTGGTCCAGTCTCAGCCGACTCGCTTGCGGTCCTGAAGCGACGGCTCCGTCCACTGCTGCGCTAGCGCCGTCAGCGCACGACGATCGTCCCTTGCATCCCGAGCGCCACGTGGATGGTGCAGTGGTAGGTGTAGGTCCCGGCGTCCAGAGCCGGAGTCGTGTAGCCCCCGAAGACATCGTAGCAGAATTGGGTGGCGTCGTCGGGCCCGCATCCCAGGTGACATTGTGGCTCACGGAATTGGGCGCCCAGCTGAAAGTGACGGTCGAGCCGATCGCCACAGTGTCCGGCGTCGGCTGAAAAGTGTTGTCCGACACGGTGATCGTGGTCGAATGCCCCCCCGTGTTGCTCCCGCCCCCATTCGGGGATGTCGAGTTGCTGCACGACGCCAGTAGCACGACCCCCGTCACGACTTCCAGGACTACCAGTCCCGACCGCATAGAGCCTCCGGCGTCGCCCGTCACCACGGATTGGACGTATTGGTCGAGGATAGTACCCGCTCAAACAGGAATGGGCAGCGAGAACGTCGCCGCGTTGCAGAGTGGGAGCTTTGGTGGAGCTCCCACTCCAGAGTCTTCGCTGGTAGGCACCTTGCTCGGAGACGCGCGAATCGAGCAGCCGCATTGCAGAGTGGGAACCCTAGTGATGCTCTCGCTCCAGCGTGTCCGCGGCGAGCCGTGGTGAGAGCATCGGGTAGCGAGCCCCGAACCAGCCGTAGGACAGGAGAAACAACCCGGCGAACAGCACGGTCACGCCGGCCTCGGGTACGCCGATCGCCGGTCCGGCGCCGCCATTGATCGAGGGCACGATCTCGAGATAGCGCTCGAGCCAAATGCCCACCAGGCTGACGAGCGCCAGTGTCACGAGCGTGAGGCCATGTTTCTTGGGCCGCACGCCGAGCAGACCGATGAACGGCGTCACGAACACCAAGAGAAACACCGCGACGCCAACCGGCTTCCAGGGACCGATGAGCCGGTAGAAGATGAAGAACGTCTCCTCGGGCAGGTTGCCATACCAGATGACCAGGTACTGCGCCCACATGAGGTAGGCCCAGAACACGGTAAACCCGAAGCACAGCTTGCCGAGGTCGTGCTGTTGCTTGGCGGAGAACAGTGGCCCCAGCCCCATACGGCGGCGGACCGCAATCGTGAGAATCGCAAGGGCCATCAAGGCGGCGAGGAAGCTGCCCATGAAATAGAACGCGCCGAACAGGCTACTCACCCACTTGTGGGCCAGCGACATCATGAGGTCGAAGGCCAGCAGGCTATAGCCGAAGGCGTACGTCACCACCAGGATCGCCGCATCGCGCATGATGACGTCGCGTCCTTCGAGGCGCTCGGCGGGACGGCCGTCGGCGAGCTCACGCACGTCGGGGGCCATGTCGTGGCGCACGAATCGCCAGGAGAGCCACGTGAGGAGCGCGTAGACAGCGCCGTTGCGAAGGAAGAAGAACTTCGTCCCGAGCCAGGGACCCAGGTCCGGACGGGGCTCATGCAGCCAGCTGAAGATGTGCGCTCGGCCGAGAAAGACCGCGAGGTACGCGAGCAGCGAAACGAACAGGAACGCCACCGCGGCTTCGGCGAGCCGAATGACGACGCCTGACCAGTGTCCCTTGGCGACCTTCTGGATCGCGGCGAAGACGACCAGTCCCTGCGCCAGCCCCGTCCAGTACATGAAGTTCACGTGCCACGCTTGCCAGGCCCGCGCTGCGCCACCGACAGTCAGCACCCACAGGAAGGTCGCGCCGCCGGCTAGCGCCAAGAGCGCGCCCAGGAGGCCGAACGTTCGCGCCGGGAACTGTCGCGCCGTCCGCGCCAGCTCGGCACGCGGGACCCGCCCCCCCCGCTCCCCCCTCCCCGTCGCGGTCGCGGCGCTCATCGTCTCCCCCGCGGGCTTGCAGCCGCTTGCAGGGTCCGCACGTAGTTCACGAGATCCCAGCGCTCGGTGTCGCGCACCTTGTCGCCGTAGATCGGCATCAGCCCCCGGCCCATGACCTGACCGCTCACGATGACCGCGTAGATGTACCCATCGGTGCGGCGCGCGATCGTGTCGTTCACGAGCGAGCGCACGCCAAAGAACGGTCCGCCCGCGGCCGAGGAGATCGGTCCATCCCCCCGGCCCTCCTGCCCATGGCACACGAGACAGTAGGTCTCATAGACGAACCGGCCGCGGTTGATCGACTCCGAGGTCCTGGTCCGGGGATTCACCAGCCGGTCGGCCGTCTGCAGGCTCATCGCCGGCTCGACGCCGGTCACCGGCACGGTACCGGGGACGGGCGGGATGGGCCGGGCGTACGGCTTGATGCTGCGTTGATGCCGCATCGTGGCGAACCAGTCGATGCGGTGCACCACGTCGTCGGGGTTGCACGCAAGGGCGGCAAGCGCCGCAAGCGCGGCAACCGCGGCACGCGGCCTACGCACGCCGGATCTCCTCGGCACCTGCGCCGCGCAAGAGAGACTCGACCTGACCCGCGCGCGCCGGCTGGCTGGGCACGAAGATCCCGAACTTGTCGTTCGTGAAGCGGGGATCGTAGGCGACTGTTCCTAGGCGGCGCGCGGCGAAGAGCGCGTTGAAGAGAATTCCCAGGATGGTCGACAGGGCACCGAACAAGATCGTCATCTCGAACATGATCACGACGTACGGCGGGACCGAGCCGATGGGCTTGCCGCCCAGCACCAGGGGCCAGTCGTACGACATGTACAGGGTGAGCCACGCGCCGATGGCGCAGCCGGAGATGCCCCCGATCAACGTGAACATCCGGACCGGGCTCACCGGCTGATCGAGGGCGTCCTCGATCTCGTGGCGCGGGATGGGCGAATACACGGTGAAGTCCGTGTGCCCGGCCGCGTGCAGCCGACCGATCGCATCCACCGTGGTGTCCAGGTGGCCGAATACGGCCAACACGCCTGGCGTCGGCGGCGGGTGGAAGATCGCGGTCAGCGGGTTCACCAGCTTCACGAAGCCGCCACCTTTCCGCGTTGCGGCGCCGGCAGAACCTCTTTCACCTCGGAGATCGACACGGCCGGGAACGTCTTCACGAACAGCAGGAACCACATGAAGAACCATCCGAAGCTTCCGGCCATGATGCCCCAGTCGGCCCAGGTCGGGTTGTACGTGGCATTCGCGAACCGCTCGAATGGCTCTCCGGCGAGCGAGACGACGATGATCACGAACCGCTCGAACCACATCCCGACGTTGACGAAGATCGAGACGACGAACAATCCGAGGATGTTGGTCCGGACCTTCTTCGACCACAACAGCCACGGCAGGAGGCCGTTGCAGATGTTCATCGTCCAGCTGGCCCACCAGAAGGGGCCGAACGCCCGATACCAGAACGCCTCGCGCTCGTGCGGGTTGCCGCCGAACCAGGCGACGAAGTTCTCGGTGCAATAGGACATGCTCACGATCAGGCCGGTGAGCAGGCACAGCTTCGCCAGGTTCTCGAAATGGTGGACCGTGATCAGCTCTTCCAGGTGGAAAAGCTTGCGGATCGGCACGAGCAGCGTGATCACCATGGCCACGCCCGAGTAAATCGCGCCGGCCACGAAGTAGGGCGCGAACAGGGTGGCGTGCCAGCCGGGGACGAGCGCCATCGCGAAGTCCCACGACACCACGCTGTGCACCGACAGCACCAGCGGCGTGGCGAGCGCGGCCAGGTAGAGATAGCCGCGCGTGAAGTGGCGCCACTGCTCGTTGGTGCCACGCCAGCCGATCGCGCAGATGGCGTACAGCTTCTTGCGCCACCCGGTCGCGACGTCGCGTACCGCGGCGATGTCGGGGATCAGACCCAGGATCAGGAACACGGTCGACACGGTGAAGTACGTGCCGATCGCGAATTCGTCCCAGATGAGCGGCGACTTGAAGTTGGGCCACAGGCCGCGCTCGTTGGGATACGGGATCAGCCAGTAGAAATACCACTGACGGCCGATGTGGATCAGAGGGAACAGCCCGGCCGTCATCACGGCGAAAACCGTCATCGCCTCGGCGGTGCGGTACACGGCAGTGCGCCAGCCGGACCGGAACAGGAACAGGATGGCCGAGATCAGCGTGCCGGAATGCGCGATGCCCACCCAGAACACGAAGCACGTGATGTAGACGGCCCAGTACACAGGGTGCGAGTACCCCGCGAGCCCGAGGCCGTAGCGCAGCAGGAATAGCAGGCACACGATGCCCACGCCGAGCAGCGCGACCGCCGTGGCGAGCAGCGCGAAGTAGCCCTTGCCCGGCGTGCCGAGCGTGCGCGCGATGGCGCGCGTCACGAAATCGTAGGAAACGCGGGAGCTCTGGGGCTCGGCCATCGGTCAAGTCTCTCGGACGTCGCCGTGCACGACGCGGGCGAGGTACGTGATACCGGGTTTGGTGTTCAACCCCTGGAGGACGTGATAGCCGCGCGGATCCCGGGCCCGCGCCGCAACGAGCGACGCGGTGTCGTGCAGGTCGCCGAATACGATCGCTTCGGACGGGCACGCCTGCGCGCAGGCCGGGGTGATGTCGCCGTCCTGGACATTGCGGTCCTCGAGGCGGGCGCGGTTCTGCGCGCCGCGGATGCGCTGCACGCAGAACGTGCACTTCTCCATCACGCCCTTCTCCCGCACGGTGACGTCGGGGTTGAGCAGCATGTTGAGCGGATCGGGCCAGCTCTCCCATTCGCCGCCCGGCTCGGCATAGTTGTACCAGTTGAAGTAGCGGACCTTATAGGGGCAGTTGTTCGCGCAGTAGCGCGTCCCCACGCAGCGGTTGTAGACCTGACCGTTCAAACCGTCGGGCGTGTGATAGGCGGCGTACACGGGACACACCGGCTCGCACGGCGCGTTGCCGCACTGCTGACACAGCATCGGCATCACCACCGCACCCACCGGCTGACCGGCCCGCCCCTCTCCGCCGGTGTAGTAGCGCTCGATCCGCAGCCAGCTCATTTGCCGCCGCCGGGTCACGAGGTCCTCGCCCACCGTGGCGAGGTTGTTCTCCGCATAGCACGCCGTGACGCAGGCGGAGCAGCCCGTGCACTTCGCCAGATCGATCGCCATCGCCCAGCGCGGGTGCTCGCCGGCGTAGTTGCCCAGCGACGCCTTCTCGTGCTGCGCCTCGGCCCAGGCATCGAGCGCCTTGCGAGCGTATCCCGGCGCTTCTTCTTCCTCGAACGGATGGGCGCTCCGTTTCAGCTCCCGCGCCTTCGCCAGCGGCAACACCTCGATCACGCCGCGGCCTTGCTCCCGCGCGTCGCCCTCGAGCGTCGCGAGGCGGCGGTGGTCGCCGGTCTTCGTGACCGTGACCCCGACCGCGAACGCCCGCCCGCCGAACTCCGTCGGTCTTGAGCAGGACCACGTCGCCGTTCGCGAGCTGCCACTTGCCCGCGGTTTCGGGATGGACCTCCACCCACGCGTGCCATGTGATCTTGGAGACCGGGTCGGGCAGCTCTTGCAGCCAGGGCTTGTTGGCGCCGCGACCGTCGTGCAGGCCGATCGACGGAAAGACGATCAGGGAGACGTCCTGGGACGCTGCGGGCGTCTGCGTGGTCAGCCGCGCCACGCCAGGATCGAGGCGGACGCCGCGCGTCGGCGCCTCCGTGTACACCCCGCCATGCTGGAGCCCCGTGTTCCAGAAGTCGTCGAAGGCCTGCCCGCGGCCGTACCGTTGGTGCAACGTACGCCACCGAGTCTGCAGGTAATCCTTGAACGCGCCCGCTTTCCCGCTCACCTGGAGGATGACGTCCCCGGTATGGCGGGTGTTCGGGAACACCGGCTGCATCACCGGTTGCTGCAGCGCGTAGACGCCGGCGCGCGGCTGCGAGTCGTTCCACTGCTCGAGCGGATGCAGGTCCGGGAGCACCAGGTCCGACGCCGCGGCGGTTTCGTCGAGATAGGAGGAGAAGCTCACCTTGTATCCGACGTGGGCGAGCCCTGAGGAGAACGCCGCCGGGAGGGAATGACCCGGATTGGCGCCGTGCACGAGCAGCAGGGTCACCTTGCCCGCGCTCATATCCGCGACGAGAGCGGTGAGCTGCTTGAACGAGCCGGCGTCGAGCGCCTGGTCGGGGCCGAACTTGACCGTCTTCCCGACCTGCCCGGCGACGTAGTTCAGCACGTTTACGGCTGCCACAATTGCGGCGCCGTTGGGATATTGCGCGGCGATGCCACCCGCCACGGCCAGGCCGCCATTGGAGCGGGCAAACTCGCGGGCCAGCCGCCTGATCACCGGGGCATCGATGCCAACGGCGTCGGCGACCTTGGTCGCGCTGTACGACGCCAGCAGCTCGCGCATGCGCGCCGCGTCCACCGGCGGGAGCGCGGGCGCGAGGCGCTCGTTCGTGATGACCGACGCCATGGCGAGCGCGAGCAGGCCCTCGGTCCCGGGTTTCGCGGCGATCCATTCATCGGCGCTCATCGCCGTGAGCGACAGCCGCGGGCCGATGTACACGTACTTGGCCATCGAGCCATCGCGCCCGGACTCGAAGGCGTGGGCGCGGGTGAACCCGTTCTGGTACGCGACCGGCGACAGCCAGGTCTCCATGAAGTCCGCGCCGAACGACACGATGTAGCGCGCGTTGGCGAAGTCGTACCAGGGGATCGCCGCGGTGCCGAACGCCAGGCGGTTGCCCTCGCGCAGCGCTTCGAACGCGAACGGCTCGTAGGTCACGTGGCGCCCGCCGACCTCCCGCATCCAGCCATCCACCAGCGCGCCGAACGATCCGGTCTCGAGCCCCGTGAGGAAGGCGATGCCCTTCCCCCGTGCCTCCTTCACCTTGGCCTGGAGCCGGGCGATCGCGTCATCCCACGAGAGCGTCTGCCATTGGCCGTTCGGTCCACGGGCCATCGGCTCGGTCACGCGATCGGGATTGTAGAGTCCTTGCAGGGCGGCCTGGCCGCGCGAGCAGAGCCGCCCCTGATTGATCGGCGACTCGGGGTTCCCCTCGAGCTTGATGACGCGGCCTTCGCGCACCTTGGCGTGCAGCCCGCAGCCGGCGGCGCATTCGCGACACGTCGTCGCGTAGTAGGTCGCGATCCCCGGGACCTGGTTTTCGGGCGGCACCGTGTACGGCACGAGGTGCTCGGTCGGCTCGGCGCTGCACGCGGACGCCGCCGCGGCGGCGCCACCGGTCGCGCCCAGAACTGTCAGGAACCGTCGGCGGTCCATCGATCGTGCCTCAGTAGTGACACAGCGTGCAGTCGCGCGGAACGTTGCGCTGCACGTGACAGTTGATGCACCAGCCCATCGTGAGCGTCGAGACCTGGTACACCTGCGGCATCTGGCGCACGTCGCCGTGACAGGTGATGCAGCCGTCCGTGCCCAGGACTTTGATATGCCGCTGATGCGGGAACCGGACGAACCCGGGAAGCGAATGCACGCGGATCCACTCGGGTGGGCGCCGGTTCGCCCAGGCGTCGCGCACCTTCTTGATCTCTGCCTGGTGGGACGGTGTCGATCCGCCGATCATCTGATGGCATCCGAAGCAGGTTTGCACCGCCGGGATTCCCGGCTCGCTCGAGATCGTCACCGTGCTGTGACAGTAGAGGCAGGGGATTTGATCCTGCCTGGCATGGATGTCGTGACGAAAAAAAATTGGCTGGCGGGGACCCTTGAGCTTCCCCGTGTCGCTGATGACGGGCGCCTTGTAGGCTGAGGCCGGCTGGCCGGTTTGTGCCGCCGCCGGGAGGCCGAAGAGGATCGCGATCGCGACGGACGCCCACCCTCCCGCCCGGGCCCCGACCCTGTCACTCGGCTTCGTCATCCAGAGCGCTCGATGGCGAATGTATCGGTCGTGTGTTGTGAGACGGCTTGCAGGCGCCGGAATGTAGCGCCTGCGATAAATCAGGCACAAGCCCCGGCGAGGGCGGCGTCAATCGGGTCGCGCGAGCAGTTGATGCTTCAGGCGAATCACTCCAACGAACGCGTCGACGGTCTCGAGGTCGGGGAATTCCATCCAGCACCACCGCACGCCGCTGGCGAGGCGGCCGCCACGAATCGCCTGGCGCGACGCCCGCGGCAGGCCGTCGGTCGCGGCGAGCTCGCGCTCTTCGGTTTCGGTGAGAATGAACGTTCCGGAGAGCGCGGTCTCCATGGGGTGGAGATAGCCGAGCTTGCGCCCCCCCACCTCGTACATCCAGACCCATTTCCAGGCGGTGCCCATGAAGACCACCTGCTCGGTGACGTGCCGCAGCGCCCGGATGCCTTCCCGCGCCCGCTTGAACCGCTGGGCCGCGCGCGGGGGCAGATCCTTGAGCGGCGCGTCCGACTTGGGCCGCGTACGCGGCGTGGTGTACAGGGTGGTCGCCCAGTAGCCGGTGGGCTGATGATCGAGCGGGATCATAGTCGTTTTATTGTAAACCGCGGGTCACCGAACGGAAGCGCCCGGCGTCCAGCAGTCGGCCCACCGACACGCCCGGGACCGCGATGTGGCCGTCCTTGCTCATGGTGAGCTTGATCACGTCAGCGCTCCGTCCGAACCAGCGCGCGCTGGGCTCCACGTCCGACGGGTACACGCAGGCGGGCAGCGCGGCCACGGCGATGTCCGCCTGCGAGCCGATCCCCGATTCGGGCATGGTGCCGGCCCACAGGCGCGCGCCGCATTCAGCGGCCACCCGGACGATGCGACACGCTTCGCTGAGCCCACCGACGCGATGCACCTTGAGGTTCCACACGGTCGGGCCGTCCAGCGCGACGACCTGGCGGGCGGCAGCGGCGTCGCGCAGCGTTTCATCGAGGCACACCGGCGTCTGCAGTGCGTGCGCCAGGCGCGCGTGCCCGACGAGCTCGTCGGGAGCGAGCGGCTGCTCGATGTACAGGAGTCCGGCGTCGTCGAGGGCGCGCAACGCGCGCTCGTGCTCGGGCCACACGTACGCGCCGTTCGCATCCACGGTGAGCGGGACGTCGGTCCCCACCATCCCCGCTCGGGCGGCCGCGACCGCGACGGCATCCCACCCGGGCGCGACCTTGATCTTCACGCGCTGGTACCCGTGCCCCAACGCGTCCGCGACCCGTCGGGTGAGCGTGTCGGGCTGGCGGTCCTCGGGGATGCCCAGCGCGACGCCGCACACGACCCTCGCCGCGGGAACGACGCCGAGGCGCTCGGCCACGAGCTGCGCCAGACCGGTGCCCCGGCGGTGCGCCTCCAAGTCCCACGCCGCGGTCTCGATTCCGGCCCGCGCGAACGGATTCCCGCGTACGTTCTCGCGCAGCGCGGCGTCCACCATCTCCGGTGAATCGAACGCGCGGCCCGCGACGCGGGGCGCAAGCACGTGCGTGATGAGGTGACGCGCGCTCGCCAGCGTCTCCTCCGAGTAAAACGGGAGCTCGTCGGGCGCCGCCTCGCCGTAACCCACGTGACCCTCGTCGTCGTGCAACACGACCACGACCGAACGTCGCGCCTCGATCCGGCCGCCCGAAATAATGAAGGGCTCCGTGAACGGGAGCTCGAGCGCGTACAGCTCAACTCGCGCGATGCGCATGGCTCGATACGTCGAGGAAATGCAGCTCTCCGTTCCGCCGATCGAGCGTCCCACGCGCCTCGAGATCACGCATCCCGGCGATGAGGCCGTGCTCCGGATGGAAGACGAGCGCGTGCAGGGCCCGCTGGGAGCGCGAGCCGTGTGTGGCGGGATACTCGGCGAGCGGCAGCTGAAAGAAGGTGTGGAGCTGGACGCTCTCACAGCCGCGGCTCGCGTACTCGAGGATCATGCGGCCGGAGCAGATATTCCCGGTGCCGACGAGAGGTCGGTAGCGGTCGGTAGAGGTCGGTAGGGGACGGTAGAAGTTCAAGACCCGCAGGTTTCGATCGCTCAGATCCCATCCACCATACGCCACACCGCGCTGCGTGGCGAACAACCGGTTGAAGCACACGAGGGCGTCGGCATCGCGGGTCGCCTGCATCATCTCGAGTTGGAAGGTGTCATCGAATCGCGCGTTCATGAGCTTCACGGCCACCTTGACCGGCAGGGGCGATGCAGCTCGGATGCGGCGTGGCACCTCTCCGAGCCAGCGCAGGATCTGGGCGCGATCGTCGGCGAGCGGGTCGCCCGCGAGTGTCGGCGAAAAGTCCTTCTCCAGGAGCAGCGGTGGCTCCTTCTCCCCCCACGCCGCGGCCAGGGCCGCCGTGGTGTGCCGATACTCGGCGTCGCGGAAGGCCTCGTCGAGGCGAGGGAGATGATACTTCACCGACGGCACGACGAGCAGCCGACCGGCCCGCGTCAGGTCCCGCCCGGCGCGCACCAGCGCGAGGTAGTCCGCGAGCGACCGGTCCCAGCCCCGCCCCTTCCACGTCACCGTCCAGCCGTCGCGACCGTCCGCCGCCCGCCGCGCTTCGACCTTCATCTTGGTCTCATGGACCGCCCACGCCGCCATGGTCCGGGCGCCGGTCTCGTCCTCGGCGATCAGCGTCTTGAGCACGACGAACGCGAGCCCCGCCGACGCATCATCCTCGAGCTGGCCGGCGCTGAGCGACAGCTGGCCCGAGCCCTTGCCGATGGGATGGGGCAGGGTCTCGCCCAGATAGCGCCCCGTCAGGTCGATTCGGTAGGCCTCCCGCACGTGGGCGGCAAGGTCGCGCGGCCACTCCCGCTTGAACCGCTCGAAGTCCCATTCGAGCTGTTCCGGCACGCTACGGCGCGAGACGGGCGAGCCGAAACTCGGGCGGGAGCGCCGGGGGATTCGCGTCGAGCACCAGCCCGGCGACCAGCTCGCCCACGGCCGGCCCGTGCTTGAAGCCGTGCCCCGAGCCCCCACCGACGAGCCACGCATTCGCCGCCGCGGGATGGCGGTCGATGATGAAATGTTCGTCGGGCGAGTTCTCGTACTGGCACACGCGGGCCTCGACGAGGGGGGCGTTCTTCAACCCGGGGAACCGAAGCGCCACGTAGTCGCGCGCGGCGCGCAGGGTCTCCGGTGTCGGGATGCGTTCGCCGTCGGTCGGATCGAACGGCGGCCCCCGGGTGTCGTCTGCGATCTTGAAGCCACGCCACTCGTTCCCGGGGATGCCGTAGATGAAGCCCGCACCGTGGTCCGCCCACACGGGCAGCGCTCCTTCCGTAAAGCGCGTGTCGCCGGGGGGTGTGCCGAAGAAGAACACCTCCTGGCGCGTCGGGCGCACCCGATCGCCGATCACGTCCGGGAACAGCTTCCCGAGCCACGGCCCGCAGGCGAAGACGAAGGCGTCGGCGGCGAGCGTCGAGCCGTCGGAGAGCCCAAGGACGTGCAACGCTCCGGCCGCGGGCTCCGCCGGTGCAATGGCGAGCTGGCGATAGTCGCCCCCTTCCGCGAGGAAACCGTCGAGCACGGCTGCGCAGGCGCTGCGGGCCGTGAGGTAGCCGCCGTCTTTCTCGAAGATCGCCCAGCGCACGCGCTCGCAGTTGATCTGCGGATAGCGGCGCGCGGTCTCGCGGCCCGACAGCTCCTCGAACATGACCCCCGCATCCTTGAGCAATGGCAGCGCCGCCTTCTCGTAGCTGTCGTCGCTTTCGACCAGCCACAGCACGCCGATCGGATGGTACAGTTTGCGGCGCCAGCGCCGCTCGTTCTCCTTCCACAGGGCGAGGGCTCGCACGGTCATGCGTGTGTAAATGCCGCGCGGACCATAGGTCGCGCGGATCACGCGCGTCTCGCCCCCCGAGCTGGCGCGTGAGTTGCCGGGTCCCCAGGCGTCGACGAGCGTCACGCGAGCGCCCCGACGCAATAGATGAAGCGCGGTCCAGCCGCCGAACGCCCCAGCTCCGACTACGACGACGTGCCGTTGCTTGGTCATCGGGATCCAGCCCTTCAGCCAGGGAAACGTGGTGTGCGCCGTGCCCGCCGCGGCGGCGGACGCGAGGAAACGTCGCCGCGGAATGCGTCTCACGGCGGGGTGGGTCGCGGACTCCGCGCCTCGCGCACCGCGCGGGCCACGGCCTCGCGCTCGCCGGGGGGCAGCGACGGCCCCCACGGATCGTCGCATGCGTCACCCGGAATCACTCCTTCCGCCGCCAGCGCCCACAACATCCGCCGAACGTAACCCTCCACTGGCGGCGCGAACGCCGCGGCCGCGAAGCGATCGCAGACACCCGAGAGCCGAACGAATCGCGGGAAGTCCCCTGAACGAAACGATTCGATCAGCGCCACCTGGAGGTCGGTCAACGCGGCCCCCATGCCGATCAGGGCGGCTGTAGCCCCCATGGTGAGCGAGTAGCCGAAGAAGCGATCTTCACCGGTGATCAGGAGCTTGCCAGGGTGGTCGCGCATCAGCCCCGCGATGCGCTGGAAGGTCACGACGGAATCGAGCGTCGCCACCTTGATCCCGATCACGTCGGGGAGTGCGAGAATGGCGTGCAAGGTCTGATTGTCGTAGGCGACGCCGCCGGCCGCTTCGTAGAGATGAAACGCAATGACGGGGAGCTCGCGGCCGAGCGCCTCGTGGTATGCGACGGGGTCGTCCGCCCGCGGAAATGCGAGAAGCGCGTTCGCGCCTCCCGCCTTCGCGTCCACGGCCATCTCGACGCTGGTCGCCCCCGCGACGATAGTGCTCAGCGGCAGGGCGGCGCGCCAGGCGGCAAGCACGCGACGCCGTTGCTCGCGCGTGAGGTGCGGGCCCCGCCCGGTGTGCGCCCAGACGGCCACTCCGGCCACCTGATGCCCCGCCATCCAGCCGGCATACGCCTGGAGCGCGTCGTCGGCGATCTCGCGGCCTCGGAACGGGACGGGGACCGCGGGAATCAGGCCCCACTCCACTCGATGCACCGCCGGACCGCCGCGCGGCCGGCCGGAGCTAGCTTGTGACGCCATGCCGCACGTTCCCCGACTCGATCGCCTCGCGCCGATCGCGGGGCAGGTCCAGCAGGTCCAGCTTCGCGACGCTCACCTCGGGAATTCGGAGAGGCTGTCCCGTTCCGAACACGAACCGCTCGACGCCGACCGTGTCGAGCACGGTTCCGAGATGATCTTCGGGCGGGCCCCAGATCCAGCTCACGTCCCACCAGATACGGGCCGCTTCGTCGGGCGTCGAGCCGAAGTGCACCTCCTCGATGAAGCCCCGGTCGGCGTGCGTGACCACGAGCCGCACGGCGCCGTCGCTGCGGATCAACGCACGGACCGCCGCCGCCGGCAGCTCGGGCACCTGATCGTTCGGATGGCGCTGCCGTGCGTCCTCGAGCCGTACGGCCATCATCAGCGGAACCTTCGCGGCGCCGCACGCCGCCGCGAGGACGCGCATCTCGGTCCCCGTGGGATCGAGCCCGAAGAACAGCGGATCGCACCGTACCGCCGGGGCGTGACGGTCCGCGGCCTCGCGCAGTGCCACCTCCCAGCCCGAGAGAACCGGGTGCACCGCGGGCACGGGCCTGAAGCCCGGCTCGCGCGCCGTCGTCTCGTACAGCCAGGCGTTCCCTTCCATCGGCTCGCGCCAGAACAAGCCGGGCAAATGGCTCACCCACGCTTCGTCGATTCCGGCCCGCGCCATTGTACGCCGCAGCGCCTCCGGCGATGTGCCGGGCACCCGTCGATAGGGGTACGCGCCGAGAAAGCAGTTTACGTCGATCCGCATCAGTCGGCGGGAAACGCGCCGGGCGGGAATACCCGTGCGGCGTTCTTCCATTTCACGCGCTCGAGATCGGGCGGCGGGAGCAGGGCCTCGAGGTAACGCAGCTTGGCCCAGCCCGTGTCCATCGTGAGATCGGTCCCCCACAGGAGGCGCTCCACCCCGACCGCTTCCAGGCACGCCTCCAGCATCCCTCCGTCCGCCCCGCTCCCCGAGAGATCCACGTAGACGTTGGGCGTGCTTCGGACCGCGGCCAGGGAGTGTTGCCAGTCGCCGCCCCCACCGATATGGGCCAGAATGAATCGCACACTCGGGTGGCGCGCGGCCAGCGCCGCGAGCTCCGCCCCGTCCGATGCCTCCTGCCCCGGCCAATCACGCCGGCGGTGCTGCCACACATGGTGCAGCAGCGGAACCCCGCGCTCGCGCGCCAGCTCGCAGATCGGGTCCAGCAACGGGTCGGTCGCGCGCCGGCTCGCCGCCAACTTGATCCCCACCATCCCCGCCCCGAGGCAGCGGGTGAGTTCCGCCCGCGCGTGGGACGAGTAGTTCGGGTTGACCGTGACATAGCCGCGGATGAGGTCGGGATGCTTGCGCTGCAGCGCGAGCAAAGCGCTGTTGCCGTATTCCAGGTCGGGTGGTGAGGGAAAGTACGTAGGCGATGTCCGCCCAAAGCTCCCGAGGATCGATGCGACGTGAATCGTGACGCCGATCTTGCGCCCGGCCGCGAGTCGGCCGGCGTTGCGCTCCCGCCAGTCGGCGCGCGGCGTGCGGTCGTGGTAAAAGTGGGCGTGAACGTCGATGAGCATGCGGCTAATCTGAGTTGACAGACGCTAAGACGCCAAGCGGCAAGCGGTCTTGAGGTGCCAGTGGCCAGGCGGAGGGCCCTTGCATCTTGCGACTTGCCACCGCTTGGCGTCATGCGTCTTGGCGTCTGTACCGGCAGTTTCCTATTTTGTTCACACCATGCGTACTCCACCCCCACCCCCACGCCCACCCGGCGCCCCGCCACCGCGGGGACCCATTCCGCCGCGGGGGCCCACTCCACCGCGCGGCGCCGCGCCTCCCAAGGCCGGCCCGCCTCCGCGACCCCCGGTCAAGGCGCCCGCTTCCAAGCCCCGCCCCGCTCGCAAGCTCCCGGCGTGGCTGGCGCGAGCGAAGCGCCTGTTGCTGGATCCGGCGCACGAGTGGGCAACGATCGCGGCCGAGTTCACGACGCCGGGGCCGATTTACACGCGTTTCCTCGTCCCCATGGCGGCGATCGGCCCGGTGGCGGCAACGCTCGGCGCATTGCTGTTCGACGGCGAGCGGGGCAGCGTGCTGACGTTCGGGGTCCTCCCCGTCAAGCTGGGGACCGCGGTGCAGGCCGGCGTGCTCGAGTTCGCGCTCAACCTGCTCGGCGTGTACGGCCTGGCGGCGGCCATCGACGTGATCGGGGGCTCGATCGGCGCATCGCGCAACCGCGTCCAGGCGCTGAAAGTAGCGGCGTACGGGACCACACCATACTGGCTGGCCGGCGCCTTCGCGCTGTTTCCGAGGATCGCGCCGCTCGGAATGCTGCTCGGGATCTGGAGCGTGCGCCTCTTCGCCGCGGGACTCGGTCCCGTGATGAAGGCACCGCGCGACAAGAGCGCGGCCTATACGCTGCTCACGAGCATCGCCGCGGGGCTGATCGTATTGGTCATCACGGCGATCATTACGAAGCTGGTCACCGCCTAAGCGCGCTCGCGGAACGCCGCGCGGGCCACGCCGCCTTCGCGGGCGAGGAGCGGCGCCGCGCCGGCGAGGCCCGCGAGCGCGAACAGCGCCAGCGCCGCGCAGTCCAGCAGCACCGGCATCTCACCACCGTACCCAGTCCTCGCCCAGGCACCGAGCAGCGCGTGCTTGAGCAGGTCCACGCCGTAGGCGAGCGGGTTCGCCAACGCGGCGATGCGGAGCACAGGCCCGAGGTGGCGCGCGGGATACAACGCGCCGGACAGAAACAGCATCGGGAAGATCACGAAGTTCATCACGCCCGCGAAGTTCTCGATCGATCGCATGGACGCCGCGAGGACCAGCCCGAGCGCTCCCAGGGCGAGGCCGGAGAGTACGATCGCGACGAGCGCCAGCCCCGCCCCGCCGAGCGTGGGCCGCAAGTGGACGAGGGGGAGCATCAGGGCGGCGACCGCGACGGCCTGAGTCGTACCGAGCGCCGTCGCGCCCAGCGTCTTGCCGAGCGCCACAGTGCTGCGCCGGATCGGGGCGACGAGCACCATGCGGAGCACGCCGGCCTCGCGGTCGGTCACGGTCGAGAGCGCGGCGAGCAACGACCCGAACATCACGACCATGCCGAGGAGGCCGGGCGCCATGTAGACGCGGTAGTCGATCTCATTCCGGCCGGCGAACACCGTGGCGAACCCGGCGCCGGCAAACAGAAGCCACACGAACGGCCGACCGATGCTCGCGAGCACCCGGCCCCGCTGCCGGAGGAAGCGCAGGAACTCGCGCGTCACGATCCCGTACACGGCGCGCGCGCTCATCCGCCGTCTCCCTCGCCCTCAGGCAACCGGTGGCCGGTATGCGCCAGGAATACCTCCTCGAGCGAGTCGACTCCCGCCGCGCGCTTGAGCTCGGACGGGGTACCGAGCGCCGCGAGCCGTCCGTGGTCGAGCACGGCGACGCGATCGCACGGCTCCGCTTCCGCGACGTAGTGCGTCGTCAGCAGCACGGTGACACCTGACGCGGCGCGCAGGCCGCGGATCTGTTCCCACAGCGCGCGGCGCGCGCGCGGATCGAGCCCGGCCGTCGGCTCGTCGAGGAACAGGATGCGCGGCTCGGTCAGGATGCCGCGGGCGATGTCGGCGGCGCGTCGCAAACCGCCCGACAGCCCGCGGACCGAGTCATTTCGCCGCTCCCACAGCCCGAACTGACGCAGCACTGCGTCGATGCGCGGCCGGGCGACGCGATCGGGGAGACTCCAGAGGCGGGCGGCGAACCGCAGGTTCTCCGTGATCGTAAGATCGCGATCGAGGGTCGTCTCCTGGAACACCAACCCGATGTGACGCCGCACCGCGAGCCCCTCGCGCGCGACGTCGTGCCCGGCGACGCGCGCCGTGCCACGGGACGGAGCGAGCAGCGTTGCCAGCAGGTGTACAGTGGTGGTTTTCCCCGCGCCGTTCGGTCCTAGCAGCCCGAAGAACTCTCCCTCTCGGACTTCGAGGTCGAGTCGATCGAGCGCCCGCACGGCACCGAAGTCCTTCCCCAGACCGCGGACGTCGATCGCGGCCGCCGTCATCCCTTCGCCGCGAGGGCGCGCGAGGCAGGCGCCGCGCGGTACGTCCACTCGTCCGGTGCCGCGCCGGCGGCGGCGGCCCGCTCGACCTCCGCGACGGCCGCGTCGATCAGAGGCCGATGCGGCGACAGCGAGCACACGGGATCGGTGACCCCGGCATCGCCGACCACGAGGAACGCCTGGCAGCGGCAGCCGCCGAAATCCTGCGCCTTGCGCGGACACGAGCGGCACGGCTCGGGCATCCAGGCGTCGCCCCGGAACCGAGTGAATGCGTCGGAATGCTCCCAGATCCAGTCGAGCGGGCGGTCGCGCACGTTCTCGAACCGCAGCGACGTGATGCGCCCGGCCGCGTGACAGGGCCAGACCTCCCCGGCAGGCGTCACCGTCATGTAGGCCCGCGCCCACCCGCCCATGCACGGCTTGGGGTACTGCTCGTGATAGTCCGGGAGCACCCACACGATCTCGAGCTTCGTTCCCAGCCGCGCGCGCTCGCGCTGCACCACCTGCCACGCCTCGTCCAGCTGAGCGCGCGTGGGCATGAGGACGTCCCGGTTGTGGAGCGCCCAGCCGTAGAACTGCGTGTTGGCGAGCTCGATCCGCTCGGCGCCGAGTGTCTCGGCGAGTCGAATCAGGGCCTCGACCTGATGCAGGTTGCGCCGGTGCAGCACCACGTTGACCGTGAGCGGAAACCCGAGCTCGCGCGTGTAGTGGTACGCGGCGATCTTGTCTCGGTACGACGCGGTACCGGCGACGGCATCGGACAGCTCCGCGTCCGCTCCCTGAATGCTGATCTGCACGTGGTCGAGCCCGGCGGCCTTGAGCGCCGCGAGGCGCTCCTTGGTGAGCCGGTACGCCGACGTGATCAACGAGGTGTAGAGCCCCAGCCCGTGGGCCTGGCGGACCAGCTCCTCCAGATCCGAGCGGAGAGTCGGTTCGCCTCCGGAGAGCCCCAGCTGCAGCACGCCGAGCGCTTTGGCCTCGCGGAACACGCGACACCACTCGTCCGTGGACAGCTCGCGCTTGAAGCGCGGGCCGGCGAAATCCAACGGATTGGAGCAGTACGGGCACTGCAGCGGACACTTGTAGGTGAGCTCCGCCAGGAGCCAGAGCGGCTTAGGGTCCATACGTCACCAGCCCCTTTGCCGCGAGCCCGTCCAGGAACGCGCTGACGTCGGGCTTCACAGTTCCGGCCGGCGCGCCGTAACGCTGCTCGAGCGCCGCGACCACCTGGGCGATCGAGCGCACGCCGTCGCACAGTCCGAGGATCGCGGTGCCCGTCGCATTCAGCACCACCAGCCCTTCAGGATAAAGCAGCACATCGCGCCCCCGCACGTCGTCATGCTGCAAGCGGGCTTTCGGGTGCAGCCGCGGCACGGCGGTGACCGCCACGGGAGGAGGAGGGGGAGGACTCACGGGCGCGTGCCGGGCAGCGGCCCCTGCTCGACGGCGTCGAGCAGGGACCAGAGTACGTCGCACTTGAACTCGAGCGCCGCCACCGCCCGATCCTGCTCGGCGCGGGTCCGGTACCGCTCGGTCACGAGGCCCAGCGCGTACTCCGCGTCGCGCGGCGCCTGCTGCAGCCGGTTCTTGAAGTACTGCAGCCCGTCCGGATCCACCCATTTGTAGTGACCGAGGATCGCCGCCAGCCGCTCCTTGACGATGAGCGGCGCGAACATTTCGGTGAGCGACGCCGCCACCGCCTCGAGCCAGGGCCGAAACCGGCAGAAGCTCACGTACGCGTCTACGGCAAAGCGCACGCCCGGCAGCAGGAACCGCTGGCTCGTGAGATCCTCGCGCTTGACCCCCATGGCTTCGCCGAGTCGCAGCCACGCCTCGATGCCGCCCGCTTCTCCGGGACGTCCGTCGTGGTCGACGATCCGCTGGATCCATTGCTGCCGCACCTCGCGCTCGGGGCAGCTCGCGAGGATCAGCGCGTCCTTGACGGGAATGTTGATCTGATAATAGAAGCGATTCGCCACCCAGAGCTGGAGCTCGTCGTGCGACAGCTCGCCACGATGCATCCGCTGGTTGAAGGGATGGAGGTGGTGATAGCGGCGCTCCAGGACGTCGCGCAGCCGCTGGACCAGATCGGCACCCGTTTGCGGGCTGACCTGCACACTCACAGCTCGAACTCCAACGCATCCTCCCCCACGACAACGCCTGCGGCCTCGACCTCCGCCCGCTCGGCCGAGCTGCGACACAGAATGGGATTGGTGTTGTTGATGTGCACGAGCACGACCCGTTTCGCGCCCAACCGCGGCAGCAATCGGAGGCTCCCCTCAGACCCGCCGACCGGGAGGTGCCCCATGTCGCGCGCCGTCAGCGCATCGACTCCCGCGGCGGTGAGCTCCGTGTCCGACCAGAACGTGCCGTCGAAGAACAGGAGATCCGCCCCGCCAGCGAGCCGGCGGACCGCATCGTCCACCGCGCTCGCGGTCGGAACATAAGCGAACGTGCCCCCGGTTCGCTCGTCCGTGATCCTGAGGCCGACGTCGAACGTCTGTGCCGGCGCGGTGCGGGCGTAGCGGGGAGGACGCCGGGCCACCGCCACGGTCGAGCAGCACAGGCCGAGTGGAGCGCCCGCGATGTCGGCGAGCGCAATCGGCTGGGCGTCTGGGAGCGTGCGCGGCTCCACGCCAGCGTAGGCAGAGAGCACGCGGTAGACCGGCCATTCATGCCCGAGGAGCGCGGTCACGCCGGCGGGAGCGTAGACCGGCAGCCGGGCCGCGCTCTCGCGCAGCAACAGCAGGCCGAGGGTGTGGTCGATTTCACCGTCCGTGAGGATCACCGCGGCAACGGGCGTTGCGCGCGCGCCGCGAGGCCACAAAGCGCGGTGAGCGGCGAGCTGCATGCGCAGATCCGGCGAGGCGTTGAGGAGCACCCAGCGCTCGCCGTCCGCGCTCACGGCCACCGACGACTGAGTGCGACTACGGCCGTCTTGTCGAGCCTCCACGCAGTTGCGGCAACCGCAATTCCATTGCGGGACTCCGCCGCCGGCCGACGACCCGAGGATGATGATCCTCATTGCAGAAAGGGGCCGGGTTCGTCACCCGGCCCCTCGTTCAGAGTTCCAGCCTGGTTCAGGCGTTGCCGGCGTAGGCGCCGACTTCCATCCCCAGTTCGACGACTTCGAATTCAGGCTTCGTCCAGGTCATTGCATCCTCCAAAAGAAATCGTGGTCGACCCGTACTTCGAGCTCACGGTGTGATGATGCATCGGATATGCCAGCCGGACCCCGCACGATTTGACGCCAGAACTCTTCGCCGGGTGAGTGATTTCACCCAAAGTGGGTGAAATCACCCGATCCCAAACTTCTTCAGCCGGTAGCGCAGGGTATCGCGGGAGATGCCGAGCCGCTGCGCGGCTTTGGTCTGGTTGCCGCCGGCGTCGCGCAGGGCGCGCTCGATCATGGCCTTTTCCCATTGTGCGAGATCCACGCCCTCGGGGGGGAGGGCGGGCGTATCGGTCGCGGAAGCGGATGGTGCCGCCTGCTCGAGCGTGCCGTGATCGGGACTCGTCAACGAGAGATGCTCGACGTCGAGTGTCGGGCCGCGGCTCCACAGCACCGCCCGCTCGATCACGTGGCTCAACTCTCGGACGTTGCCGGGCCAAGGATAGGCGAGCAGCAGCTCGCGCGCCGGCGTGCTGATCTCTCCCACCGCTTTGCCGTACTTGGCGTTCAGGATCCGCAGGAAGTGCTCCGTGAGCAGCAGGACATCTTCTCCGCGCTCGCGCAGGGGCGGCATGGTCAGGACGATCACGGCGAGCCGGAAATAGAGATCCTTACGGAATCGCTCGCGACTCGCCTCGCGCTCGAGGTCGCGGTTCGTGGCCGTCATGATCCGGACGTCGACCTGGCGCTCGCGCACGCTGCCGACGCGCCGCACCTTCCGCTCCTCGATGGCCCGCAGCAGCTTGCCCTGCACCGACAGATCGATATCCCCGATCTCGTCGAGGAACAGGAACCCGCCTTCGGCGGCCTCGACCAGGCCGGGCTTCGATTCCTTGGCATCCGTGAACGCCCCGCGCTCGTAGCCGAACAGCTCGGACTCCATGAGGGTCGCCGGAATGGCCGTACAGTTGACCTCGATGAACGCCTTGGAAACACGGGAGCTGGCGGCGTGGATAGCGCGCGCCAGGACGCCTTTGCCGGTGCCCGTCTCGCCCGTGAGCAGCACGGGTGGTGTGTCTGGCAGGGCGGCGACCTGGCGGGCCCGCTCGAGCACGGCGCGGACGGCGGGTGAGTTGCCTATCAGGGTCCCGAACCCGACGTCGGCGATCGCGCGACGCCGGTAGTACGACAGCTCCTGCTTCAGCTGGCGATTCTCGCGCGCTCGGTCGGCGAGGAGACGCAGCTCCTCCAGGTCCACCGGCTTCTTGACGTAGTCGAAGGCGCCGAGCTTCACGGCTTCGACGGCGCCCTCGATCGAGCCAAAGGCCGTCAGCATGATCACGGGGATCAAGGGGTCGAACGCCTGGATTCGCTTGAGGAGATCGATCCCGCTCATGCCCGGCAAGCGCACATCGGCGAACACGACGTCGGGCTGGAGGCTCTCGAGCAGCTCGACCGCCTTCTCGGCCGTGCCCGCGACTTCCACCTCGTAGCCGTGGTCAGAGAGAAAGGCCTTGGCAGAGCGCGCCAGGGTCTGCTCGTCGTCCACGATCAGGAGCGTCGCGCCGTTCACGCGTGACTCCGCGCTGGGGCGGCAGCCGCGTCGCCGATCGCCATGGGCAGCCAGATACGGACGGTCGCGCCGCGCCCAGGAGTGCTCGTGATGGCCAGGCGGCCGCCCGCTTCCTCCACGTAGCGCTTGGCGATGGCGAGGCCGAGACCGGTGCCTTCGGGGCGGGTCGTGAAGAAGGGCTCGCACAGGTTGGGCAGTATCTCCGCAGGAATTCCCGGCCCCGTGTCGGTCAGCTCCAATGCGACGCCCTCGCCGCCACCATCGCCATCAGCGAGGCGCGTGGCGATGTGCAGTTTCCCGCCCTCGGGCATGGCGTCGAGCGCGTTCGAGACGATCTCGGTCAACGCCTGCTCGAGGCGCATCGGGTCGACGCGAATCTCTGGAAGAGGGTCCGCGAAGGTCAGCGTCAATTCGACGTGCCGCTGGCGCAGCAATGGCGCCGAGCTGCTCCCGCGCCGCAGGGGCGTCGACCCGGTGCTGGGCCAGCTGTGCGGCCGCGCGCAGACTCGCGAGCGGGTTGCGCAGCCCGTGCGCCACCGCCGCCGCCATCTGTCCGATCGACGCCAGCTTCTCCGACTGCACGAGCTGCGCGTGGGACTGGCGCAGCTGCTCGGTCATGCGTGCGAACGCTCGGGCCAGGTCGCCGATCTCGTCGCGCGAGCGCGGCTGAATCTCGTGATCGAGGTCTCCGGCGCCGACCACGGCCATGGCTCGCTGCAGCTCGCTGAGCGGACGCGCCACGCCTCGAGCGATGAGCCAGGACGCGACCAGGCCGGCGACGAGCGCGAGCCCGATGATGCCCCACAGGACGCGCCGCTCCGCGTCCACGATGGCCGCGACCTGTGTGAACGCCGCCTGCACGCTGAACTCGCGTGCCCGGCGGTAGATCTCGCGGTTCACCTCCGCCAGGGCCGGCTGCAGGCGCTCAACCAGCTCCTGGCGCGCCAGCACCGCGGCGGCGGCGTGCTGTCCCGCGTCGTGCAGCTTGAACACGCGTACCGCCACGGACCGGATATCGGTCTCGATCCCCCGGACGCCGGCCGCCAGGTGGAGCTCATCGGGAGGCAGGGAGGCGGTCCAACGGTCGAGCCAGTAGTCCACGACCTGTTCGGTGAGAGGGAACTCCTGCCGCGCCGCCGGATCGCCGCCCAGGTAGCGCCAGATGACCTGGGTCTGATTGAACATCGCGTCCTCGACTTCGGCGTACGTGCGCGAGCGCGCCAATCGCTCGCCCAGCGATTCGAGCGTGCCGCGCACCAGCCCATTGGTCCGCACCGCCTGCACGCCCACGAGCAGGGCGGGAACCACCATGAGGGAGAAGCCGAGGAGCAGCTTGCGCTGGAGGGTCACAGGTCGAAGCTTCGCGTCTGGTTCGAGCGGCGCAAGTCCCAATCGGTACGCTTACGCGAGCGCGCCGAGAACCTCTCCCAAGACATCCAGTGTCCGGTCGATCGTCCCTGGATCGTGCGCCAGCGACACGAAATTGTACGCCGTGCGCTTGAACAACAGTCCCCGCGCGGCACAACCCCGCGCCACCTCGCGCGAAATACTCTCGCTGGCGTAGTGCAGGAAGCACATCTCCGCGATACCGCCCACGCCGGTCACGAGATCGGCATGCTTGCGATGCAGGCGGTGGAGGCCGTGGAGGAGCTGAGTGCCCACGCGATGGAGGTGGGCACATACGTCCTCGCGCACGAATGCCTCCAGCGTCGCCCGGGCCGCCGCAAGCGCCACACTCTCGGTTGCCAAGGTCGATGAGATCCACGTCCGGCCCGCTCCAGCCATGAGGTCCGCCCGTCCGCCCACGACGGCGAGCGGGAACCCGTTGGCGAGCGCCTTGCCCAGAACGGCGAGGTCGGGGCGTACCCCGTACCGCTCCGCCACACCACCCACCGCCAGGCGGAACGCCGTCTTGATCTCGTCGAACACGAGCACCGCTCCTACGCGCGTCGTCTCGGCGCGCACGACGTCGAGCCATTCGCGCGCCGGCTCGATCACGACCACCGGCTCGACGACGACGACCGCCAGCCGATCACCCGCCTCGCGGATCAAGCGGCGCGTCCCGTCGACGTCGTTGAACGGAATCTCTCCGTAGAGCGACCGGGTCTCCGCCGGCACCCCTTCGCCGCCCTGACACCAGTCGAGCCAGCCGTGATAACCGCACCCGAGCACGCGCTCGCGCCCCGTGGCGACGCGGGCGAGCCGCACTGCCGCGGCCACGGCCTCCGCGCCGGTCTTGAGAAATCGCACGCGCTCGAGCCAGGGAATCCGCGCGGCGAGCGCTTCCGCCAGCTCCTCCTCGAGCACGGGTGGCAGTGGGCCCGCGACGCCCGTCGCAATGGCCTGTTCGGCCGCGCGGTTCACCGCGGGGTGACCGTAGCCGAGCGCCACGGCACCGAGGGCCATGACGTAGTCGAGGTACTCGCGGCCCTGGGCATCCCACACCCGACACCCGGCCGCCCGCGTCATGCGCGTCGGGAGTCCCTCGACCTCGTCCGGCGCGGCGGCGCCGAACAGAGCGTCGGGTCGTTTGCTACCGGTCGACGTGAAGCCGGGAACGCGCCAGTCGCTCACCGTATTTCACCACCTCGATCGCCATCGCCCGCAGGAGTTTTGCCTCGCGCTCATCCAGGGGAGTGCGATGGATGACCTCCCGCACCGTGCGCATGACGCCCTCTGCCTGCCGTGTCTTGAAGAAGTCGACGACGCGAAGCGCCGCCTCCGCGTCACCGAAGAGACGCTCCAGGTCCTGCGAGGTCGCCGGCGCACCGCCCTGGCGCCGTGGCGTCTTGAAGGGGCGCGCCTCGTCGCCCCGGGCCAGCGCCAGCTCGTAGAGCATGAGCACGACCGCGTGCGCCAGATTCAGCGAAGGATACCCCGGACTGGTGGGGATCGTCACGACGCGGTGGCAGCGATCGAGCGCGTCGTTGGGGAGGCCCTTGTCCTCCCGCCCGAACAGCAGCGCGACCGGGCCTGCCCCGGCCTGCGCCAGGATCTCTGCCGCCGCTTCGCGGGGGCGCTGCAGATTCCGCTTCGCGGTGCGCCCGCGCGCCGTGAAGCCGATCACGTGCACGCAGTCCGCGAGCGCCTCGTCCAGCCGATCGAACCGCGCCACGCGCGCCACGACGTCGTGCGTCTGGTGCGCGATCCCCTCGATGCGGTACGCGTCGTACTCGCGAGGAGTGACGAGCCGGAGATCCCGAAAGTCGAAATTCTTCATCGCACGAACCACGTGGGCGATGTTGACGAGGTCCTGGGGCTCGTGGAGAACGACGACGATCATAGCGGGGGGGATTGAACGCGGAACGCGGAGGGTGGAACGCGGAACAGCAAGGAGAGATCGTCCGCGCCAGGACGCCTGCCCTGATGTTCCGCCTTCCGCGTTCCACGTTCCGCGTTTCCCATTCCTCTCATCCCACCAGCTCCAGTATCCCGAACCGCTCCCGCTCCTGCCGGTCCCCGCGCAGCCACACCCACCCGTTTCCTCCGCTCCAGACCAACTGGCCGGATCGCCGCAGCCCGCCCGGCAGCATTTCATTGATCAGCAGATCGAACGGCAACCGGCCTCCCACGTGCGCGCGGTGCCCCCCCCCCCTCCCCC
>WNGO01001382.1_pt1 | contig 25896 bp, 26 predicted proteins | sample 5400511 | NCBI WGS metagenome assembly WNGO01 (sample SAMN13153380, study PRJNA577476) | soil metagenome | isolation source: 20 cm soil or saprolite under Garry oak tree replicate 2 | place: USA:California | collected 2016-06-15 | reverse complement strand
CCTGGCTGACCCGGCCCTCGGGCAGCGGCGGCACACGGACGTTAGATGGCGGTACCGAGCAACCGATCACCAATGAAAAAAGAAGAACCACATAAGGCGCGCTGGTGTAACGAAATTCGGAGTCGGATCTGCGTAACCTCGGAGGGAGCGCGCCTGGAAACGTCATGACGTGCCGAGTATATCGAAAACTGCGGGGAGAAAAAAGCAATTTTTGGCTATTGGCCTAACGAGTCAAGCAATTGATCGACGCGATTGACGATCGCCGCCACTTGTTTTACCCGCCATGCCGTTTATGATAGCGTATCAGCGATTTTGAAGGGAAGGTTCTTTTATGTCCGGTCATTCCAAATGGAGCACGATCAAGCATAAAAAAGCGGCCAAGGACGCGAAGAAGGGCAAGCTTTTCACCAAGTTCATCAAAGAGATCACCGTCGCTGCCCGCATGGGCGGCGGCGATTTGAACTCGAATCCGCGCTTGCGCACCGCGGTGCTCAGCGCCCGCGCCCAGAGCATGCCCGGCGACAACATCGAGCGCGCGATCAAGAAAGGCACCGGCGAGCTCGAAGGCGTGACCTACGAAGAAATTCAATATGAAGGTTACGGCCCCGGCGGGGTGGCGATCATCGCGCAGGTCGTGACCGACAACAAAAATCGTACGGTTTCCGAGATTCGCCGGCTATTCGCCAAGCATGGCGGCAACATGGGTGAGACGGGCTGCGTTTCCTGGATGTTCGATAAGAAGGGATTGATTACGGTCGAGAAATCGCAGGTCGATGAAGATCGGCTGATGGACATCGTGCTCGATGCGGGTGCCGAAGACATGCACGCCGAAGACGACATTTTTGAAGTCGTTACCCGGCCGGAGGATTTTGAAAAGGTCAAAGAGCGCTTGGATCAGGAAAAGATCGCCGCGTCGAGCGCGCAGGTGACCCTGGTGCCGAAGAATACTGTGGACGTCGACGCCAAAAATGTCGAACAGGTTTTAAGGCTCAGCGAAGAATTGGAAGATCACGACGATGTGCAAAGCGTGGCCGCGAACTTTAACATTCCCACCGAATTGATGGACAAGGCGAGCTAAACCAGTGGCGCCGATGCCAAAGAGCAGCGCCCAACCGCCCGATCGCGAAATCATTCTTGGCATCGATCCCGGCTCGCTGGTGACGGGCTGGGGACTCGTCGAAGTCGCGGGCAGCCAACTTCATCACATTTCCCACGGAACGATAGTCACCACGACGGCCGTCGACTTGCCGTTGCGTTTGAACCGGATCCACCGCGGCTTGCGCGAAGTCATCGAGCGCTACCAGCCGTCGATGGTGAGCTTGGAAAAGGTGTTCTTTTCACGCAACGTCCAAAGCGCGCTAAAGCTCGGCCAAGCGCGGGGCGTGGCGCTGTTGGCAGGGGCGGAGTGGGAGCTCGGCTTCGCCGAGTATTCCGCCGCGGAAATCAAAGTCGCCGTGGTTGGCTATGGGCAGGCGACCAAAGAGCAGGTGCAGCGGATGGTGAGTGTACTGCTTGGTTTGCGCGGCGCGATCCGCGCCGACGCAGCCGATGCGCTGGCCAGCGCCATTTGCCACGCGCATCGTCGGACGTTCCAAAACCTGGTGCTTCGCTCGCTAAACGGGCGGGTCAAAGCGACCAGCTGGCGGGACTATCTCGAAACGGCTTCGCGGCGCTGAGGGCGGCGGCGAAGGTCGCCTCTTTATCACATGCAAATCTCGACGTGATCGCACAAATTCATGGGACGTTAGCCCAAAAAATTCCCGGGGAAATCGTCGTCGACGTCGGCGGCGTGGGCTACCAGATATTTATTCCACTAAACGTGTTTTACCAGTTACCGGAAATCAACGCGCCGGTGAGCTTGCAGATTCACACCCATGTCCGCGAAGATGCGCTGCAGCTTTTCGGCTTTCGCGATTTTACCGAGAAGCAAATCTTCCTGCTGCTCATCGGCGTCTCGGGAATCGGTCCGAAGCTGGCCATTAACATCTTGTCCGGCATCCCGGCAGAGGAGCTGGCTCGCGCGCTACGAGAAGGAGATCAACCACGGCTGATTGCCATCCCCGGTGTGGGGCGGAAACTCGCCGAGCGCATGATCGTTGAGCTGAAGGACAAACTCGCAACGTTGGCCCTGATGGGATCCGAGAGCGCGAAACCCGAAGTCGGTTCGCAACTGCTGCTGGACGCGGTTTCGGCGCTGGTCAATCTAGGTTATAAAAGACCTGACGCGGAAAAAGTGGTGCGAGAGGTTCTCAAAAAAGGCGACCATTCCTTGGAAAGCGTGTTGAAAGAGAGCCTGCGGCTGTTGAGCCGATAAGGCTTGGCGGGCGCGACCCTGATTTGAATCATGCTCAACGGAAGCAAAATCGACGAAGACGTAACTTTCGAAGTTAACCTGCGGCCGCGCGGGTTCGACGAATACGTCGGCCAAGAGCAGGTTAAAGAGAATCTGAAAGTCGCGATCGCCGCAGCTCAAGCGCGCCATGACGTGCTCGATCATATGCTCTTCCACGGCCCGCCGGGATTAGGCAAAACCTCTTTAGCCTATATCATCGCGCGCGAGATGGGGGTCAACATTAAAGCCACGTCAGGGCCGGTGGTGGAGCGTCCCGGTGACCTCGCCGCCCTGCTGACCAATCTCGAAGAAGGCGATGTTCTATTCATCGACGAGATTCACCGTCTAAACCACGTCGTCGAAGAAGTGCTCTATCCGGCGATGGAAGATTATCAAATCGACATCATGGTCGGCCAGGGGCCCGCGGCGCGCTCGATCAAGCTGCCGCTCAAGCACTTTACCCTCATCGGCGCGACGACCCGCTCCGGGCTTTTGACTTCGCCGTTGCGCGACCGCTTCGGCCATATCCATCGGCTCGATTTCTATGATACGGGCTCGATCTCTAAAATTCTCAAGCGTTCGGCTGCGATCCTCGCCGTTCGCGAGGAGAACGACGGCATCGCCGAAATCGCCTGCCGCTCGCGCGGTACGCCGCGCATCGCCAATCGGCTGCTGCGCCGGGTGCGCGACTACGCGCAAGTGAAAGGCGACGGCACGATCACCAAGCGGCTCACGAACGAAGCGCTCAACATGCTGGAGGTCGATCGTATCGGGCTGGACAAGATGGACACCATGCTGCTCGTGACTTTGATCGATAAATTTGCCGGCGGTCCGGTCGGCGTGGAGACCTTAGCCGCGGCGATCGGCGAAGAGAAGGATACCATCGAGGACGTCTACGAGCCGTTTCTGATCCAGGCGGGATTCATTCAAAGAACGCCGCGCGGGCGAGTGGCGACCGCCTTGGCATTCGATCACTTCGGCCGGACGAAGAAAAACGATGCGGCGAACAATCCGCGAAAACAGCCGAGTTTGTTTTGAGCGTGCCCCGGTTGCCGGAGCCTAATTTCGAGCCTACAGGCATAAAGTTATGGCGGGATTTGGCAAGACGCTGATCTATCTCGGGCTCGTTTTGGTGATTGTCGGAGTGGTCTTTTCGCTGGCCGGGAAATTGCCCTGGCTCGGACATCTGCCGGGGGACATTACCATCCAGCGGGAGCGCTTCACGTTCTATTTTCCACTTGCGACCTGCATTCTCATTAGCTTGATTGTTTCCCTTGTCCTTTATTTTTTTAGAAGGTAGACTTTTTTTCTAACCTCTTAGCCCTCGGTCAGGGCGTTTATGGAAGCAGCGAACCCCGCCAAGCACGTCGAACAAAGCCTCAAGATCGAGGAAAACAAGCGTCGCAAGCGCGAAGGCATCGTGATCCTCGTCACCGCCCTGATGGTTGCGGCGCTGATCTTTTTCGAAGTCCAGTTGCCCGACGTCACGCCGGAATATTCCCTGGGCAGCAACATCGTTTTCTTTTTTTTGATCAACGTCAATATTATCCTCCTTGGGCTGCTGGTCTTTCTGGTGGTGCGCAACTTGGTCAAGCTCATGGTCGAGCGCAAGCAGCGCATGCTCGGTTCCCGCCTGCAGGCGCGGCTGGTGGTCGCTTTCGTCGGCCTGGCGCTGGTTCCCAGCGTCCTCCTCTTCATCATCGCCGGCGGATTGTTGAGGCGGTCGTTTGACCGGTGGTTTGATTCGAAGGTCGAAAGCGCGCTGCAAGGTTCGTTGGAAATCGGCCAAACCTATTATCAAAATTCCGCCAACAATGCGCTTTTTTACGCCCGGCAACTCAGCCGGCGGATTACCGAAGAAGGGCTGGCGGATCAGCCACGGCTCGGCGAACTGAAAAAGTTCGTCGAAACCAAGCAGCATGAATATAATCTCGGCACGGTGGAGCTCTTTTCACCCGACGGCCAACCCTTTGTGGTGGCTTTCAATCAGCAAGTGCCCACCGGCGTCACCATCAAGCCGGAAAGCGAATTTTTAAACCGGGCTTTGCGCGGTCTTGAAGTCACGCGCACTCAGGCTTTCGGCGAAGGCGACGTGATACGCGGCGGGGTACCGATTTACGCGCGCGACAAACGCATCCTGGGCGTGGTGGTCGTTGATTACTATGTGCCCAAGAGTATTGCCAAACGGGCGATCCAGATTTCGCAGTCCTACGAACAGTATAAGTATCTGACGTTTCTCAAGGCACCGGTAAAGAACAGTTATCTCCTGACCATGCTTTTGATCACCTTGGTGATCATTTTCGCTGCCACTTGGTGCGGCATCTATTTGTCCAAAAGCATCACGGTGCCGATCCAAAAGCTCGCCGAGGGAACTCACCAAGTCGCGCAGGGCAACTGGGACTATAAAATCGAGTCTGGGGGGGACGATGAAATCGGCGTGCTGGTGAATTCGTTCAATCAAATGACCGGCGATTTGAAGCAGATCAAGCTCGAGCTGGAACGGCGTGGCAATGTGGTGCAAACGCTGTTGGCGAACATCGCGGCAGGCGTCGTGGCCGTGGACCCGTCCGGCAAGATCACCACTTGGAATAAAGCCGCCGAGCAGATTTTAGGCGTGCAAGCCGAACGCGCGCTGGGAAAACAGTACCGGAACGTGTTTGACGCGGAGCCCTTGCGCGGAATTCGTGAGATTGTGGACAGCGTCCAGGGTGGCGAGAGCGTCGAACGCGAGATGAAACTGTCGCTGTCGGAGCAATTGCGCAACGTCGTAGTTTCCGCGGCGACGCTGCACGAGGATGACGGATCGATCCTAGGGGTGATGCTGTTTGTCGAGGATATTACCCAAATCCAGAAAGTTCAAAGAATGGAGGCTTGGCGTGAGGTCGCCCGGCGCATCGCTCATGAAATCAAGAATCCGCTGACGCCGATTCAGTTATCGGCGGAGCGGCTGCGCAAGCGCTATGCGCATATTCTGGATGGAGACGGCGCCATTCTGGACAAATGCACGACGACGATCATCCAGCAGGTCGAGGAGCTCAAAAAGCTGGTCAACGAGTTTTCCCAGTTCGCTCGCTTGCCGTCCGCCCAGCTGCGGGCCAACGATTTGAACGAGATCGTCACCGAGTCGCTTGTGCTCTTCAAGGAGGGGCATGACGGCATTCAATTTCAATTTCACCCGGGTGTAATTCCGCCCTTGGACCTCGACCGCGAGCAGATGAAGCGCGTGTTAATGAATCTCCTGGACAACGCCGTCGCCGCCGTGCAGGGCAGCGGTGAGATCGTGCTCGCGACGAACTACGACCGCGGGCGCGGCGCGGTAACGCTAGAAGTGGCGGACAACGGCTGTGGCCTATTGCCGCAGATGAAAACGAAAATATTCGAGCCCTATTTTTCGACCAAAGAAAACGGCACGGGCCTGGGACTTACCATCGTCAGTCAGATCATCGAGGATCATCGCGGTTATATTCGTGCGTGGCCCAACGATCCCCACGGCACGCGTGTTGTTATCGAATTGCCGGTGGGCGAAGACTCGGGCACTCACATAGCGGCGAAAAACGCGCTACACTCGTAAAAAGAATCGGGAGGACTGGTGGAAGATCCGGTGGCGCCAAAGACGATCTTAGTCGTCGACGATGAGGACGGGGTGCGGGAATCCGTGCGCGAAGTCCTAAGCGATGAAGGTTACCGGGTCCTCGACACTTCCGATGGCGCTCAGGTGCTAAAGATTATTAGAGACGAACGGCCGGAGCTGGTGCTGCTCGACATTTGGATGCCGCAAATGGACGGCATCGGATTGCTAAAAGAGATCAAGGCTCAGGAGCCGAACATTAACGTCGTAATGGTTTCCGGCCACGGCAATATCCACACCGCAGTCACCGCAACCAAATTCGGCGCCTTTGATTTTATCGAGAAGCCGGTATCGCTGGAGGGTTTATTATCGACCGTGCAACGCGCCCTCGGGGAAATCCAGGAAATGCCCAGCGCGGATGAAAAAAAACCGGGCGGTCAAATCAGGAAATCGCGGGCGGTGAAAGCGGCCCTATCGAAAAGCGGAGCTGGCGTCCAGACAACCCAACAGCGCACTTTGAAAAAAAGCGTGGTGCTCTCCGGGCAGGGACTTCACTCCGGCGTCAAGACCGGTCTTATTTTACATCCGTTGCCGCCGAATAGCGGCGTGGTTTTCACCGGGATCTCCGGCGATGTCACCGTGCCCGCGCACCTCGACTACGTCGGTTCCACCGGTTATGCGACGTCGCTACGCTCCAAAGACTACGCGATCGGCACGGTCGAACATCTGTTAGCGGTGTTGCACAGCTACGGCATCACGAATCTGTTGGTCAAAGTCCAGGGCGAAATTCCGATATTGGATGGTTCGGCGCTGGAGTTTTGTCACGCCATTGATGAAGCCGGCATTCAGGAAGAAGCCGACGAATGCGCGGTCATCGTGATCGACCGGCCGTATCGCATCCATGCCAAAGGCGGCGAATCGATCGGCATCGAACCGGCGGAGACGCTCTCGGTTCGCTACCTTTTGCGCTATCCAAAGCCCGTCGGCGAACAGGAATATACTTATCTGTTCCAGGGCCCGGAATTTTTCCGAGCCGAGATCGCGCCAGCGCGCACGTTTGGCTTTCTCAAGGACATCACGCAGCTGCAAAATATGGGATTGGCCAACGGCGGCCGGCTCAGCAATTTCATTCTCATCGATGACGAGAAAATCGTGAACACGGATCTGCGCTACCCCGATGAATTCGCGCGGCACAAGATCTTGGATATCCTCGGCGATTTTTATTTGCTCGGTCGGCCGATCCGCGGCGCAATCACCGCGCACATGACCGGTCACTCTGATAATATCGCCTTGTTGCGAAAAATCCGCGATGGAATGAAACTCTAAATGAAACTCTAAAGGTAAAGTGTAGTTTAAACGCAACACGAAACTTTGCTTATGGTCTCCCAGACCCATTTTCCCCGGCTCTTTACCGTCGACGAAGCCAATGACTTGCTGCCTAAGGTTCGACCGTTGGTCGAGCAGGTTCTTGAAAATATCCGCCGTCTCAAAAGCGCGAGCGAAACGGTGATTCGAAAAGAAGGGCTTGACCCGGAGACACCGAATCTCATGAACCGGTTGCGCGACGACGGCGAGATCGCCAGGTTGATCGGCCAAGTCAAAGGTTGTGTCGACGAGATCAACAGCTTTGGCTGCATCTGTAAGGGCGTGGAGCAGGGATTGATCGATTTTCCGTGTATGCTGGGAGCCGAAGTGGTTTTTCTTTGCTGGCAGATCGGTGAGCCCAGCGTGGGCTTCTGGCATCGTATCGAAGACGGCTTTGCGGGTCGCAAGCCGCTGCTCGACGGTGATTCCTCCGACCCCGATAGCAAGGTCTCCTATCACTAAACCCGGCGGCGTCAAGGCCACAGATCATATCGCAAATCCGGCGACCCGATTATAGGATCCTCGACGCCAAATTTCACTCCGCCATGAAATCCTCACCGCCGCGCGGCGCGGCCGCCTTATCTTCCGACATCAAAGACGAAGCTCGCCAGTTGGGGTTTGAACTCGTAGGCGTTTCGGCGGTGCGACCGCCGCCGCACGAGCAGTCCTTTGCTCAGTGGTTGCGCCAGGGGTTGGCCGGCGAACTCGATTACATGAAACGCACGGAGCTCATGCGGCGCGATCCGCGCGATCTCGTTCCGTGGGCGGTTTCTGTTGTCTCGGTAGGAATGAACTACTACACCGAATTTTCCCGTTCGGCTTCGTCATCGAAACCTGAGGGCTGGATCTCGCGTTACGCCTGGGGCGACGACTACCATGGTTTGATCAAACTGCGCCTGGAGTCTCTGCTCGATCGCATCAATAAACTAGACGGCGGGTCTGTGCAAGGCAGGGCTTTCGTGGATTCGGGGCCGGTGCTCGAGCGCGACTTTGCCGGCATCGCCGGACTCGGCTGGATCGGCAAGAACACCCATCTCATTTCACCCAAAAAAGGCTCGTGGTTTTTTTTGGGTGAACTGTTTCTCGACTTGCCGTTGGACTATGATCGTCCGATTCGCGATCGCTGCGGCCGGTGCGATCTTTGTCTTAAGGCGTGTCCCACCGGTGCATTTGTCGGGCCCTACGTGCTCGATGCGCGGCGCTGCATTTCCTATTTGACCATCGAGCTTAAGGGTTGGATGCCGCGCGCACTGCGGTCGCTTGTCGGCAACCATATTTTCGGTTGTGACATCTGCCAGGAGGTTTGCCCGTACAATGTCAAGGCGCGGGCGTCCTCGGAGCCGGCGTACCAGCCAAGAGCCGGCTTGCACGCGCCGGAACTGATCCCGCTCCTGGCGCTCAATGAAGAAGACTTTCGCCAACGCTTTCGCGGTAGTCCGATTCTGCGCGCCAAGCGGCGCGGCTTTTTGCGCAACGTTGCGGTGGCGCTTGGCAATCTGAAAAGCGCGGAAGCTGTCCCGGCTTTGATGGGCGCGCTCGACGATGAGGAGCCTTTGGTGCGCGGGCATGCCGCATGGGCTTTAGGTCAGATCGGTTCCCGCGCGGCGCTCGAAGCGTTACAGCGGCGGCTTCAGATTGAGAGCGATGGCGAAGCTCGCGAAGAAATTGCCGCGGCGATCGAGATTTTGCGTGCTGCAGCGCGGCATTCGCAGGATTAAGGCGCCGCCGCGGCCAGGGCATCCAGCAAAATTTTCGGCATTCGCGTGACTCGGCCCGAGTGATCCGTGCACGCGTGTTCAGTTGTTCCCTCCGCCAGGGCGCAACGGTCGGCTTCGCGCCAAATGCGATAACGAAAAGACAACGAAGCGCGTCCCATTTCGACCAATTCCGTTTCGATTTGAATAACCTCGTCATAGCGGGCTAAACCACGCCCATCTGATCGGTGTCGCCATAAATGACGCGATAGGAAGTGACGTTGACCAGGCGCAGCGGCGGGCTCTTCATGGCAAAATACTTGTAATCATTTTATGCGAGATTCTCAACGGAACTCGCGATCGGCGACTCGCTTGTCGGGAATCTTTTCTTGACAGGAATACCAAAGCTTTGATAGATGCGCTGGCTAAATGCCGCGTCGCTCTCGTCTTTCAACCGGTGGAATCGCCTACCATGTGCTAAACCGACGTGTCGGTCGATTGGAATTATTCGAGAAACCTGCCGACTATTCTTCGTTTGAAACAATTCTTGCGCAAGCTCACCAGAGCTTCGGCGTACGTATCGCGGCTTATTGTTTAATGCCGAATCATTGGCATCTTTTATTGTGGCCGCGCGCGGATGGCGAGCTATCCGAAGTCATGCGTTGGATCACCGTAACCCATACCCAGCGCTGGCATGCTCACCGCCATTCATCTGGAACCGGGCCGGTCTATCAGGGACGCTTCAAATCGTTTCCGGTTCAGACTGACAAGCACTTCATTACAGTTGCAAGATACGTTGAACGTAATGCTGTTAGGGCCAAGTTAGTCGAGCGAGCGGAAGAGTGGCGTTGGTCGAGTCTGTTTCAATTTAAACAAAATGGAGCGGCGGGTTTTGACTTTTTGACTCACTGGCCAATGGAGCGCCCGCAAAACTGGATTGAAGTCGTCAACGCACCGGATAACGCGTCGCAGTTAGATGATCTTCGAACGAGCGCGCAGCGAGGTCGACCGTTCGGTAGCGCAGATTGGATAACGGTCATGGCGAAACAACTTGGGCTGGACTCGACGATGCAGGCGCGCGGTCGCCCGAAGCGAACATAAAAAGACTCCCGACCCCTTTAATCGGTCTGGTGGTTGGTTCAACGGAGCTTCTGGTGCGTTAATTGGTACGGGGGTCGGCTTCGGCGCAACCGAAATTCTCGGTCCAATACTTCCCTAGTTTCTTAAGTCTTCATAAATTAATCGGCACCGATGGATGAAAATTCGACGAGAAAACTACTTACAGCACTTTTAGTCGCTTTGTTCAGCGGCGGCGGCGCCGCCTATATGTTGATGCATCTTGACCATAAACCACGCCCATCTGATCGGTGTCGCCATAAATGACGCGATAGGAAGTGACGTTGACCAGGCGCAGCGGCGGGCTCTTCATGGCAAAATACTTGTAATCATTTTATGCGAGATTCTCAACGGAACTCGCGATCGGCGCTCGCTTGTCGGGAATCTTTTCTTGACAGGAATACCAAAGCTTTGATAGATTAGAAACATTAGGGTCAGGTCTTTACTCTTGCTGTTTGCTGTTCTCTTTGCTATCCATTGAGCCATGGCCCGGCCGCTGAGGATCGAATACGACGGAGCGCTTTATCACGTCACCTCCCGAGGCAACGAACGAAAGGCCATCTTCAAGGACGATTCGGACCGCGAGTTATTTCTTAATACTCTTTTCCAAGTCAACGAGCGCTTTCACTGGATCTGTCACGCCTACTGTCTGATGGATAATCATTATCATCTGGTGATCGAAACCCCGGATGGGAATCTCTCCAAAGGGATGCGTCAGCTCAATGGGGTCTACACCCAAGCATTTAACCGGCATTATCACCGGGTCGGGCATCTATTTCAGGGACGGTTTAAGGGGATCTTGGTTCAGAAGGACAGCCATTTTCTGGAAGTCTGCCGCTATGTGGTGCTCAACCCGGTAAGGGCAAAAGCCGTCAAGCACACCAGAGAGTGGGCCTGGAGCAGTTACCGTGCGACCGGCGGTCAAGCCGTGGTTCCCCGCTGTCTCGGGGTGGATGAGATACTAAGCCATTTTGGCCAGAGGCGAGGCCCGGCGCAGGAAAAGTATCGGAAGTACGTGGGAGAGGGAATCGGCGGCACCGCGATCTGGGAGGACTTGGAGGCGCAGAGCCTATTGGGATTGGAAGGATTCGCCGACGCGCTTCGGGGCCATGTTACGGGCAAGCGGTCGTTAGGGGAAATTCCGAAGGGACAAAGATTGATCGGTCGAGTGAGTTTAAAGAGGCTGTTTAGTGAGACCGGGAAAGGGAAAGCGAAACGGGATCGATTGATTTCGCAGGCGGTCAATCAGCACGGCTACAGCCAAATAGAAGTCGCCCGTCATTTAAAATTGCACTACTCGACGATCAGCCGACTGGTCAAGCATCTCAGCAAAGAGCAAAATTAAAGAATTCGTTTCCGCTGTAACAGCACCACCGAATCAAATGCGGCCGTTCGATGACCGTGTGAGACGAGCAATTTTCACCGAGCCGTAGTTACTGGCGACTCGCCTTGACAAGCGAAACTGAAGTGTGATTTAAGCTGATAAAAATTATTTTTTCATCAAAGCGATGCGTCGTCGAGGAAGCATCTGATTTTCGAGGAGGATAGGGAATGAATAGTTTAGTGAGAAACATTTCTTGGCCGCTCGGTATAACGCTGGCAACGGTTCTAGCGATTGCCTGCAGCTCGGTGGAAGAGAAGCCCGCGCCTGCGCCAGCAGCGCCGGCGGCAAAACCCGCACCCGCGCCAGCCCCGGCTCCTGCACCCGCTCCGGCGCCGGCGAAAGAAGAATCGGCCAAGGCGACGAAAACCAAAGCCGTTGAAGTCGAAGGCGTCATCAGCGCGGTGGGGCAGCGGACGATTACCTTTCAACTAGAGCGCAAGGGCAAGGTGCGAGAAGAAGTTGTCGGCGTCGACGACAAAACCAAAATCGAAAAGGGCGGTTCGAACGTCAAGCTGCGCGACTTACAGGAAACCGACAAAGCTCTGATCAATTACGAACCCGACGCCTACACGCCGGCGACCGGCATCAAGGTGACGGGCAAAGGCGAAATTCAAAAAGTTGGAGGCGACGACTAGGTTCGATAGCGGTCGGCACGGTCAGCGCCGACAATCTCTAAATCGAACGACTGATCGTCGCGCAGGATTCTAAAGGAGATCCGTTCTCCCGGACGCTTCTTCCACATTTCCTGGTAAAGCTCCTGGCGCGAACGGATTTCTTTTTTGTCGACCGCTAAGATAATGTCACCTTGTCTCAATCCGAATTTCGCGGCCGGCCCGTTGCTGACAACGCCGCCGATGATCACGTGTCCCGCCATCACCTGCGGATAGATACCGAGCCACGGCCTCGGCACCCGGCTGCGAACTTGGCCGTATTGCTTGAGCTCGTGTTCGTAGGTTCGATAGTAATCAATCGGTATCGCCAGCGTAAATTTTCCGACTTCGTTTAGGTTCAGCGACACGACACCCAGCAGTTCGCCGCGAAAATTCGCCAGTGTGCCGCCGCCAAATCCGGGATTCGCTGCGGTCACCCGAATGGTTTTGTCGAGCATGTATTCCCACTGGCCGTCGTAGCTTTCCGTGGAAGTTACATAACCGCCGCTAATCCGTCGGCCGGCCTCGCCATTACTCGCAATCATCACCACCGGTTGGCCAAGCGCGACCGAATCGGCGGGCGCCAGTTTGAGACAAGGCAAATCATGGGCCGAGATTTTTATCAGCGACAGCCCGGTTTCTTGGTCTTGGGCTGCGATTTGGGCCGGAAATTGTTCGCCGTCGGACAATGTCGCTGTGATCGAGGTCGCGCCAACGGTCACATAGTGGACCGTCAAAATATATCCCTCCGCATCGACGATCGTCCCAGACCCGACGCGCTCTGAACCCAGATTACGCGCAGATGGATGACTCTCCGGGATCGTAACATGGAGATCCACCGTCGCGGGCAGGATCGAGTGAATCAAACCGATGTGACCGTTCAAAGTGCCACTCCTTGGGAAGGGGGGAAAGGTGTTTCCTCCAAGGCAATGCTATTTTTGTCCAGCGAAAAATGTTTACCCTGCCAGCTGTCACGGCCTTCGAGGGTCTTGAAGATCGCGTTGTGGACACCGAGCTTGTCGATCGACCAGTCCGGCGCCACGGTCATGGCACGATAGGTTTCGCCGGACAACCGATGCACGACGATATTGGGACTTAACAGCTCAAGAAAATCGACCACCAAATCGACGTATTCCGCTCGGCTCAAGAGCGGCACTTGTCCTGAGTGATAGAGCTTCTCCAGCGGCGTGTTTTTGATCACGTGCAGGTTGTGCAGTTTGACACCATCGATGCCAAGGCGATTGAGCAACTCTGGGGTGCGTAATATTTCCTCGCGACCTTCACAGGGAAAGCCGAGGATGAGATGCGTGCAGATGCGCAGCCCGCGCTCTTTGGCGCGCCACACCGCATCGATATATTCACTCAAGCCATGACCGCGATTCACCCAGGCGAGCGTGCGGTCATACATGGATTCGAGTCCGATTTCGAGCCACAGGTAAGTTTGCTTCGACAAGTTGCTCAGCAGATCAAGCGTGTCGTCAGGCAGACAGTCGGGCCGGGTCGCGATTGACAGCCCGACAACGCCGGGAAAGTCGAGGGCCTCACGATAGAGGATTTCGAGCTTCGCCGTGGCATCGTATGTATTGGTGTAACTTTGAAAGTAAGCGATAAATTTCTGTGCCCTGTGGCGCTTTTGTATGGCCACAGCGCCCGCTTCAAGCTGCGCCGTAACCGAGCTTCGGGGCCGGTAGTCCTGCGACGTATGGCTCGCGTTGTTACAATAAATACAGCCGCCCACGGCGACTTTGCCGTCACGGTTGGGACAGGTAAAATCCAGCCGCAAGCCGATCTTGTAGACGCGCGCGTCGAACCCTTCACGCAATACACGGTTAAACGAGTTAAATCGTTTGCCGCGCCAGCGAATTGCCAGAGAGTTGGGAAAATTCATGAGCTGAACACCCAAAGGGTTAACAAAAAGGCCGAGAATACTCAAGGTGATGAGCTGCCCGGCTGAGATTTTGCGGAGGCGTCGTACGTCGTTGCCGATCCCCCTGCCTTTACTCAGGAAGTCGTGAATATATCATGATCTTTTCGCAACCGGTGGGCTGGTCCTTGGCTTGACAACGGGGCGGAATTGTCTATATTCATTTAACACTAAACGGCCCGCATGACCGCCGATGAAAATCTCCGTTGACGAGATTCCTCAATCTCCCAAAGAGATAAAATTCTCAGAAAGTATTGAGGAACTTAACGAGCTCTACCGCCGGACTAACAACCGGGACTTTAGTTTTCCGCCGTATTTGGCAGTAGATCTGGTCTACTACAAATCGGGCGTGGATATCTTTTTTAATGGAAGAGTCCACGGGGAGCTCACCGGTTGCTGTGGCCGCTGCTTGGAAAATTACAGTTTTACGTTGGACAAGGAGTTTGATTTCGTGCTGACTCCCGATCCGTCCACCGCCGAGCGCCGCGCCGAGGAATTGCATCGCGATGATCTCGGTTTGAGTTATTACAGCGCGGATGAAATCAATCTGAAACCGCTGATTGCCGAGCAAGTGATGCTGGCGTTGCCGACGCGGCCGCTTTGTTCGGAAAATTGCCGGGGGCTGTGCGGAAATTGCGGTGCGGATCTCAACAAAGAGACTTGCAGTTGTGCCGCAGCGGTCAGCGATCCGCGCATGGCGATTTTTCGAACTCTCAAAGTCGGTCGGTAGTTTTACCTTATAATCAAGCCTTGAAGCATCTGACCGCGCGACGTCGCGGAGAAAGACGGGACTCAACCGATGCCGGTACCGAAGAGAAGAACGTCAAAACGAGTGAAGAACCAACGCCGCGCCCATGATGGGTTGACCAAGCCGCAGTGGAGCACTTGTTCGAACTGCGGTGAAACTGTTTTGCCGCACCGAGCTTGCGCTCACTGTGGCTTTTACCGCGGTCGTGCGGTGCTGCAAGTCGAGCAAAGTTAAACCGCCCACCGTTACCCATGCCAAAAATCGCCATCGACGCGATGGGTGGAGACCACGCCCCGCAAGTGGTCATCGAGGGTGCGTTGCTCGCGGCCCAAGATCTCGGCGTCGAAATGGTTCTGGTCGGAGACAAGGAAATCGTCGAGCGCGAACTGGCAAAGCATCAGAGGACGCCGAAATTCGCCGTCGTCGCCGCTTCTCAAGTGGTGCCGATGCACGAAGCGGCGAGCGCTGCTCTTCGCAAAAAAGATTCATCCATGAAGGTCGGCTTTGATCTGATGAAGCGCGGCGAGGTCGATGCCGTAGTGAGCGCCGGCAACTCGGGGGCGATGATGGCCTTCGGCATGTTCGTCATGGGGACGCTATCCCAGGTCGCGCGACCGGCCATTCTCGTTGTCGTGCCGAGCTTGGGCAAAGGCACGGTCATCATCGATGCCGGTGCCAACGTTGAGTGTAAACCGCATCACTTGGTGCAATTTGGACTCATGGGTTCGATTTACGCCGAGCGGATTCTCGGTGTGGCAAAACCGCGGGTCGGAGTGTTGAGCAACGGCGAAGAGGAAAGCAAGGGCAATGACTTGACCCGGGCGGCGAGCGAACAGCTCTCGGCCCTCCCGCTCAATTTTATCGGCTACGTCGAAGGACGCGATATTTTTACCGGTAAAGTAGACGTCGTCGTGTGCGACGGTTTTACCGGAAACGTTGCACTCAAAACGATGGAAGGCGTCGCTGGCTTTGCCGGCGCAGTTTTGAAAAGCGCTTTCCAAAAAAATCTTTCCACTCGTTTGGGGTATTTGCTGAGTCGCAATTCTCTCGCCGACGCCTACCGGCGCTTAGACTATGCTGAGTATGGCGGCGCTCCGTTGATCGGCTTGGATGGCGTGGCGATTATCGCTCACGGCGGCTCTAATCCTCTGGCGATCAAGAATGCCATTCGCGCCGCCCGCGACGCGGTCGATCAACAGATTAACCGTCACATCGCGGATGCCTTGGATCAGACGGAAGGTGCCGCGGGCCGGAAGGACGGTTTGCCAAAAAAACTGTGGGAGCGGTTCAAATCGAAAATCGAATTATTGGGCGAAAAGACGGAAGCTGAGAGCGGGCCGGAAGGACGGAGGCGCGGTGGCGACTAGTCAGCTTGCCTTTGTTTTTCCCGGCCAAGGATCACAGTACGTCGGCATGGGGCAAGAGCTCAGCGTCCAATTCGCTGTCGCCAAAGAAGCTTTTGCCGAAGCGGACGATGCTCTTGGATTTTTTCTTAGTAAAGTTTGTTTCAGCGGTCCCGAAGCAGATCTCAAACTGACCGAGAACACCCAACCGGCAATACTGACCGCATCGATTGCTGCCTTGCGAGTGCTCGAAAAAGAAACGCCGTTGCGGCCAACCTACGTCGCCGGTCATAGCCTCGGCGAATATAGCGCGCTGGTCGCAGTCGGGGCGTTAAAATTCACCGACGCGCTGAAAGTCGTGCGCGAGCGCGGACGCTTGATGCAGCAAGCGGTGCCCGCCGGCCAAGGCGCGATGGCCGTCGTGTTGGGTTTAGAAATGGATGCTATGGTCGCGCTGTGCGCCGAAGCGAGCGACGGTGAAGTGGTCGCACCGGCTAACTTCAATGGCGCCGGACAAGTGGTGATCGCGGGCACGCGGAGCGCGGTCGAACGGACCATGAAGCTGGCGAAAGAACGCGGCGCCAAGCGGGTCTTGGATTTACCCGTGAGCGCGCCGTTTCATTGCGAACTGATGCGACCGGCGGCTGAAGGACTGAAGGAAATCTTGCGCGCTGTTGCGATCCATCCGTTTACCGTCGGGGTCATCACCAATGTCGAAGCCGATGTCAACTCCGGTGCTGAGCGGGTCAAGTCACTATTGGTCGAACAGGCCGTGCGTCCAGTGCGCTGGGAAGAGTCGGTAAAAAAGCTCGCCGACTTGAACTGTGATCGCGTGCTCGAGATCGGTCCGGGCAAAGTCCTCAAGAGTTTGATGAAGCGAATCGTGCCGGCAATGGAAAGTGACAACTTCGAAGGTCCGCAAGATCTCTCGAGGATCGTGGCGGCTTGGAGCCAATGACTCTCAACGATCAAGTCGCTCTGGTTACCGGTGCCAGTCGTGGCATTGGGCGCGCAATTGCGCTGTCACTTGGGCAGGCGGGCGCGCATGTGATGGTGAACTACCGTGGCAATCACGCGGCAGCTGAAGAAACCATTGGCGCTGTCGCGGCGCGTGGCGGGCATGGTGAGCTGTGCCCCTTCGACGTAAGGGACGAAGCCCAAGTCGATGAAGCGGTGAAGAAAATCGTTGACCGGCACAAAAAACTTGATATTCTCGTCAACAATGCCGGCGTAACTTCCGATAATCTGTTGATGCGCATCAAGTCGGCAGATTGGGACGAGGTTATCGGCACTAATCTCAAGGGCACGGTTCTCTGCACTAAAATCGTTTCCCGTTACATGATCCGCCAGCGCTCCGGTAGGATCATCAATCTGTCATCAGTGGTGGGGCAAACGGGCAACGCGGGACAGTCACTCTACGCCGCGTCGAAGGCGGGGATCGTCGGTTTCACCAAAGCGGTGGCACGGGAGTTCGCTTCCAGAAACGTGACAGTGAACGTGGTCGCGCCCGGATTTATTGAAACAGATATGACGGCCAAGCTTCCGGAGAAGGTTCGTGAAGATTTTCTCCATACGATTCCGCTCGGCCGTTTCGGCACTTGCGACGAAGTCGCCGAAATGATTGTATTTCTCGCGGGGCAGGGAGCGGGTTATATTACCGGACAAGTGTTCAGTGTTAACGGCGGGCTGTACATGTAATGATTTTGTAGCAGGAGGTATGTGAAGATGGCGGCATCTGTTCAGGCTAGGGTGAAAGAAATCGTCTGCGAGCAACTGGGAGTTAGCGCCGAAGAAGTAACCCCGGAAGCCTCGTTTATCGAAGATTTGGGGGCTGACTCACTGGACATCGTCGAGTTGGTCATGGCGCTGGAGGAAGAATATGAGATGGAGATCTCCGATGAGGACGCCGAAAAGATCAAGACCGTCCAGGACGTGATTACCTATATTGAGGCCCATCGTTAGGATCTCCGGCTTGCGGGCAGAGCATCGGAGCCGGTTGCTCGCCCAAGTCCCAAGACGCAATGCAGATCGCAGGGCAGTGGGATACGATCTCTACTGCTTCTGCGATTTTCTTTATTTCAATGGTATCGGCTGGCTAGCTCGCCTGTCCAGTTAGTGCGGCAATTATGATCGCATTGGGTTGCGACCACGGTGGCGTGGAGCTCAAGGATTTCCTGGTGGATTGTCTGCGCTCCAAAGGGTTGGAGATTGACGACTGCGGCACCCACGGTAGGGAATCGGTGGATTATCCGGATTACGCCCGGGAAGTTTCCGGCCGCGTTGCATCCGGCGCAGTCGATCGCGGCGTATTGATCTGTACCAGTGGCATCGGCATGTCGATCGTCGCGAACAAATTCCCCGGCGTGCGTGCTGCGCTAGTGCACGACGTCGACGCCGCGCATTCGAGCCGGGAACACAATGACGCCAACGTTTTGGTCTTGAGCGGCGCCAAAACCGCGAAGGCATTGGCGCTAGAAATCGTCGAAACCTGGTTGGCGACTCCGTTCGCTGGCGGACGCCATCAAAGACGCGTCGATAAAATCACCCAGACCGAATTAGGCCTCGGACTTCAGCTAACGGAAGCAAGTAAGAAATAGCGCGAAGGTGCTGACATGTCTTTTCTTGAACAAACCGATGTAGAAGTCTTTGCCGCGATCCAAAAGGAAACCGAGAGATTGGAAGGCAACCTCGAGCTGATCGCGTCTGAAAACGTCGTCAGCGAGGCGGTGTTGGAAGCGCAGGGTTGCGTGATGACCAACAAGTACGCCGAGGGTTATCCGGGCAAACGTTACTACGGCGGTTGCGAGTTCGTCGACGAAGTCGAGTCGCTGGCGATCGCGCGGGCCAAAGAGTTATTCGGCGCCGATCACGCCAACGTCCAGCCGCACTCGGGTTCCCAGGCAAACATGACGGTATATCTTTCGGTGCTCAAGCCGGGAGAAAATTACTTGGGCATGAATCTCGCGCACGGCGGCCATCTGTCGATGGGCAGCCCGGTGAACTTTTCCGGGTTCATCTACAAAGTCATTCCCTACGGTGTATCGGAGAAAACCGAAACCCTCGATTATGATGAAATAGAACGACTGGCGAAAGAGCACCGCCCCAAGCTGATCGTCGCTGGCGCCAGTGCCTATCCGCGGGTGATCGATTACGTGCGTTTTCGGCAAATCGCCGATGAAATTGGCGCATTGCTCATGGTCGACATGGCGCATATCGCCGGTTTGGTGGCGGCGGGATTGCACCCAAGCCCGGTGCCCTACGCCGACTTCGTCACGACGACCACGCATAAGACACTGCGCGGCCCGCGCGGCGGCATGGTTCTCTGCAAAGGGGAGCACGCCAAAACGGTCGACAGCAAAGTTTTTCCCGGCATGCAGGGCGGACCGTTGATGCACGTGATCGCCGCCAAGGCAGTGGCGTTAAAAGAGGCTTTAAGTCCGGAATTCAAAATCTATCAGCAGCAGATCGTTAGGAACGCGCAGGCGCTTGCCAAAGGTTTGATGAGCAAAGGCTTCCGGCTGACTTCCGACGGCACCGACAATCACTTGATGCTCGTCGACCTGCGCAAATCGGAAGTCACCGGCAAGGTTGCTCAAGAGGCGCTGGACAAGGCGCGCATCACGGTGAATAGAAATGCCGTTCCCTTTGATACCCGATCGCCGTTTGTCACCAGCGGCGTTCGTATCGGTACGCCGGCGGTAACCACTCGGGGCATGAAAGAGCAGGAAATGGCCGCCATCGCGGATTTCATCAGCCGGGCGTTAAATCACGTGAGCGACGAGTCCGTCCTACGATCCATCGCCGACGACGTCGGCGAACTCTGCAGGAAATTTCCAGTTTACCCGAATCGGCTTAAAAATGGCTAGCACGATGAGGAGTCGAGGATGGCGAAATACGGCCGATCCTTACCTGTCGATCTTCGACTGATGTTATGAAGTGTCCGTTCTGCCACGAGACCGATAATCGGGTCATCGACTCGCGCTTGAGCAAAGACGGCAACATGATTCGGCGCCGGCGCGAGTGTGGCCGGTGCAGTCGGCGCTTTACGACCTATGAGCGGGTCGAGGAGATGATGCCGCTCGTAGTGAAAAAAGACGGACGGCGCGAAAGCTACGACCGCTTGAAAATCATCAACGGTCTGAAGCGCGCCTGCGAAAAACGTCCGGTCAGCATCAACACCATCGAAGCGATTGCGGATCGGATCGAGCGCGCCATTCAAGAACGCGGCGAAAAGGAAGTCGCCAGCTCGGTGATCGGTGAAACCCTGATGCGCGAGCTGCATGACACCGATCCGGTAGCCTACGTGCGCTTCGCCTCGGTGTATCGTTCCTTCAAAGATATCAATGAATTTATGGTCGAGCTGGAAGAGCTGCTGAAGGAACGCAAAGGCTTGCCGATAGCGAAAGCGATCGAGTCCCGTTTGAAAAGGGAATAACATCTTTGCCGGAATTACGCGGGAGCGCGAAAGACGAATCCTACATCCGCACCGCATGCCGGCTGGCGCGAAAGGCGGCGGGCCAAACCAGCCCCAATCCTATGGTCGGAGCCGTCCTGGTGCGCGGCGGGAAAGTCGTCGGCACCGGCTATCACCGCTGCGCTGGCGCCGATCACGCAGAAATCAGCGCGCTGAAGCGCGCCGGCGCGAAAGCGCGGGGTGCGACACTTTATGTCACTCTGGAACCCTGCAGTCACCACGGCCGCACTCCGCCGTGTGTCGGCGCCTTGATCCGTGCAGGCATCAAAGAAGTCGTCTGCGGCACGAAGGACCCCAATCCTTTAGTTGCGGGGCAGGGCATTCGCCAGCTGCGGCGAGCAGGGATCGGCGTGCGTGTCGGCGTGCTCGAAGAAATGTGCCGCGCGCTGATTGAGTCGTTCTCTAAATACATCACGCGGCGCTTGCCGTTCGTCGTGCTCAAGCTTGCGGCAACTTTGGATGGTAAAATTGCCGCAGCGAGCGGCGATGCGCGTTGGATCAGCGGTGAAGACTCGCGCATGACGGTGCACCGCCTGCGCAACGAAGTCGATGCCATCGTGGTTGGATCGGGAACTGTGATCGCCGACGATCCGCAATTGACCTGCCGGATGCCCGGCGGGCGCAATCCCTGGCGCGTAGTTCTGGACAGTGGGCTGCGCATTCCTCTCTCGGCGCAGATTCTCCGCCAGAAAGATCCGGCAAAAACCATCATCGTGACCGGGACCGTAGCTTCAATGACGAAGACGCGCGCCATCGAAGCGCTCGGCGCGCGGGTTTGGCGAATACCGCTCGTGCGGGCGAGGTTGCCATGGTTGCCAGTGCTGCGAAAGCTTACTGCCATGGAAATTGTGAGTATCATGATCGAGGGAGGGGCGGAGATCGCCGGGTCAGCTCTCAAGGAGAAGATCGTCGATAAAATCATTTTTTTCTATGCGCCGAAGATTCTCGGTGGCGACGGCCGCTCGATGATCGACGCCTTGGAGATTCGCCGAATGAAACGGGCGATGCTCGTCAAAAAGCTTGGCGTTGTTCAATCCGGCGGCGACTTGATGGTCAGCGGCTATCTATGATGGAAACAATTTCGCCGTGGAGGATATTCCATCGGCGCTTGAGAACTGACGCATGTTTACCGGATTAATCGAGGACGTAGGCAAGATTGCTGCCCTGCGGCTCGAAAATGAAGCGGCCATATTAGCCGTAGAAACCAAGCTGTCTGTGCACTCGATGTCGCGTGGAGCGAGCGTTGCGGTGAACGGCGCCTGTTTGACCGTCGTAAAAAAAACCCAAAGGACTTTTGCCGTCGATGTTTCGCCAGAGACACTGCGGCGGACGAGTTTGGAGACATTGGCAATCGGTAGCTTGGTCAATCTTGAACGACCGATGCGGCTACAAGACCGGCTCGGCGGCCATCTGGTCACCGGCCACGTCGACGGCATTGCCAAGATCGCCAGCATCGCAAAGCAAGGCGAGTTTACCATCATCACCTTCGCCATCCCGCCGTCCCTCAGTTCCTTGCTGGTGGCGAAAGGATCGGTCGCCGTCGATGGCATTAGTTTGACGGTCAATGCTTGTTTAAAGAACCGTTTTTCAGTCGCAATCATCCCATTTACCTTGCAGCACACTAATTTGCGCGCTCGTAGGGTTGGTGATAAAGTCAACATCGAAGCCGATTTGATCGGTAAATACGTTCAAAGTTTCATGCGTCAACGCGGCTAAACTAGAGTCGCCTGTTTGTGCGCCGCGTTAAAACCCATGCCAATATCAAGTATCGAAGAAGGGCTCGAAGAAATCCGCAACGGCCGGATGGTGATTTTGGTCGACGAGGATTCCCCCGAAAGCGATGGCTTTTTATGCCTTGCTGCCGAGAAGGTTACCACGCAAAGCATCAATTATATGCTCCGTTACGGGCGCGGCATCGTCTATGTGACACTGGTTGACGAGCGTATTCGCGAATTGAGCATTCCGATGATTTCCGAGGAAAATAGCCGGTTGGGTGGTCTTCTCTGCGGCGCATCGTTCTCAGTGAGACTGGAAGGCGTGCACGGCGTTTCGGCAGAGGGACGAGCACACACGATTCGATCCGCTATCGCCGAGCAAACCAAGCACGAAGATCTTGTCATCCCCGGCCATGTTCAGCCGCTTCAGGCGCGCAGCGGCGGCGTGCTGGCCCGCTCGGGACGGACCGACGCGTCGGTGGATTTAGCTCGTTTAGCTGGCTTCAAGCCGGCGGGCGTCATCTGCCAGATTTTGACCGACGACGGTGCGGTGGCATTGTTGCCGGCTCTTAGTCGGCTGGCCGAACAGCAGGGACTTAAGATCGTCTCGGTGGCGAATTTGATCGCCTATCGGTTGCGCAACGAGAGCTTGGTTAAGCGTGTCGCTGAGGAAGAGCTGCCCACCATTCACGGCGGCGTGTATCGGGCCATTGTTTATCGCAACGAGGTCGACGGCGTCGAACATATGGCGCTGGTGAAGGGTGACATTGGCCCCGCTGATCCCGTGTTGGTTCGCGTCCATTCTGAATGTTTAACCGGCGATGTATTTGGCTCCGAGCGTTGTGATTGTGGAGATCAGATCCGTCAATCATTGCGGTTGATCGACGAGCAGGGCAAAGGCGTGCTGATCTATATGCATCAAGAAGGCCGCGGCATCGGTTTGACTAACAAGATCAAAGCGTATGCCCTGCAAGATCAAGGTCGAGACACGGTCGAAGCGAATCTGGATTTGGGCTTTAAAGAAGATTTGCGCGATTACGGCATCGGCGCGCAAATCCTGCGTGACCTGGGCGTGGACAGAATTTCGCTGTTGACCAACAATCCGCGCAAGATCACGGGGCTGGAAATCTACGGCGTAAAGGTCGTCGAGCGTGTGCCGCTCGAGGTCCCGCCGCGGGACTCCAATATTCACTATTTGCGCACCAAGCAAATCAAGCTCGGCCATTTATTGTCTAATCTCGACGCGAAACCAGCCAAGCACTAAGCGCGCTGGGTCGCTTGCTCCCATGCCAACTTCGATTGAAGGAAAAAAAAATGCCGAAGGGCTTAAGATCGGAATCATTGTCAGCCGCTATAATCATTTCATCACGGAGAAGCTTCTTGACGGTGCCTTGGATGGATTTAGGAGCCACGGCGGGGTGGACGAAAACGTCACCGTGGTTCATGTTCCCGGCGCTTTTGAAATCCCGTTGATCGCCGAGAAGATGGCGGCGAGCGGCCGTTACGACGCGCTGGTGTGCTTGGGCGCCGTGATTCGCGGTGACACGCCCCACTTTGACTATGTTTGCGATGCAGTGACGCGGGGGGTTGGCGACGCGATTCGATCTTACAGGATTCCCATTGGTTTCGGTGTATTGACAACCAATGACGTGCAGCAAGCGATGGAGCGGTCGGGGACAAAAGACGCCAACAAAGGTTACGAGGCACTATTGACGGTTGTCGAGATGATCAGCGTTATTCGGCAGCTACCGTAGCGCAGATAAGTCATTTGCCGCACATACTTTAGGGGCTCCCTTGACAGAAAATCAAGAAACGTTTTCGCCTGGCCATTCGGCCAAAAGCATGCGGCGCAAGGGGCGCGAGCTGGCGCTTCAAGCGCTGTATCAAATCGAGATTACCGCCGATCCTTCGGTCGGAGCGGTGGAGTTGTTTCTGCAACATTTTGAAGGCAACGCGCAGGCAAAGGAGTTTGCCCGTCGGTTGGTTTCCGGAGTCGTCAGCCAGCGGCTCGAAATCGACCGGCTGATCGCGGAGTGCACGGAAAACTGGAAACTCGGACGCCTGGCGAAAGTCGATCTGGTGGTGCTGCGCGTGGCGACGTACGAATTGGTTTTTTGTCCCGATATCCCGTCGAGCGTCAGTATGGATGAGGCCATTGAGATCGGCAAACGCTTTGGCAGCGCCGAGTCGGCGACGTTCATCAACGGCGTGCTGGATCATGTGGCGCACACGAGCGGCTTAAAATCGGAATGATCACAGAATCATGGAAGAACGCTATCAAGCCAAAGCCATAGAGGAAAAATGGCAGCGCATCTGGGAAGCCGAGCAGGCGTTTAAGGTCAGCGAGGACGCCGCCAAGGCGAAATACTACGTTCTCGAAATGTTTCCCTATCCGTCGGGCCGCATCCACATGGGTCACGTGCGCAATTATTCCATCGGTGATGTGGTGGCGCGCTACAAGCGCATGCGCGGCTTCAACACGCTTCATCCGATGGGCTGGGATGCCTTCGGATTGCCGGCGGAGAACGCGGCGATCGAGCGCGGAGTTCATCCTGAAGCGTGGACCCAAGAAAACATTCTTTACATGAAAACCCAGCTCAAGCGCATGGGGCTTTCATACGACTGGGAACGCGAACTCGCCACCTGCGAGCCCGAATACTATCGATGGAATCAATGGATTTTTATCCAGTTCTTCAAGAAGGGTTTGGCTTACAAAAAAAGCTCCTTCGTCAACTGGTGTCCGTCCTGCGAGACGGTGCTGGCCAACGAGCAGGTCATCGACGGCCGATGTTGGCGGTGCGATTCTGTGGTCACGCAAAAGGAGTTGGAACAGTGGTTTTTTCGCATTACTGACTATGCGGAAGAATTACTCCAGGATTTGGACAAACTCGCCGGTTGGCCCGACAAAGTACTGACCATGCAGCGCAACTGGATCGGCAAGTCCATCGGCGCCGAAATTGATTTTCCATTGGTCCGCCGCGATGGCGGGCTGCGAATCTTTACCACGCGGCCGGATACAATATTCGGCGCGACGTTTGTTTCTTTGGCGGTCGAACACCCGCTCGCATTAGATCTATCTGCCGGCACGCCACAAGAAGCTGCGGTAAGAACGTTCATCGACCGCTTTAAAAACGTCAGCCAAGCCAATCGCGGTGCGGAAGAAGGAGAAAAGGAAGGAGTTTTCACCGGCGCCTACTGTAGAAATCCTTTCACGGAAAAGAATATTCCGATTTACCTCGCCAACTTTGTACTGATGGAATACGGCACCGGCGCAGTGATGGCGGTGCCGGCGCATGATCAGAGAGACTTTGAATTCGCGAAAAAATACCAGCTGCCGATTCCTATCGTCATTCAAACCCATGACCACAAATTAACTGCAGACAATTTGACTGAGGCTTACGTTGACGATGGCGTGATGGTGGACAGCGGAATCTTCTCCGGCTTGGCCAGCGCGGCAGGCAAAGAAAAGATCGCGGCCTACGCGGAGGAAAAAAACTGGGGCAAGAAGGCGATTCGTTATCGGTTGCGCGATTGGGGTGTATCGCGGCAACGCTACTGGGGCACGCCGATTCCGATTATTTAT
>WNGO01000415.1_pt1 | contig 25918 bp, 26 predicted proteins | sample 5400511 | NCBI WGS metagenome assembly WNGO01 (sample SAMN13153380, study PRJNA577476) | soil metagenome | isolation source: 20 cm soil or saprolite under Garry oak tree replicate 2 | place: USA:California | collected 2016-06-15 | reverse complement strand
AGCTGGTCGCGACGGTCGATGCTGATGAGAGAGTCGAGGAAGCGGCAACCCGCAGGTCACCGCCGTCCGCCCACGCCGCCCATCGCCGGTTCCGGCTTTGGACGAATCGAATTAGATCGGGGTGCACGAAGTTCGGACCCGACAATTTGGCGACCTTGCTGCCGTCAGCGTTCGCAACCGCCAGGCCGTACTGGCTGCCGTCATAGGTTCGGTATGCGAGTCGCAGCGCGGATACAACGGCAGGAGTGGTAGATGTCGACCCGACACTCGAGTGCGTACGGGAGGTGTCCGCCGTCTGGCAAGCACACATTAGGATGGCCAGCGGGAGCAGGACAAACGGCTTCATCGCGTTCTAACGCTGTGCCAATCGGCTTCGTTACTCATCAGCCCGGCACCTGCTTTAGGTAAGCCGCCAGTTTTGCGAGCTTGAGACGCCGACTTCGGGAGGGTAGGCTAAGTTTCAAGCTACTTTGTTCGACACCTTCCAAGCATTTCGATAGCCACTCCAACCGCGCTGACAATCAGGCGTTTCAGCGACGTCAAACGCAATGGTCGGGCGGGCGAGATTTGAACTCGCGGTCTCCTGGTCCCAAACCAGGCGCTTTTCCGAGCTAAGCTACCGCCCGAGCTGACGCAGCGCGCCCGACTCTAGCAGCGCCCGCGCCGCCGCCGCGCGATGACTGTACTGGCGTTTCTCCTCGGGGGACATCTCGCCAAACGTCTTCCCGGTCCCCGGCACGAGGAAGATCGGGTCGTAGCCAAAACCTGCCTCGCCCCGCCACTCCGGCACGACCTCGCCCCGGCATTCGCCCTCGAAGAACTGCGTTTGACGATTAGGCAACGCGAGTGCGATCACGCACACGAACCGCGCCAGCCACGGCCGCGGCACTCCTTCCAGGCGGCCCAATAGAGCCGCGGTTCTTTCCTGCTGCGTGGGTCCGAGGCGAGCGGAGCGGATCCCTGGAAACCCACCCAGCGCGTCCAGCTCGATACCCGAGTCGTCTCCCAGTGACGGCAAGCCCGACTTCTTGAGCGCCGTGTCGGCCTTGAGCTGGGCGTTCGCCGCGTACGTCTCCCCCGCCTCGTCGGCCTCGCTGTCGAAGGCGACCAGCTCCATCCCGGCATCAGTCAGGAGGTCGCGGTATTCGCGAAGCTTGCCCGCGTTGCCCGAGGCGATGACCAGGCGCGGTCGCTCAGACAATCAGATGGATGCGAGCGCCCGCTTTTGGGCGACGATCAGCTCCTTGATGCCCTTGAATGCCAGCGCCAGCATCGCGTCGAGCTCGCCGCGGGTGTAAGGCGCGCCCTCCGCGGTGGCCTGCAGCTCCACCAGACGCCCGTCTTCCGTCATCACGCAGTTGAGGTCTGTCGACGCCTGGAAATCCTCGCCGTAATCGAGGTCGAGGACCGGAGTCCCCTCGACCACGCCGCAGCTCACGGCAGCGAGGTGCTGCCGGACGGGGATCTCGGGGATCATCCGGGCATCCTTCATCCGCTTGACCGCCATGTAGAGCGCCGCAAACGCTCCTGTGATCGACGCGGTGCGCGTGCCGCCGTCCGCCTGCAGGACGTCGCAGTCGAGCGTGATGGTTCGCTCGCCGATCTTGCCCATGTCCACCGCCGCGCGGAGCGAGCGGCCGATCAGTCGCTGGATCTCGTGTGTCCGCCCCCCCACGCGACCCTGGATCGATTCCCGCGCCCCGCGGTCATGCGTGGCCCGCGGCAGCATCGAGTATTCGGCTGTGATCCAGCCCTGGCCGCTACCGCGGCGGTGCATCGGCACGCGGTCCTCGACACTTGCGGTGATCCAGACCCGGGTGCGTCCCATCTCGATCAGGCACGAGCCCTCCGCGTGCACGTTGACGCCGAGCTCGATCTTCACGGGCCGCAGCTGGTCGGGCGCTCGCCCGTCCCGGCGCGCGGCCGCGCCCGTCACCGTCCGAGTAGTTTCAGTAATAGCGTCGTCCCCTCGAAGAAAAGATAGAGCGGAATGAACACGATCAACGGAGTCAGCGGGTCGACCCCTGGCGTCAGGAAGTTCGCCGCAATCCCCAACGCCAAGAACATATATGGCCGGCGCTTGTACAGCCAGCGTGTGTTGACGATGCGGAGCATGCCCAGCACAAACAGAACGACGGGCAGCTCGAAGACGAGTCCGAAGCCGAGGACCATGATCAGCACGAAGCTGACGAGCTCGGTGATATCGGGCAGATAGGTCACTTCCGCCGGCGTCAGGGAGTTCAACACATGGATGTAGAGAGGGAGCGCGAACATCGCGACGGTGACGCCAATCAAGAAAAAGACGATCGTCGCCACCACGAGCGGGAGCACGAACCTTCGCTCTCTGGGATGCAGACCCGGGCTGACAAACCACCAGATCTGCTGGATGATCACGGGGCCGGCCAGCACGACTCCGATGTACATGGCGACCTTGAGCTGGAGCAGCACGCCGCCACCCGGTTGCAAATAGATCGCGTGGCCGATGCCTGCGCGTTGGACGAGAAATGTAATCACGTAGTGGGCCGCGAAAATGGCCGCGATCGTCGCGACTCCCCAGGCCACGATCGAGACGATCAGGGCGCGCCGAAGCGCCTCGAGGTGCTCGATCACCGACATCCGCTCGTCCTCGACGGGTGCGCTCGGACGAGGGCCGCGCTGAAGGACCCTGTTTAGAAGGGCCACGCTCTGGCTTTAGTTGCTAGAGGGTTTAGTCTCGGACGCCGAGCTCTTGCCGGCGGTCTCACTCGGACTGGACGCCTCGGGCTTGCCCTGCGCGGCGGCCGTGACCTCGCTCGTCAGCTCGGAGGTCGCCTTGCGAAACTCCCTCATCGCCCTGCCGACCGCACCTCCGAGCTCGGGCAGACGGCCCGGCCCAAAGATGATCAGCACCACGACGAGAATGACCACAAGCCACAACGGGTGAAATGGCATTTGAGCCGATTATAGGCCCTGATACCCAGAGCCAAGCTCAGGGCCTGTCAAGAGACCTTGATCGTGATCGATGTGATCCTGTCGGTGACCTGGATCGCTGTCACATTGGTCATGTCGATCACCGTGCCAAAGCGGTTGTAGGCGGTCGTGGGACCAGGCGACGGCCACTGGCCTTTCTGGATGAAGAACTGGCTGCCATTGACAGGGCCCCCCGGCACCCTGGCCATGCCGACGGCGCCGGCGGCCCAGGGGGTGACCGTCGTCTCCTCGGGCAACGTGTACCCAGGCCCTCCACGGCCGTCGCCGCGCGGATCTCCGCCCTGGACCACCCAGTCCTCTGCCTTCCAGAAGGTGAGGCCGTTATAGAAGCCATGGATCGCCAGCACGACGAAGTTGTTGACCGTCACCGGAGCTACCTCCGGCGCGAGGTCGATGACGATATCGCCGTGCGCGGTGGTGATCGTCGCCTGCAGCTTTTGCTTAGCCGTGATGCACATCGGTTGCGGGCCGGTGAACTCGTGGGGTCCGATCTGGGTCGACGTCGCGCAATGCGAGAGCGCCGGCGGCACCGCGGGCTCGAGGGCCTTGCTCACGAGGACCCCGGCGCCGGCGACCGCGGCGATGAGAGCGCCCATCACGAGAAGCGCGATCCACGCCTGGCGTCCCCAGGGTGGCGGCGCCTCGATCTCATCCGGCTCGACAGGCGCGGCCCGTCGCGAGGGACGCGGCTGACTCACTTGCGGGCTGCCGCTTCGGCGATCGCCTGAACCAGCCCGTGCGTCGTGTATTCGCGGGCGACGATCGATACGCCGAGGCCGAGCTTGCGCGCGCTGTCGGCCGTGACGGGGCCCATGCAGGCGATCTCGGCATCCCCGAGGATCGCCGGCAGGCGGTCTTCGGGGAACGCACGCACGAAGTTGTAGACGGTCGACGAGCTGGTGAAAGTGATCACGTCGACGCCTTCTCCGTCGAACAGGCGAAGCAGCGCCGGTCCCGCCTCCGGCGGGCAGACGGCTCGATAGACGGGAAGAATCTCGACCTCGGCACCTCGATTGGCAAGCAGCGATGGTAGTGCGTCGCGGGCAATCTCCGCGCGCGGCACGAGCACGCGCATGCCGGCCATCTCCCAGCCTTGCAGGGCATTGGCCAGGCCCTCGGCCGTGTACTCGGACGTCACAAGCTCGGGCCGGAGGCCGTGACCGGCCAACGCGTCCGCAGTTTCCTGGCCGATCGCGCAGAGCTTTGAGTTATGCAACGCCCGCGCATCGGAACCAGTGGTCAGCAGCATCTGGAAGAAAATGTCCACCGCGTTGGCCGACGCAAAGATGACGAGCGCGGTCCGATCGAGGTTGTTGATCGCGTTGCGCACCCGGTCATCGATTGGCAGGCGCCTGATCTCGATGGTCGGTATCTCGACGACTGAAGCGCCCAGGTCGACGAGCTCACGCCGGAACGGGTCGACCTGGTGGCGGGCGCGAGTGATGAGCATGCGGTGTCCATGCAGGGGTCGTTTCGACAGCGTGTCAAGCCGTTCGGCCATGTCCACGCCTGGGCCGAGCACGAGGAGCGCGTCGCCTCGGAGCCCGTAGGTCGCCGCCTTGCGCGCCAGCTCGCCAAGCGGAGCAGTGACCCGGTGCTGCCCGGGCTGACCGGGATTCAGGATCAGCGCCGCCAGCTTTTCCGGCGAGCGCCCGTTCTGGAGCAGGGCGGTGATGCCCGACTCCCACCAGCCCGAGGCAAGCCGCAGGACGACGGTCTCCCCTCCGGTCGCGAGCCCAAAACCGAGGGAGGCGGAAAGACCTTCGATGGTGAGCGGGATGCCGCTCATGACAGGGGCCGCCAGCTCGACGATGAGACCGGGCATCGCCTCGAAATCGATGCCGGCCCGCTCGAGGCGATCCGCGATTGCGCTGCCATTCGAGAAGGCGTACGGATTTCCTGGAAAGAGGACCGTGATCTTCTTGCCGTTTCGGGCGAGCTTGATCACCTCGTCGACCGATTCGAGCGGCGCGATATCGGCATGCGCGGGAGCGAGGTGCAGCAGACCAGTGCCGCATCCATCGCAATTGCGAATGACATCGGCATCCTTGATCGCCTCGACTGCTTGCACGGTGGCAAGACCTGGATGACCTGGTCCGACGCCGACCAACCTGACCGTGCTCATGCCACCACGCCCATCCCCACCCGGGACATGGCTGACAGGTTAGAGCTTTCGGCTGACCACGTAATCCGTTAACGACTCGAGGGCGAGGGTCGCATCGCTTTGATCGAGCTGCCTCAATTGATCACGCGCCGCGCTCGCGTGATCGCGCGCCTGTGCGAGCGCAAGTTGCGGCCCGTCGCTCTTCCGGACGGCCTCCACAACGCCACCCGCCTCGCCCTCGTCGAGCCTGCGACCGTCTTCGAGCTTGATCGAAGAGAGCATCAACGGAAGGGTCGCGAAGCCCTCCACGATGTCGTGTCCAATCGGCTTGCCGACCTCTCCCTCCGCGCCCGTGTAATCGAGTACATCGTCGGCGATCTGGAACGCAAGGCCGAGTGATCGGCCGTACGAACGTAAAGCTCCACGCTGCTCGGCCCCAAGCCCACCCAGGAGCGCGCCAATCTCGCAGCACGCCGCGAGGAGCATCGCGGTCTTGGCCTCGATCCGCAGCATGTACTCGTTGACGTCGGTGCCGTATCGATACCGAATCGACTGCTGGCGCACCTCGCCGGCGCAGATGCTCATCACCGTCCGCGCGAGGATGTCGACGACCTCCGACACGTGAGTTCGCGCCGCGTTCTCGTACGCCTTGGCGAAGTAGAAGTCGCCGATCACGATCGCCTGTTCGTCGCCCAGCGCCGCCGCGACGGTGGGCCTTCCTCGGCGCGTTGACGACCGGTCGATCACGTCGTCGTGAACGAGGGTCGCCGCGTGGGTGAACTCGACCGACACGGCGGCCGGCATCAGGCGATCGAGCTCGTAGCGTCCACACTTGGCCGCCAGGAGGACAAGCGCCGGGCGGATCCGCTTGCCACCCGCCGCGAACAGATCTGCCATCGGGCGCGCGACCTCGGGGGGATCGCGTTCGATTTCCTTCCTGAGCTCCGATTCGACCGTCGCGAGGTCCCTGGCCACCGGGCCAAACAGGTCGACCGTCTCCTTCAAGCGCCCTTGACCGACAGCCGGTACCCAAGCCCGGGCACAGCCTCGAGGCTGACCCCGATGTTGGCGCGCTCCGAGAGCTTCCGGCGCAGCCGCTGCACGTGCGGGTCGACGGAATGGTCGTCGAGGTCGTGCGGATAGCCCCACACCTTGTCCCGGAGCTGGGCCCGGGTGAGGACCCGTTCCGGGTTGGCGGCAAGCACCGCCAGGAGATTGAACTCGGTCATCGTGAGAGTGATCTCCTCATCACCCACCTTGACGCGACGGGCGGCGTTGTCGATCTGCAGGGCGCCGATGCTGAGCACCCCCTCCCGGCCGCCGCCGGCTTCCGCCAGCGCCGAGCGGCGCAGGTGCGCGTTGATCCGAGCGGCCAGGATTCGTGAATCGAACGGCTTCGTGATGTAGTCGTCGGCGCCGACCTCGAGTCCGACCACCTCGTCCATCTTGGTGGAGCGGCCGGTGAGCATCACCATCGGGCTCACGACGCCCTGGCGGCGCAGCTCGCGGATCACCTCGGTGCCGCTGATGTCCGGCAGCACCCAGTCGACAAGCACAAGGTCGGGTTGGGCGCTGCGGCCGAGCTCGATCGCCTGCGCGCCATTGCCTGCCTCCACGACGTCATGTCCCTGGAGCCTGCAGACCTCCGCCACGAGCATGCGGACCGGGACATCGTCCTCGACGACGAGGATGCGTCGCCTGCGACGCGCCGGAGTGCTGCTCAGTTGTTAGCCGGAGGCGCGAAACCCACCCGTCGAGACTGACGGGCTGAGCGCTTTGGTCTGCGCATCAGGATTACGCGCTTATCCCCCCCGTCCATCACGCTGGCCAGGTCCCAACCCTCGGCACCGGCCTCGAGGAGGACCTTCACCACCGTCACGCCATCGGCGACCTGGGCCACGGTCAAGACCTTGGTCGAGTACTCCCACTCCCGGCTGGGAAGCCCAACGGTCGGGACGAGACCTGCCGCGGTTCCGCGCGCACCGTCCGGCTGAGCGGGCTGGCCGGGCTCGTCAGGCTCCTCATCGGGGTCTTCTTCGAAACGGTGATCCATTGTCGTCAGATTGTAGGCTCCGGAGTGTGAGTACCCCCGGCGAGGGTCGAACTCGCGCTGGACCGGGTTTAAGCCGGCTGCCTCTGCCATTGGGCTACGGGGGCAACTCAATTTTGCCCCGCCGCGCGGCGGATTCGCCGCCGCCCTAGGCGTAGTCGAAAAAGCCCTTTCCGGTTTTCCGGCCGAGACGACCCTGCTCGACGAGCCGGCGCAGCATCTCGGGCGGCGCCGCCCCTTCGCCGAGCCGGTGGCGGTCCTCCATCGCGCCGTAGAAAACGTCGAGACCGCTGAAGTCGAGGAGGTGGAACGGGCCCATCGGCCAGTTGAGGCCTTTCTGCACCGCGACATCGATGTCTTCGGCGCTGGCGTAACCACCCTCGAGCAGCCGCATCGCCTCCTCGGAAGCCGCGAAAAGGATCCGGTTGACGATGAAACCCCAGATCTCCTTGTTCAGCAGGACAGGTGTCCGGTCGATGCTGCGCACGAACTCCATCGCCGTCGCGACCGTTTCATCCGAGGTCTTCGGGCCCCGCACCACCTCGCACAGCTGCATGACCGTGACCGGGTGGAAGAAGTGCATGTTGCAGCAGCGCTCGGGGTGGCCTGTGAAGTCGGCGAGCCGGCTGATGGCGATGGTGCTTGAGTTGCTGGCCAGGATCGCATCCTTCTTGGCGTGCTTGCCCAGAGCCTCGAATACGGTTCTTTTGGCGTCGATGTTCTCGATCACCGCCTCGATCACCAGGTCTCCGTCGCGGGCGGCGGTCGTCAGGTCAGCCGACATGCCGATGCGCGCGAAAGCGCCGTCCGCAGCGTCCCGGGTCAGACGGCCCTTCTCGACCGACCGGTCGAGCAGCTTGCGGTTTTGCGCGCCCGCCTTCTCGAGCTGTCCGGCAACGGTGTCGACGAGGGTCACCTCGTAGTGGCCGCCCAGCGCGGTCTGCAGAGCGATCTGCGAACCCATCGTCCCCGCGCCGATGACGACCACGCGCTTCAATTCATGCATGCGAGTGAGCATGCAGGAATTCGAGCAGCTGGTGCAGACGGCGATCGAATCGATCCCGGACGAGTTCCAGCCTTACCTCGAGAACACCGTGTTCATCGTCGAGGAGTCGTCGCCGGACGGACTGATGGGCCTCTATCACGGTTCCGGTGCGCTGCATGCCGGCGAGGGTTTTCCGGATCAGATCACGCTCTACAAGCGCTCGCACGAGCGGGCGACGACGACCCTGGAGGAGCTGATCGAGGAGGTGCGGCGCACGATCCTGCACGAGGTCGGGCACCACTTCGGGATGGATGAGGATGACCTGCCCTACTGAGCCTCGTCCTTATTAATGCGTTAATGAAGCGTCCAGAACTTGCGGTCCCACAGGATCAGCGGGTCGCCGGCTCCAATGGCGGCGGCCTCCACCTCTCCGACGCAGATCTCGTGGTCGCCGGCGGTGTGGGACTGGACCAGCCGGCACTCGAGCCAAGCCGCGCAGCCGTCGATGAGCGGGATGCTGTTGCTGCCGAGTCGGTGGGGTATGTTCCGCCAGCTTGGATCGACTGCCGGCGCCCGCCCGGCAAACCGGTCGGCGATGAACTCCTGGGATCGCGTCAGCAGGCTCACGTTGAAAGCTTTCGTCTCGAGCACCGCGGCTCTGGTGTTCGACTCCTGCTCCAGTCCGACGAGGACCATCGGCGGCTCGAGCGAGATGGAGACGAGGCTGCTGGCGGTGAGGCCCCGAAACTCGTTTCCCGCTCGGGCGCTGACGACGACAACCCCCGCCGGAAGGCGTGCCATGGCGTCGCGAAACTGAGCGCTGGACAAGTGTCCGGCACAGCCTAGCGTTCAGCCTGGCGGCGAGCACCCCAACGTTAGAATCGGTTCAGGACCTGGCGGCGACGTAGCCAAGTGGTAAGGCAGAGGTCTGCAAAACCTCCATCCCCAGTTCGATTCTGGGCGTCGCCTCCAACCCAAAGCACATCAGCGGCCGATCGTCGCGAGTCGGTACAGGATGGACAGGACGAGAAGCCCGCATCCGGCCGTGTTGAGGACCATGCCGACGATCGCCTGCGTCCGCTTGTGCGGCAGCTCCTGGTACGCCTTATAGCCCGCGTAGATCCCGAAGGGAAACATCAGGCCACAAAGCAGACCGATGATCGCGCAGGCGATCGACTGGTTGGCGTGGTCGCCGAGCAACATCTTCCGAACTGGCGCCCAGGTCGTGCCTGTCCAGCGATAACGCCCATCTGGCGAGATGGCGGAGATCCACTGCCGCCCGTCCCAGTACCACCGGCCATCCTGCGAGAACACCGGTGCGCTCGGCGGATTTACCATCCGGCCGATTCTAGGATCCCTCCTGAGGCTGATTTCGCCCTCGGGTACACTCGCGGACATGGGTGTGTCGCAGATCAAGATGCCCCAGCTCGGGGAGTCCGTGACCGAGGGCACCGTCGACAAGTGGCTCAAGCGTGAGGGCGACTTCGTCAAGCGCGACGAGCCTTTGGTCGAGGTGGTGACGGACAAGGTCAACGCTGAGATCCCCTCCCCATTCGAAGGCAAGCTGGTCAAGATCGCGGTCAGCGAGGGCGAGACGGTCCGCGTCGGCGCGGTGATCGCCCAGATCGAGACCGGCGCCGCGGTGGCGGCCGCGCCCAGCGCCCCGGCCAAAGAACAAGACACCGGCGTCGCGCACACGGAAGTCCCAGCGGAACCCGCCGGTGGCAAAGCTCCCACGCCTACCGCGACGGCCCCGCCGCCTCCAGCCGAGGCCGCCGACGGCGACCGCGCGCGCCTCTCCCCGGCGGTTCGCAAGCTCGCCGCGGAGCACGGCATCGATCCCTCGACCCTGCGCGGATCCGGCATGGGCGGGCGCGTCACGCGGGACGATATCCTCGGCGCTGTCGCCGGCGGGCATGCAACCGCCGGGCCGCAGGCCCCTGCAAAGCCCAGTACTCCGGCACCGGCTCGCGCCGATGGCAAGCGTGAGGAGCTGGTGAAGCTCAGCGTGATGCGGAAATCGATCGCCGAGCACATGGTCCGGAGCCTGGCCACGTCGCCTCATGCCTGGACCCTCCAGGAGGTCGACGTCACCGCACTCGTGCGTTACCGCGAAGCCGAGAAGGGCAGCTTCAAGTCCCGGCACGGCGCGGCTCTGACCTACCTGCCATTTGTCGCGCAGATCGTGTCCGGCGCGCTGCGGGAATTTCCATGGCTCAACTCATCTTGGACGGACGAAGGCGTGGTTTTGAAGCACTACGTCAACCTGGGGGTCGCGGTGGCAATCCCCGATGGGTTGATCGTCCCCGTGGCGAAGGACGCTGACAAGCTCGGTTTCACTGACCTGGTGCGCGTCTTGAACGACCTGGTCGAGCGGGCCCGCAACAAGCAGCTGAAACCAGACGACGTCCAGGGCGGCACATTCACGCTGAACAACACCGGCGCCACAGGATCAGTGGCGAGCCAGCCAATCATCAACCAGCCGCAGGCTGCGATCCTGACCACGGAATCCATCATCAAGCGGCCTGTCGTGATCGACGATGCGATAGCGATCCGCCACATGATGAACATGTGCCTGAGCTTTGACCATCGGATCATCGACGGCATGATGGCCGGGCAGTTTCTGAACACGGTCAAGAAGCGGCTCGAAGAATGGACGCCCGGTAGCATTCGGCTGTGAGCACGTCGGAGCTTCGGCCGGCGCCAATCCCGGATTGGATCCGGGTGAAGGTCACCGAAGGCGGAAATTTCAAAGAGCTCAAACAGATCGTGCAGGGTCGCCGTCTGCATACGGTCTGTGAGGAAGCGCGATGTCCCAACATCTTCGACTGCTGGAACCGGCGCACGGCGACATTCATGATCTTGGGCGACGTCTGCACCCGAGCATGTCGGTTTTGCGCTGTTACATCGGGCAGGCCGTCCGAGCTCGACCTCGGCGAGCCATTGCGGGTCGCCGAATCGGTCGCTGAGCTCGGCCTCAAGCACGCGGTCATCACGTCGGTCGACCGCGACGACCTGAAGGACGGTGGCGCGGGGATCTTCGCCCGCACGATCCGGGCCATCCGGCGACGCAGCCCGGAGACGACGATCGAAGTCTTGACGCCAGATTTCCAGGGCGACTTCGGCGCTGTGCGCACCGTGGTCGAGGCCCGCCCCGACATCTTCAACCACAACACCGAGACGGTGCCGCGCCTGTACTCGCGGATCCGCCCCAAAGCCGTTTACGCGAACAGCCTGGCCCTGCTGCGCCACGTCAAGTCGCTCGCGCCCGAGATGGTCACGAAGTCAGGCTTGATGGTGGGGCTGGGCGAGACAGAGGACGAGCTTGTCGAGGTGTTCGGCAACATGCGCGCTCACGACATCGACGTGCTCACTGTCGGCCAGTACCTCCGGCCGTCGAAAAAGCACGCTGAGGTCGTCCGTTACTACCGCCCCGAAGAGTTTGTCCGGCTGAAGGAGCAGGCGCTTGCCATGGGCTTCGGCCACGTCGAGGCGGGTCCGTTGGTGCGCTCCTCCTACCATGCTGATGAGCAGATCCCTGCCGCGCGTAAGAGCCTCCTGGCTGGGTAGCGTTCCTTACCGCGAGGCCTGGGACCTTCAGGCCGAGCTGGTCAGGGAGCTCCGCTCAGGCGAGGGTCAGGACACCCTGTTGCTACTCGAGCACCCCCACGTGTTCACGATGGGAAAAGCCGCCTCGCCCGAGCATCTGCTCTGGGATGAGGAAGAGCGCGCCAGGCGGCGGGTCGAGGTGGTGTGGTCGGATCGGGGCGGCGAGGCGACCTACCACGGCCCTGGCCAGCTGGTCGGCTATCCCGTGGTCGACCTCCAGCACCTCGGGCTGACGATCCCGGATTACCTGGCGAGGCTGGAGCAGTCACTGATCGCCTATCTGGGCGAGCTCGGGGTCGCCGCCGAACCAGGCGCACCAGGTCTGACCGGAGTCTGGAGGGACGGTGAAAAGCTGGCGGCGATCGGGATCAAGCTCAACAGGTCGGTGGTCAGCCACGGCTTTGCCCTGAATCTGACCACCGACCTTGGTTACTTCGACGGCATCGTCCCCTGCGGCCACGCCGAGCTGCGGCCGACCTCTGTCGAAGCCGCCACCGGACGCTCCCTGCCCACCGCGGCCGCCGCCGAAGGCTACGCGCGCCACTTCGCGGCCGGGTTTCGGACGACCCTGGACTGGGTGCCGGCGAACACGATCCTGCCGATGGGAACGCCCGTACGCAGTTAGCGGAATAGGCCCCGTTACCAACCGGGTATTGATAGCGTGGGTATTAATGAGAGTGGAAGGGGTACTCGGTTTGGTCCCGATCGTTATCGGGTAAGTGGGATATGAAGATGACAACTAGCCGCAAGACCGCCGATAAGACCAAAGTCGAGCTTGTGCGCCTGGACAACGTCTCCATGGACGAGGACGACGAGATCCTCCCCGACTTCGAAGCTGAGGTGGACGACGGCCGGCGCGTCTGGGTGACCGCGGTCCTGGAGCGCACTGCCGTGATCGAGCCGGCTCCTGGCGAGCCCAAGGTGCTGGTCAACCGGAGGCGGCTGTTCGTGAACCCCCGCCACCTCCGTGTGCGCCACCTGGCGAGCAAGGAAGCCGCACGGCGCGGCCGCGAGGCGGCGCGTCAGCTGAGGCTCCAGGAACAGCAGAGCTCGGCCGCCTAGGCCGCTTACCCTTCGTAAGTCGGTCGATGTCCCTCTGGTAACATTCGCTCCTGCCGCATAGCTCGGCACCTGTTGATTACCGCGGCGCTTTTTCGCCGCCTAGCCGAGGGAAGCCACTTTTATGAACAAAATCGTCGAACTCGTCTCGCTGGCCAGCATCGTCCCACCCCTCAACCACGAAGTCAGCGGTGGCTTCAGCGCTGTAGTCGATGGCAAGCAGGTACGGGTTAGGGCGGTGCTCGAGCGAACGGTGATCATCGAGCACCATGAGGGAGGCGAACGCAGCGTCGTGCGCAAGGACAACTGCATGGTCAAGCCGTCGGCCGTCACATTCGTGCTCGGCAACCCCAACAACGGGGTCGGGCCGCGGCAATGGCGGCGCCTTCCGGGCAAGCCCCCCGCTCCCGCAAAACAGCCCTAGCGGGCCCTCCCTCTCCCACCGGCTCCCTCCCCCGAGCCGAACCAAAACCTGGAGCCAGTCTAAAAACTCAGCGCGCGCGCAACTACCCCGCCTGTTAAGGCGGCGGGCCCTCAGTTGAGGTGCTTCTGCGCCACCAACGTGAGAAACGGCTGGAAGTGCTTCGACAGCGCGACTTCTTCGAACACCTGACGCGCATCGGTGAACCGGCTTTTCTTCCAGCCCTCATCACCTAGTCTCTCGCGCAACTTCGAGATCTCGTCGTCGGCAAGCTCGCGCACGAGCTCGGCCGTAACGGTCGTCCCCTCGTCGAGACGCGATCCGTGTTTGACCCATTGCCACACCTGCGACCGGGAGATTTCCGCCGTCGCGACGTCCTCCATCAGGTTGTTGATCGCGGCAGCGCCGACGCCGCGCATCCAAGACTCGATGTACTGAATCCCGACGCTGACGTTCGTGCGCACGCCGTTCTCGGTGATCGTTCCTCCCGGGACCTTGACATCGATGAGCTGCGCCGCCTTGACAGAAACTTCCGGCCTCTGGCGCTCGAGCTGGTTGGGTCGCTCACCCAGCACGCGATCGAAAGCCTCCGTCGCGGTCGGCACGAGGTCTGGGTGCGCCACCCATGTCCCGTCGAAGCCGTCGCCGGCTTCGCGGTCCTTATCTTCCTTGACCTTCGTCAGAGCGACCCGATTGACCTCGGGATCTCGGCGCGAAGGGATGAACGCGGCCATCCCACCCATCGCATGCGCACCGCGCCGGTGACATGTCTTGACCAAAAGCTCGGTGTACGCGCGCATGAACGGCACCGTCATCGTGACCTGGACGCGGTCGGGCAGGACAAACTCTGGACGGCTGTTGAACTTCTTGATGATGCTGAAGATGTAGTCCCAGCGACCGGCGTTCAGCCCGCTCGAGTGGTCGCGAAGCTCGTACAGAATCTCATCCATCTCGAAGGCCGCGAGGATGGTCTCGATGAGGACGGTGGCCCGGATGGTCCCTCTCGGTAAGCGCAGCTCGTCCTGGGCGAGGTTGAAGACGTCGTTCCAGAGTCGAGCTTCGAGGTGACTCTCGAGCTTGGGCAGATAGAAATACGGGCCGCTCCCCTTTTTCAGCAGGCGCTCGGCGTTGTGGAAGAAGTACATGCCGAAATCGAACAGTCCTCCCGAAATCGGCTTGCCGTCGACCTCGACGTGGCGCTCATCGAGATGCCAACCGCGAGGCCGCACGAGCAGCGTCGCGACCTTGTCGTTCAGCCGGTATTCCTTTCCTTCGGGACTCGTGAAGTTGATCCGTCGCTCGATGGCGTCGATCAAGTTCACCTGGCCCTCGACGAGGTTCGACCATGTCGGCGAGTTGGCGTCCTCGAAGTCGGCCATGAAAACGCGCGCTCCCGAGTTGAGGGCGTTGATGAGCATCTTGCGGTCGGTCGGTCCCGTGATCTCGACCCGCCTGTCCTGAAGGTCTGGCGGCGCCTCGGCCACCTGCCACTCGGAATCGCGCACCGAGCTCGTCGTCACCAGAAACTGGGGAAGCTCACCCGCGTCGATCCGCGTCTGGCGCTCATCGCGCAACCGCAGCAGCTCCTGGCGGCGCCCGGCAAACTCGCGCTGCAGCTTGGCGACGAATTCGAGCGCCCGCGGTGTAAGCACCTCCGCCGCGCGCCCTTCCACCTTGCCTTTGAGCTGGACGTGCTCGGTGGCGGCCATCGCCTCAATCTACCAGCAGAGCGGCTACTGCCCTGCCAGGTGCTCCACGATCGGCGAGAGCTCATCCGCCGTCTCTCCAGGCAGGATCACGTGCGAGAAGCCGTACCGCTCGCGCCGGGCACGCAGGTCCTCTTCGATCTGCTGGATCGTACCCAGCAGAAAATGCGGCATTTCCAGAACGTCGCCTACCTCGAATCCCATGGAGGGAGCCAGCGCTGCGGCCAGCGACTCGCGATCATCCGTGACGCTCGCAAAGAAGACCGTGAACCCAAGATCGATGGCTTGAATCCGGTCCCCGGCTGCCTCCTTGATCCAACGGAGCTTCTCATCGGTCGCCTCGGCCATCCCGGTGCGTACGAGCTTCGGGTTGATCCGCCCTTCGTTCAGGTTGTAGTTCACATGGACGATGTCCGCTTCCCGCGCCGCGAGGCGCAGCATGCGGCGGCCTCCGCCTCCCAGCAGCAAGGGCACGTGGGGTTTTTGAACCGGCAGTGGCGCGCCCTCGAGGCCCCTGATCGTGTAGTGCTTGCCGGTGAAGGAGAACTCCCCGCCGGCGAAGAACCTCTTGATGATCGGGACGGCCTCCTCGAGGCGCTCGATCCGGGTGCCCGCCGAGTCGTAGGGAATGCCCGCCTGCTCGTAGTCCGATGCCAGCCATCCCGCGCCAATGCCCAGCTCGAATCGGCCGTCGGAGAGTAGGTCTAGCGTCGCCGCCTCCTTCGCCAGGACAATCGGATGGCGGTAGTCGTTGTCGAAGACCAGCGACCCGACACGAAGCTTGGTCGTCGCGTCGGCCGCCGCCATGAGCGCCGCGATCGGCCCGGGCTGCTCGGTGAAGTGATCCGGGAGGTAGAGCGTCGAGAACCCCATCGACTCGAGCGCGCGGGCGCGATCCCGCCATTGCCGGCCGCTTTGCGCCCGATGCTCCTGGACACCGAACTGAAACGGCCGCTGCTTCTTCAAGGGGTCGAGATTACCTGCCGGCGATCCGTTCCGTCTCCCAGTCCCTGTGGGCAATCATCCCATTGCTCTCCGTCAGGGCGGCGGGTCCAATGTGCGCAGGTCAACGGTCTGGCCACAGGTCCAAGGGAGTACGCCATCAATCGTCTTCGGGGTCGGTTCGGGAGCTCAGCCAAGGTAGGGACCCGCATCCAGGCTCGACTCGCACCGTGGCTGCTGGTATGCCTGGCGTGCCTTGGCCTGGCCCTGCCCAGCGGCGCAGGCAGCGCACTGGCCTCAGGCGGGTTCGGCAGCGGCCCAGGACCAATTGCGGTGACCGCATACGGCGGGTTCAACCCGGTATTGGCTCGCGCGCCCTACGTGACCGATCTGACCCAGAGCTCCGCGATGGTCACCTGGGCGACGAATCCGGACGTTCGCGGCGCACTATCGTATGGGCCGCTCGGCAACTGCACGGCAAACACGGTCGTCGTAACGCCTGGAATGGTCACCCCCGTGCGAGTTTCTCCCAATCCCACCAGTACGTATACGGCCCGCTGGGACTATCAGTCCTCAGTTCCGATCACCGGACTCAGCCCAAGCACCACCTACTGCTACGAGGTGTTCGGCGCCGGTTCGACCGCGGTTGATCTGCTGCCGCCGTCACAGCCGTTTCAAACCTTCACAACACTGGATCCCATGGACGTCAGGTCGACGAGCCCGCTTACGTTTGCGGTTGTCGGCGACTTCGGCGAGACGTCCAACCGTGGCACCGCGAGCGACCCGACGGCCAACAGCGCCACCTCCGTGAACACTAATCAGGCCGCCATCCAGTCGCTGATCGGCTCGTCCGGGGCTCGATTCGTCGTCAGCGTCGGCGACATCGCATACAACGATGGCGGGAACTACAACTACGGCGATCTTCAACAGACGGGCATCAGCGTCGGAAGCCCGAACCTGACCGAGATCAGCGACATCTTCGGCCCCAGCTACTGGCCGCTAACGGGCGGGATGCCTTTGTTCACCGCGGGTGGGAACCATGGCCAAAACGCCAACCTCTTGAACACATGGCCCGAGCCGGCCACGGCATCCAGCTCGAGTGGCACCTATGCGATGCAGGCGTACGCGTCGGTCGATGGGACCAATCCCGCCACCTATCCGTCTGATTGGTATGCATTCTCATCGGGCAACGCCCGCTTCTACATGCTCGACGGCTCGTGGACGGAGGCGAACGTCGGAACCGCGAGCGGCGCCGCATGCCCGTTTACGGCAGGGACCTCGACATGCAAGGCATATCAGGTAGACGCCGACGCGCATTTCCAGCCGACCTCAGCTGAGTACCAATGGCTTGCCAGTGACCTGCAGGCGCATCCCGGAGGAATCAAGCTCGCGTTCTTTCACTACCCGCTGCGGTCTGACAACGCGACCCAGGACAGCGACGTTTACCTGCAACAAACCCTTGAGCCCGTTCTCGCGAAATACGGCGTGCAGATCGCCTTCAGCGGCCACGCTCACGACTATGAGCGGAACCTGACTGCCGGCCCCAACACGATCCTCAGCTACGTCACCGGAGGGGGCGGCGGCGTCATCAGCACCGTCGCCGGCAAGGGCTGCTCATCCTGGGACGCTTACGCCATCGGCTGGACCTACAGCACCGGTACCGGCCAGCGGTGCGGCGGGGCACCCGCCCCTACATCTGATTCGATGGTCTACAACTTCTTGAAGATCACGATTCGAGGCAACTCCGTAGTCGTGGATCCGGTCAACGCCGCGGGCCAGGTGTTCGATGAGCAAACGTACACATTCGCAATGCCGACTCCGTCGACCCCCACAAACGTCGTCGCGACTGCAACCAGCGCTACGTCCAGCAGCTTGACGTGGACCGGATCGAGCGAGGCTGGCGGCACCATCGCCGGTTACCAGATCGCACGCAATCAGATCCCATTGGCCACTGTGCAGGGATCGAACACCTCTTACACGGACTCGGCGCTGCAACCCGGAACCGCCTACACGTACGCGGTCGCGGCGATCGATCAGAGCGGTGTCACCTCCGATTCGGGTCTTTCCAACGGAATCACGACGCCGCTCCTGACCACTGGGTTTGAGAGCGGCACGCTCGGTGGATGGAGTCCAGTCGTCGGACAGATGACGATCGAGGGCGCGGTCACGCACAGCGGCGCATACGCCGCAGGGCTGACCAGCAGTGGCGGTCAGACTTTTGCGCTCCAGAATTTGCCGGCTTCCTCGACGACGATTTACGCGCGCGCCTGGGTCTACGTCGCCAGCCAGTCGACCGCTGTAACTCTGTTGGGCCTGCGAACGCAGTCGACACCGACCAGCGGCGCGTATCAGGTGGCGCAGGTCTATCTCAACGCGGCCGGGAACATCAAGGTCCTGAACAACGTCTCCAAGGCGAGCTACCTCGGCAATGCGACGGTTGCTCCAGGAGGGTGGCACGCGATCACTTTTGCGGTGAATGAATCGGCCGGAACGATGCAGGTGTGGCTCGATGGAAATGCCGTGCTGTTCGGCACGTCAGCCGGGCCGGCCGCGGTGCTGGGCGCCCAGAATCTAGGCAGCATCCCAATGAGCAATATCCAGCTCGGAGACGACTCGACCAATCGCATTTACGCGTGGTACGCGGACGACATCACGGTTTCGACCGGCCCACCAAACCCCTAATCGCGCATCAACCCGTCAGCCAGCTGGTGCCGGAGGGCTAGATTTGACCGGCGACACCTTCGGCTGACGGCGTGGGTGGGTTAAGAAGGCGAGTCAGCGTCAGCCTTCCGAATTTCCACCCATAGGTCGTGGCGTATTTCCGATAGTTCGGTATCAATCTCGAGTTCATAACCTTCGGATCGACGGGACCCCTTTAGCTCGCCGAGACGAAAGAAGAAGCGCCAGGCGGCTTTCTGCCAGAGATCGGCAGCGGCCGCGATGGTGGCCACCTTCAAAGCCAGCAGGTCACTTGTAGTCACAAGCCGCAACTGTTGGGTTCGAGGGCTGTGCCAATGAGAACTAGCGCCCCGAATACCACCACGAACATGCCTGCTCCGAACAATGCCGTGATCCACGGATGGTTCCAGATTGAATCCACCAACCGTGTCACTCGCGAGAATCGGTCGGTCAGGCGATCGACCCTCACGGCACGCGAGGGGTCTCTCGTTCTAAGAGACTCAAGGCTCCGCTGGCCCTGCAGCTCGATTCGGCGGCCGACGAATCGTCGCCAGAAGATGCCTGCCGCGGTCACTCCGAACATCACAATTCCAAAGCCGACAACAACGATTGTGGAGCTACCCAGGCTCAATCGGCACGTCGATGCTGGCATGAGCAGCCACTCAACCACCCCCGCGATGAGTTCAACGACGATTACGGTGACAAACCCAAACACGATCCTCTGACTCGTTTTGTTCACCAGGAATCGCATGTTCCAAGCTCGAGTGTGCAGGTGGCGGCCTGAACATTGCTGTTCTGCAACGTCAGCCCTGTCAGCAAGCATGCATTCACGACGACCGTCTCGACTAGGGGTGCCTCGCATAGACCATGCTCTCGGCGTGCGCGGGGAGGAGCTCTCCGCTAGAGCAGCTGGTTCTCGGACGTTCTAGTGAGATTCGTCGCTTTGTACCTTGCTCAGTCACGCTGATCTCCCTCATGGCCGGGGAGTGTCCCGTAGCTACTGAAGTAGCTGTAGCGAACCAGCCGAACCTCTGTCGCAGAGGAGCCGAAGGTCTTTGTCACTTAGGAGGCGAACTTGCACAACCAAGTGGTGCCGAGGGCCGGATTTGAACCGGCGACACCTTGATTTTCAGTCAAGTGCTCTACCAAGCTGAGCTACCTCGGCACGGCCGATGATTCTATCGGCCGGGCGGAGTCCGCCGGTGGCGGCCCCCCACCGCGGCCGTTCGGCTAGCGCCGCATCGTACCGAAGTCATAGGTCGACGGAGGCGGCGTCGCGGGAGGCCGACCCAGCTCGATCACGATGTTCTCGAAGTTCTTCAACGTCACAGCGTGCGGGTCGCCGACGAATGGGCGCCCGTCGACCAGCACGACCACCGCGCCCCGAAAGCCGAGTGCGGTGTTCGCGCCTAGCGGCTGGCCCCAAACCTCGAACACCTGGCCCAACGAGTAGGACTTCCCGACCTGCGTGAACACGTGCACCACACCGGTCGTGTCATGAGTGTGGATCCAGGCGAAGCAGCTCCCCGTCGCGATGAATCCGTCCGGATTCGCTCCCCATGGCCTCCCCACGCCGATTCCGGCGGGTACAACGATGGGCTTCCCGTCGAGCAAGACCTCCAGATGGACATGAAGATGCTGCGCCGGCAGGTCTTCGCGCATGCACGGCACGCCGTCGACGATCTGTCCCTCGTGCAGATCCCTGACCGCGGTGGTCAGCTGATCAGGAGCAGCCGGTGATCCCTGTGCCCCAGAGCCGCAGGCCAGCGAGACGCAAAGGACCAACGCCGAGAGGACGAAGCGCATCTCACGGGACGTTGAGGTCCGTCTCCGCCTGCCCCCAGGCCGACGCCGCGGTGCCCGCGAGCACGACCACCCGGATGGCGCCCGATTGAGTGATCGGGACGCTGATGGTCGCGTGCCCCGTCGCGTCCGTGGCCAGGCTGGTCACCCAAATCGTGGTGCGCCCGGCGTAGGTGGCATCGGCCGCTTGCTGGTTGCCCCCTGCTCCGCAAGCGCCGTCGAAGGTGCCGATCCCCAACAGTGAGCTCGATCCGTTGGTGCCCACAGGGTTCGGTGTCAGGAAGGCGCCTGCAAGCGAGGCGGTGTCGTTGAGCTTGTAGGCGGACATATGCGCGTCATACCCGTCCGCCAAGAGCGTCGCCTGGGCCGGCGCATCCGTGCTGTCCGCCACGGAGATAGCCAGGCGTGCGGTCTGCCCCTTGGTGTAAGTCGCCTGGTCGGGTGTGACTGTCAATTTGAGAAGGCGGCTCGAGTTGTTCACGCTAACTGGGAAAACTTCGCTGCTGTATCTGCCATCTCGTATGTAGCTGAACGCAGCTGTAAAACCGGGCGCCAGGTCCGGCGTGACGTCCACGGTCAGCGTGTTCGAACCCTTGGCCAGTGAGATCCACTTGTATTGGTGCACGCGACCACGCTCCAGGGACAGCAGAACATTGAACGCGGCTGGTGACGTGACCGTCAGGTGGGCCGAGTCACCGACCTTATACGCGATCTTGTCGGTCGCGACGTCCAGCTGTGTGACGAGCCAGCCAATCGTCACGTCTCTTGCGTCCTCGAAAACGTTGCCAGATGCGTCCTTGCCCTTGATCCGTAGGGTGAGCGACGCGTCAGGGCCCCTGTACGTCGCTCGGACGGTGCCCAAACCGTCGCCGTCAGAACTTGTGGTGCCGCTGGCAACGACCGTTGTGATCGCCTTGTCACCCTGGTAATCGGTGCGGTCCAGCTCGTAGGCCAGAGGAAGCTTGGCGACCCGTGCTCCGCTGCGACTCTCGATCACGAACGGCGCCACGACGACGTCACCCTGTGGGTACGCCGAGCGCCCCGGCAGGAGGAAGACCTCGTCCGCCGCCTGGTAGACGATCGCCGTACTTGCCGCAACTGCCTTCGCCTTGCCGGTGCCATACCAGACCATGACCGTGATCTCGCGGTCAACAGCCTTCAGGCCCAGCTTCGCCGCCATCGGATACATGGCATGGCCCGTTGCGTCGAGACGCACCTTGAGGTTCTCGACCACCGGGTCACCCCATGTGGTTCGCCCAGGAAAGTTGTCCATCTCCGCGGGCTGCACTGCGTGCTGGGTGGAATAGATGGAAAGACCGACGGTCGATCCCGCCATCGCCGTTCCGTTGGCGTTTAGTCCGCTTATGGAGGCGACGACGGGCTCACCCGCGATGTAGGACGGCTTGTCGAGTGCCACCGAGAGCTTCGTTGTCGGTGCATGGGGGGCGAGCGCGACGATTTGAGTCGACGTGGAGAGTAGGTTTGGATTGTATCGGTCGTTCGTCGCCCCGCCGGCATGAATCGTCAGCCACGCATCGGAGCCGTCGGTACTGAAAGCCGCAGCGGGAACGGTGAAGGACCCTGTGAAGGTGCCATCTGCGCCGACCGTGGCGAGCGTCAGGTTCTTGTCGCTCAGCTGAGTCCACAGAGCTAGCTTCATGCCGCCCTTGACGGCGTACGCCTGATCGTTGCTCGAACGGACCACTCCTGCGAACTTGACGACTTCGCCCTTTAGATAGGCGGGGCGGTCGGTGGTCACGAATATCTGAGCCTGCTGGCTAAGGTCCGCCGCGACTCTGATGGCGGCGTTTGTTTCGGGAGCCGACATCGGCACCACGACTTCCTGGCCGCCAGACGTCGCGACGGCGAAATCAAGCCCGGCGGGGAACGGGGCTGCGAACGCCGCTGTGCCCGCGAACGAGCCCGACAGCTTCGGATGAACGCCGTTGAGCAGGTTGTAGAAAGTGATGTTGAAGCTGGGCGTCGTGGCTCCGGTTGTCAGATCCTCACCTGCCACGACGACACGCTGATCGTCCTGTCGAAGCAGAATCCCGTACCGGCTGAAGTCGAGCCACACCGCACCGTATTGCTGACTCGCGTCAGCCGCAACAACCAGGTAGATGCCGTCGGGCTGGCTGACAGTGACCACGACGTTACTGGCCACAGCGCTCGTCCGGGCGCCCGAAGCGGTGAGCGATGTCCCGCCGTTGTCGACCGGCCGCATCGAAGACGTATCGATCGTGTTGTTCGCGTAGCCGTTGCTCGAATAGACAAGGGACGCGAGCAGGTCTTTGGCTGAAGCCTGGTAAGTCTTGATGCTGATCCCCGCGGGAACCGACGTGCCCGCCTGGATGCTCAGGCTCACTGGACGCCCCGATGGCCCGTTGACCAATCTCGCTTGCCCGTAGCCGGCCATGAAGAGAACCGATCGCGGATCGGCCAGCGTCGTGAAGTTGAAGCTGAAGTCATTGCTCAGCGGAGCTCCGTCCAGACTCGTGAGGCCGCTGCGGACTGTGACGTTCACCGAAGAACCGAAATCAAACTTTGCCGAGGGCTTGAACACGACCTCGTTGGGCGTCTTGCCTTGCGCCACCGTACCCATGGCCGAGGGCCCCCCCGAGTTGGTGGCCTGGACCGACAGGAAGCTGTTCACGGAGGCCGGATTCACGGCCAGGTTGAAAGCCAGGGTGATCGGGCTTGCGAGCGGAATCGCGGCGCTTCCGTTCCCGGGAGTCGTGCTGACGACTGTCAAGGTCACGGCCTGCTTCGGCTCGCCTACCGTCTTCACGCCGACCGGTACGGCGGTGGGCGCCGCGCTCACGTTCCGTGTCGCGGACTGCTGCAGCGAGGGGTGCGCTCGAGCTTGGAGATAGATGCCAACCCCGGTCCCGCCCACCACGACGACGACTCCAAGCGCGGCAATCAATGCATTGCGGCGACCAAGGGCCCGGACAACCCGATTCATGCTGCGCCTACCTTTATTTGAGCCGCCTGCGCGCCAGGAGTTGGGGGTAGAACGCCGGGGGCTGGCGCCACGTTACGCCACACCCCCCAACATGTCGCAGATGTTTCGACCGCGTCGTGACTGGATCAGTAGGCGTCTTGGAGCCCGCCACGCCGCGCATAAGCTTCGAAAGCCCTGAACAGAAGGTATCCGAGGAAGGCGTAGACGACGCCCACCACGATCTCGCCCGCCAGCAAGCCGGCCACATCGCCGACCGAAGCGCCGGCGGCTGCTTCGCGGGCCGCCTCGATCCCACGCGTCAGCGGCAAGCCGTATGCAACGACCTGCGCCGCGCCCGGCAGCTGCGTGACAGGAAAGTTGATGCCGCAGAACACCATGAACAGGTAATAGACGACGTTGGCGATAACTATGGCGTCGCGCATGATCAGGCCGATGCTGCCGAACAACAAGCCCAGACCAGCCGTCGAGAGTGAGATGACGACGATGCACAGGCCGAGCAGCGGGAGGTTGCCGCGAGCGATCTCGAGGTGGAACAGAACCGCGGTCAAGACCAGGCCGAATAGGACCGTGATCACACCGTCGATGACGTTGACGATCGCCCTACTCAAGAACGTCACCAACCTGTTGGCGGGCGAGCCCAGAAGAATAGGCAAGGTTCCCATGTGCCGCTCGTTCGCCACGGTGCCGATCACGCCGTAAATTCCGGCGTTGGCCGTCATCTGGAGCGCGTTGCCGAGCGCAAAGTAGAGGGCGTTCTGGGGCCCAGTCGCGTACACGCCAAACTCGACGAAGAACAGGATCTGACCGATCGGCAACACGACCTTGTAAGCCGCGTAGCCGAGGATCGTCGCCCATTGAAAGAGCGCCACGTATTGGAGCCAGACCGAACGACCGAAGACGACGGCCTGCGCCGCGAGTGGGTTCATGCCAAAGCCAGCTGGCCGGTGGCCCGAGCACGCTTATCGACCAGGCGGTAGAGAACGAAGGACAGCGCCAGGTAAACGAGGCTCAGCCCGATCGCCACGGCCCACCAGGCGACGAAATCGTGCGGACCCGCGGAGGTGGTGGACGCGTACAGCGCTTTGGTCGCCCAGGTCGGGCCGAGCGCTCCGGCGATGACCTGAGCCCATCCGGGCAGGATCGTGATCGGGAACATGAACCCGCAAAGCACGTACGTCCCTAGCTCGAAGCCGTTGAGCATCGTGAAAGCCCACCGCCACAGCGCGAAAAGCGGCGTCAGGCTCATTGCGATGCAGAGAAATGAGAATGTGAGGACCCCGAACGAGATCGCGAAATTGGTCGTATCGACATTCGGGATGACGTTGTGGAATCCGAAATATGCGAGCGCCAGCGTGGGGATGAACGAGAGCATCCCCCAGAGCAAGCCCCCGCAAGCCTTGCCCAGCACGATGACCCACAGAGGGGTGGGCACCGCGAAGATCTGCTCGAGAGTTCCGTTCCACCGCTCGTCCTGGATGCCGTTGCCGGCGTCGATGTAGGCGATCCCCCAGTAACCGATTAGACCGCCACCCAGGATTCCGTAGGTGAGCTGTGCCGTTGACGTCCCTGGGTGATTCAGAACGAAGAGCCCGACAGCGGCAAACACGAGTGGGAAGAACAGAAATGCCATCACAGAAAAGCCGCTGATGAAACGCAGGCGCATGCTGACTGAGAAGGCAGCCGCGGCCGCTCGAAGACTCGCCCTCATGATTCGTCGCCGACGAGCTGAACATAGGCATCCTCGAGGGTTGGATCGCGCGATGACAATCGCTGGAGATCGATGCCTTCGAGGATTACGCCCAACTGTGTCATCACGTCGGCAGGCCGGACACAGTGGATCGTCACAAACTGCGCGAGGTCGTGATCGCTGACCGAGACTGAGCTGACGCCCGGCAGCTCGCGCAAGGCGCGCAGCTTTTCGTCGGGCATACCCACGACATCGAATTCGACGATCCCCAAATGCTCGACCAGCCGCTTGATGCTGCCAGGGGTTCCCTCGGCGACGATCGATCCCTTCTTTATAACCGCGATGCGGTCGCAGATCGCGTCGGCTTCGAACATGTAGTGCGTGGTCAGGAAGATCGTCTTACCCGCGTCGGCGAGCCCTCGGATCATGACGCGCAGCTCGCGCGCGCCGACCGGATCGAGTCCGATGGTGGGTTCGTCGAGGAACAAGACCTCAGGATCGTTGAGCAGACCACGAGCGAGATGTAGGCGTTGCTTCATTCCGCGCGAGTAGTGCTCGACCTTGTCGTGCTCCCGGCCGGCAAGTCCCAGCCGCTCCAGGAGGTCGCCGATTCGGCGCCGCGAAACATCAGGCGCGATCCCATACAAGTCGGCGAAGTAGCGCAGGTTGTCGAGTCCCGACAGCCGCCAGTAAAGACCACGCTCACCCCCGAAGACAAAGCCGATGCGCCGCCGCACGGCGCCGGTTTGCCGGACGACGTCGATCCCGAGCACGGTTGCCGATCCCGAGTCCGGCAGCAATAGGGTCGTCAGGATCTTCGTGGTGGTGGTCTTGCCTGCGCCGTTCGGCCCAAGCAGGCCAAAGAGCTCACCCGGCTGTATGGCAAGACTGATCCCGGCGAGCGCGACATTCACCGACTTGGTTCGGCGGAACGTTCC
>WNGO01000414.1_pt1 | contig 25957 bp, 21 predicted proteins | sample 5400511 | NCBI WGS metagenome assembly WNGO01 (sample SAMN13153380, study PRJNA577476) | soil metagenome | isolation source: 20 cm soil or saprolite under Garry oak tree replicate 2 | place: USA:California | collected 2016-06-15 | reverse complement strand
GGACAAATGCGGAACGTCCCGGCCCGCCATCGATCTGCCTTCCGAGCTCAGCATCGAGCGCAATCGACCGATCCAGCAGCAGCCCCGCCGCCGTCGCGTGCTGGAGATGGCAGGCAAACATAAACGCCTGGTTCACCGCTGCAAGATCGTCGCCATTCGCATCAAGACAGGCGCGAACGCCATTGACGTCGCCAAGCGCGGCAAAGAACCGGAGCGATTGGGGAAGAAGGCCTCTGCGACGGAAGAGATCGAGCAGTCCCTTTGCGCGGGAAGCGATGAGGCTATCGCAGACCGACGGCGCGACGACTGCGCCTGCATCGATCAGGAACTCTGCACAGGCCGCGCGCGTGAATATCTGCTCCCGGGACGGGTCGAAGCTGTCGCCGTAGGACTCGGTAGCCATCCCGAGCAACCCGCCGTCGCTTTCATCCGCCTTCCACGCCAATAGGGCCGGGTACTCAGCCAACAGCTGCCGCAGGCCTTCGATGTCATTGTCGTGGATGCGGCGGCGGGCTTGGGACACGGCCCACTCGAGTCCCCTGCCCAGGCGTTGCTTTACTTCTCTCACCAGGTCCTGCCAGCCTGAAAACCCATATTCACGCGCCAGCACCAACAGGGCATCACGTTGTGACAACGGCAGCTCGGCTTGCGGCATCTGGGCCCGCGCCCGGGCTATGGCGAGTGCATCGCCGGCAACGATGCCGCGCGCCAGTTTCTTGGCTTGCTTGCGCAGGGATTCCAGGGAGGGACGAGCAGGAAGCTTAGACTTGGTCATTACGACCTCCTTTCATGAGCGCCTGTGACCCGCTGATACAGGCTGAAAGAAGGTGCAATGCACGCTGTCTTATTGAATCAGGTGGGATTATTCCCTTGCCGCGGGTCGGTGGTGCCCTGTCGCACGCTGTCGGTAGTATCCGCAACTTGCCGCGGCACTGTCAAACTGGGGTTTGCCAGGCCCGCCGTTTAGGAAAGAGAGTCTGAAGGCGCGAGGACAAGACGGCAGGGCAAGGTGTTCGGAAGTTAACTCTCGTTGCCAGCGTTAGAACTCTTCGTTCGCGTCAAACCAAAAGGCTGCCAACGCTGGCAGCCTTGATTTGCCTAGTTCGGCTGGAAGCTACTGTGCAACACCTGCTGGCGGTTGTGGTGCTGCTCCGGCGGTCGTGGCGGCGGCGGCTTCGTTCAAGATGCGGTGGTGAATGGTAAACAGCGCCAGCTCGAGCCGGTCCGACACACCGATCTTGTCGTACACATTGCGCAGATAGTTCTTGATGACCTGCTCGGTGGTGCCAAGTTGCGACGCGATTTCCTTGTTCTTGTATCCCTGCACGATCAGCGCGACGATGCGCAGTTCCTTTGCAGTCAGCCGGTCGCGCACTCGCAATCCGACCATATCGTTTTCCGTGAGTTCGCTGGGCACGGCGACATCCTGCACCCAGGTCTCGCCACGCGCGACTTTGCGAACGCAATCGACCAACGCAGCGCTGGTTACGTTGCGATAGACGACGCCGTGCGCTCCGTTCGACATATGTTTCTGCGCGCTCTCGCCGGTATCGGCAAGCACAATGACGCGCGTCTTCGCTTTGTTAGCCCCCTGCACGATGGCAGCGAAGTCGTTATGAAATCCTGCCGCAACGACCAGAACCGCGGCGCGGAACTTATCCAGCGCCATGAACATCTGTTCCGGCGTCTGTGCCTGGGCCACAATGCGCATTTCATCTTCGACGGCGAGCACTTTGGCGATGCCCGCTCGGAAGATTGCCTGGTTATCGGCCAAAATCAGTTTGAGCATGTTGTCAGCGCTCCAAGAAAGTCCGGTTTATGAGTTCCTGACGAACTCGTACGAGTCGATCACGCAAGCCACGCCGCGGCCTTCTCCGCCTTCTCCAGTCTCATCGGCGCGCACCACCCGCCCCTTGCACTGAATGGTCACATTCTCCTGACCACCCGTCATTTCCGGGGGCAGCGTGATTTCAAATTCCACGGGCGAACCAATCTCCATCGCGGCGTCGGCGCGGATGTACACGCCCGCCGCGCTGAGATTCCCGGTGACTCCTTTGGCATCCGCACCGGTTTCACCCTTATGAATCTTGATCGGCAATTCCAGCGGAAATCGTTTTCCGGTCCGTGCTTCTTCCCCCACGGTACCTCCTCTAGGTTGACCTGTCTGTGTACTGTCTGTGAATGAGGCCAACGTCGTCAAACCAAGCTCCCAGCGGGCTGGGGCCCACTTTTGTGCTCACGGGCGGTTATATCACGGAAAGTTACTCATGTAAAAGCCTGATAACCCGTTAGTTAACGGTAGGGCCGATTCCCCCCTGTCTGACCGGGGCGGGCGCCGCTCATTGCTCACTGCTCATTGCTTATTTGAACCGCCGGTCAAAATAAGGGGGGAATGCGCCGCGTTTACCGATCACGATCAATTCCGAGCCGAATTGAGCGCCTTGATTCACTCCAAACAAACGATGCCGGATCTGGCTCTGCTTCAGAATTGGCCAGCGCAACAGGTTGCCTGCACGTTGCTTCAGGCTCGAGCTTTGCTGGCGAAAAGTGAGCAGCCTGACATCGTCGAAGCCGCATATATCGAGCAACGACATGAGATTGGATCCGGCGAATCCGTACTCGTGCGCCATGGTGACGTACAACGACGAATTCGCGCACGGACCTTCCATGTTTGGCGTGCGCAACAGCACGGAACCGCCGCGCCGCAAAGCCCAATACAGAGAGTCGACCACCCACAGCAACGAGTACTTCGGCACATGCTCAATGACGTGTGACATGTGGATGAACTCGAACTGTTCTTGCTTGTCGCTCAGGAATTCCCCAATGTCGTTCGGGATGTCAAGCAGAGTAACGCGATCCCGGGCCCACTCGCGCACATGCTGCTTATGAGCTATGCCAAAATCCGCCCCGTAAATTTTCTCGTAACCCAGCTTCAGACAGGCAGCGACAAACCATCCCCCGCCGAAGCCGAGATCGAGGATCGGCGCACTGCGATCTTTCGGCAGGTAGGGCGCGTACTGGTGCGCCGCGTTCAGCACCATCGCCTGGTTTTCTGTCTCCTGCCATGTAGGGTGCGCCTTCCCCGCAGCGTGCCGAGCGGCCATGCGGCGATAGACTTCTGCGATGAAGGCGTTGGAATCCACGGAGTCTGATTCAGGCCGATCGGCGAAGGAAATACTAGCAGACAACCGCGAAGGCCGTTTCGCGATGTGCTTCGCGCTGTTTCGTGAATGCAAAATCGTAGATCGGTTTGATGTCCTCTCCTTGGTCGGGCATCGGGCCGGGGGCAATGGCTCTCAGCAGGATTTCATGCTTGTACTCGGCACCCATCCCGCTAGAAGCGGTACATGATGGTTAATTCGAGGAACGAATCGAATGAATGCTTGTTGGTCTGCTCGCGCGTCAGGATCGGGTTTGTCCTGTCGGTAACGGTATCGTGGAACCTGTAAATCCCAAGTTGCTCGCGGAAGAAGAGATGGCGCTTTAGCGAGGGAGAAGGTATATACACCATGATCGAAGGACCTTGCGACCCGTTTGCCCAGTCAGTGCCGGGCAACACATAGTCGGCGCCGATGCGCATCGTGAACTGGCCCTTGCACTGCTCCGTCTGGCAGTTCTCGAGGAAGAAGTCCTTATTGCCGCCGAACGTGGGACGCCATGAGCTTTTCCGATAGTTGGTGGTGGAGAGCTGGCTCCAGCAGGCGCCGCCTCCGAATGCCCAACCCGATGGAAGGCGGAAGTACATGGAGCCAACCAATCCTCGATCGTGGCCCTTTGGATTGGGCTTTCCGCGCTCCCCGCTCTTGTGGCCATTGTCGTACCAAGCTTCGGTCTCCAGGATGAAGTGCTCCGAGTCGATGCGAACACCGGCCCCGCCGAGCGCCGCAAATGGTGCATAACCCGATCCCATGCCTTCAGCCCCGGCAAATACGTAGGCGCGCGGGAGCAGGTCACTTGCGTGGAATGAAGATGCAACGAAATTCTGCGCGTGGAGTGCTGATCCGAGCAGCAAGAACGTGAGAAGAAACCAATTTTTCATTCGTGCCCACCAACCTTTCAACGTAAGATCGGCAGGTTTAGGGCTCTTTTTCTTGTGCGTTAGGGAAATCTCATGAACGTAGGTAGCAACTGACAGGGCTCAACCTCTTTGGTGCGTTTGGCATCTGGATCGTTTTTGCTTGATCTATGTGAGCGACTGTCGTTTTCGCCAGCCGACTCCAGTCGAACCATGGATGCGCGTGGTAGTGTTTTGGAAAGGTTTGTTACGGCAAGGAACGGTAATGCTATGACATGTTTATGCAGAATCTTGGGACGCTGGCGAAATCCGCGTCTTACTGCGGTGTGTGTTTTCTTTGTGATCAGTATGGGGATGTTCGGACAAACAGGGGCGCAGAAGCCTGTGGAGCAAAAGCAGTCTTCGAACGCACAGGTTGCGAAGCCGAACCCGTCTGACGCGAGAACGGAGTCGACTGCCGTTCTGGTTCAGCTCAACAGCGCTCTGGAGAATCTAGCGGCCAGAGTCTCTCCCGCAGTGGTACAAATTCTGGTGACCGGGTACGGCACGGCCCGTGAGGAGAATCGATCGCAAACCGCATTCATCGTGCGCCAGCAGGCAGTCGGATCGGGCGTGATCGTGGATCCGAACGGTTACATCATGACCAACGCGCACGTGGTCGAGGGCGCCCAACGCATTCGCGTGGCGTTGCCGTTACCGATGGGGGACTCGTCGGGACAGGTTCCGATTGGGAAGCGTCGCATCGTCGAGGCCAAACTGCTCGGTCAGCACAAGGAAAGTGATCTCGCGTTACTCAAGATCGATCAAACGGAACTGCCGACCTTGCCGCTCGTCGGCCAGCAGCGGCCCCATGTCGGGCAGTTGGTATTTGCCATCGGCAGCCCCGAGGGTCTGCAGAACTCCGTCACCATGGGAGTTGTCAGCGCGCTTGCCCGCCAGGCAGATCCGAGCAAGCCCCTCACCTACATTCAGACTGACGCTCCCATCAATCCGGGAAATAGCGGCGGGCCGCTGGTCGACATGAACGGCTCGGTTGTGGGCATCAATACTTTCATCCTGTCGGAAGGCGGAGGCAGCGAAGGCCTCGGCTTCGCCATTCCCGCGCGTGTAGTCGACTTTGTGTATCGCAGCCTGCGCAAGTACGGACATGTTCACCGCGTGGAGATTGGCGCCGTGGCGCAGGAAATCACGCCTACCCTGGCGGAGGGGTTGCAACTTCCCCAGCATTGGGGAGTCGTGGTGGCGGACGTCAAACCGGGTGGTCCCGCGCAGGCCGCTGGACTGCAGATTCAGGACATTATTCTCTCGGCCGACGATCGTCGTGTCGAAACCCTGCCCTCGTTATCGGCGGCTCTCTACCTGCACCGTCTCGATCAGGTCGTGAAACTGGAGATCCTGCGGGGCAAGGAACGAATGACGATCAACATTCCGGCAATTGAGCATCACGATCAGATGGACCAACTGCTCGACACCGTGAATCCCGAGAACAGCCTGATTCCCCGACTAGGCGTTCTGGCAATCGATATCACAGGCGAACTGGGCGGCAAGCTGAGTTCGTTGCTGCGGATTCCGTCCGGCGTGATCGTGGTGGGCAGGGCAGTGGAACTCATCACTCCCGAAACCGGTCTGCAGTCCGGAGATGTGATTCACCAATTGAACACCGTCCCGATCGACTCGACGCAGACGCTCCGTGCCGCGGTCGACAAGCTCAAAGCAGGCGATCCGGCAGTCCTTCAGATCGAGCGCGATGGGGAATTAACATTTGTGAGCTTTGAAATGGAATGAGGGCGCCTTACGAATTACTTGGACTCGATGTCATCCTGAACGGTGGCGAAGCCACCGTGAGGGACCGTACGTCTGCGGGAAGCAACGACTACGTAGTTGAGAATGCAACAGATGTATGCAACGTTCTGGATCTTCGCGACCGTATTTCCGCTTTCAGCGCTTCGTAAGGTCCCTCGGAGGCTACGCCCTCCTCAGGATGACATCGCGAGCAAACATCGCAAACAAAGTTCGCGCATAACAAAAAGCTTTAATCCGCCCAACATGTCGGCTGAGCGCTGCTCACAGAAAGATGTAAAGCTAATTTGCAACGGCTACAGAAGCCTTGGGCTTACTGGCGATCTCGATGGCCGCGCCCAATCCTGCCACGATAGCTTCCAGCAGCCTAAGATCATCGCGTGTAAACGCGTCCTGACCCGCGCGATACAAGGCCGAGACGGAGACCACTTTCCCCTCCGCCTCGATGGGCACGGCCAGCGCCGAGCGCAGGATGCTGTACTTGGTGGGATCGTTCAAGTATCCGGGCTCAACTGACGGATTGCCGTTCAGGATCGCTTTATGATTCTCCGCGACCCAACCCGACAATCCTTCTCCCAAAGGTATCCTCAGAGAAGAAAACAGCCGAAAGTTTTCACCGCTCACAAACTTTGCGATCAAGTCGTCGCCCGACGGACAGTACGCGACCATTGAATCATGCGGGACAAGATGCTTCAGACGAACCGAGAGCATCGAGAAGATATCTTCCAAACGTAGCGATGAGCCGGTCTTGCGGACGAGTTCAAGAATTTCTTGTGACAGCTTCTGCGCCTGAAGAATCCGCTCCTTGAAATCGGGGGACGACACAGCGTTCGCAACCGGCTCCGGGGCTTCGGCAAATCCTGCCGCGGGCGCCGATCCTCGCTCCACCTTGATGTCAGTCGACAGTTTCGGCGGCGCCTGCAGAGGCTGCTCGTTCGCCAGCTTCTCCAGTTCAATGTAGCGGCGCTTCAGAATGGCGACGATCTGTGGGTCGAAACTTGTTCCCGCTTCCGAAGAGACCTTACGCATGGCCTCGTCGAGAGGCAGGGCTTTACGATACTGCCGGTCGGACGCGAGCGCGTCCAGGCAGTCGACCGCCGCCAGAATTCGAGCCCCAACCGGAATTGCATCACCCGCTAGCCCAAACGGATAGCCGCTGCCATCCCACTTCTCATGATGCGCGCGGACAATCGGCACCACCGGATACGGAAAGTGCACCTGCTCCAGAATCTCTGCCCCGACGATGGGGTGAATCTTCATCTTCTCGAATTCCTCCGGCGTGAGTTTCCCCGGCTTGGAGATGATGTGCTCCGGTACAGCGAGTTTTCCGATGTCATGCAGCACAGACGCAGCCTGCAGCGCTTCCTTCTCGTCATCGCTCAATCCCAGGTCGTTGGCTAACTCCATGGCATAGACGCGCACCCGCTGCAGATGTTCCCCGGTAGTTTCGTCTTTGGCTTCGATGGCGAGCGCCAAGGCTTCAATGGTTCGCAGGTGAAGTTGTGACACCTGCTGGGCATGAACCTTCTCGGTTTCGAGTTTGCCGAGGTACAGACGATACGACCGGTACATCAGATACATCGGCGGCAGTACCAGCAACGAAGACTGCCACCCGATATGGCCGTTCAGGAAGTGCACCAGGCCGGACGCGGCTGCGCCAACCATGTAGTAAGGAAGGAGCCACAAATGGCTCTCGCCCCACACTTTTCGGATGGATTTGTCTTCGGTCAGGCCGATGATCGTTGAAAGCGCCGTTGTGTTGAACGCGAAGTGCGTAATAGCGGCAACCACGAGAGCAAGGGGCCCCGGCGCGTGCAAGACTCTGGTCACTATGAGCTGATACGCGCCGTAGGCCGCGGCACTAGAGACCGTAACCTGCGACACGTTGAAGATCAGCTGGACCGGCTTGAGTTGCCGCGCGGGACGCCAATAGAACTGTCCCAGTGTTCCGGCCAGGCCAATCAGCAATGTCTCGGGTAGGCTGAGTTCTAGAATTCCGAGTTGCGTGAAAATGAAATTAACCGAGAGCGTTCCTTCGATGCCGGGCAGCCCGACCTTCAATGACGACGCCAGTAACGCTGCGATCAGGTAGGCGACGAACCTAAGCGGATCATTCGTCTGCCAATGGGCGAAAGCGAACGCAAAGACAACAAGTCCCGCCAGAGCTAAGCCAGCGATAAACGCACGCGCACCAATGGATCGAACCCACGACATGAGAAGTGCTTAAATTTTCAACGAATTAGGGACATAAGTCCGCCCAAAAAACCTTCTCTTGATTACCAACGTTTACACCAGTGAAGTCAACGATTTGCCCTCAACTCAGACGAAGGTTGCAGCTCTCATTGGCCGTCGAAACAGCGACAATTTGTCCCGCGCCCAGGCAGTGGGACAAATTGCCCGTAACGTTTCGCAACGTCACCTTCCAAGTCGTTGATTCCTAAGACCCGCGCGCTTCCCCTTTGGACCAGCACCTGCACATATACAGGTCACTTGGGGTGAGGTTACTCGCACCATGGGGATTGAGTGGGGGATTTCATGAAGAAACTTGTGCTTCTATTTCTGATCGTCAGCGTTACTCTGGCCTACGCTGACGATTCAAAAATTTCGCCGGAACTTCGCAATCAGCCTGCCACCCAGCAGACACAGGTAATCGTCCAATACGCGCCTGGGACGCAGGTCAACTGCAGCGGCCTCCTCGGACTCTTGGGCTGCCTTGTCAATGACATTCTGAAGCTTGGTGGCACGATCCTCAGCCAGGTGCCGATCGTCAACGGCGTAGTCGCTCTGCTCGATGGCAATGGCATTCAGAGTCTCTCCAGCCAGTCGAACGTCGTATACATCAGTCCGGACCGCCCGTTGAAGCCAACACTCAGCAATGCCGCCTCTGCAGTGAACGCAGAATTCGCCTGGCAGTCAAACTATACCGGTGCTGGCATCGGGATAGCGTTGATCGACAGCGGCGTAGCCAGCCATCCCGATCTGAATCTGGGGGCTGTGCCGCTCTCGCGAGTGGTTTATCAGCAATCTTTCGTGCCGGGAAATTCCAGCGCCAGTGACCAATACGGTCACGGTACGCACATCGCAGGCCTGATCGCCGGCGACGGCCTCAACTCAACCGGCCCGATCTATACCAAGACCTTCAAAGGAATCGCTCCCGGCGCAAACATCGTCAGCCTGCGAGTGCTTGACGCCAATGGCGCCTCCACCGACAGCGCGGTGATCGCCGCAATCGCGCGCGCCATCTCTCTGAAATCAACCTACAACATCCGGGTGATCAACCTTTCGCTCGGCCGCGCCGTATATGAAACGTACAAACTTGACCCACTCTGCCAGGCCGTCGAGCGCGCTTGGAAAAACGGCATCGTGGTGGTGGTGGCTGCCGGCAACAACGGACGCTATCAGGCCACGAACGGTTACGGCACCGTCACCTCGCCAGGTAACGACCCCTATGTGCTCACCGTCGGCGCAATGAAGACAATGGGCACGCCCCAGCGCACGGATGATCTCGTCGCCAGCTACAGCTCCAAGGGTCCGACAGTCGTTGACGCGTTCGTGAAGCCCGATCTCGTCGCGCCCGGCAACCTGCTGGTATCGCTGGCCGCGCCCAACTCGACCCTCTACACGCAAAATCCCGCCAATCGCGTGCCCAACAACTATTACATCTACGGTGGAAATACTTCTTCCTCCACCACCTATTTCACGCTGAGCGGCACCAGTATGGCCACAGGCGTGGTCAGCGGAGTCGTCGCCGATCTATTGCAAAAATATCCGTCCCTCACGCCCGATCAAGTGAAGGCGCGCCTGATGAAGACAGCGTGGAAGTCTTTGCCGCTCTACAGCAGCACCACCGACCCAACCACCGGCATCACTTACACTGACCAATCTGACGTCTTCACCGTCGGTGCTGGCTACATCGATCTCGAAGCCGCTCTTATCAATACCGATGTCGCCAAAGGAACGGCGATGTCTCCATTCGCTACTTTTAATTCGACCACGAACCAGGTCACCTTGAAGGACGACAGCTCCGCCGTGTGGAACACATCTTCGACCTGGTCAAACGCCGCCGTCTGGGGCTCCTCGCAATTTGTGCCAACATCGTCGAGCGCCTACTCGTCGAGCAGCACACTCTACGGCAGCAACGTGCTCTGGGGTTCGCAAGAACCATGGGGCACCAACGTCCTCTGGGGATCGAACGCGCCCGCAGGCAGCAACGTGCTCTGGGGCAGCAATGTCTTGTGGGGTAGCAATGTCTTGTGGGGCAGCAATGTCTTGTGGGGCAGCAACGCGAACGGCGGCGAGAAATAGAATCCACCACCTGCATGACTCGGGGCCGCGATCACCTCGCGGCCCTTCTTCTTTTCCGCAACATGAAACGTACTGCGCATCCCGATCCGCGAGGATGCAAGGGTGAGGCGTACCCGCCAGCGTCCCGCAACGGGCCTTTCCCAAAACGGAACAGCCGCAGAAGCAGCTGTAATCCTGAAGGGCCGTTTCGTCTGGCATGCGCTGGGACCGTGGCGTAAGGTCAAACTTGCGGCTCTTCTTGCAAGTTTCTTGATCTCCGTTCGGGGTACGACCTCTTCATGAAGCAAATCCCCGCAGATTGCTTTGAGTGGCACATCTTTGAAAATCCCGGTCCGGTCATAGGGTCCCGCGTTCATCCGTCGATGCGCATGGGACCCTTCGCAACCGAACAGGAGTGCCGCACCGTTCTGGATATCCTGAAGGCGGTCCCCACATTCCGTGACACTACGCTCGAGGTACGAAAGACAGTTCGGTTACGCGAGAAACGGATAAAGATCCGACTCGCCGTGCGCGTTTCGCCGCTGGCCCGTCCTGATGTCAGCTGGGATGCCCATACGGTCGATATCTCCAGTCGCGGCGCGCGACTCGCCAACTCCGGCGACCGCGTGAAGCTCGGGGAATTTCTCGACGTCCGCTACGCACCGCGCGAGGCCATTTTTCGCGTGGTGTGGATCGGCCTCCCGGGTACGCCGACTGAGGGCAATGTCGGGCTCGAATGTTTGAGCCCCGAGACCAACATCTGGGATCTCGACCTCTCTACGCGGACGGATGACGAGCCTCTCATGGAGGAGATCGTCGTCGCCCACAACGTTCAGCGCCGGCTCTTCCCTGGACACAAGCCGCCATTGAAGACGCTCGACTATTCCGGCAAATGCGTTCAGGCGCGCACGGTGGGGGGAGACTACTATGACTTTCTCGACCTGGGATCCGAGCGCGTCGGTTTCGTTCTGGCCGACGTTGCCGGAAAAGGCGTGGCAGCCGCGCTGCTGATGGCCAACCTCCAGGGCAGCCTTCACAACCGTGCTGAAGTCGGCGCCAGCGATCTTCCCGCTATTCTGGCGGCCGTCAATGGCCATCTCTACGAGCACACAGAAGCCAATCGCTATGCCACGGTTTTCTTCGGATGCTACGACGACCATACTCACTGCCTGGCGTACGTGAACTGCGGGCACATTCCTGCGCTGCTGCTTCGGAAGTGTGGAGAGGTTGAGCGCCTGGAAGCGACGGCCACGGTTCTCGGCCTGTTCGGGAGCTGGGATTGTTCGGTCCGGGAAACTCACCTGCAAACCGGGGATGTGCTCAGTATCTTCACCGATGGCGTGACCGAAGCTACTTCTTCAAACGGAGACGAGTTCGGTGAATCAGGCGTTCTCGCTGTACTGCGCCAGACGCGCGCGCTCGAGACGGATAAGATCTTGTATAAAATCGAGCAGGCGGTGGAGGAATTCAGGTCAAGCGAGTATCCGCAGGACGATCTGACGGTGCTGGTCGCTCGCGCGCACTGAAGAAGGTAAGAGCAAACCGAAAAGAAACAGCCCGGAGACCCTTATTGCTGCTGGGCCGCCGCCGGTGCGAAGTATCCCTTGCGTGCCCGCACTTGCAGGTCCTTCTTCAGCGAGGAAATTTCGATAGTGCGGTAACGCCCGTCGGCGTCAAAATCCGCCGGCTTGTACGACACGATGTACTGGCTGCGCAACTCGTCTTCGATCGCCGCGAATGAGTGCGTGATGTCCTTCATCTTGAACGGGAAGAACGCCCGCCCGCCGGTAGCTTCCGCCAGCTGCTGAAGGACTCTGTCGCCGCGCATGACCAGGCCGCTGTCATCGGTCGAGATCGCGTAAATGATGACTTCCGCCCGCTGCGCCATCTCGATCGCCTGCGCCTTGGTGACTTCACTCTGATTGTCTTCGCCGTCACTGACGATGATGATGGCTTTTCTCACCGGACGCTCTGGATGGTCCTTCAGCAACTTGTCTTTGCAGGCGCGGTAAACGGCATCGTATAGCGCTGTGCCTCCGCCATTATGCAAGCTATGGATCCCTTTCGAGAGAAGGGCAGTGCTGTCCGTGAAGTCTTGTGTCAACTGCGAGTGACTGTTGAAGGCCATGACAAAGGCCTTGTCGAAATGTGCACGCACCGTGTGTTCTAGAAAACTGCTGGCCGCGCTTTGCTCAAAATCGAAGCGGCTGTCCACCGATCCGCTGACGTCGATCAACAATCCCATGTGAAGCGGAAGATCGGTTTCGCGACGGAAATTCAGGATGGCCTGCGGTGGCTTGTGATCGTCGAGAATGCTGAAATCATTCTGATTCAAATCGCGGACAAACTTTCCATGCTTGTCAGTCGCGATAAACAACACGTTGACCTCGTTCACGCGAGCGTGCAACGTGATCATCGAGTTCTGTGGTTCGTCCGCAGCGCTGGCCGTCGCGTTCGACGCGTTCAGAGTAGGTAGGCCGGAGATGTAGGCAGACTGGGCGCGTAACGGGGCGGCTCCTGCGAGGGTTGCCAGGAAAAGGGTAAAAAAACGAGAATTCCAATTAGTGTACTTCATGCCCGGGGAATCCAAATTTTTCACTGTAAAACGCGTCCCAACACACTCCCAAGCTATAAGATGCACGCCAGGGGCCGAAATCAGGACCTTACTGCACTTGCCTTCTGATTGAATCTAGGGGCGCCCCGGCAAAAGGCCAAGTTACAAAAGGAGCACACGTTTGGTCATGGCACAAAACATGCAATCCAAATGACTTGCACGATCTCGGTTCGCGCACAGGGGTTGCTGTTGCGAGTGCGGGAGCTATGATAGTCGCACAGTCGTCAAGTTTTTCCTTAAAATCTGTTTTGCGGAGGGCTCATGAAGAAACTTGTCGTGTGTTTCGCAGTGGTACTCATCTCGTCTGTGGCGGCGTTTGCGGCCAACGACGAACGCGAAAAAGACCGCGTCAAGGATGCAGGGGAAGTGCTGAAAGAAGTTTTGAATATCCCGGACAACATTCCTCAGGACCTTCTCGACAAGGCCGAATGCGTGGTGGTTCTGCCCTCGGTAAAGAAGGGAGCCTTCGGAGTCGGTGGCAGCTATGGACGCGGCGTGATGATCTGCCGCAGTGGCGAGCACTACAAAGGAAAATGGGGCGCACCCGCGCTATATGCTCTCGAAGGCGTGAGCATTGGATTTCAGCTGGGAGGCCAGGCTACAGATTTCGTGCTGCTGGTGATGAATCCCAAAGGTGCCCAATCGCTGTTGTACAGCAAAGTGAAGCTCGGCGCTGATGCTTCCGCGGCCGCCGGTCCCAAAGGCCGGACAGCAGAAGGTGCGACCGACATCGTTATGCAGGCCGAAATTCTCTCCTATTCGCGCAACAAGGGCTTGTTCGCCGGTGTGTCCCTGGAAGGCTCGACGCTGCGCTCCGACGGCAGCGCAAACGAGAAGCTGTACGGAAAGAAGCTGACTGCAAAAGAAATCATTCGCGGAGGCAAGGTAGGCACTCCCGCCTGCGCCCGCGAACTGGTCGCCGTGCTGGATAAGAAGTCTCCCGTAAATAAGTCAGACCCGAAGTCTCTGGAGTAGTTCCTCTGTGAACCTCGGTGTCCTCTCTGGTCAAGCTTCCAGCAGGGAGCAAGATGAATGCCGAAAAAGAAGATCGCCGGTGCCGAGCTCATCCGTTGCGGTTGGGCCAAAGGCGAGCGCTATACCCAGTATCACGATGAAGAATGGGGCGTGCCGGTGCACGATGACCGCACGCTCTTTGAATTTCTCATCCTCGAAGGCGCCCAGGCGGGACTGAGTTGGAGCACGATTCTCAACAAACGTGAGAATTACCGGCGGGCCTTCAACGGATTCGATCCCCGGCGCGTGGCGCGATATGACAGCCGAAGAATAAAGAAGCTGCTGGCGGATCCGGGAATCGTTCGCAACAGGCTGAAGGTTGCCTCGGCAATTGGGAATGCAAAAGCGTTTCTGCGCGTGCAGGACGAGTTCGGCACCTTCGACCGCTACATCTGGCAGTTCGTCGGAGGCAAGCCGCTCATCAATAAGCGGAAATCCTTGCGCCAAGTTCCCGCGCGAACTCCCGAATCCGATGCCATGAGCAAGGATCTGCAACGCCGCGGCTTCAAGTTTGTCGGATCAACCATCTGCTACGCCTTCATGCAGGCCGTCGGAATGGTGAATGATCACGTGCTGGATTGCTTCCGCTACAAGCTTGTGTAGGGGCGGACGCCTCGTCCGCCTCGCGGAGCGAAGCGACGCGCTCGTAAGACAAAACCTTCATCGGTGGCAGGCGGTTCTCTTCGCGACCGCCAGTTCATATTGCGCGTTGGAAGCAACCCTGGACGAATGCGTCCGCGGCTACATGATTTGCGCAAGTCTTCAGCGGGGCGCTGCCAGGGCGCCCGCCGTCAGGTACACAGCCACCAACCCCAACAACAGCACGGCGCTTTCCACCCGCGTCGACCAGACGTGGAGGGCGTCGAACTGAACGCGCTGCGGATCAGTCAGCGGGACCGCAGCGAAATCTCCGACCGACGCGCGCAGCGTGTCCATGCGCGGGATGATCCAGAACTGTGAGAACAACGTAAGGGCCAGCATCAGGCAAATCAGGATGTGTCGCATTGCAAAGATGTGCGCGGTTCCTTGCGTGAGATAGCTGTGGAGGAGAGAAGCAATTAAGAAGACGATACCGGCGATGATGGCGATCCAGTGGAGTTTGCCGAGCGCGCGTCCAACGACGTTGCCGGCCAGATGCGTGTTGGGCAAAATTTGAAAGGCCGTCGGCGCGAGCACGAAAGCGAAAAAGATGAGACCGCCGATCCAGACCACGAGCGAGAGCAGCATCAAGAAGCGGAGGAAGGACATGGCGTGAGAATTATAGCCATGTATGACATTCGGTGCTTAGCAATCCCATTGGAAAGCATGAGGGTCCATAGAGGAGCTTCGTCATTCCGCCCGAAGGGAGGAATCTGCTTCCTGCCGGCATCGGTTGGGCCGCTTGCGACCGCAGATTCCTCGCGGCTTCGCCGCTGGGAATGACAGGGCTAGACCGGCACAGCCACGTTCTCAACGATCTCTTTCAGCACCTGGTCCGACTGCTCGGACTTCTTCAGCGTCGAAGCGTAGAGATTATTGACGACCACGCGGTGGGCGAAGACTGGCACAACTAGCGGCTTGAAATCCTCAGGAATGCAGAACGTGCGGCCTTCCAGGAAAGCCATCGCCTGAGCGGCGCGGTAGAGGGCCTGCGATCCTCGCGGGGAAACGCCCAGGGATAGGAACTCTGACTCACGCGTGCGGCGCACGATTTCCAGGGCGTAACTTACCAGGGAATCGTCGACGCGTATGTTCTTCACCGCCTGCTGCATCTCGAGCATGTCGGCTCCGGTCAAAACAGGATGAAGAGAATTCAGGTGCGCCACGCCCGCTTCCGAGCGCAGGATCTGGCGTTCGGCCTGAGGGTCGGGATATCCCATGCGCACACGCATCAGGAAGCGGTCTAGTTGGGACTCGGGCAGCGGATATGTTCCGTGATGCTCGACCGGATTTTGTGTTGCGATGACCAGAAACGGTTGCGGCAACTCGTGGGAATGCGCATCCACGGTGACTTGCCCTTCATTCATCGCTTCAAGCAGCGCGGATTGAGTCTTCGGCGTGGTGCGGTTGATCTCATCCGCAAGCAGAACGTTGGTGAACACCGGGCCGCGTTTGAATTCGAATGCTTGCTCGGCGGCGGAATACACCGAAATACCCAGCACATCGGAGGGCAGCATGTCGCTGGTGAACTGCACCCGCTGAAATGTGCAATCGATAGCGCGGGCCAGAGCCTGTCCGAGCGTGGTCTTGCCGACTCCCGGGACTCCTTCGATGAGCAGGTGCCCGCGGGCGAAGATGCTGACCAGCGCGAGGCGGACGACATCGTCTTTACCGCGAATCACGCGGCGCAGAGCTTTTTCCAGTTCGACAGCCTTGGTAGACACAGCGATGGCGATCTCGGGCGACATTCTTTCAATTCTACTATTTGCGTCGGAGGCGTCAGTGTTACCTACGTCACAGCTTTGAGCCATGAGCTATGAGCGATGAGCTCCAAACCCCAATGCAGAACGGCTAGGCTACCTCAGCTTGCACAGAGTATTTAGGCCGTCAGAACGGAAGCGAGACAGCTCGCTCGTGGCTCATACTCACACCGCCCCTTGCTCCCTGCTCGCCGCTCGCTACTGCGTATACTCCGCCGGCCTTCCCGTCAGCCGTTCAATTCGCTTCTCGATCGGCGGATGCGTAGAGAAAAGGTTCGCGAACATCCCGGCATTCATCCCAAGAAATGGCTGAATGATGAATAGGTGCGCGGTTGACGGGCTCGCTTGCAGCGGGATGCGCCGGGCGTATGCGTCGATTTTCCTCAAGGCGCTGGCCAACGCGTACGGATTCCCGGTCAAGTGCGCGCCGGTCGCATCGGCCTGATATTCCCGCGAACGCGAAACCGCAAGCTGAATCAGGGTTGCGGCTATCGGGGCGACGATCAGCATGAACAATGCCCCCATGCCTCCGCCATCGCGGCGGTCGCGATCACCGCCGTATCCGCCGAAAATCATCGCCCAGCGGCCCATGCTGGCAATCATTGTGATTGCGCCTGCAATCGTTGCCGCAACAGAGCTAATCAGGATGTCGCGGTTGCTTACGTGGCCGAGTTCATGCGCGAGCACGCCTTCCAGTTCCTCGTCGTTCAGCAGTTGCAGGATTCCGCGGGTCGCGGCGACCGATGCGTGCTGCGGGTTTCGTCCAGTGGCGAAGGCATTGGGCGAGTCCGTCGGGATCACATAGATCTTCGGCATCGGAATGCCCATTTTCTGGGAGAGGCGCTCAACGACCGCATAGACGCGTGGCAGATCTTCCCGCGACGCGGGTTGCGCGCGATACATGGAGAGTGCAATTTTGTCGGAATAGAAATACGAGACGAAGTTCATGACGACGGCAAAAGCCAGCGCAATGAACATTCCATTCTGTCCGCCGAACGCGCGTCCAATGGCCATCAGCAGCAGCGTTAGTGCAGTCAGAAGGAATGCGGTCTTGAACGTGTTTCCCATAGACTCCTTAACCTACATTGATTGGATGTCGCCTGCCCGGGTGAGATGCATATGCCCCATTTCTGACGAATTTCGGCATCGGGAGGATACTCCCGTCCTCCTCCTGTCTATTTGAATCAGCAACTTAGCGTCGCGAACGCCAGTGCTATGTTTCGCGCACCGGCATGGCACATACCGCACCTTCGGTGAAATTCTCGCCTTCAATTCCGAAGGCGTGATCGAAGCGGGCCCGGTAGTTTTCCCAGGCGACGGCAGATGTCAGCTCCACCAGCTGTGCCTCGGAGAATCGTTCCCGCAAACGCGCGAATAACGCATCTGGAACTTCCACCGGAGTTCGCGTCATCGCGTCCGCGTACTCGAGCACCAGCCGCTCCAAGTCAGAGAAGTTGAAATCGGTTCGATAACGATTGAGGTTTGCGATTTGTTCGGCCGTGATCCCGCTCTCTCTGCCGACGGCAGAGCCGATGTCAATTCAAAACGGGCAACCGACCAGCGTTGCCACTCGTAGCTGGGCGAGCCCTTTAAGCTTGACGTCCACCAACTTGCTGCTCATCTGAGATTGCTCCATCTGCAGATATCCCCAGAAGATCTTGCCGTGATGAGCAGTGACCTGTACCGGCATGATGACGCGGCCGAGCCTGCGACGAGTCAACCAATAGACCAGACCTACGAACAGGCGACGGATAGGACCACCCTGATTGGCTGGCGCACCATTAATGCGTGCCATACGCGCTCCTTTCCTTATGTTGATTCACTGCGGCTTGGGAGGGTTCATCTCGTCGTGGAGTTTCTTGAGAAGCTGGGCGCGCTGTTCCGTGCTGAGCTCGCGCTTCAACTCCTCGAGCGCCAAGGCCACGATGTGATAATGGTGAGCCCCCGCGAATTTGGGATCCATGGTGATGTCGAGCCACAGCTTGTGCATGAGTTCAACGTCTTGCGGACGCATGCGGGGAGAATGGGGTCCCAGCGAATATTCGCGAACTGTGCCATCGGGTGCACAGACTTCGAGTGCCAGGCGCGGACGCGGCTCCGCGAGACGTTCCCATGCGTCACCGGTCAGCTTGGCTTGCTCGTCAGAGGTGAGCTTGTTGGAAAGCCCGCAGACCACGCGGCTGGAATCCAGACGCTGCGCGGTCACCATGATGGCTTCGAATACGTCGGTCGCCGGCACAACCAGCAGGTGGATCGGCTTCCCTTCCTTCTCGGCGACGGCCACAGCTGCCGTGAACAGTTCCTGCTCGTAATGGTCGAATACCTGGCTGGCTTCAAAAACAGAGCTGCCGCTGAAACTGTGTTCGCGATGGTAGAGACGCGCACTCATTACCACCACGTCCTGTTTGTTCGTATTCGTGTGACTCAAGATGTGGCGCAGATAGTACAGATTGCGTGGATCGCGCACCGCGACCAGCACGTTTCCGGGCCGTACGCCCATCGCTCCGCTACCCAGTTCCTGGTTGCCGTATACGCGGAACTGGTCCAGGCTCTCGGGCTTGCCTTGCCGCTCGCGCGCAACCCGGCGCTCGGAATAGGTGAAAATCACGAAGAACAGAGCGCTAAACGCTATGCCGCCAATCGTTGCCTGTTTCTTGGTCAAGAGGTTCACGATTGCGGTCGTGAACAAGACGGCGGAAACGATGATTACGCCAACCGGTATCTCACGCTCCCCGATGTTGATGTTGCCGGGAACTTTCCATAGGCGGCCGCCGGGCTCCTTGTGGCGCAGCACCAGGACCGCGAGCGACATCATGGCGAAGCTCCAGATGACGCCGAACGCATAAAGGCCTGCGAGAGTGAATACGTTGCCTCTGGTAAGAATGATCGTGAGCAACTGCAGGCCGACAATGAGATTGATGATGCGGTAACTGGTGCCAAAGCGGGGATGGGGCTTTTGGAAAGCAGAGGTCAACACCCCGTCTTCGGCAACACGGTTCAGAACACCGTTGGCGCCCACGATCGAAGTGTTTTGAGCACCCGACAGAATCAGCACGCCTACCAAAACCACGAATCCGTGAAATGCCAGTCTCGCCCACTCAGGTCCAACCAGGAAAACTGCGATCCCGCCGATCAGGTTTCCAAAATAATGCTGCCTGACACCATCGGGAATGATCATCACCGCAAAAAACGACACCAGCGAAGTGAACAGCAGGCTGTAGATGAATATGACCAGTCCGGTCTTTTCCAGGTTCTTAAGCTTGGGGTGAGCAATCTCGCGGTTGACCTGAGCCAGGGTTTCCTCGCCGCTCATAGCCAAGACCGAGTGCCCGAAGCCCACGAAGACGATAATGAAAGTCAGCAGAGCTGATCCAGTTGCAAGGTGCGGAATCGAAGTATTGGCCAGCCATCCCAGAGATTCGGCGTTCAGCGGGACGATCCCCGGCCGGAACGGGCTGGGGGGTATCTGAATCGGGACGCGCATCACGGTGATCGTGCACCAAATGATCAGAATCACGACCATGACCGTCGTGATGATCATGATCTGCACGGCTTTCTGGCTCGACTCGTGAATTCCCTGAGTGTTCTTCCGCCAGAAATAAATCGCTACGAGCGCACCGAATGAGGCGGCGAACGCATTCTCGGGGAAACGAGAGAATGGATGCCCCATGTAGCGGGCGACATCTTCAATAAAGCCGGCTAGATATTGTCCGGCGACGACGGCACTTATCGGTCCGGTGAGGACGTAGTCGAAGAGAAGCGCGGAAACCGAGAACTTGGCGAGCGTACCTCCCATGGCCTCTTTCACGACCCGGTAGACACCTCCGCGCGTGAACATACTGCTGGACTCGATATAGAGAGCCCGGACCGCATAGCTGAACAGCATCACCGCCAAGATGAACCAGGGGGCACTCTTGCCGATGACTTTTTCGGCGTCGCCGCCCGCGTAATAGGCGGAGGAGGCAAGGTCGGAAAGGACGATGGCTGCCGCGCGCCAGAAGGAGATGAAGGTCAACATCACCGTGGTGGCGACAAAGACCTTGACTACCGGTTTAGTTCCTTCTGAGGATGTTGCCATGCGTTGAAACGGGTCTGTAAGGCTTCAGCGGTAAACTTAGAAGATAGCACAGGCCGTGGGCGCACAACGCCCTGCCCGTTAGCTTTCAATTATTTGCAGAAATCACTTTCCCTTTTGTTCTGCGATCCACTTGTCGGTTCGGGCATCGAGGACATCGAGCGGTAACGTCCCCCCGTTCAGCATTTCATCATGGAACTTTCTGAGATCGAATTTCGGGCCCAGCTCTTTCTGAGCGCGCTCGCGTAATTCCCGGAACTTCAGCTGACCCAGTTTGTAACTGAGTGCCTGGGCCGGCCACGAGATATACCGGTCGGTCTCACTCTGAATGGTGGGTTCATCGACCGCGCCGGACTTGCGGAAGAACTCCACCACCTGATCGCGGCTCCATCCCTTGGCGTGAATTCCGGTATCAACCACCAAGCGCACTGCGCGGAAGAGTTCCGAGGACAACCTGCCATAGTCCGAAGCTGGATCCTGGTAAAAGCCAACTTCTTTTCCCAGTTGCTCGGCATAAAGAGCCCAACCCTCCACATAGGCGTTGAAGCCCAGGCCGTGTTGACGGAACTTCGGAAGGTCGGTGAGTTGCTGTTGGACCGACAACTGCATGTGATGGCCGGGAACCCCTTCGTGATAGGCAATCGCCTCATCATCGATTAGCGAGCGATGGGCAAAATCAGAGGTAGCCACGACCACGCGCCCCGGCCGCTTGCCGTCAGGCGTCCCGGTCATGTAGTGAGTCGCCGCGGCCGCCTGGAAATCCGGAATGGCTTCCACGGTAACCGGCGACTTGGGAAGCAATGTGAACAATTCCGGCAGCTTCGCTTGCATCTGCGAGATGTAATGACGGAAATCGTCGAGAATCTGCTCGGCCGAGGTCGGAATGTATTTAGGGTTGGTCTTTAGCGACGCGCGGAAGGACGCCAGGTCGGCAAAGCCTTCCTTTTTCGCGATGGCCGTCATCTCCGCTTCAATCCGGTCAATCTCGCGCAGGCCAAGCTGATGAATTTCCTCCGGCGACATATGCGTCGTGGTCCGGGCATAAATGTCGTGCTCATAACGCTTCTGCCCATCTGCCAGAGACGTGATGGAGAGCGTCGTGCGTCCCTGTGGCGCATACTCAGTCCGGATGAACTCGGCGAATTTTTTGTATGCGGGGAGGACGTCGGTAGTGACGGCATCCGTGATCTGCTGCGTCAGTCGCTTCTGATCTTCCGCCGGAATTTCGGCAGGATATTTCTTCGTGGGCTTCAGGAACGGATCGGCCGTGACAATGCCCTCGCATTGAGCCGGAATTTTCTCGGCCAGGAATCGAACCGGCATCAGCTTGTCCTTCATGCCGGCATGCAAGACTTCAGTCACCTGGCTCAGGGCGCGAGGTACGTGATGGAGGCGCGAGATGTAATCCTCATAATGCTTGACCGAGTCCAGCGGCACCGAGAGGGGCAGGTCCGCCAGGCTGGTGTGGATGCCGTTCTGCTGATTGATCGGCATCTCGTATTCCTTGAGATCGTAGTCAGCGACGCGTATTTCGAGCGCACGCACCAGCAGATCGTGAGAAAGCTGATCCTGGTCGGAGAAACCGGCCGTAGGAATCGCTTGCAGCCGGTTGAGAAAGTCCACATCCGTTCTGTGCCGCTGCTCGATCGCTGCAAGCGAGTGTTCCGTCAGCTTGTCGTTGAATCGATAGTCCCCGAAAGCGGTGGCTCGCTCGGGAAACTTGCGAAGATCGGACTCGTACTGCTCGTCAAAGAGGGCATTCTGGGCGGCGAGACGTTCGGCAACTGGCTTGGGGTCTTGGGCAACACTCGACGCGGCAATCAAGACAAGAAAGATGCTGCAAAAGCGCATAGTGCTCGTAAGAGTATCAGAGCAGGATCTGGCGGCGCCAGAATCGGCAAGAGCCAGTCCGTTATCTGTCCTCGGCGTTCTCTGCGGCCTTTCTCGGCGAACTCGGCGGTAAGAATCCGCGCCAAATCTTAACTCTTGTGGTCCTTGATGGGCGCCAGGTACGTATGGGTGATTCGGTCGTGCCAGCAGAGGTTATCTTCATCCAGGAAAATCCAGGCGTATCCCATGCCGAGCGAAGCGGCGGAAAGATACGACGCAAGTACGCGCCAGCGGCGCAGAGAACGCTTGGTCGGCGTGCCATCAAAGTGGCTCAACTGGAGGCGAGCGAGGCGAAGTCCCGGAGTAGTGCCTGCGTAGACGATGAGCAGATATTGATAAGCAACCCAAAAGAGGCCCGGAACCGCCGCTGCGAGACTCAGAAATTGAATCTGCGGAGGGCGCACTAGCGCAACCTTCCAGAAGACGAATCCGAAGAGCGCCGATGCCGCGCCGAGGATCATCCCATCGATGCCCGAAGCTAGCAATCGTCGTCCCAGCGGAGCGCTCTGCAAGGGAATGTCGATTCCGGGGCGCTTTTCCGGCTCCTCGACGCTAGCTGGCTCAATCGTGATACCCCCGAGCGCGGGCGCCGGCGGAGCGACGTCGGGTACTTCCAGAATGCGGGGTAGATCGATCACGGAGTCGGCCAGCTGATCCAGCGGAGGCGGAGGCGGCCCCCACGCAAACCTGGGGAATTCGATAATCTTGGCACCCGATTGTGCGGTAGGGGGCGTCGCCGGCAGGATTCGGGTTGGTAGTGCTGGTGGTTCCGGTTGAACCTCCTCGCTCTCAACTGCTTCGGCCACGAATTCCGGGTCCGCTACGGACTCGAACGCCTGAGAGGATAGCGACTCTTCCGGAGCCGGGGCTACAAGCGCCGAAGCCGCCGGACCGAACGGCAACCGAAGCGACGGATAGCGCGGCGGCGGCGCCTTGCGTCGTGACCGATAACGGTTCAGCCGCGCCGAGAGCTCATCACGCCAGGCATCCGAGCCGGGGCATGGTCGAGGGTCCGCCAGCGACTCCGTCCCTGGAGCCGTCGTGGAATTGGGAACCGGATGTTGCGTGGGAGAGGGCTCCATAGGACACCGGCAGACTTCGCCGCACTTCTCACAACTCATGAAAATCTGTTCGTGCCAGTTACTACTCACGAGCAACCGGGAGGGAACCAACGGCAATCCTAGCCTTTGTCGCCACTTTGCGGCACAGGCAGTGCCGTGCTAAGTTCACGATGCCGCAACCAGCAGCAAAAAGCGCTCCACTAATCGGCCACCATGGGCTTCCGTTGATTTTCTTCCGATGACTCTGCGCACTAGATTCCTTATCACGGTGCTGTTCCTTTGTCATCAGCTTCCCGCCTCGTCGCTAGTAACCAGTCAGTTGCTGACCGGGACGAATCCTCAAAAGAACTCGGAAGCCCTGAATGGGCAAGAAAGATCTGCAGCTTCAACGAACGCCGCCTGCTCCGCTCAAGCTGCGCTCCAGGATGCGGACTCCGCAACCATCTGCGCAGACAGTCAGGAAAAGATCGGCAACACTTACAAGCTGCACGGGAATGCCGAGATTCACTATCGCACGTACATCTTGCGAGCCGACGAACTGACTTACAACGCAGACACGGACGAGATCACAGCCACAGGACACTTTACGGTCGATGGCGGCCCCAACGATGATCACATCAAGGCAAGCCACGGAACCTACAACGTGACGGCCGAAACGGGACGTTTCTACGACGTAACCGCAACTACGGGATTGCAGTTCAAAGGCAGCCGCATCATTCTCACCTCGACTGCTCCCTTCGCGTTCACAGGCAAGGTCGTGGAAAAGACCAGTTCAGATCATTACGTCGTCTACAACGGCAGCATCACCACGTGTGAATTGCCGCATCCCAAGTGGATGTTCCAGGCTCACAAGGTCGTGGTGGACGTGGGGGGCAACGCCAGCATCTATCACAGCGACTTCTTGCTGCATGGTTTTCCCGTTTTTTATTTCCCCTACGCCACCCATCCCGTAGCTCGCGAGGCGCGCCACACCGGATTTCTTATCCCCACAGCCGGGCGCTCCTCGGCCAAGGGGAACGTCGTGGGGGATTCTTTTTATTGGGCAATCAATCGCAGCATGGACGGCACAATCGGAGGGGAATACTTCTCAAAACGAGGATCGTCGCAGCGGGGAGAGTTCCGAGCGCGTCCGAGCGACAGCTCATATGTCGATCTGAATTACTTTGGCGTGATAGATCGCGGCTTTGAGACCGGCACCAGCACAGGACCGCAACTCTTACGTGAGGGCGGACAAGAGGTACGCCTTACCGCCGAAGGAAATTTTTATGGTTTCCGCGCAGTTTCCAACGTCGACTACCTGAGTTCTTTCCTCTTCCGGTTGGCCTTCAATGAGAGTTTCACCCAGGCTATCAATTCCGAGGTAAAGTCCCAGCTTTTTCTCTCGAAAACCTACAAGGGATTTTCTCTTGGCGGTATGGTCGAGCGCTACCAGAATTTTTTCCAGACTGCCGAGAACGGAGTCTTGTCGAACCCTCCGGCGTTTGACTCAATCCGCATTCTTCATACTCCCAGTGTCGATGTGTCGAGCGTGGAACGCCCGTTCGGCCGTTGGCCCTTATTCTGGTCATTGGACGGCTCCCTGGCAGGCCTTTCGCGAAGCGAACCAGGGTTCCGCACCAGCAATCTGCTGGGACGGTTCGATTTCAATCCTGAGATTTCTCTTCCCCTGCAGTGGAAGGGATGGGTATTGCGCCCGGCCCTGACCCTGCACGAGACCTTCTACTCCGAGCGTTACGTCAACGGAGTCGTGAACTCCGACGCCACGAACCGCAAGGCGCTTGAGGGAGCCGTGGAGATACGTCCGCCTGGGCTGGAAAAGGTTTTCGATCAGCAATTCCTGGGCAGAAAATGGAAGCATGTGATCGAGCCGCGAATTCAATACCGCTACGTGACCGGAATCGATAACTTTACGAATTTTCTGCACTTCGACGAACGGGACATCCTGAGCAACACACACGAAGTCCAATATGGATTCGTAACGCGTCTGTACGCCAAGCGGCATCCATCGTCCATCCAAGAATGCGAGACCCCCATGACGAGTCTGGCGGTGGGAGCTGCTGCCGCGGAACAAACGGTGCCCTGGGAGCATCCCACCACCCTGCAAAGTCAGGCCTGCGTCGTGGCGCCCGATGTGAAGGAGGTCCTGACCTGGGAGATCGCACAGAAGTATTTCCTCGATCCCACTTTCGGAGGTGCCTTAGTCACGGGACAGCGCAACGTTCTAGCCACGACCGAGGACCTGACCGGTATCGCATTTATCACCGAACCACGCCATTTATCTCCGGTGGTGTCGCGGCTCCGAGTCGCAACTGGCAGCCACACCGACACCGAGTGGGACATGGATTACGATTTTCAACTGAGCCGAATCAATGCGAGCACCTTGCTGCTGAACTACAACGCCGGGCCGTTTACTGTCGGTGGCGGCGATGCGTTCCTGCAGATTCCGCAAACCAATGCCACACCCGCAGGATTGAGTGAAGGCAAATGCAGTCCGACGACGGGATCGAGTCAGATTACCTGCAAGTTTCAGCAGTTTCGTGTTGCCCTTGGCTATGGCGGACTGACGCGCCGCGGGTTCAGCGCCGCGAGCAGTTTCGGCTTCGACTCGGAGACCCGCCAACTTCAGTTTGCAACTGGCCAAACGACCTACAATTGGGACTGCTGCGGCATTACCCTGGAATACAGGCGCTACGCGATAGCCAACGTACGCAACGAGAATCTGTACCGCTTCACCTTCAGCCTCGCGAATATCGTTTCGTTTGGCAACCTTAGAAGGCAGGAGCGGCTCTACTAGAACTCGTCACC
>WNGO01001609.1_pt1 | contig 25961 bp, 29 predicted proteins | sample 5400511 | NCBI WGS metagenome assembly WNGO01 (sample SAMN13153380, study PRJNA577476) | soil metagenome | isolation source: 20 cm soil or saprolite under Garry oak tree replicate 2 | place: USA:California | collected 2016-06-15 | reverse complement strand
CGCGCCAGCACTTCCTTGCCGGTGCCGGATTCGCCGGTGATCATCACCGAAGCGTCGGAGCCCGCGATCTGCTGCGCCAGTTTTATCACCTTGGCCATCGCCTCGTCGCGGTAGACCAGGTCGCGGGAATCGTTGGCCACCGCGGCGAGCACCGCGGCGATCAATTCCGGATCGGGCGGCAGCGGGATGTATTCCTTGGCGCCGGCGTGGATCGCGGCTACCGCGGCGCGCGCGTCGTTGGAGATGCCGCAGGCGACGATCGGCACGTGAATGTGCTCGGCTTCCAGCCGCATCACGAGGTCGCGGATGTCCAGCCCGACGTCGACCAGCAGCAGGTCGGCGCCCTTGCCGCCGCGCAGCACGCGCATCGCCTGCTCGTGGTCCTCCGCATGGGTGACGGAAGCGCCGTTGTCCATGGCAATCTTGGTGGCTGTCGTAAGCTGGCCCTTCAATGTGCCAACGATGAGAAGCCGCATGGTAATCTCCTGTTCGTCTGTTCGCAGCCCCAGGGCGCCGTATCCTTAAAAAGAGCCGCTAGCTGCGTTCGGCCTTGATGATTTCCGTCATGGTCACGCCAAGCTTGTCTTCCACCAGCACCACCTCGCCGCGCGCCACCAGGCGGTTGTTGACGTAGATGTCGATGGCTTCGCCGACGCGGCGGTCGAGTTCGAGCACGGTGCCGGGTCCGAGTTTCAACAGTTCGCCGACATCCATCTTGGAGCGGCCGAGCACCGCCGAAACTTGCACCGGCACGTCAAACACCGCTTCCAGGTCGGCGGCGATGCGCGAGGCCTGCTCGTCCTCGTTGTAGGCCACGTCATCGGTCGCCGGCACGTCGGCGGCGTTGAGATCGGGAAGCGGAACCTGTGCGTCGGTGTCACTCATGGTTCAATCCTCATGGTCTTAAGTCGCGGCCTGATCGCGGGACGCCATGTAGCGTCCAACAAGTTCGTTGATCTTTGCCTCGATAGCCGCGCGCTCCAGCACGACGCCGCCATCGGCCCACTCGATCTTGCAATCGCCGGTGTCGATGTCCGGCTCCGCCAGGATCACGAGACGGCCGGCGAAGCCGCTTTGCTTGGTCAGCCGCTCGATCCGCTCGCGCGCGGCCTCGTAGAGCGAGTCATTGATCCGGACCACGAGATGCGGGGTCGAGACCAGGTGCGAGAAGCAATCGCTCACCAGCGCGCCGATCTCGCCGAGCGGCTCGCGGGAAATCAATTCGCTGGTGAGCTTGCGCGCCACCGCCACCGCGACGTCGACGGCCTCGGTCTCCATCCGTGCCGCGACGCCGGAAAAGCCTGCCGCGATGCCCTGGAGAGCGATCGCGATCTCCTCAAGCGCCAGCGCGGTGCGGCGGTCGCTTTCCGCCTTGGCCTCGCGCTGTCCGACCTCGTAACCGTCGCGATAGGCGCGGGCCTCGGCAGAAGCGATTCTCTGCGCAATTTCCGACGGCGTCGCTGGCCGCTCGCGCCCCTTGTCCGGGGCGGAGAAATCGATGTCGAACAGGAATTTTGCGGGAGCGGCCATCAGTACACCAGCTCATCGTCGGCGCGGTTCTTGGTCAGCATGATTTCGCCCTTGGCCGCGAGGTCCTTGGCGAGATTGACGAGCAGTGCCTGCGCCTCGTCGACGTCGCGCAACCGCACCGGTCCAAGTGCCGCCATGTCGTCGAGCAGCATCTTGCCGGCGCGGGACGACATATGGCTGAGGAAGAAGCCGCGAACGTCCTCGTTGGCGCTCTTCAAGGCGATGCCGAGCTTGTCCTTGTCGATGTGGCGCATCAGCGTTTGCGCCGAGGCGGAATCGAGCTTGACGAGATCGTCGAAGGTGAACATCAGCGCCTTGATGCGTTCGGCGGATTCACGGTTTTCCTCCTCCAGCGAGGTGATGAAGCGGGTTTCGGTCTGGCGGTCGAAATTGTTGAAGATCTCGGCCATCACCTCGTGGGCGTCGCGCCGGCGGGTCTGCGACAGATTCGACATGAATTCGGTGCGCAGCGTCTGCTCGACGCGCTCGATCACTTCCTTCTGCACCGCCTCCATCCTCAGCATGCGGTTGACCACGTCGAGCGCCATGTCCTCGGGCAGGATCGCAAGCACCCGCGCGGCGTGCTCCGGCCTCAGCTTCGACAGCACCACGGCGATGGTTTGCGGATATTCATTCTTGAGATAGTTGGCGAGCACCTCTTCCTGAACATTGGAGAGTTTCTCCCACATGTTGCGGCCGGCGGGTCCGCGAATTTCGTCCATGATGCCGCTGACGCGGTCGGAAGGCAGGTATTGCTGCAGCAGCCGTTCGGTGGCGTCGAATGTTCCCATCAGCGCGCCCGACGCCGACATCCGCGACACGAATTCGAGCAGCAGGTCTTCCACCACGTCGGCCTCGACGGTTCCGAGCGTCGACATCGCCATCGACAGTTCGCGCACCTCGTCGTCGTCGAGCAGCGACCAGACCTTGCCGCCATATTGCTCTCCCAGCGCCAGCATCAGGACCGCGGCGCGTTTTGGACCGCTCATCGGCGGGCCTTTCGGACGGCTGCCCTGACGGCTCGCCAGGTTGGCGATGACGCTGGTGATATCGTGGGCGTTTGTGGTTTGCGGTACGGACATGTCAGATCATGCGGCCGGCTCGGCGAGCCATTGACGAAGGATCGAGGCGGTTTCGTTCGGGTTTCGCTCGGCCAGTTCGCCGACGCGATGCACCGACTGTGCGTGGACCTGGCCCTGAACCTGGGCGACATCGATCATCTGCGCGGTGGCGTTGGGGATAAGGCTCTGGCCGGGAATGCCAGCGGATTGCGCGCTGGCGTCGGTCAATGCCGGCACCGACCCGTCGCCGATCAGCGAGGAGATCTCCTCGGAAGCGAGGATGCGCTTGACCAGCGGCCGGATCACCAGGAACAACACCACGAGGCCGAGCAGCATCATGACGCCAAGCTCGATGACGTACATGACGTCATCCTTGGTGAACTGCAGCATGCCGAGCAGGCCGGTCGGCTCGCCGACCGGGACGACAAGCGGTGCTTCGGCGAATTTGAGGTTCACGACCTCGACCTGATCGCCGCGCTTCTGGTCGAAGCCGATCGCCGAGCGCACCAGCGCCGCGATGCGGTCCAGCTGTTCCTTGCTGCGTTCCTGATAAACCATCTCGCCTTTGTCGTTCTTGGCATAGCTGCCGTCGACCAGCACGGCGACCGAGATGCGGTTGACTCGTCCGGCCTCGGTCACTTCGGTCTTGGTGGTGCGGGAAATCTCGTAATTGTTGGTTTCCTCGGTTTTCTTGCTCTGGTCGCGCGCCGGCGCGGCATTGTCCCTGTTCTGGTTGCCCGGCAACTCGTTGTTGACGGTGACCTGACCGTTGCTCTCGGCGGTGGCCGAGGATTCTTCCCGGGTCTGGCTCGAGCGCAGCACCCGGCCTTCGGGATCGAAGCGGTCCGAGGTCTGGGTGATCTTGTTGTAGTCGAAATCGGCAGAGAGCTGGACGCGGGCGCGGCCGGCGCCGACCACCGACGACACGATCGCCTCGACCTGACTGCGCACCCGCTTCTCGAAGCCGGCCCGGCGCTCGTCGGCGATAGTGTTATCGGCGTCGCCGGTAGCGCCGTCGGCGAGCAATTGACCGGCTTCGTCGACGATCGACACCCGCTGCGGCTTCAGGCCGCTGACGGCGGAAGCGACGACGTGGCGGACGGCGCGAATCTGCTGCGGTTCGAGCGAGCCGCGCACCCGCACCACGATCGAGGCCGATGGTTCGGGCGTCTCGCGCGAAAACAGCGGCCGCTCGGGCAATACCAGATGCACCCGCGCGGCCTGGATGCGGTCGATGGCGCGGATGGTACGGGCAAGTTCGCCCTCGAGCGCGCGCAAATGATTGATGTTCTGGACGAAGCTGGTGGTGCCGAGCGCGTCGGATTTGTCGAAGATTTCGTAACCGACACCGCCGCCCTTGGGCAGCCCGCCCTCGGCAAGCTTCATGCGCAGCCGCGCGACCTTGTCCTTCGGCACCATGATCACGGCGCCTTCGTTGCGCAGCTCGAACGGGATCGCCTGGCGTTCCAGGTCTTTGACGATGCCGGCGGAATCCTCGACGCTGAGATCGGTAAAGAGGGTGGTCATCTGCGGTGTGGTGACGCGCATGATGACAAAGGCGAAGAAGCCGATCAGCGCGGCTGTTACCGCGACCATCGCCATCAACCGCGACGCACCCAGACCTTTTAGGAAATCTGCAAGACCCTGCAACCGACCGCCCCTCAAGATTCGGCCCCAAAGCGCCGACTGGGCAATTATTGCCTATGGGATGGTTTCGATATGGTTAACGAAGGTTAAGGGCTGGGGCGAAAGTTCAGCATCAAAAAAATCGGCTTCGCAAGGCGAAGCCGATTTTCATCAAAATAGTACGGTTCCGGCGGGTGCTTATTGGCGATATTGCTGGATGCGGGTGGTGCGCAGTCCGGCAAGGCCATGCTGATCGATGGAAAACTGCCAGGAAAGGAATTCGTCGACGGTCAGCGTGTAGCGGCTGCAAGCCTCTTCAAGCGAGAGCAGGCCGCCGCGCACAGCGGCAACGACTTCGGCCTTCCGGCGGATTACCCACCGTTTGGTCCCGGGCGCGGGCAGATCCGCAATTGTTAACGGACTACCGTCAGGCCCGATGACATATTTTACCCTCGGGCGATGGGGTTCTGTCATGGCGTACTCACAAACTCTCAACCACTAACTCACGCAGCAACCTACGCCCGGCGGCTTAAAATTTGCCTAAGCCCAAGGCTTCAATAAGAATCTCCTTCAAAATGCCGCAAAGGACTTCGGTGCGACGGTCTGCAGATACCGCGCCGAAGCAAATTGTGAACGAACCGCTACCCGCGGCGGACTAGTTGGCGATGCTCTTGATCTGGTTGACCGTGTAGTTTTGGCCGTTGATCGACAGCAGCGGCGGCGACTGGGTGAGATCGACCGAATCGACCACGCCCTGTATCTGGGTCGAGACAGCCACCGAATTGGCCGCGCTGTCGGTCGCGGTCGCGGTCAGCTTGTATCTGCCATCCGGCCACTGCGTACCGTCGTTGCCCCTGCCGTTCCAGGTGAAGGGCTGATTGTTGCCGGCGTTGACGGCGTAGCTGCCGGTAAAGATGGTCTGGCCGGTGCTGTTGGCGATCGAGATGGTGACGTTGGCATTGGTCGGGACACCCAGCTCCCAGGTCGCCGAACCATTGGTCAGGGCCGCGGTAGAGCCGTCGACCACCGCGGTCTTGCCGACGAAGGTCAGCGCCTGCGTCGATTGGGCGGTCTGTTGCAGCGAGACCAGGGTGGTCAGCTGATCATTGGTCTTGAGTTGCTGCTCAACGGAGGCGAACTGCACCAGCTGCTGGGTGAACTGGTTGGTGTCAAGCGGATCGAGCGGATTCTGGTTCTGCAATTGCGTCGTCAACAGCGTCAGAAAGGTTTGAAAGTTTCCGGCGAGCGTGGCGTCGGTGGTCGAGCTCAAGGAAGAGCCGGAGGAGCCGGACGAGGATGAAGTCGGTAGCGGCGTCGTTCCCGAAACCACCGGGGGAGCCAAGCCTGATGCTGCTGTCATGTCGCTCTCCTCAGACCCTGATATCCACGCCGCCGCTCGATCCGGGCACGCGGCCATAGGTTCGTCCCGCGACCGCCGCGGGGATCGTCTCGTCATCGCTGATCACCAGCCGCTGCGCGTTGCGGCTGGTTTCTTTGCCGTCATGTCCCGACGAGGACTGGTCGCGCAGGCTGAATTGCAGGCCGCCATTGCCGGTCTTTAGTCCGGCATCATCCAGCGCGCGTTGCAGCTGCGGCGCGTCCTGGCGCAGCATCGACAACGTCTCCGGCTTTTCCACCGTTAGATGCGAGGTGACCCGGCCGCTGCGATCGACATCGATGCGAACATCGATGCGGCCGAGATCGGCCGGGTCGAGCCGGATCTCGAAACGGCTCTTGCCGCTTCGTGCCGAGACGGCGATCTCAAGCGCGAGCCCGCTCAATGGCACCACCGCATTGGTTGCCGGCGTCACGCTCAAGGATGCCGCGGGAGCGGCCGTGGCGGAAGCGCCTTGCGGCTGGACCGTGCCCGTCGCTTGCAGGCCTGCATCCGATGGACCGGCTGTCGCATGGGCCGCGGCGTTGACCGGCGAATGCTCATGGGCCGGTTCGGTCGCTGGGCTTGCCGGCGTGGGACTGGCCGGAGCATCCGCTTTCGGCGTTTGGCCGTTGCCACCATCCGGCCTGGCTGCCGGGGGTGGCGCGACGATGCTCTGAGGTGTTTCGGCCGCCTTGGCCGCAGCGGACGGATCGGGCGCGCCCGAAGCGTCATCTGCGGCGCTCGATGCCGCGGTCTTCGCCGGTGCTGCGACCGGAGGTTTGGGCAGCGTGGTTTTCGCTTCGACCGGCGCCGCCACCGCAACAGCGGCCGTCAACGCCGGGTCGGTGCTTTGCGTTTTCGCTTGCTGCATGGGCCCGGCGACTGCCTGACTAGCCGCTGCTTGAACAGGGACCTTTGCATTCGCAGCCGCATCCGAGCTGGTCGTGGCGACGACTGCCGGTACGCTCGCCGCTGCCGATACCGTGACGCCGGCCGCTGCCGATGTTGTCACAGCGGCTAATGCATCTGTATCGCTCTGCGCAGGTGATGCAGCCGGTGCGGCTGACGCTGGCGAGCTGGCGGCGATTGCCGCCGCGGCAATCGCGAGCGGCGCGGTGGTATTGCCGAGCGCAGGCGTTGCCGCGCCAGCATCCGTCGCGACGTTGGCAACGGCGATTGCAGCGGCGATCGGGTTCGGCGTTGCCACGGCGGCTGCGTCCCGCTGCGACACTGCAACAACTGAAGAACCGGGTGCAGACGAAGCATCAGGTGCAGAAGCAGTCTCGGATGGCACTTTTGGATCGGTCGATTTCTTTTCCGTTGGCTTTGCGCGGCCAGCCTTCAAGTCGTCCGGTTTCACGTCCGATTGCTGAACCGCGCCCGTATTGGTGTTGGCGTCGGCATCAGCGTCGAGGCTCTGCCTGGAGGTGGCGTCGCGATCCTCGGAATTGTTTCTGCCCGCCTGGTCGGCAGGGCCGGCATCGCGCGATCGTTTGGTGTCGGCGGTGGCCGGCGCATCGTCCGCGCGGCGCTGCGAGACGGGTCGCTGTTGTGCCGTTGAGTTTGCCCGATCGTTAGCGGTATCCGCGGGCACAGTGCTATCGATCAGCGTCTGGAAACGATCGTTTCCCCGCGACGGATCGGGCTTGGCCGATCTTGGCGGCGGGGCCTGAAAAGACAGGCTTGCTGCTGCTTCTGACGTGACGCTGAACACCGGCGGCCTCTCGCAGTGAAACTGGACCATGGGATCAGCAAGGACCGGGCCACCCTGAGCTTCAAAAAATGTTGATACATTTCAGTATCTTACGACCACATCGCGGAAACCGCGGAGCGCCGGCGGCGCCCCCTTTTCTGCCCGGCGGCAAGATTTGCCGTTTGCGTTGCGAATGAGCGGAGCGTGATTGCCTCGCGGGAATACGGCCTATATTAAAGAGCAGCTTTTGAGCCGTTCCGACCAGGCCAACGCTGGCCCGGAACCGCTCTTTACGTTTTCTGATCGCGCAGCCCCTTAATACCGCCGCGATCGCAGCAATGACCGGAACCATGCTCAATAGTCTGGATCTCAAGGGCCGTCCGCAGGACACACGGGTCGTCGTCGCCATGTCCGGCGGGGTCGATTCCTCGGTGACGGCTGCGCTGTTGAAGTCCGAGGGGTACGATGTCGTCGGCATCACGCTGCAGCTTTACGATCACGGAGCGGCTACCCATCGCAAGGGTGCCTGCTGCGCCGGGCAGGACGTTCACGATGCCCGCAATGTCGCTGAGCGGATCGGCATCCCGCACTACGTGCTGGATTACGAGAACCGCTTTCGCGAGTCGGTGATCGACAATTTCGCCGACAGCTACGCTTCCGGCGAGACGCCGGTACCCTGCATCGAGTGCAACCGCTCGATCAAGTTTCGCGACCTGCTCAAGACCGCGCGCGAACTCGGCGCCTCCGCGCTCGCCACCGGTCACTATGTCGCATCACGCCGCACGAGCGACGGGTCGCGCGCGCTGCTTTGCGCCGCCGACGCCGATCGCGACCAGAGCTACTTCCTGTTCGCGACGACGCGCGACCAGCTCGACTATTTGCGCTTTCCACTCGGCGATATGACCAAGCCGCAGACGCGTGAACTGGCGCGGCGCTTCGGCCTAACCGTCGCCGACAAGCAGGACAGCCAGGACATCTGTTTCGTGCCCAGCGGGCGCTATACCGACATCATCGGCCGCTTGCGGCCGAATGCCATTGCGCCCGGCGATATCGTCGACCTCGACGGCCGCGCCATTGGCAGGCATCAGGGCATCGTTCATTTCACCGTCGGCCAGCGGCGCGGATTGGGCATCGCCGCCAGCGCGCCGCTCTATGTGGTGCGGCTGGATGCAGCCAGCCGCCGCGTCGTGGTGGGTCCGCGCGAGTCACTGCGGATGGATCGCATCGCGCTGCGCGATGTCAACTGGATCGGCGAGGGCCCGCTCGACCGGGCGGTCGGCGAGGGCCTGGAGATTTTCGTGCGGGTGCGATCGACCCGCGCGCCGCAGCCGGCGCGGCTGCGCTCAGCCGATGGCGGCTATGAAGTCGAACTGGTCGCGGGCGAGGAGGGCGTATCCCCCGGCCAGGCCTGCGTGTTTTACGATGCACCTTCCGGGCAGGCGCGCGTGCTCGGCGGCGGGTTCATCCAAAGCGCGACCGCGAAGCGCGCAACGGATCAAGCCGCGTTGCGGCACATACAGCCGCTGGTCGAGGCCGTGCGCGGATAAAAATTTCAGGGCGGGGGCATGGCTGCAGATATCGACCGCGCGGGGGTCGCAAAGGCTTATGAGCGCTGGGCGCCGGTCTACGATCTGGTATTCGGCAAGGTTTTCGAGCACGGCCGCCAATCGACCATTGCGGAAGCCGACAAGATCGGCGGCCGGATTCTCGATGTCGGCGTCGGCACCGGATTGTCGCTGTCCGATTATTCGCCAGCCACGAAATTGTGCGGCGTCGATATCTCCGAACCGATGCTGCGCAAGGCGCAGAGCCGAGTCCGTGCGCTCGGCCTTAAAAATGTCGAGACGCTCGCGGTGATGGACGCCAGGAATCTGGCGTTTGCGGATTCCTCCTTTGACGCGGTGGTGGCGCAATATGTCATCACCGCGGTGCCCGATCCCGAAGCCACGCTCGATGATTTCATCCGCGTATTGAAACCCGGCGGCGAACTGATTCTGGTCAATCACATCGGCGCCGAAAGCGGACCGCGCCGCGTCTTCGAACTGGCGTTCGCGCCGTTAGCGCGGCGGCTCGGCTGGCGGCCGGAATTTCCATGGGAGCGGCTGGCCAATTGGGCGGCGAAACACGGCGGTGTCAGCCTGAGCGAGCGCCGCCCGATGCCCCCAATGGGGCATTTCTCGCTGATCCGTTACCGCAAATCCTGAGTGGTATCTGCCTCTTCCGGCAGGCGCGAAGAGGTTAAAGATGGGCTTGATCGGGAACTTGCGCGCTCGCCGGCCGTTTTCCAGCCATGAGAACCAAACCGCAGTTCTTTCTCGCATGCGTGCTGATGGCGGCGTCAGGCGTGGCGAGCGCGCAAGCCCCGCCCGCGCCGACGACGCCTCCGGCCCCGACGGCGCCACCTGCGGTCGCGCGTGCCGCTGATTGCGCGCCGACGCAACCGGTGCCGCAGCGAGGCACCGTGGCGCCTGAAGGCACCACGACCGGCCAGCGGACCGAGCCGCTCGGCGACAAGCTGGCGCGGTCCGACGGCGTGCTATGTCCGCCCCCGGGCGTTGATCCGGAGATCCGCGCACCGACACCGGACGCCGGCAACACGCCGGTGATACCGCCGCCCGGCAGCCCCGGCGGCGATCAAACCGTGCGGCCGAAATAAGCGCTGTTTTGCGGGCGTTTGATCGAACGGGCAGGTTTGCTTGACAGGCCCAAGACCGGCTTCTTATATGCCGCGCGTTCCGACCGCGGCACACTATATAAGCCGTGACGGCGGACGCCGTGGCGGGGTAGCTCAGCTGGTTAGAGCACGGGAATCATAATCCTGGGGTCGGGGGTTCGAGTCCCTCCCCCGCTACCAATTTCTGCATTGTCCAGCCCGGAGACATCGGTAACAGAACGTACCTAAGACATGGGCGACAACCTCGTGCCGAACGGGTTGTCGAGGGGTTGCAAGGTGTCCGGTACGAATTGTCACCTATGTCTCGGGCCGCTCACACGGTCTCTCGAAGAACGTTCGCGGCGACGCGCTTCTGTTCGCCACGGGACCTGCTTCTTTGTCGTGCGTGTGCAGCGCGATTGGGTTTAATCCAGGATCATATCGGCCGGCCAGTCATCGTGCGTCGTAGCCTCGCTTTTCCAGCGGGGCGCGACGCTATGAGACGCGATGCGTGGCTCGAACGTCGAATGGCTAGATGCGTTTGCCGTTTTCTCACTGGAACAATAGTTAGCATCATGGCATGCGATCCGCGTCGCCAGCGCAGGCGAGCCGGCGAGCGCCAACGCCGAAAGAAGCGCCGCGGCGGTGAGGGACTTGAATGAAGTCATATTGGTTTCTCCATTTATCGCGATTGATTCTAGAATTCGCGGAACGCGCGCACGGCGGTTACGATTCATCGCGCTGACGGGCTGTCGCAGGCGCGAACTCCTAAGCTTTGAGAGCATTTGAGCGGTTCAGATGCACTGAGCTGGATGTAAGCCAGCGGCGAGACCGCCCCACTAAATTGCGCTTCACAAAACTAAATTCGCCTTGAGACGCGCCCCTCAAATGTCAAAGCCGAACTTGAGTAGTAGATTCCACGTTTTCAGAGTGCACTTGCTTTCATTTAAGGTCCTGCCTGATTTTGATCGTACGCCGTCGTGCTTCAGACGCTTGGCCAGCATTCGTTCGGCTGCCGTGCATCGCCGGAACACTCAAGCGTGATGAGCGCGGTGCTTGTTTCTTCTTACTTCGAGAACCGGGCGGCCCAACACGCACGCGCTTGGCAATAGCGTCCTCCTCTGATGAATCGGAATAGGTTTGAAATGACGAAACTTGGGATTGGCGTTGGAATCGTAACCACGCTCTTCTGCTTCTCGGTCGGGGCGCAGACCATCAACGTAATGACCCTCGATCAGGCCGGCGCCGAGACGGTACTGCAAGCAGCGAGGGAGAGCGCGCAGCAGCGCAACGCTCCCTCGGCGATCGCAGTGGTTGACCCTGCGGGGGATCTGCTGGCTTTCCAGCAAATGGATGGTGTCCGCCCGGCAAGCGCGGACCTCGCCATCCAGAAGGCGCGAACGGCGGCGCGCCTGCAACGGCCGACGGCGGAGATCGAGGACAATATCAATCAGGGTCGAACCGCATTCGTCACCGCCGGCATCGCGGCACTGCGCGGCGGCGTACCGGTACGCGTAAACGGCAAGGTCGTGGGCGCGGTAGGCGTTGCCGGCTTGAGCAAGGAGACCGACGCCGGAATCGCAAACACCGCAGCGGCGGTCCTCGGCGCTCCCGGAAGAAAGCTCGACTAGACCAGGTGACGAGTCGTCGCCGTCTCAATTCATCGGGAATCCCGAACAAGGTCGATCGAAACGTGGGAAACCCACGCGCCCGGTGAATCCATGACGAAGGTCTGGCGGTTGCCCCTGGTGCGAACCGTCAGCAAGGCGGTGATGGTGTCGCTCTCGACTTTCGCTTCGATAACACCGTTGACGTTCTGGCCCGAAACCTTGCCGCCCTGGCGATACTGGCTTTCAAACCAGTTGCCGGAAAGCGCCGTGCCGTTTTGATCGATATTGGCATTCAAATCCATTTTGTAGGCATCGCTGGCGCAGCGCACGTTCATTTTCACCGACTGACCTGCGTTTTTCGGAGCGTAGTCGATCTTGCAGCGGACACGCTCGCGCGGTCCATCCGACGGTTTCATCGAGCCGCCACCCGACCATGAACCGGCAACGCTATCGAAGCTCTGCTCGGCGCAGGCCGGAACGGCCGCAAGCATGGTCATCAAGAGGAAGCATCGCAGGATGCGATGCAAAATTGCCCGATTGCGAAACATGGATCCTGTCCTTGCCGGCGCGATTGCCCAGCCCGGTTAGCGCCGCACTAAGACCAAATTGAGAAAAAGGGGTCAATTGGGCCGGTGCCGAACCGCGCATGCGCTGTGGGATCGATCGTTTGATCGATCGATACGGTCGATGCGTCAAAAAAATCTCGCGAAAGTTCGGCGATTTGTGCGAGCCGAATGGCCGGTATGGCTCGCTGGGCCGGTGAGGAACGAGCCGCAGCAAACGCCACTCGAAACTTTGCCCACCGAGCGGGATAGAACCGCTCGGTGGGCACTGTTCAGAAAACCGGGCTTTCCCCAGCTACTTTGCTGGACAGCCCTCGCTCTTTCTCAAAGGCGCTCAGAGGCGCGGCTCGTCAGGCCTACCAGTAGCCTGGACCGACGCCAACGCTGAACCCCGGTCCACGAATGCCGACGCCCGGCCCGCGATGGTAATAGCCGTCGTCGTAGTATCGCCGGGGCGCGTAATAATTGTCTCCGATGATCACGCGACGATCACCCCGGGTATCCCAGCATCGGCCGGTGTCGTTACAAACCAGTCTTGCCTGGTGAAGCAGAGGTGAGCTATCGCCGATTTGAATCTCGTCGGCGGCATAGGCGCTCGAGGCAATGAGGGCACCGGCGCCGGCAAGCAGTGTCAGTGTCAGCTTTCTCATGTCCATCTCCTTTATGGGACCCCAAGAACGAACGTCTCAATCAATGCTCCGTTCCCGCAAAAAGTTGGCATGGGTCGACATGGACAAAACTTCACGGAACCAGCGCAAATGTTCCCGCTGGGGAACGAGGCGTCGGAACCTTCAGGCCTTCTCAACAATGCTTTAAATTCAACAAGGCCTTCAATCTTTCCCGTTCGGCAAATTCTGCGTTGAAGTTCTCTCGGGCGACTATCATGCCCGCAACGGCGATCGCGCCGTCATCTTCCCAAATGCTTGCCCGAATCTTCCCAAATGCTTGCCCGATCACCGGCAGCACCAGCAGCGCCGCGCCAGGCAAAACCAGCGTCGTCGTGTTGCTGAAAAATATCGAAAGCGACCCTCTCGACATCAGCATGGATTGGCGGAATGCATCCGTACGGACCAATTATCTCGCTTGCAGGATGCCCGCAGCCGCAAGCGGCCGAACCTGCATTTGCATTCCGGCACGGGCTGGCCCTATCTTCCGGCTCGGAGATCATGCGCTGGTCCCGCGCGGCGCGAACGGAGCGTAAGTGGTGGCAATTCGGCTACGGATAGGCACGCGCAAGAGCGCCATGGCGCTGGCGCAGACCGAGGAAATTGCCCGGCTTCTCGCCGCGGTTGCTTCCGATGTCGAGGTCGAGATCGTCAAGTTCGAAACCACGGGCGATCGGGATCAGACCAGCAAGCTCTTGCCGCATGGCGGCAAGGGCGGCGCATTCGTTGCCGAAATCCGCAAGGCGGTTATCGCGGGCGGGCTGCAGGCCGCGATGCATTCGCTGAAAGACATGCCGGGCAACGAAGACACGCCGGGGCTTGTGATCGGCGCGACGCTGCCGCGCGATCCGCCCGGCGACGTGCTGGTGACGCGAGCCGGGGTTTCGATCGAGGATATCCGGCGCGCGCGGGGCAGGGGATTCAAGATCGGCACCAATGCTGTCAGGCGCGCGGCCTATGCGCGGCGGCTGTTTCCGGAAGTCGAGGTGATTCACTATCGCGGCGCCGCCGACACCCGTGTGCGCAAGCTCGACAATTCGGAAATGCAGCGGCTTGCCGATGGCGGCGCGGTCGGCCCCGCGGACGCGCTGATCATGGCGCGCGCCGGGCTGGAACGCGTCGGCCTCGCCGGCCGGATTGCTTACGAATTTTCAATTCGGGAGATGCTGCCGGCGGTAGGGCAAGGCATCGTCGCGGTGGAGTGCGCGATCGATGACTGGGAGACGCGGCGCCTTCTCTCCCGCATCGACGATGCCGCCTCGCACAAAAGCGCGGACGCCGAGCGCGAGGTGCTGTGGGTCCTCAACGGCCATTGCAATTCGCCGATCGCCGGATTTTCAACCATTCAGGGCACGCAGATGTCGCTGACCGCCTCCGTGCTGGATGAAGCGGGCAGCCTGTTCATCGAGGCCTCGCACTCCGGGCCCGCCGACCGTCCCCGCGAACTCGGCCGCGCCGTCGGGCTCGAACTGCTCGCCAAGGGCGCCGCCGCGATCATCGAGCGCAGCCGGCCGGGAATAATCGACCCATCGTAGCTTCCGCAAATGCAAATCTGGTGTCATCATCCGCGAATGCGGATGATCCAGTACGCCGGGACGTTTCGATTCCAGCACTGGTCGGTGATTACTGGATACCCGCTTTACCCCCGCACCCGCTTCAGCATCTGCTCGACATGCGCGATCGGGGTTTCCGGCAGGATGCCGTGGCCGAGGTTGAAGATCAGCCGGCCGGGCGCGTAATTTGCAAGCACGTCGTCGACCGCCGAATCGAGCGCCGCGCCACCGGCGATCAGCGCCAGCGGATCGAGATTGCCTTGAATGGCGACGCGGTTCTGCACCCGCTCGCGGATCAATGACGGCTCGGCGGCCCAATCAATGCTGACGGAATCGACGCCGGTCGCGCCGACATAAGCCGGCAGCAGCGCGCCGGCGCCTCTGGGAAAGCCGATGATTTTCGCGTCCGGCACGCTTTTGCGCACGCCTTCGACAATGCGGCGCGTCGGCTCGATCGACCAGCGCTGAAATTCGCGCGGCGGCAGCACACCGGCCCAGGTGTCGAAAATCTGCAGCACATCGGCTCCGGCCTTGAGCTGCCCCACGAGATACTGGACCGAGTTCTCGACCAGCACGTCGATGATTTTCGCGAACGCCTCCGGATGGCGATAGGCCATGATCCGCGCCGGCGCCTGATCCGGTGTGCCCTGTCCGGCGATCATGTAGGTCGCGACCGTCCACGGCGCGCCGCAGAATCCGATCAATGCGATGTTCGGATCGAGTTCGCGGCGCACGCGGCGCAGTGCCTCGTATACCGGCTCGAGCTTGCCGAAGTCGGCCTGCGGCGCCAGCGCCGCGACCTTCTCCGGCGTGTCAAGCGGATCGAGCCGCGGGCCTTCGCCGACCTCGAAGCGCACCTCACGGCCGAGTGCGTAGGGAATCACAAGAATATCCGAGAAGATGATCGCGGCATCGAAATTGAAACGGCGGATCGGCTGCAGCGTGACCTCGGCGGCAAATTCCGGCGTAAAGCACAGATCGAGAAAGCCGCCGGCCTAGCGTTTTCCGGCTCCTGATACACTGCCGATGTCGGATTGGCCAAGGCGATAGATGGAACCGGGGGGATTCCGGGGCGTTATCCCTGCAATGGAGGCGTCCCATGGCTGAAAAATTCAATCCTGCGGCGCATGACAAGCACGCCGCCGATCCTCGCGAGGCCGCCAAGGCCGACCGGGAAACCCACGCGAAGCTGGAAGCCGGTCTGGTCGATAGTTTCCCGGCCTCCGATCCCGTCAGCGCGGCACAGCCCGCGCCATCGAAGCATGACAGCGAGCGCGCCTCGCTCTGGGACAAGATGCTCGCGATTTTCAAATAAGTCGGCGGGCTGATGAAGAGCGAATTCAACCACGCTGCCAACGATTCGCCGCGAAGCGGAAGTTCGAAGCAAGTCACGCCGCTGGTGTGGTGCGCAATTATCGTTGCCATCGTTGCAATCGCGATCTGGTTTGCATGGAAGCCATGACGCTGCTGCGATGTTCACGTCGCAACTTTCAATAATGCGGTGGCGGTTCGTCCCTTGAACCCGGCGCAGGACGCTCAGCCTCCTGCAGGCGCTCGCTCAACTCCGCGACCCGGCGCGTCAGCGCGTCGATCTTGAGCCACTGCTCGATGATGGTCTTGTTCAGCGTCTCGATGGTCTCGTCCTGAAACATCAGGCGGGATTCGAGCGCGTCGATACGCTCGCTGAGCGTCTTGGCGTCACTCATCGGAACTGCTTTGCCTTGGACGTTCGCGCAAGCCCAGGCCGAGCGCGACGCGGTCGTCGAAGACAAAACATTCCCCGCGCCAGCGGCTCTCCGCTTCCGGCACGCGTTCCAGATATTTCAGAATGCCGCCCTTGAGGTGATAGACTTGCGCAAAACCGCGCGCCAGCAGATAGGCGCTGGCCTTTTCGCAGCGGATGCCGCCGGTGCAGAACATCGCCACCTTGCGGTGCTTTGCGGGATCGAGACGGCGCGCGGCAAATTCCCTGAATTGCCCAAAGCTCCTGATGCCCGGGTCGAGCGCGCCCTCGAATGTGCCCATCGCGACCTCGAATGCATTGCGGGTGTCGATCAGGAGCGTATCCGGCGCCGCGATCAGCTCGTTCCAGTCGGCGGGCTCGACATAGACGCCGACCTGCCGTGTCGGATCGATTCCAGTTTCGCCGAGCGTGACGATTTCCTTCTTCAGCCGGATTTTCAGCCGTTGAAACGGCATCGCGGAAGCCTGCGAGAATTTCCGCTCGAGATTATCAAGCCGGCCGCCGAACAGGCCGCCAGATTGCAATTCTTCGACCAGCGCGGCAATCGCCTCCGCGCCGCCTGCGAGCGTGCCGTTGATGCCTTCATGAGCCAACAGCACGCTGCCCTTCAGCTTCAGACCGGCGCAGATCGCGCGCAACGGCTCGCGCAGCTCCCGGAAATCCGGCAGCGCGGTGAATTGATAGAAAGCGGCGACCTGGCAGGGCATCGGCGGTGGTTTATCAGGAGGGGTGGGATGGGGAAAGACTGCGCGCCGCCAGGCCATACAAAGTCGTCCCCGCGAACGCGGGGACACACGCCGGGTCCTCAGTAATGGAAGACGGGGCCGGTTGCCATTGCCACAACAAGCATCGGTGGTTATGGGTCCCCGCGTTCGCGGGGACGACTTTGTGAGGGCGTTGCATTGCCCCCATCCATCCCCGAGCATTGCCCCCCGCTACATGAATGTGCCATGTAGGCCCGCGCCTGATACCGCCTACCGAAAACGCGGAAAAACAAAGATAAAACGACAAAAGCGAGCAACCTGGAATGAGGAATTTCCATCTCCCCGGCCGATCGACGGTCCACGCCCTGAATGCGATGGTGGCGACCTCGCATCCGCTTGCCGCGCTGACCGCGATCGAGGTGCTGCGTGCCGGCGGCACCGCCGCGGACGCCGCGGTGGCGGCGTGCGCGCTGCTCGGGGTGATCGAGCCGCAATCGACCGGTATCGGCGGCGATTGTTTCGCGCTGATTCAGCCGAGAGGCGAGGGCAAGATATCAGCCTATAACGGCTCTGGCCGCGCGCCGATGGCCGCGACGCCCGAATGGTATCTCGAGCACAGCATCAAGGCGATCCCGCTGACCTCGCCTCATGCGGTGACCATTCCCGGCGCGGTCGATGCCTGGACGGTCATCCTGCGCGATCACGGCAAGTTCGGGCTCGACAGGCTGCTGCAGCCCGCGATCAAGGCCGCGGAAGAGGGCTATGTGGTCGCGCCGCGCATCGCGTTCGACTGGCACAATCAGTTCGAAAAACTGAAAAAAGGCACCAATACCGGACGCTATCTGCTGCCGCATGGCAGGCCGGCGGTGGCTGGCGATCTGATCCGTCAGCCCGAGCTTGGCCAGACGCTGCGGGCGATCGCAAAGGACGGCCGCGACGCGTTTTACAACGGCCCGATCGCCGAGGACATGGTCGAAACCTTGCGCGCCATCGGCGGCCTTCACACGCTCGACGACTTCGCCGCGCACACCACCGAGACCACTGCGCCGATCGGCACCATGTATAAAGGCCTCGACGTCTGGCAGTGCCCGCCGAACGGCCCCGGCATCACCATGCTGGTGATGCTGAACATCCTCTCGCGCTTCGACTTGACGAAATTCCCGGCGATGAGCGTCGAGCGGTTTCATCTCGAAGCGGAAGCCGCCCGGGTCGCCTACATGATGCGCGAGCAACACATCGGCGATCCCGCCTTCGTCAAGGTCGACGTGGCCGGGATCTTGAGCGAATTCGCCGAGCAGTACGCCGGCAAGATCAGGATGGACCGGATGCTCGATCTGCCGAAAGTGTCGCCGCCGATGCATCCCACGACGGTCTATATCAGCGTGGTGGACAAGGACCGCAACGTCTGTTCATTCATCAATTCGATCGCGCATGCCTTCGGCGCGGCGATCGTCTCCAACAAGACCGGCGTTCTCCTGCAAAATCGCGGCGCCGGCTTCCGCGTGCAGCCCGGCCATCCCAATTGCATCGCGCCCGGCAAGCGGCCGCTGCACACCATCATTCCAAGCCTTGTCACCAGGGCCGGCCGGGCGCTGATGCCGTTCGGCGTGATGGGTGGGCAGTATCAGCCGGTCGGGCAGGTGCACGTGCTGACCAACATGCTCGATTATGGTTGCGACGTGCAGGAGGCGATCGATATGCCGCGCGGCCTGCATTATGAAAATATCTATCAGCTCGAGGACGGCGTCCCCGCCGATATCGTCGAGGGCCTGAGGAAGCTTGGGCATCAGACCACTCGTTTGGTCTCCCCGCTCGGCGGCGGTCAGGCGATCTGGATCGACTGGGAAAAGGGCACGCTCACCGGCGGCTCCGATCCGCGCAAGGACGGTTGCGCGCTCGGCTATTGAGCAAGGGTCGCCCGGCGCATGCGGCTTCTCGCTCGCTACAAAGGAAACTGAATAAGATGCGACGTTTCAACTTTCAAAATTTTTCGATCGCCATTGCCATGGCCGTGGCTGGCGTCCTTCTCCTCGCGCCGCCAGGCGCCTCGGCCCAGACCGCAGGAAAAACCATGACCACAGCTTCCGGCTTGCAGATTATCGACACCACGGTTGGATCAGGCGCGACGCCAAAGCCCGGCCAGATCTGCGTCATGCATTATACCGGCTGGCTCTACGAGGACGGCAAGAAGGGGAAAAAGTTCGACTCGTCCGTCGATCGCAAGGAGCCGTTCGAGTTTCCGATCGGGCAGCGCAAGGTGATCGCCGGCTGGGACGAGGGCGTCGCCACCATGAAAGTCGGTGGCAAGCGCACCCTGATCATTCCGCCCGCGCTCGGCTACGGCGCCCGCGGCGCAGGCGGCGTGATTCCGCCCAACGCCACGCTGATGTTCGACGTCGAATTGCTTGATGTGAAGGGCTAGACCGCGCTAGCCTCGGCCAAGGATTTTCTCGGGAGCAGCGACCATGAAAGGTTCCCACGATCATAGCCACGATGACGCCGAGCGCTGGAAGCACGACGGTGTGCGCGTCATCCCGGGCAACCAGCTCGATCCCAACGTGCCCTCGACCCCCGGCATGGACCGCAAGGCCGCGATCAATTTCGCCCGCGCCGGCGCGCAGAAATTGTGGGCCGGCACCGTCACCATCAAGCCCGACGCCAAGACCGGCGCGCATCACCACGGTCACCTCGAGAGCATCATCTATGTGGTGAAGGGCAGGGCGCGGATGCGCTGGGGCGAGCACCTGCAATTTGTGGCAGAGGCCAATCCCGGCGACTTCATCTTCGTCCCGCCCTACGTGCCGCATCAGGAGATCAACGCCAGCCGCGATGAGGTGCTGGAATGCGTGCTGGTGCGCAGCGACGGCGAGGCGGTCGCGATCAACCTCGACATCGAGCCGGTGGAGAAGCCCGAAACCGTGCTGTGGGTCGATCCCGTGCATCGCGATCCGGCGGAGACGAAGTGACGACGTCATTCCGGGGCGACGCATGAGCGTCGAACCCGGAATCCAGGGATTCCCCGATGTGCAATTGCACCTCTGAGGTCCAGTCCTTCGGACCATCCCGAAATGACGTCGGACCAACCGATCACGTCCATAAAAAAAATCAAAATCGGCTGTCGGATCGGCACCCGCCCGTTCGTCCTTCGGCCGAAACCGCCAAAAAGGAGCTGCCATGGCCAAACTGATCTTCGTCAATCTGCCGGTCGCCGACCTCGCCCGCGCCACCGCCTTCTATCAGGCCGTCGGCGCCGAGAAGAACGAGCAATTCTCTGACGCAACCGCATCCTGCATGGTGTTTTCCGAGACTATCCACGCCATGCTGCTGACCCACGACAAGTTCCGCCAGTTCACGCCGAAGAAGATCGCCGATGCGAAGAGTTCAAGCGAGGTGCTGATCTGTATCTCCGCCGACAGCCGGGACGCCGTGGACGACATGGTCCGCAAGGCAGAGACCGCCGGCGGCGGCGTCGATCCGTGCCCGAAGCAGGACTATGGCTTTATGTACGGCCGCAGTTTCGAGGATCCCGACGGCCACATCTGGGAAGTGATGTGGATGGATGTCGCTGCGGCGAGCGCAGCGCAGCCCGCAACGGCCGACGCCTGATCTCAAACCCATCACGCAAGGAGCTAGCTCATGTCAAAAGTCTCACCCTGCCTGTGGTTCGACGGCGAGGCCGAGGAGGCCGCAAAGTTCTATGTTTCATTGCTGCCCGACTCCAGGATCGGAAACATCCAGAAGAACGCCGTCGATAGCCCCGCCGGCAAGGCAGGTTCGGTGCTGGTGGTGGATTTCACGCTGGCAGGCCAGCGCTTCATGGCGTTGAACGGCGGCAAACCTTTCGACTTCACCCACGCGGTCTCGTTCAAGATCGACTGCGCCGATCAGGCCGAGGTCGACCGGTTGTGGGATGCCATGTCTGACGGCGGGTCGGTGGAACGATGCGGCTGGCTCAAGGACCGCTACGGCGTATCCTGGCAAATCGTGCCGACCGCGCTCGTGCAATATCTCGGCGGCCCCGACCGCGCGGGCGCGCAGCGGGCGATGCAGGCGATGTTGGGTATGGTGAAACTCGACATCGCAGGCCTCAAACGGGCCTACGAAGGCAAGTCGGCCGCGTGAAGGCGTGGGTTGCCGCTGACCCATTTTGCAACACGGTGGCCTCATCCTTCGAGACGCCGCGCGAACTTGAGCGGCTCCTCGGAATGAGGTTCTTCCCAGACCCTCGTGGTGAGGAGTGCGGCAACGCCGCGCGTCTCGAGCCACAAGGCCGCGATGTGCGATCGTGGTTCGACCCGCCGGTAATCTAGCCGCCGGTGACGGCGAGAACGGCTTCCTTGATCTTGGCCACGGCGTAGTGGCCGACCTGCTCGAGATCGATATGCGGCATGTTCGGCATCTCGTCGGCGACGACCATGGCGTCGACGATGGCCGGGCCGTCGACGGCAAGCGCTTCGCTCAGCGCCGTCTTCAATTCACCCGGCTGTCGCGCCGTAAATCCGTGACCGCCGCAGGCGCGGGCCAACGCCGCGAAGTCCGGGTTCGGAAATTCGATGGCTTCGCGGAACGGCACGAGCCCAATGCTCTCGGCTTCCAGCGTGATCAGTCCGAGCGCCGAATTGTTGTAGACGATGGCCTTGACCGGCAACCGGTGATGTACCGCGGTCATGAATTCGCCCATCAGCATGTTGAACCCGCCGTCGCCGGTCAGCGCAATCACCTGGCGCGAGCGATCCAGCACCTGCACGCCATTGGCCTGGCCAAGCGCGGTGCCAACGGCGGCGTTGTTGAACGAGCCGATGATCCGCTGCGATCCGGTTTGCCGAATCCAGTTCCCCGACCACAGCGTGTTCAAGCCGGTGTCGAGAACAAAGATCGCATCGCGGCGTGCCGCGTCACTGACCGCGCGGGCTACGGCTTGCGGGTGAATGCGGTCCTTGCTCCGTTTCAGATCGGATTGCTTGTCCAGCATCTCATCCCATTTCCGCCGCTCGTTAGTGACCTTGTCCCAGAACCGGGTGTCGGTCTTGGCCGAGACGCGTTCGAGCAATAGCTTCAGGGTTGGACGCGCCGATCCGGTGACGCCGAGCGCCGTCGGCGCCCTTCGCCCCAGCACCTGCGGCCGTTCGTCGATCTGAATCACGCTGCCCCTGGTCGGCAGGAAATTGGAGTAGGGGTAGTCGGTGCCGATCATCACCAGCAGGTCGCAATTCTGCACGGCGTGATAGACGGCCTTGGTGCCGATCATGCCCAGCCCGCCCATCCAGCGCGGATCGTCGTAAGCCATCAGCTCCTTGCCTCGCAGCGTGTGGACCAGCGGCGCTTTCAGCCGGTCTGACAGGGCGCGCAGCGAATCGGCAGCGCCGCGACATCCGGCGCCACACATGATCACCACGCTGCCGGCGCGGTCGATCTGTTGGACGATCCTGGCGACGTCGCCTTCCGCGGCGGGGAACTCGGAGTGCGGTCTCAGGGTGGCCAGACTCGACACGGCGCCTTCAGCCTTCGTCGACAGCACGTCCTGAGGAAGCGTGAGGTGCGCGACGCCGGGGCCGGCATAGGCGGCCGCGATGGCCTGGTGAATGACGCCGGGCGCTTGTGCCGCGGTCGCGATGGTTTCGGTGTAGAGCGAGACGTCGCGAAACAACAGGTCCGGTTCGGTGGTCTGGATGTAGTCGGTGCCCTGCAATGGGCGCGGCATCTCGCCGGACAGCGCCAGCACCGGGGCATGGTCACGGCTCGCCTCATAGAGTCCCGCGACCAGATGATTGCTGCCGGGGCCGGTGGTGCCGGCGCAAACCGCAAGCTGCCCGGTGAGCTTGGCCTGGCCGGCGGCGGCCAGCGCCGCGCCCTCTTCGTGCCGGACCCCGATCCATTCGATCTGGCTCTGCCTCACCGCATCGGCGAGCGGATTGAGGGAATCGCCGATCAATCCGAAGATCTGTTTGACGCCGATCTGTTCGAGCACGGCGACCAGTTGGCCCGCAACCGTCTGTGACATGGTCCGCTCCTGAAGTGGTACGCCCAATCGCGGCGAGCAGGCCCGCCGCATTCGATATCGCCATAATCTGGAAATCGAATGCAGCGGTACGGTGACGTCCGGGTGGCAACATGTTGTGATGCCGGCTGCTCGCGATTGGCAGGGAACGGAGTCGCGGTTGCCATATCCGAAAATGAACGCAAGACTGACGTGCCGGGAGAGCGTGCGCAAATCCGCCCGCCGCGGGGCGGCGAGCGGATTTGCATTTTGCAAGTGTCACTTCGACGCGGTCTTGGTGTCCATGTTGACGACCTGGACGCGGCGGTTGACCGGGTCCATCGGCGCGTTCGGATCCTTCGGCTTGGTCTTGCCATAGCCGACGGTGACCAGATCGGTGCCATTGATGCCGTATTTCTCGGTGAGGTACCGTTTGATGGTGTCGGCGCGGCGCTCCGAGAGGTCTTGGTTGTAGGCTTCGCCGCCGATCGCATCGGTGTGGCCGGCGACCACAAATGTCGAACCCTTGAGGTTGGCATCCGAGAGCGCCTTGCCGAGCGCCTGTACGGAAGGCATCGAGGTCGTGGTGATCTTGTCCGAATTGTAGTCGAACTGAATATCGAGATCGATTTTCGGCTTGTCCGAGGTGATCGCCAGGATTTCTTCGCGCTCGCCGAGCGACAGCGACCGGGTCTTCCTGTTGCGCAGCGTCTTGATGAAGCTGATTTCCTTGGCCTTGACAGCGGGATCGGCCTGCGGCCCCGCCGACATGCCACGCGTCAGCTGCTTGGGCTGCAGGGCACTCAGGATTTGATCGCTTGAGACATTCTTGCTGTCGGCAATGGCAAGACCGGCCGTCATCGACAGCGCGGCACTCAGCGCAATCGCCTTTAGGCTGGAAAATTTGCGAAGCCTGGTCATCGTCTTGATCCTCGCTGTTGACGCCTGATAGCACTTGGATGCTGCGAGGATAGAGGAGGTTCAATGCGGCGATGTGATCTGGGTCACGTTGGGCGAAAGGGGCGGCGGCTTGCGTCGTTACAAAGCGGGGCGGGAGCCGTCATGATCACTGGGGTCGGGCGAACCCCGCCGGACTGTTTTGCTGGCTCAAAGCGTGGAACTGGTCCAGCAGCCTCGCGGCAACGTTCCGCGGTCGCAAAGCCGTCGCCGGAGCGCCGATGTGCTGACAATAATTCGGCCAGATGCGCGTTTAACAATACCGCTCGCAAAAAAAGCAAAGACAGCGAAAGCGACCGGGGCCTTGTTTCAGTCTTCGAAAAGACAAAGCGAATATCAGGGGTATCGTGGGGCCACGCCGGAACGCATCCAAAACCCGATGCCCCTCCTGATCGGCGCAGCCATGATCGCCGCGGCGATCTTGCTGTCGACGCTAATTACGGCTGTCGGAACCAGATTCACCGGCATGGAGAGTCCCAACGAGGAGAATCTGTGGCTGATCGACCGGCTGACCGGCAGCGTTTACAAATGCCAGGCTCCCGAGCGCGGCAAAGCCGCCTGCGAGGCCGAGGTCGCAACGGGTAGCATTGGCGAGCGGTCCAAGCGCTGACCAGGTTGGAGCGGAGCGCGTGTCGGCCGCGAACGCCCCGGTATCCCGGCGCGGCGGAATTTAGTCTTTCGCGCTGCATCGCAGCACACAAGAAATGTCGTCTGCTGGAAACGGATCGGTGCCCTGCGCGTATTCCGACAGCCAGCACTGAGCTGGTTTCATTCTTAAGGGAGGTCCGATGAGGATTTTGATCATTGCAGCCGCCTCTTTAGCTCTCGCCCTTACGCCCGCCGCCGCGAAGACAAAAGCGAAGGCAACGGTAACGGCATGCTCGGGAGAAAACATGGCCAAGACCAGTGCCGGGATGGCGACGATGCCGTACGGGCCGGGCCGGATGGCCATGGACAAGGAAATGGGAATGGTCAACACCGAAATAAGCAAGGGCAACATGCGGGCGGCTTGCGCGCACTACGTGAATGTCCAGAAGATGAGCTCGGCGAAATAAGACCGGGAATGTAATGGCTCAGCCGCGCTGTCCTGGGGCGGCGCGGCTTTTTCCTGCCAACTGAAATCTGCGTCTGCTCCGGCCCGCGAATCCGGCTACATTCGCGCACGATGTCCTCCGTACGTAAATCGCATCCCCTGTCCAGGGCCGAGGCCAGGCGGATCTGGCTCCACGCGCAGCGGCTCGAGACGGCGGCGCCGTTCGGCGAGGGCGCGCAGGCGACCGCCGCCGCCGTCGGACATCTGGGTTACGTGCAGATCGACACCATCAACGTCATCGAGCGCAGCCACCACCATATTCTCTGGACCCGGATCCCCGAATACAGGCGCGCCGATCTGCGTCAGGCCCAGGGCGTCGACAGAAGCGTGTTCGAATACTGGACCCATGCGCTGTCCTATGTGCCGACCGGGGATATGCGCTTCTTCATTCCCGCCATGCGGCGTCACCAGCGCGAGGGCCATAAATGGCTCTCTTCGGTAAAACCTGCGGATCTGCGCAAGGTGCTGAGGCTGATCCGGCGCGACGGCGCGCTGACGATCCGCGACATCGAGGACGACGTGCTGGTCGACAAGGAACACCTTTGGGCGAGCCGCAAGCCCTCGAAGCGGGCGCTGCAGCTTCTGTTCTATACCGGCGTGCTCACGATCTCGGAGCGCAATGGCATGCTCAAGACCTACGAGCTGATGGCGCGGCATTTCGGCTGGGACAAGCCGCCGAAGGGCGCTTCGGCCGGGGAAGCCACCGCCTATCTGCTTGACCGCGCCCTTCGCGCGCAAGGCGTCGTCAGCCTGGATTCGATCTGTCATCTCGATGCGCCGAGCAAGCCTTCGGTCCGGCGCCTGATCGAGGCAAGAATGCGCCGCAAGGAGTTGGTACAGGTCGCGCTGGAAGGCGCCGGCAAGCAGGAGCATTGGGCGCGGCCCGAGACGCTGGAGAACTCCGGCGGCGTGCCATCGGAGCTGGTGCACATCCTCTCGCCGTTCGATCCGCTGATCATCCAGCGCAAGCGCACCCATCTTTTCTTCGGCTACGAGCATCGCTTCGAGGCCTACGTGCCGAAGGAGAAACGGGTGTTCGGCTATTTCGCGCTGCCGGTGCTGGTCGGCGACGACATCGTCGCCGCGCTCGATCTCAAGACCGATCGCAAAAGCCGAAAACTGCTGCTGCAGAAATGGAATTGGGTCGGCAACGG